>Ga0160454_100173_pt1 | contig 72773 bp, 135 predicted proteins | sample HID1971M_E6MG_FD_108218 | JGI IMG/M metagenome (GOLD analysis project Ga0160454, IMG submission 108218) | Enriched millipede-associated microbial communities from UW Madison campus, WI, USA - HID1971M_E6 MG | ecosystem: Host-associated > Arthropoda: Insects > Digestive system > Unclassified ...
CCCGGCCCGTGAAATCATCCATGACCGGTGGAACACGCTCTACCACCCGCTCTGCGGCACCTCGCCGATCTTCGCTTGCGGCCTGGCGGCGATGCAGGGCCTCAAGATTCAGAACAACTCGGCGTCGTTCTTCGCCAACGGGTCGCAGCCGGGCGGCATTCTGACTGCGCCTGCCGCGATCAGCAACGAGACCGCAGAGCGGCTGAAGGCCCATTGGGACACCAACTACTCCGGCGCCAATGTGGGCAAGGTCGCCGTCCTCGGTGACGGGCTCAAGTATGAGCCGATGGCGATCAATGCGGTCGACTCGCAACTGATCGAGCAGCTCAAGTGGACGGCCGAGGTGGTGTGCGCCACGTTCGGGGTCCCGGCGTACATGGCCGGCATCGGCGCGATGCCGACCTACAACAACATCGAGGCCCTGAATCAGCAGTATTACTCGCAGTGCCTCCAGATCCACATCGAGAGCATCGAGCTTTGCCTGAACGAGGGGCTCGCCCTGCCGAAGAGCTACGGCACCCGGTTCTCGATTGACGATCTGCTGCGGATGGATACGGCCACCATGGTCAAGGCCGAGGCCGAGGCGGTGGGCGCCGGCATCAAGTCGCCCAACGAGAGCCGGCTGCGGCTCAACCTGCCGCCGGTCAAGGGCGGCGCCACCCCGTACCTCCAGCAGCAGAATTACTCGCTCGCAGCCCTCGACGATCGCGACCGCGGCGACCCGTTCGCCAAGCCGCAGCCGGCGCCGCAGATCGCGCCGCCGGAGGATACCGAGGAAGACGAGCCGGACGACCAGGACGCGCAGGCCGATGCCGCGCGCTTCGCGGCCCGGCTGGTCCATCGGCTGCTCCAGGCCGCAGCGTGATCCACGTCGTCCTCGGTCCACCGACCGCAGGGAAATCGACCTACGTCCGCCAGCACGCCGCCGAGGGCGACGTGATCGTGGACTATGACGCCATCGCGCAGGCGCTCGGCTTTCCCGAGGAGCACGACGCCGATGGCTCGATCCGCCTCGTCACCCGGTCGGCGCGGGCTGGCGCCATCAACCGGGTCATGGACGGGCTCGACCACGACGCTTGGATCATCGGCACCAATCCGAAGCCGGCCCGGCTTCGTGCCTACGCCCGAGCTGGCGCGGACTTCACCGTGATCGACCCCGGCCAGGAGGAGTGCCTCCGGCGGGCCAAGCAGCAGGGTCGGCCGCCGGGCGTCTTCGTGGCAATCAATGACTGGTACGCCGCTCCGCCGGTCCTACCGGGCACAGAAGAAGGGCCAAAGGCGATGCCGAGATCGAGTACCGCAGTCGCCGACATGGCCGATGCCGTCTATGACGCGGTCAAGGTCTATGTCGGGCGTGAGGTCGGTGGCGTGAAGCCCCAGCTCGTCTCGCTACAGCGCGACCTCGACGCCGCAGTGACGATGCTGTCGGTCACGGAGGCGGAGTTGAAGGAGGCCCGCGCCGACGCTGCGACGGCCCGAGCCGAGACCGCGGAGATCCGTGTCGTCGCCAACGGCCTCGTCGAGCGGTTGGGCGAAGTCATGGAGCGGCTGTCCATCCTGGAGGCCAGGGCGCCCGTTGCCGGCCCTGCGGGGCCCGCTGGAGCCGATGGCGCCCCAGGGGCGCCCGGTCCCAAGGGCGACCCCGGCGAGGCCGGCCCAGCGGGCCCCCAGGGGCCGCCCGGCCAAGACGGCCTGGCCGGCCCCCGAGGGGAGCGCGGCGAGGCCGGTCCGCAGGGCCCGGAGGGGCCGGCGGGCCGCGACGGCCAGGACGGGGCGCCTGGGCCTGCTGGCGCGCCTGGAGAGGCGGGTCCCGCGGGTCCGCAGGGGCCGGAGGGCCCGGCTGGCCAGGACGGGGCCCCTGGGCCCGCTGGCGCGCCCGGCGAGGCCGGTCCGGCTGGTCCCCAGGGGGAACAAGGGCAGGCAGGGCCGGCGGGCCTGGACGGCGCCCCTGGCGCGCCCGGCGAGGCCGGTCCGGCTGGCGAGGCTGGCCCGGCTGGCCCCCAGGGCGAGAAGGGCCTGGACGGGGCCCCTGGCCGCGACGGGCGGGATGGCGTCCAAGGGCCGCAGGGCGAGCGTGGCTTGCCCGGTCCCCAGGGCGAGGCCGGTCCGATCGGCATGCGCGGCGAGCGCGGCGAGAAGGGCGACCCTGGCCGCGACGGTGCCAGCGTCCACAGCATCGACCTCACGACCCCGGATGGCGGCCGGACGTTCGTCTTCAGCATCGAGGGCGGCGACGAGGTGCTGGTCAACGAGATCCAGACCCGCACGACGATCTGGCAGGGCATCTACGAGGAGGGCCGGACCTACCAGCCCGGCGACATCGTCACCCTCGGCGGCTCCTGGTGGCACTGCAACCTGGAGACCACCGAACGGCCCGGTGAGGCCAAGGCGGCCTGGAGCCTCACGGTCAAGCGTGGCCGCGACGGCAAGGACGGCAAGAACGGCGAGCGCGGCGAGCGCGGGCCGCAGGGCCCGGCGGGGCGTGACCTGACGCAGATCGCTCCGGATGGGAGCAAGTTCTGATGGCCACCACCCCGCTCGTGACCCTGGAGATGGTCCGGGATCGCCTCCGCATTGACGCGGTGGACGATCAAGCCGACGTGGAGCGGATGATGCGGGAGGGCACCCGCATCGTCCTGGGCTACCTCAAGCCGCAGCCCGATGGCTCGCCCCTCGACCGGGGCTGGACCATCGACACGGTGCCCGAGCACGTCCAGACCTCGATCCTGCTCGTGATCCGGGCGATCTACGACGGGGAGGATAATCCGCTGTCGCAGGCGGTGATCGACATCCTCCACCGCGACCGGGACCCGGCGCTCGCATGAGCCGGCAGCCGATGCGGGCCCGGCGGCTCCGCACCCGCCTCACCTTCTACAGCCCGATCGAGAACGAGAGCCCAACCGGGAACGTCGAGTTGGGCTGGGAGCCGTTCGTCTCCCGCTGGGTCGAGATGGCCGGCATGCGGGGCAAGGAGCAGCTCCAGGCCGGTCGCCTGGAGGCCCAGGTCCCGTCGATCGTCCGCATCCGGTGGGACAGCGAGACCGAGCTGATCACGTCGGCGTTCCGGGCCGGCAAGACCGGACCCGACTTCGCGATCGTGTCGGTCTCGGAGCCGGACCAGATGCGGCGAATGATCGAGCTGCTGCTGCTCACGGGCAAGCCGGGCTAGGCCATGGGCACCTTCAAGGTCGATGGCACTGCCAAGCTGCAACAGAAGCTTGAGCAGATGCCGGCATCTGTCCGCGAGGCGATGTCGAACGCCATCGCCGATGGCATGGAGGATCTCAACGACTACCAGCGCCGCCTCGCCCGTCGCGTCTGGCGGACCGGCGAACTGGAGTCGAGCATCGGTTGGGGCTGGGTCACTCCAGGGCAGGACGGCCTGGAGGGGCTCAAGAAGTTCCGCGCCGTCAACCTCGCGCAGAAGGGCGCCTTCCAATTGGCCGCCAAGGCGTATGCCGGGCGTGTCGACGGGAAAGAAGCCTACTACGCCAAGTTCGTCGAGTTCGGCACCCGCTACAAGCCGGCGCGGCCGTTCTTCTTCCCGGCCTATCGGCTGAAGAAGCGCGACATCAAGCGGAACATCGCCACCGCCTCGCGCCGGGCCATCCGCGCAATCGCCAAGGCCGCCGGCACGCCGCCGCCGCGGAAGCCGAGAGCGCCGAAGGGTGCCGCGACATGAGCCCAGACTGCTCCAACGAGTTGATCGAGGCAATCCGGGCGCGGCTGCTGGCCGACCCGGCTGTCACCGCCATCGTCGGCACCCGCGTATTCGATCGGCCGGACATGGGGGTCGACTTCCCCTGGCTCCAGATCGGCGAGACCCTGCTTCAGCCGTTCGAGGCGCAGTGCGTCACCGGGACGAGCATCTTCCTGACACTGCATGGCTGGGGTCGCGATGGCCATGCGGGCGACGACATGCGGGCGCTCGGCGCCGCGGTCTACGCCAGCCTCCATACGAAGAAGTTCCTGCTGCCTGGGCCCTACGCCCTGCAACTGATCGAGCATCAGAACACGCAGGTTCTTCGCGATCCGGACGGCACCACCCGGCACCTCGTGACGGAGTTCCGCGCCGACACGACGGCCGATCTCTGATCGGTCTGCCCGACCCGGCCCTTGGGCAAGGCTGACCGGCCCGCAGCGATGCGCGCCCTTCCCATGATGGAGCCCTTGCCATGGCCCAGCCCGATCTCGCAGGTGCGAGGGAGCTGCTGCTGTATTTCGAAGATCCCGACGCCCCGAACGCTTGGCTCTTCGCCTGCGGCATCAACTCGCGAGCCCTGAACGGCACCCTCAACAACACCGAGACCCCGATCGCCGACTGCGACGACCCCACGGCGCTGCCGGTGCGGCGGGTGACGGCGAACTACTTCGCCGAGGAGATCTCCGGCACCGGCATGCTCGCCCTGGAGCGCCTGGACGATTTCGAGGCGATCTACCAGTCGGCCGAGTCCCATCGCTGGCGCATCGGCATCATCAACCGCGGCTATTGGCAGGGCCCGTTCCTGATGACCGCCCGCAACATCGGCGGCGAGCAGGAAGGCTTTGTCACCCTGGAGATCACGCTCTCCAGCGACGGCCCGGTTCCGTACATCGCTGATCCCACCTTCCCCGGAGGCACCACGTGACTTGGACTGCCCTCATTGAGGTGCCGTTCGCCAACGAACTGCATCGTTTCCGCCTCGGCCTCGGTCAACTGGAAGATCTGGAGAGCCGGTTCAAGGTCGGCACCATCGGCTGGGTCGAGAAGTTCCGGGCCAACGAGTGGCGCATCGGCGAGATGCGCGCCGTCTTCATCACCGCGCTCGTCGGCGGCGGCCAGGACCCGGCGCAGGCGAAGGAAGTCGTCGATCGCTGCATGATGGCGTGGCCGCTGGTCCGGAACGTCGATCTGTTCTGGAAGATCGTCAACGCAGCGATCCTCGAACCGCCGCCTGGGATGTCCTCGGGAAAAGTTCAGGCGGACGAGGAGGAGGAGATGGCCTCAACCTCGCCCGCCTCCTCGGTCTCGGAGGAGCCCTCGGCTACACCGCGGAGGAAGTCTGGCGCATGAGCCTGTGGGAGTTGACGGCGCTGGTGGACGGCTTCAACGCCGCGCATGGCGGCGAAGACGGCGGTGGCGTCGCTCCGATGACCGTGGAGCGGTTGAAGCAGATCAACCCTCCACGGACGATCCATTGAGCGAAGCCCACAGGGCATCTGCGCGCTCGTAATCTCGGTTCACCCTGGCCCGATCGCAGTTGAGCACCGTGCGCATCCGGGACGCGGTCATGTAAGTCGATGTGACCGATGCCAGGGTCTCGGCCGAGAACTTCGGGTCGGCCCGCAGGAGTTTGATCAGGCTCACCATCGGGTCCCCAGGCCGGCGGCTCTTCGTGCAGGCGTAGTCCCCACCCTCGGCTTCGCCCAATGCCTTCGCGTAGTCGACATAAGCCGCAGGCGCGATGGCCTGGGGCTGGGGCTGGGGCTCGCCGCCCGTGCTGACATAAGCGCCGACTGCGCCGCCGAGCAGGGCAGTAACGAGCGTGCCGATCAAATAACTAGCCATCGAAATCTCCGGGTTCGAGTCCTTTTGCATTGACATAATCGAAAGTTGCCCGAATGGCAATGACCGAACTCGAAACGCTGCTAGTCACGGTCGAAGCAGATCTTCGCCGTTACTCCAAGCAGATGCAGCAGCTTGGGCAGATGACCGATGGCGGCTTCAAGAAAGCCGGCAAGGCCGCCAATGACGGCCTTTCGACCGTCGAGCAACGCGCCAAGCAGGCTTCGGCCCAGGCCCAGAAGGCGCTTCAGGACGCGCAGCGGTCCTCTCGCCAGTTCGGCCAGACGATCCAGAACGTCGGCTATCAAGTCGGCGACTTTTTCGTCCAGATCGAAAGCGGCCAAGGCTTCCTGAGAGCCCTCACGCAGCAAGGCACTCAGGTTCTCGGTGCCTTCGGCCCCTGGGGCGCCGTGCTCGGTGCTGCGGCCGGGTCCTTGGCAGTCCTGGCTTCGACGATCGGCTTGTTTGGCCCTTCGGTTTCGGAGGCAACCGAAGCGGTCACGAAGCTCAATGACCAGCTCGGGACCACCGACGAACTCACGAAGGCTGCGGCTGGCGGTTACGACGCGCTGATCCAAAAGGTCAAGGAGTCGACCCGCGCCACCCGTGAGGCGTTCCTCGCCGAGCTGGCGATCGAAGGCCGCGAGGCGGAGAAGAAGCTCAAGGAGACCGCGGAGACCGTCGCCGGGGCCATGGGCGACATCAACTCTGCGGTCGCCGAGCGGGTGTCCGTCCTCTTCGGCAACGCGGCCGGTGGCGTGTCGCTGGTCGGGCAGGAGATCAACAAGCTCCAGGACCAGATCGCGAAGGGCGTCGCCTCGCCGGAGGATTTCGAGCGCCTGAACAAGCTCTTGCGCGATGGCGGCACGGCGAGCGGCGAGGCCACTGCGCGGGCCAAGGAACTCCAGGAGCAGATCGCCAGCCTCATCAAGACGATCGAGTCCGGCAAGGCGACCCCGGACCAGTACCTCCAGCTCGCCACCATCCTCCGCGATCTCGCGCAGTCGGCGACGCCAGAGCTGTCGGCGAAACTCCTGGAGCAGGCGGACAACCTCGCTGTCGCGGCCGGCGCCACCGAGAAGACGAACGACAAGCTCAAGGAGATCAAGGCGACGACCGATGCCGTCACTGGCGCTACGGACGCCGCGACGAAGGCGACGCTCAACAATGCGGCGGCGATGGATACCGGGACCGGCGCGGCTGGCCGGTATGCCGATGCGATCCGTGGCGCGGTCAAGGCGCTGCAAGAGCAGCAGCGGGCGTCCGGCTACAATTCCAACCCGACGTTCGAGGTCGGTGGCGGCAACCTGAGCTTTGGCGGGTCGCGTGAGCGCGCTCCGGGCACGATGGGCCCGACCTTCGGCAACCTGGACCCGTCATACCTGAAAGACGAGCCCGCGTGGTTCGATAGCGACGCGATCAACGACGCCATCAACCCGGTCAAGGTGCTGGGCCTCGGCTTCGCCAAGGTCGTCCCGGAAGCGAAGGAGTTCACGGACAGCCTCAAGGCCGCGGAGGCGGCTGCCGTCGATCTGTCCAAGCTGCCGAAGACGTTCACGATCGGCGGCGGCGGCGTCAACTTCAAGGGCCTCCCCAACCGGACCGACTTGCTCGGCGACCTCTTCGGATCGGAGAGCCCGGCAGATCTGACGACTAGCGAGTTCTCGCGCTCGATTTATGGGAAGGGCAGGGAAAAGGAGCCCAAGACCCCGAAGGAAAAGAGGACCCCGGAGGACCGGGCCGAAGACCGCACTCAGGCGCTCAAGGACGAGATCGCCTACAACGAGCAGCTTGCCGCGGTCTATGGCCAGGGCATCGAAGCCCGCAACCGGGTCACCGCCTCGTATGAGGCGCTCAAGGAGGCCCGGAAGACCGGGCTGGCCGAGGGCTCGGAAGAGTTCCGCCAATTCATCGACACGCAGACGGCCCAGAACGTCGTCAACCTCGGGCTTGAGCATCGCCTCGACCTGATGAAGCAGGGGCAGGCGCTTACCGAGTCCTTGATGACGGACCAGGAGCGCCAGAACAAGCTGCTCGCCGACTACCAGGAGATGCTCCGGGCCGGCGCCATCGGCACCGAGATCTACAAGCGCGCCGTCGCCGCCGCCACCAGCGAGAACGACAATCTGGTCGAGGCGATCGGTGGTGTCGGTGACGCCATCGAGTCCGGCATCCAGGGCGCGACGAGCTTTGCCGACGCCCTGGCCAAGATCGGCCTCCAGCTCTTGAGCCTCCTGTCCAAGGGGCTGTTCGGCGCCGGCCCGCTCGGTGGCCTGTTCAATAACATCTTCGGGGTCGCGGCCGGCGGCATCCTCGGCACCCCGGCCAGCGCCATCAACGCGGGCGCGACGGCGCCGCTGGCGGGGCTCGGCACCGGGTTCCGCCGGTCCTTCGCCGCAGGCGGTTGGGGCGGCCCCGGCCCGGTCCTCGTCGGCGAGAGCGGGCCCGAGATCGCGAACATGCCGAGCCGCGCCTACATCTCGCCGGCCAATGCCACCCGGCGGATGCTCCAGGGCGGCAACGATAACCGGCCCATCGAGATCAACGTCAACGGCGCCACCGGCAACGCCGAGTTGAAGCAGATGGTCGCCCTCGGCGTCGATCAAGCGGTCAAGCGATCGGGCCGCAACGTGCCGGGCATCCAGCGCAATTACAACCTGCGGTTCGGTCCCTGATGGAGACCTACTCGTTCCCGCCCGCCCTGTGGGCGGCATCGCAGTCGTGGTTCCTCGACGCCAGGACGCGCTCGGGCGGCGAAACCGTCACCGGGCGCGAGCCGGTGGTCTCGTCCGGTCTGTCCCGGTGGATGTGCAGCCTCACCTTCCCGCTGTACAGCCGCGAGACCATCCTCGCCCATGGCGCGCTGCTGGCGCAGTTGGAGGGCCGGGCCAACGCGGTCCGGTTGCCCTTCTGCCCCGGCCCGACCGGCGCCCGTGTGCTGCCGCGGATCAACGGCGTTCCCTACGCCGGCAGGAACCTGTGGCTTCGGCCTGGCGTGCTTCCGGAGAGCCTCGGCGTCGCCCCCACGGTCCGCGTCACCGCACTTGCCGGCGCGACCGAGATCGTCCTGAACATGGGCACGCTCGTGGGGCTCGAACCCGGCGTCATCTTCGGCCTTGGTGAACGGCTGTACATCGTCACCGAGATGCACGGCGTCTCGGTCACGAACGTCAAGTTCCGGCCGAAGCTGCGCTTTCAGATCAACGCCGGCACCGCCGTCAACTGGAAGAACCCGCGCTGCATCATGCGCCTCCAGACGGATGACAGCGGCCGGGCCGATATCGCGCTCCGCCGGACCGGCTCGGCGCAGATGGATTTCGTCGAAGTCTGGTGATCCCCGATGCCACTGCTGCCTCAGACGGCTCTCGCGCAAGCGGAGGGGCTGCACATCGTTGCCTCGCTCTTCGTCACCTTCGCCTTCAAGACCTCGCCGCTGCGGGTCTGGGAAGGTGACGGCCCGATCGATCGGGAAGGCTTGACGTGGCAGGGCGTGGGCATGCCCTCGGGCCGCTCTGGGAACCCGCTCTATTCGATCGAGGGGCTGGAGCTGTCGATGGACGGCTCCGCGCCGCAGCTCAACCTGTCGCTGTCCGGCGTCGACTCCACTGTGGTCGCTGCGGCCCGCGAGGACGTCGCCAACGAGGAGATCGAGGGGCGCGACCTGACCATCCGGATCGGGTTCTACGACGCCACGCAATACCCCGAGATGATCCCGCTTGACGACCTGATCGTCCTCGGGGTCTGGACGATGCAGAAGCCGAGCTTCTCGGCAACGGGTGTCACGCTCCGAAACATCACGCTCCCCTGCGAAACGCTGTTCGTGCAGCGCAGCCGGGCGCCGTTCGGCCTGCTGACCGATCGGGACCAGCAGCGGCGCTTCCCCGGTGATCTCGCCTGCCAGTTCCCTCCGACCCTCGTTGACAGGGACGTCGCGTGGCCGCGTCGGTGACCGGCTCGGCACCGCAGATCCTGGATGCCCTCGACCGGCACGTCCGGCTCGCCCGGTCGACGCCGTTCGAGCTGGGCCGGATGGACTGCTCGCTTTGGGTGGCCGATTGGGTGTCCATGCGGACCGGGGTCGACCTGGCCGCTGATCTCCGCGGCCGGTACAAGACCCGCGCTGAAGTGCTGCGGCTGATCATCCCGCTCGGCAACCTCGTGCGCATTGCCGCCCGGCGGCTGGACTCCATCGGCGCCGCGGTCATCGACCCGGCCCAGGCCCAGCCGGGCGACATCGGCATCGTCGCCACCACGGATGGCCCGGCGCTGGCGCTGTTCGCCGATGGCGCTTGGCAGACCAAGACCGGCGACCCGCTGTTCTCGACCCCCACCGCATCCTTTGCCTGGAGATTGCCGTAGATGCTGGCAGTCCCTCTTGCGATCGGCGCCGCGGCGGCCGGTGCCGGCGCTGCTGCCGGTGTGGCCGCTGCCGCGACGACGGGCCTCTTCCTCGGCATTGGCGCCTGGGGCTGGACCGCGGTTGCGGTCGGTCTGAGCGTGCTCGGCACCGTCGCGCAGATGATGCTGTCGCCGACCCCGCCCAAGCCGCAGATGCAGGAGGGCGACGCCAGCATCAAGCAGGCGATCCCGCCCCGCGTCCGCGTCTACGGCCGGCAGCGGATGGGCGGCGCCTTCCTCTACTACGACAGCACCTCGGAGGGTGATCTCAAGACCCTGATCTGCCATGCCGCGCATGAGATCGACGGCTACGAGGAGGACTGGCTCAACGACGAGCGGGTCCAGACCGATAGCGAGGGCCAAGTCACCGACGATCCCTGGTGGCAGGGGAATGACGATCCGATTTTCGGTGACCCCAGCGACGGCCACAGCACCGTTACGATCCTGCATTACCTGGGCTCGCCGAATCAGACGATCGACAGCTTCGACGAAAAGTGGACTGAGGCGCATCGGGGCCGCGGCCTCAACTGCACCTATGTCAAATATTCGGATCTGAAGGACGAGGACCAGATCAAGGTCTTCCCGAGCGGGCCGCCGCCCTACCGGGCCGTGCTTCGAGGCGCGAAAGTCTACGACCCGCGCAACGGGGCCATGGCGCCGGGCAACGAGGCGACCTACGCATACAGCGACAATTCCGCGCTCGTGATCCTCGATTTCCTGACCCGCAAAGAGAATGGCGTGCCGGTCGGGTTCGGCATCCCGTGGTCCCGGATCAACCTCGACAGCTTCGCCTTCGCGGCGGCCGTTTGCGATCAGAACATCTCACTCAAGGCTGGCGGCGCCGAGCGCCGCTGGCGCGCCTGGGGCGCCTACGAGCTGACCGAGGACCGCAAGGACGTCCTCCAGGATCTCCTCGACGGCTGCGGTGGCCGACTCACGCAAGGGCCGGACGGCACCATCGGCCTCGCTGTCGGAGCCGGCACGACCAATGGCGCCGCCGCGGTCGGGATGCCGGCCCCCACGGTCGTCATCGACGACGATCAGCTCTATGGCTGGGATCTCACGAACGGCAAGACCGGGCTTGAACGCATCAACGAGGTCCGCGCGACCTACGTGTCCGAGATCTGGTCCTGGGCCGAGACCGAGGCCGGCATCCAGCTCGACCAAGCCGGTATCGATCGCAACGGCATCGAGAGCAGTCAGGTCAAGCTGCGCTTCGTCCCGGCCGAGAGCCAAGCCCAGCGTATCGCCCGCGAGATGCTGCGCCGGGGGAGCCCGACCTGGATCGGCAAGATCCGCACCACCATCGCGGGGCTCGATGCCTGGGGCGAGCGGTGGATCAGGCTCCAGATCGCAGAACTCGAAATCGACGGCATCTTCGAGGTCGGCTCGATCCGCCTCGACCGCGAAACCATGATGGTCGAGATCGACGTCTCCTCCTATGACGGGTGGTGGGACTGGACGACGGCGACCGACGAGGCGGACCCGGCGATCCCGCCTCCGGACCTGGACGAGGACGCGAACATCCCGGTCCCGCAGAACGTGTTCGTCGTCATCGAGAACCGGCTGATCAACGGCAATACCTATGCCGCGGTCGGGGTGATCTCTTGGGACCCCCCGCCACGGCCGGTCTATGTCGGCCGCGCCATCTACCGCCCGGTCACCACCCCGGAGTCGCCCTGGCAGCCGCTCCCGGTGGCCCAGGAGGCCAATACCGTTAAGACCGACCCGCTGGTGGATGGCCAGGGCTACGAGGCGCGGGTGCGCTTCATCGCGCCGCGGGGAGCCGGCGGCGATTGGTCCCCGGCGGCGCCGTTCACCGCCATCGCCGATCCGGTGGTGCCCGACGCCCCGATCCTGACCAGCGGCGAGATCGTCGGCAGCACGGTCGAGCTGGAGACGACCGCCGCCAACAATCCCAACGTCGCGGCGCTCCGCTTCTGGCGCGACACCGATTCCGTCTTCACGGGCGCGGTCGATATCAGCGGCCCGCTCTACACGGCCCCGAATGCGGTCGCCCACTGGGTCGATACGCCCGGTCCTGGCCGCTTCTATTACTGGGCCACGGCCGAGAACTGGAGCGGCCTGCGCAGCCCTCCATCGGGCCCAGCGGGGCCGTTCGACTTCGTCCCGGCTGTCCCGGTCATCACCTCGCCGACGAGCCCGTTCGTCACCAACGACAACACGCCGACCTTCAGCGGCACCGGCCAGGACGGCACGACGATCCATCTGTTCGAGGGCCCGACCGACAAGGGCTCGGCTCCTGTCGTCGGCGGGGTCTGGAGCATCACCTCCTCGACGATGGCGGATGGCACCCGCAACGTCACCGCGCGGGCCTTCGCCGGCCCCCTGGTCAGCGCTGCCAGCAACATCATCGTCACCACGATCGACACGACCGTCTCGGCGCCGATCATTACCACCAGCTCGCCGCTCACGACGACCGACACCACGCCGGACATCTCGGGCACCTCGGAGCCCAACGCGAGCATCGCCCTGTTCCGCGGCGGCTCGACCCCGGCGGGCTCGACGGTTGCCAATGGTGCCGGGGTCTGGACCGCGACCCTCTCCGCGCTCGCGGTCGGTCCCTACAGCATCACCGCGACGCAGACCGACAGCGCGGGCAACACCTCCGGCCCGTCCGCGGCGCTGACCCTCAACATCCAGCCCGTCGCCCCGACGATCACGACCGGCAGCTTCACGACCTACGACACCACGCCGGTCATCGCTGGCACCTCCACGGCATCGGCCTCGATCAAGATCTACGACGATGGAGTTTTGTCGACCACTCTGACGGCGGACGGCTCTGGCAACTGGAGTGGACCGACCGCGGTCCTGTCCAGCGGCGCGAACACCATCACCGCCACGCAGACGGTTGCTGGCGTCGAGAGCCCGCAGTCGTCGGGGATCACGGTCACCGTGACCGCGATGGACAGCGCTGCTGCGGCGTACATCGCGGCGATGACGGTCGAGCCGACGAGCGCCCGGATGGGGCTCATCAACGACCTTGTCGTCGCCCTCAAGGCGGCCGGGGTCTGGTCCAAGCTGGACTGCCTCTACCTGCTCGCCGCGCACGATGCCCAGGCGGCCAGGCTGAATGTGAAGAGCCCCGCGGCCTTCGCCCTCGTCGCCAATGGCATGCCCATCTACACCACGGACCGCGGCTACAAGGGCACAGGGCTAGGCAGCACGCCCGGCGGCTATCTGGCCGGGGGGTTCAACCCGTCCACGGCCGGCGGCGTCTACGCGCAGAACAGCGCGCATATGGGCGTCTGGGTTCGGACGGCGAACACGTCGGTTGCAGCGGGCACGGGCGGCGACATCGGAACCGTTGGCGCCGCGATCTACACCAAGCATCCGACTGCCGGCAACATCACCACGCAGATCAACGACGGCACCGCCAGCAATACGGCCGGCGGCACCCCGAACAACGTCGGGCACTACGCGATCTCTCGGACGGTCAACACGGGGTATGCCAAGTATCACGAGGGCGTGGCGCAAGCCTCCTCCTCGGTGGTCTCGACCGCGGTCCCGAACTTCATCTTCTCGATCCTGCGGACTGGCGCCACCTCCTACAGCGACGCCGAGATCTGCGCCGCCCATTGGGGCTCGGGCCTGACCGCGGGCGAAGTGACCAGCCTCTATAACGCGCTGCACACCTATCTGCAGGGCGTCGGCGCGGTGGCCTGAACACCAGATCAACGGAGACACGCCGATGCCCGATGCGCTGCGGCCAGCGAAGATCATCGCTCGCCATGTGAGTGCTGCCGCCAAGATCGAGGTCGCTCACGGCAGCGATTGGAACGACGGCCTCCAGGTCCGCGAATGCGGCGCCGACATGGATCTCACCGACAGCGTCATTGAGATCATGGTCCGCCCGACCTTCGACGACCCGATCCTCCTCGCATGGCTGTCGTCGGCGACCGGAGACATCCTCTTCGACGACGCGGCCCATGGGAAGTTCGGGATCTTTTGGCCCGGCTGGAAGGTCTCGACCATCCCGGCCGGCGCCTGGGTCTTCGCAATGCGGGTCCTCAAGGGCGGCGAAGCCCGAGAGATCGCCCGCGGTCCCTTCATCGTCTATGCGGCGGAGTATCTCGGATGAAGACCTGGGGGCATCAGGATCTCATTGCCGCGACCAATGCGGATTGGGTTGAGACCCTCACCCTCGGGGTCGACGGCGTGCCGCTCGTCCTGGAGGGCGCAACGCTGGAGATGAATGTCCGGCGCCGGCCCGGCTCGGTCGACCCGCACCTTACCCTTGAGACAGGCGCCGGCCTCACCCTGGTCGACCCGGTGGCGCGGACCGCCACACTGGAGGTCGATGCCCTGGACATGGCCCAGCTCGGCCCCGGCGGTTACGTGTACGACGTTATCGCCACCAATGGCACGACCAAGACCCGCGTCCTTGAGGGCGCGGTGAACGTGACCCGCGGCATCACCCGGCCTTAGCGGCCCCTCGCATCCCCCGATCGTCAACGCGGCCTGGCCGCCACCCCCAACCGCGCCTAGCCGAGGAGAGAAGCGGCATGTTCACGGCGATCCAAGACAGCGTGATCGAACTCGTCGCCAGGGGCGAGCGCGGCGTCCCTGGCACGCCCGGCGATTATGACTACGAGACCGCCGATGCGGCGGCCAATCAGTTCATCCCGGCTATCCGGAAGACGGTCCGGGTCGGCGGCCGGCATACGACGCTCGATCGCGGCTCGGCGATCTATGTCCGCGTTGCGAGCGAGCCGAACCATCCCGGCAAGTTCCAATCGCTTGATCTCGGCTGGTGGGAGCTGAACGAGGAGTACCCGACTCTCCGGATGTTCGGGGCGCGCGGCGACGGCGTCACCGACGACACCAACGCGATCCAAGACGCCTTCGATTACTGCGTGGCCAAGTCGTGCGCGGTCAGCGTGACGAAGGGCAACTACCTCGTCGGCCCGCTCTATTTCAACGGCCGGGCTTGGCGGGACTCGCCTTCGACCAACGGGGCCCAGCCCAGCGCCCGCGGCCTGATCGGCGAGGGATTGATCGTCTTCGAAGCCCGGTTCGTCGCGAAGACCGGAGCTTACACGTCCGGACAGGCCGTGATCACTGCGCGCAACCTCACCTTCAAGGTGATCACGGGAATCCACATCGATTGCAACTTCGTCGCCGATGTCGGCCTCGATGTGGCGTGGATCGGGGGCACCAGCTCGGGTGACTCCACGGCGCCGGCCTGCGGGAACACGTTCACGAATCTCCTGGTCGAGAACGCCCTTGCCATGGGCATCAACTTCAATCAGGCGGCGGACTGCCTCATCCAGAACATCACCTATCGCGGCGGCACGCCTCCGGTGGCGTTCTCGCTCAAGCTGCCGGGCGGCGCGATCCAGGCCAACAATCTGCGCGCCTATCGCGGTCGCTGGGAGATCGCGTGCCAGAACGCGCAGTTCAGCGATTCCCTGATGCTCGGTGGCCTCCAGTTGATCGGCGCGGCCATCAACATGGTCACGATCTCGTCGTGCCAGCTCTCAACCGATCCGCTGACCGGCTATACGGTCTATTCCAGCGCTACCGAGGGTTACGGCACGCACGAGGTCTTCTTCCATGCCTGTGATTTCCTGGGCGGCGCGGCGCATACTTACTACTTCGCCGGTCGCTGGAACATGGGCGCGAAGTTCATCGGCACCCATTTCGAGTTGAAGCCGTCCGATACCATGTTCAACCCGGCCGTCTGGACCCCGGTCGGCGGCCCCGGACGTCCGCCTATCTTCGATTTCGAGCATTGCTCGTGGCATGGCGGTGGGCCGGGGTTGCCCGCCAGCATCCCGGAAAAGGTTCTCGTCGGGACCTATGCCTGCAAGCGGCCGGACACCACTGTCATCGCTCGCCGCGACTTCCCGAGCGATATCCAGGTCGGCACCGGCTTGATCGTGGCCGACAAGGCAAACCTGACCGGGAACGGCTTCTTCGCCCGGGGACAGGGCGTGGCGGCTCCGCCGACCGACGCCTTCTTCGGCCAGGGCTACAACCGCTCCGGCTCCCTGGCAGAGGTCGAGCAGTTCATCCGCGGCCAGATGTGGCGGCTCACGCAGTATGACGGCGCGACGTTCACCACGCATCTCACGTTCAACGCCGGCTCCGCGAACGGGCTCTACCCCGGCAACGACAACGTCCGGAACCTGGGCATCGCCTCGAACCGGTGGGCAACGGTCTTCGCCGGCACTTCGGCGATCTCCACGTCGGACGCGCGGCTGAAGACTCCGATCGAGCCACTCACCGAGGCCGAGATCCAGGCGGGGTTGGCGCTCGGCGACGCGATCGGCTCATTCCACTTCCTCGACGCCATGGAGGACAAGGGCAATGACGCTCGCATCCATTGCGGGCTCACGGTCCAGGGCGCGATCGAGATCATGGAAACCCATGGGCTCGACCCGATGGCCTATGGCTTCATCTGCTATGACGCATGGCCGGCGGAGGTGATCCAATATCCGCCGGTCTACGATGCAGACGGGGTCCTGATGCAGCCGGGCTATACCGAGGTCGTCCGGCAGGCCGGCGACGTCTACAGTTTCCGCGCCGACGAGTTGCAGTTCTTCGTGATCCGCGCCCTCATGGCCCAGCGGGCCGAACAGGAGGGGAAGATCGGCCTCCACGAGCAACGCATCGGCTCGCAGGAGATCCTTCTGGCGGCACAAGAAGAGCGCCTCATGAACCTGGAGGCGCTCTTCGGAGAGACGACCTAACTCCGGCTGGGCCGCGACGCTCCCGGCCACAGGTCGCCACCGCGGCGCACGAGCGTTCCCAGGGGCCGCTCGATGTAATGGTAGGAGACGAAGCCCGCCACGATGCACAGGGGCAGCACAATCCAGACCGCCGGCCCCTGCTCGTGGCCCAGGGCCATCCATGCTTTGTTGATGATCGCGACCGCGAACACGTGGCACAGGTAGAGGCTATATGAGGCGTCGCCAAGCTTGGCCAGGGCCCGGCCGGCGGCGCCCGTCACCTCCCGGATGGCGAGGCCGACATAGAACACCATCGCCGCCGGCACGCCCCAGGCGATGGGCCGAATCCAATGAAGCGGCAGGATGTCCTCCAGCGGCGCTCCTGCGCCGGAGCCGACGAGCCACACGACCGGCACCAGGGCGATGGCGACCGGCAGCGCCGCGCGGCGTGTAACCCACCCTTGACGATACAGCCAATACATCCCCATCCCGGCCACAAACTCGATGACGACGGGGTGCCCCACGAAGGTCAGGATCGCAGTGTCGCGTCCGGTGATGCTGGTCAGGATCATCAGGCCGGCGAAGAGGACTGCTATCGCAGCCACCCTGGCCCCGATCTTCAGCCCCAGCACCGCGGCGAAGCACAGGTAGAAGAACATCTCATATTGCAGCGTCCAACCGACCGACATCAGCGGCTGCACGGTGCCGCTGACCGGATGGGCGGACGGGATGAAGAACAGTGAGGTCAGGACCAGATCCGGCGTCACCGTCGTCCAGCGGAGCAGCGATGGGAATGCGGTGGCCCCGGCGGCGAGCGCCAGGGTGAAGAACCAATACAGCGGCACGATCCGCCGGATGCGGCGGCCTAGGAAGATGCGCGGCGTGTTCTCCCGACCCGTGGCCGGGTCGCTCACGAGCATCATGATGAAGCCGGAGATCACGAAGAAGAGGTCGACTCCGGCCTCTGGCAGTCGGGCCCAGGAAAAGAAGGCCGTCGCGTCTGGGGCGGTGGTCCCAAACCGGGCATGCACCAGGACCACCGAGACCGCTGCCAGCGCCCGGAGGATCTGAATTCCCTGAATGTTTTCAGGCTTTTGTGCCATGTTCTCCCCCTCTAGTTCGGCGGCTCTTCATGGCCGTCCAATGGTCAAAGGCAAATCACGCGACAATGATCGCGGTTAATCCACTATGCAATTAGGTCGGTCATCCTAGCGGTTCTCGCCAAACTGTCACGAATATTTTCCGCGGCCCTATGGGTTGTCGGCCTGGCCGCTCCACTTCCCGAGATTTGCGAGGTTCCGGAATGCCCAAATCCCCAGCGGGGCCAGCCACTTGGCGGCTCGGCCGCAATGGTCAGGCTTGATCTCCCATGTCGGACATGGGCGAAGGACTCGGCCGCCGGTTCACCGATCGGCCAGATCTGCGTGACCTCATCCGGGAGGTCCAGGAGTTGAGTCGCCGGGTGACGGTGATCGAGACGAAGCTCGACATGTCACTCCAGCGGGTCAACGAGGCGCTCGCCGACTTGCGGACCGATGTCGCCGCTTGCGCCACGAAGGAGCAGCTCAAGCCCGCGGTGTGGCTGCTCGGCATCATCGGCTCGTCCGGCGTCGGCGCCTTCGTGCTCACGCTTTGGAACATGATCCTCAAGCGGGGCGGCAGTTGATGGTCCGCGAGCGCATCTCTTGGAGCAGGCAGCCCCTCTGGTGGCTGATGTTCATGATCGGCTCGCCGCTAGCGGTGGCCTGCTGCCTGATGCTCTGGGCCCTGGTGGACCGGGAGCCGCCGATCTCGTATCGGACGCTCCAGGCCGGCGCTTACGACCCGGCGACACGGATCTTGACGCTGCAATGGGTGGTCCATCGGCGCCGCTATTGCCCCGGCGAGTTGACCCGCTCGATCGAAGCGGAGGTCGGTGGCCGGGTGACGCTGCCCTCGGCCATCATCGACCCCGAGGCTGATCCGCCAGAGGTGCGTGACCGGAGGATCGGGGCGACCTATGTCGGCCGCGCCAACCTGATCGAGATCCCGCCCACGGTTGGCGGGACGATCAAGCTCTCGACGCTCCCGCGCTTCTGGTGCTCGCCCTTCCAGATGTTCGCGCCGATCGAGATCCCGGCGCCGCCGATCATCTTCGACATGCCGGACCCGAAGACCTGGAGCGGCGGTGGCTTGCCGGTCCACGTCGGCCCGCAACCGGAGTAACCCATGATCTCAGCAGATCTGTTGCGCTCCCTGTGCCCGCAGGGGGCGGAGCCGGTTATTGCCGGCCTGGCGCGATCGTTCGATCTGCTGCTGCCGGCCTTTACGCTCTCGACCCCGCTACGCCAGGCGCACTTCGTGGCCCAGGCCGCGGTCGAGACGGCCTATTTCCGGACCCTCCGGGAGTATGGCACCGGCCAGCGATATGCCCCCTATATCGGCCGCGGGCCGGGGCAGCTCACGTGGGAGTCCAACTACGTTGATATGGGCCGCCGGCTGGGCTTGCCGCTCAAGGCCCAGCCCCAGCTCGTCGAGGACCCGGCGCTCGGGACCCTGGTCTTCCTGATGTACTGGATGGACCACGGGCTCAACCGCTACGCCGACGAGGACGACGGCCGGGCCATCTCCCGCGCCATCAACCGCGGCTCGGCCGCGTCGGACAAGCCGGCCAATGCCGAGGCCGAGCGCCTGGACATGGTGGCCAAAGCGAAGGTGCTGCTGGGGGCCGTTGGAGCGCCTGCCACGAGTCCGGCGCGCTCAGTGAGCGCCCTGCAAGCTGCTCTTAATCGACTAGGAGCTGATCCGAAGCTCGACGTGGACGGGCGCGCTGGCCCTGCCACCGAAAGGGCGGTGCGCGCTTTTCAGAGCGCCTGCGGCTTGGCGGTGGACGGCACGGCCGGACCGCTGACCTGGACGGCCATCGACGACGCCCTGGCTGAACTCGACGCCTAGCAGAGGAGCAGGCCGATGCCCCCCATCGCGTTCATTGCCGACGTGATCGTCATCGCGGTCATCGTTGTGCTTTTGGTGTGGCTTATCAAGCAGATACCGATCGACCAATGGGTCAAGAGCGCACTCTACATCGTGCTCGTGGTGCTGCTGCTGGTCTGGCTCCTGGCGTTCCTCCCGATCGCGCACACCACCATCCCGTGAGGTGATTCGATGGACTTCGGAAAGATCTCGAAGGCAATAGCTGGGGCCGTCGCAGCCGGCATAGGTGGAGCCGGAACGAGTGCGGTCATCATCCCCGATGGCGTGACGATGCCGTGGTACGGCTACGTGATCGTCGGGGTTCTCAATGCGGTGCTTGGTTTCGCGGTGGTTTATTTCGCGCCGCGGAACACCGCGTAAATCAGCGAGTCATCCTCAATGTGGGCGCTCTGCTCTGCCACCGTTTCAGATCGCGCTCGAAGGGTTTCAAGGCTTGTCTTCGTTGCGCCACAAGGGCTTGGAGCTTGTCCGCAACCGGGTCTGGCACTGTGGCCTGGACCTTCCACTTGTAAATCGTCCGACGATTAACTCCTAAAGCCCGAGCCATCGGAATGATCCATTGGTCACCAAAAAGGAGCGTCCCCACCTGTTCAAAGTAATCGATATCCATACGCTGCTCCGTTGAAGACGAAATGCCCCGGCCCAGAAGGCCGGGGCCTTTTTTTGTGCCCGCGAATGAGAGCCTTGGGCAGGTTTCCGGCCTCTCTATTTCGCGACTTGGAATCGTCATAGAGGGCACCATTGTGGGACCTGAGTGGCACACACTCGCGCCCCGGCACCTTAGCAAAGCTTGCCGCTTCGTTGTACTGCCTAAATGAGTGCGATCTCCCCCCTGGTGACTAGGAGGGGGCACATGGGCGTGCCCCTCGCGTTCTCATCGGTGTGCCCTGTTACGGAATGCCACAGGGCACACTCTTGACTTGAAAAACGACGATTGTGGCAAATGCCTGTCATTTGATAATGCGCATTACGACTCAGACCAGAGTCAAGGCGAATCCCCTGTAACTATTCCAAACTGGCCGTAATTTGGAGACGCCCTGAAGATACTTGCAGGTTTCCTAATGTCATGGGGAATCATGGCCGAGTCTTGACCCCGTCACTTCAGTCTAACGACATGAGCCGCTCGTCGGATTCACTTTAATCTTCCGGTTTCAGTGTTTACAGCCATTCACAGAGACTCTACCACCGGGGCTTGCAATGGCCGGCGACTCCGGATTAACTTCTCAGCAGGAGGAACCACGTGCAATTGATCCCTGATTTTCTTGAAACCGCTCGCTGCGGCGGCGGTAAGCGCACAATTGCTGGCGGAATCCGTGAAACCCGCTGGCCGCTCTGATCTGAAATCAACAGGAGAGGAAGGATGCAGAGAGCTGCAGGCGAAACTTTGACTAAAATTGTTCCTAGTTCTACCGTGAAGCTCACGCACCGGCATTTGAGCCGGGTCGATTTCCGGCCCCTTGGACATCAGGAAGGCCAGAGGATGTCTACAGCGGACGATAGCGGGGATGAAACCGCCATGTCGCTCGCGCTGAAGCGGGCGGCGGGTGCCAAGCTCAAGAAAAAGCTCGCGAAACGCGACAAGCGCAAGGCTGACAAGGAGGCTCGTCTCGATCGGCTGAAGGTCAAGGCCCCTGACCCACAGGACCAGCCTCCTGCGGCGATCCCCGCTCCGCAGACCGGTGCGGCGATGCAGGTTTCTGCGCAGCATTTCTTGCAGGAGAAGGCGGCGCGCGAGAAGCGCATCCAGCAGCTCGCCTCGATCGCTTTGGGCCGCACGAAGGCGCCCGAGCCGGTGGTGATCGAGCGCCTGCCGCCGCCCCCGCCATCGGGGCCCGATGATCCCCGCATCCTGAACGGCACGCTCGCTCCGTCACCCAAGGTCGCGGAGATCCTGAAGACCATGGTTTCGGAGGTCGCGGTCGAGGCGGCCAAGCCGAAGCGGGACGAGCGCACTGGTCCACCGGAGGCATGGCTGGAGATTCTCCGGACAGGCACGCCCTCGCAGATCCTCGCCACGCGCCCGTTCAAGAATCTCAAGGGCGACGATCGCGAAGCCTTCGACCGGGCCAGGAAGCGCGAGTTGGATGCCATCCTCGCCGGGCGCCGGTTCGCAGATCTCTCCCCGGAGGAGAAGCGGGACTTGTACGTCACCAAGACGCGGCACATGAAGCTGATGACCGATCTGACCGCTCCTCGGAAGCGGCGGAAGGGCGCAGCGCGGTCCGTGGCCGGCAAAGCCATCGATCGGCTGCGTCACAAGGCCGGCCTCACCCTGGTGCAGACCGCGTCGGGAGCCGGGCTTACGGGGAATCAGTTGCGAGACATCGTGTCCGGCAGGAGGCCGGCCACCTTGGACGAGGCGGCCCTGCTCGCTCGCTTCTTCCACGCCAAACCGGAGATCTTCATCGTGTCCACGCCCGCACCCATCCCTGCGGCCAAGGCGCCGGCCCCCACGCTCAATGGCGTCACCCCGCCCAAGACGAATCCCAAGCGGCCCGGCTACAACCCGGAGGTCGCCCTCCGCCAGTTGACGGAGACGACCGAGCCGCGGGACACCGACACCTTCTTCCAGGCCAGCCTGCGTCGCATCATGCGGAGCCGCGGGCTCATGGGGCTGCACGTGGCGAGGCTCTGTGGCCTGACACTCGATCTGCCGAGCCGGCTGCTGCGGGATGGCAGCATCCCCAGGCCGGAGACCCGCGAGAAGCTCCTTGCCGGGCTCGGAGTGACCGAGGAGGAGTTGTTCGGCCCGGCCACCGACACGCCCGAGCCGAAGGCCCTCCAGGCCGCGCCCGAGGCCCGTCTGGCGGCGCCGGCGCCGGAGGCGGTGCCCGAGGCCGACCCCGACCGCAGCGCCGCCCTGGTGGCCCCCACGGTGCCGGTCGAGATGGGCGTCCCGATGCCGGTGATCGTGCTCCGGTCGGACCGCTACCCCTGGGACATGCCCAAGGGCGGCAGCTTCAAGGCCGAGGTGCCGTTCGGGATGCCTTGGGCGACCTTCCGCAGCCGGTTCCTGAAGATGATCGACCGCCAGAGCGAGTCGCTCGGCCACTGGTACACGTTCGAGGAGAACGAGGCCGAGGGCCTGATCCGGGTCTGGAGGTACATCTGATGCCCATGGTCGAGGCCGAGGGCAAGTGCCCGCAGTGCGGCGCTGGGATGATGTTCCGCTTCTCCCCGACCGACGATGCCCCACCGGAGGCGGTGACGGCTCTCCAACGGGGGATGGCGACCTATGCCTTCGCCGAGGAGCGGCGCCGGCATGCGGCCGAAAGCCTTCGTCGGCTCCGGACGGTCTTCTATCTCGTGTCCGCCGGGATGGTTGTCAGTTGCGCTCTCTACATCACCGGCACCGAGATGGTCTCGAAGTGGAGCGCGGTTGCGGCCAGCGCCACCAGCGCCCTCGCGTACCTCACCACGGCTTGGTGGGTCTGCGATCTCAAAGAGCGGGCGACCGAGTGATGACTGAGAACAGCCGCATCCCGCCCGGTCTCCTGCACATGATCATCGCCGATCTGCCGAACCACTGTGCCGCCATCTGCCGGGACGTGCTCCTCGAAAGCGGGGAGATGACCTTCTGCATCGGCATCGTGGCCACCGAGACCGAGGTGCAGACGCTCCTGTTGCCGGTGCCAAATCATGAGACCGAGGCGGCCATCGCGCGCGGGCTCCGGCGCCACTTGAAGGAGCATGGCGCGGTCGCCTACGGCGTCTGCGTCGAGGGGTGGATTCGCTTCACCAGCGATGCCGGCCTCGCCGAGGCGCCCCCCAGCGAGCACCCGGACGGGGTCGAGGCGGTGCTGATCATGGGCTCCACGGTGGATCGCCCGTTCCACTGCTTCTTCCGGATCGCCCGTGACGCGGATGGGAAGATCACGGGTCTCGGCGAGGATCTGGTGGCCGGGCGCGCGCCGCCGACGACCGGCATCTTCATGGGGCTGCTTGAGCCCGAGCCACTGGTGCATTGAGGGAGGGCGGGCCATGGCGATGAGGCAGCTCACGAAACAGCAGCGACGCGAGATGGAGGCCGACCTGCCCAAGGCCGCGCGCGATATGGCGCACGGGATCATGCGCACGTTGGGAGAGCTGCCCTCGGGCGCGCTCCTCGCCTTGACGCCCGGTGGCGCTCTCATTGAGAGCGTCCCGCTGCCACAGGATTTCCGCCTCCGGACAGCGGTTGCCGAGGCATGCCGGAGCACGCTGCTGGCCGAGAAGGCCACGGCCTATGCCATCAGCCTCGAAATGTGGCTGCGGCGTGTGGCGAAAGAGGATCTGAACAAGCCGGCTGGCAACTTTGGCGCCATGCCGGACAGCACCGAGTGCGTCCTGATCTGCGGCCAGACCCCGGCCGGAAGCTTTGCCATCCGTCACGACATCGTCCGGTCGGCGGACGGCAAGTTCCACCGCCTCCAGCCGAGCGGCGAGCAGATGGATGGCTTCACCGGCATCTGGACCGATCTGCTCTACCGCCAGCAGGCGAGTTGAACGAACAACGGGAGAAGGGGCTATGGGGACGAGGAACCGGGACGGGACCATCGAGATCTCGCCCGACGATGCGGCGGCGTTTTACGGCGAGGCCAATGAGGCGCTCATGGCGGACATCTCCGCCGCTGCCAAGCAGCACGGGCTGCACGCGATTGCGGTGTGCGCGTTCACCCGCGATGCCGGGGTCCTGACCTTCTCTACCGGCACCGAGGGGGACTGGCGGGAGATGGCCCGCGCCCTGGCGCTGAAGATGGGCGTCGATCTGAGCGAGATGCTTGGCGGCGAGCCCAAGACCAGTCGCGGCAAGGTGCGCCGGGCTCCTGGGAGCCGGCAGTGACCAAGTCGGGCCCGATGACGGCTGCGGAGGCGGCGGCGCTGCACGAGAATGCGCGCAAGGCGGACATGCTCGCGATCTGGACGGTGACCACCGGCACGGCCGATTTCGGCTCGCGCTTCGTGGCGCGCCCGCACTTCGCTGGCGGCAAGCGCTCCATGCGCGGGCCCCGACCGGCCCACGGCCCGGTCCAGCCGCAGACCTTCATCAGCACGCGCTATCTGATCGCCGACACGCTTGAGGATCTCCGCAGGCTTCTGCCGCCGGGCCTCGTCTGCCTGGGCCGGCTCGATGAGGACCACCGCACCATCGTGGAGTCGTGGGTCTAGGAGGGGGACGATGGAAACGCAGATCCACGTGCTCATGGAGGTCGACGGCAACGCCGAGACGCGGGTGGTGTCGAGCCTGTTCGATGCCGGCGCCTGGGCCGCCTCCTTCATCCGGCACCTCGACCTGGAGGCGCATGTCGATTCCGACATCCGCATCGAGGTGCAGATCGTAAAGCGCAAGCCCGAGCCGGGCTGGCCGGAGTTCTGACCGTGGCCAACGAGATCCTGCGCGGCGTCGAGAAGACGGTCCGGACCAAGTACGATAAGTCGTCCTGGGGCGCCGGCCCCTGGCAGAGCGAGCCGGACGAGTATCGCTGGAGCGACAGCGTCACCGGCATCCGCTGCCTGCTGTATCGCACCGCGCCGGAGGCCGGCGGCGTCTGGTCTGGCCATTGCGGCTTGCCGGGGAACCATCCGTGGGAACGGCTGGACAAGGACAAGATCCCGGTCGGGGTCCATGGCGGCATCACCCACAAGGGCATCGTCCAGGGAGATGGCGGCGGCATGACCTGGATCGGGTTCGATTGCGCCGGCCCCGGCGATCTGCAACCGGGGCTGGTGGGGGTGGCGCGCAGCCCGCGGCTCATCTACCGGGACCAGCGGTTCGCGACGACACATGTGCTCCGCCTCGCCGTGGAGATCGTACTCGCGACCGGGCCGGGCGCTTGGTGGGAGGATCGTCGTGGCTGACTTCTGCAATCAATGCGCGGGCGATCTTGGCTTTCCCGGTGGTGACCTAGCCGGTCTGACCACTGGCGCCGAGTGGGCCGCTGGACGGGCCGCCTACGCCCTGTGCGAGGGCTGCGGGGCCATCCAGGTCGACCCGCTCGGCAACTGCGTCACGGATTACTGCCTGCGGCTGCATGGCGTTACCAAAGGGGGGCAAAGCGCAAACGATGCCGACATCTGATAACACCGGTCATAGGAATCCTATGACCTCGGCCGGGAGCCTGCCCCACCAGGACCGGGCGTGGTTCGACGCGCAGGCGGTGCTGGCGTTCCTGGAGACGTGCCCCCATGGCGGCGCCGCGCCGCAGCAGGGGTGGCTGTCGCTGGTCAAGGAGGCGTGCCACCGCATCTCCTTCCTGGAGGGCAGCGTCGCCGGCCTGGAGGCCATGGTGGCCAAGCTTGAGCGGAAGCGGCCGGAATGAGCCCGCACGCGGACAGGGGGGACCAGGAGGAGGCGGACCGCATCCGCCGGCTGCTGCTGCGCATCGACCGCATCGTCGACAGCGCCCTCGACCCCACGGCTGACCAGTTGGCGCGGTTGGCGACGCTGCTGGAGGCCGAGTGCGTGATCGAGAACCTGGGCATGCGGCTGGGCCTCGTCCCGACCCCGAGGACCCGGCGTGCCGGGGATCTCAAGCCGGCCTGGCCGGATCGGAAGACCGGAACGATGGACCGGGTGGCCCTCGGCCTGGCCGATCTCTTGGACGCCTTCATCGCCGATGGCGTGATGCCGGATGCCCTGGCCCTGGCGCTCCAGTTCGAGGCCGATCGGATGATGGAGATCGATGCCGCGGGGGCGACATGAGCAAGCCGATGACGTGCCCCTGTGGCGAGGCCACCATGGTCGAGACCCTGGAGCGACAGGTCTTCGATCTCCGTGTCGGGCCTCGGCCGACTGATCTCGTCTCGCTGGTGGCCGAGAACATCCCGGTCATGACGTGCCCGAAGTGCGGTGATCAGCTCATGGACTGGCGTGGCGAGAAGATCCAACAGGCCGCGGTCGCCGCCTATCGCAAGGCCGCGCGGGGAGAATGATCATGACCGATCTGCCACACATCTCCGCGATCTCGATATCCAGCCCGACGTCGCTCGATGTCACGTGGTCCGATGGCCACACCTCGACGATCGAACTGGACGGGGCACTCAATCTCGCCGGCTTCACCCTGCTCCCGACTCACGTCGTTCGGAGCGACGGCGATCTCGACATCGCTGATCTCCAGCAGCCGAAGACGGACCAGAAGCCATGAGCCCGTACATCGAAGATCTGCTGCGCCGGATGGACGACTACGTTAAGGCCGAGCAGAAGCGGCTCGGCCCCGGCGCGACCTATCACCCCTATCATCCCGTGACCATCATGGCGGAGGCGAAGATCGCGCTCCGGGCGGCCGAATTGCTGGCGCAGCGTCACGGGCTCGGAGAGCACATTCAATGAAGCCTCGACCTTCCGCCGCCGACTTCCCCAGCCTGGAGGCCATCACCGAGATCCTCGCTCTCATGGAGCAGGCCGGCTGGCAGCAGAAGGGCTTTGCCATGACCAGGGCGGACCACATCGCCATCGTCGGGCTCGACGGCCGGATCAACGTGGACGGGCCGAAGCACGATGCCAACGTCCCCAGGACCCTCGACGAGATCCTCGACCCGCTGCCGGGCGATGGGACGCGGAAGCACGATGCCTGACGATCCGGTCATGCCGCTCTGGCTCCGGATGGCGACCTATCCGATCGCCATCATCGAAGACCGCTACCAAGGCGCTTACAGCGGCGGCCAATGGCTCGCCATCGCCTGCGCGGACGCGGTGGACGACGGCGAGGTCCGCGTCATGCGGTGCCTCGCCTACGGGCCCCACGGCCCCGACCCGTTGGCGATGGCCTTCTGGACGTTCCCGCCACCTTGGATCGCGGCCGGCAAGACCCCGCAGGAGGCGCGGACCGCGCTGCTGGAAAAGCTCGTCGCCGCGAAGTCGCAGAGTGGAGCAGGAGATGCTTGAGTCGGGAGGGCTTCGTGGGTTCCTGGAAGGGCTGGCACTCGCCAGGGTCCAGGAGTTCACGATCTCTGAGAGTGGACAGGTCTGGAGAGGGCTGATGCCCTACCTGTACACCCTGGCCATTGTCCGGGCACCGCTCCTGACCTTCGATATCGATCGCTGGTGTTTCGACGACCCGGATCTGGCGCGCCGCTGCTTCGCCGACTGGGATGGCCAGGGCGACCCGCCGGACGGATGGATCAAGCACTTCAACACGAACCGCTGCCGCCCGGATGGCGATCCAGCTAGGGAGTCGATCGGATGGCCGAACCCATGACGCAGCGGCCGGGCAGGCTCGGTCCAGACCCGCTGATGAAACAGGTCGCGGATCTTCGCCGGACCCTCTCCAAGGAGGACGAGGATCTCCTGTCGGTGACGTTGGAGGACGCGATTGTGCCTTGTGGCTCTTGCAGCGCTTGCTGCCATAGCCCGGTCGAGGTTCGGCCCGACTTCGGCGATAATCCATCGAACTACGAGGTCGGCATCTATCGCGACGTCTCGGCGCCGAATGGCCTGGGCCTCCTGACCCTGAAGATGAAGCCGGACGGGTCATGCTACGCGCTGAAGAACGGGCGTTGCACGATCTGGGAGAAGCGCCCCTCCGTGTGCCGGTCCTTCGATTGCCGGAAGATGTTCGTGATGCACACCAAGGAGGAGCGCCGCGCCCTGGTGGCCCTGAAATACTTCAAGCAGGCGATCATGAACGCCGGTCGCGAGCGAGCCCATACCTTGCCGAACGGCGAGGCGCTTCGGGCTCTGTGCAAGCGGATCGGCTACGGCCGATTGTCCATCGCCACCATGGAGCGCCGTCGCGGCGTCAAACCGAAGGGTCCGGCAGCATGAGCCAAGCCATCCCGGCGGAGGATCTCCGCGACGAGTTCCTGCACACGCTCGCCGGCTATGCCCATTATTGGGCCACGCTGCCGGATAAGACCGCGCTGGAGCGGTGCAACGGGTTCGCCTTCTCGGTGCTGGCGATGCTCGACGGCTGCAATATGGGACTGCCGGCCTTTGACCTAGTCGCCCGGCCCCACCCCGACGACAAGGCGCTCCTTCAAGCCGAGGGCAGAGATTGGATCGAGGATGGCACGGTCATCACCGACACCATGCTCCATGAGATTTGGTCCCGGTACGAGCGGGACGAGCGAGGCACCCCGCCATGACCGGAACCGAGCGAGCCATCGTGATCATGGTCTGCGCCTTCTTCGGCTTCATGGCCGTCCTAGTCCTTTCGTGAGGAGATCTGTCCATGACCACTTACCCCGAGATCCCGCCCGACATGCAACGGGCCCTCGACATCATTGGCGATCCGACGCAATTCCTGCGGATGCTCAATGGCCTGTACGCCGCTGCCGAGTTCCTGGAGGGCCACGGCTGGGCCAAGTTCGGGGTCGTGATGTTCAAGGACGACCATCGGGTCATGCTCTCGCTCGACGGGCAGGTCCAGGTATCCGCGGCGACCGTGGACGCCGAGGTGCCGCTGGAGGTCCATGAGTTGGTGGCCGGCGGCCGGAGGCACCATGCCTGACCCGACAGCCGAGCCGCCGCTGGTGAACATGGCGATTGAGGATCTCCTCGCCCATGCCACCAACGAGGTTGAGCGGACAGCGATACTGCACACGCTGATCACGATCTCCGCCACCTATCTTGCTCGTGAAGTCGGCCGCGCCCGAACCCGGCTCTTCGTCCGTGATCTGGAGGACTTCATCCGGGACGCGCAGCCGTCCACGCCCTGGCCCTGGTAGACCAGCCATGGCCTTCAAGCTCCAGCGGACACGCCAGTGCGCCAAGTGCCCGTGGAAGGTCTCGACCGACCCACACGACATCCCCAACGGTTACAGCGCCGAGCTGCATCGCGGCCTCGCCAGCACCATCGCCCGGCCTGCTGATCTCTCGTCGGCGACGGGCGAGCGGCGCGTCATGGCCTGTCACGAGCATCCGCCCGGCGAGGAAGCCTACTGCGTCGGCTGGCTCATGCATCAGCTCGGGCCCGGCAACAACCTCGGCATGCGGCTCAAAATGATCGGTTGCGAGAACATCGGGCAGGTCCGGCTCGATGGCCCCCAGCACGCCCGGTTCGAGGACACGCTGCCGAAGCGGAAGTGACCATGGACGATGCGGAGATCGTGCGGACCTGGAACACGGCTGTCCGCTGCTATCGGAGGATTCGACCGTGGAACCGTCTGCCGGAGCTGTTCGCCATGGCAATGATCGAGCGCCTGGAGGAGGCCGGGGTGACCGAGGCCGACATCGACCGGCTGATCGGCACTGCGCCGGCCGAGGATTGGTCGATATGAATGCGGGGCCGAAGAAGCGCCTGCCGAAAGTCGCGGATCTGAGACTGATGCCATCCAAGCCGCCGGTTGTGACGGACGAGCAGCGGTATTCGCGGTCGATGGAGATCGAGGCCATCGTCCGGTTCGGCCGGGAGCTTTCGGATCAAACCCCGGCCCACCCCTGCTCGGCGACACTCTATGTTGCCCTCGGCCTGCTCGAAGGGCTGGCGAAAGAGCGCGGTCTGTTGCCGGTCGATCGGGGCGTCGAGGCCGCGCCGGCCCCGTCCAGGCCAGAGCCCGCGTCCGAGGCCGCCTCGCCGATGGAGCAGTTCATCGACAGCATCTCGGCCACCACGGACCGCTTCCTGGCGGAGGGGGTCTATCCCCCGAACCTTGCGGCGGCGCTCCGGGCAGAAGCGGACCGCGTCCAGGCGAAGGAGAAGGGGTAGGCATGGCCGAGGATCATTCAGTGCCCGGAGATTTCGTCGGCGCCTGGAAGCCGACCGCGCCAGAGGCGCCGGCTTTCACGTGCCGCGCCTGCGGCTCTGGCGATGTTTGGTATCGCCGCTGGGAGTCGAGCTGCGGCGGTTACGAGGACATCAACTACGAGTGCCGCTCGTGCAGCCGGGCATGGTGGGTTGAAGGAGCCGATGCGTGATGCCCAAGACCTTCGGCGAGCTGGGGCTGCGGCCTCGGGAATGGGACGTGATCAAAGCCTGCCTGCACGCTCGGGACGTGACCCCGACCGGCTACTACATCTGCTCTCCAGGGCAGATCGCCGCGGGCAAGCGGCTCATCGAGCGGGGCTTCGTCACCGACGTCACGAAGGACGCGGGGCTGCGCGCGACGTGGCCTGGATGGCTCGTGGTGATGATCGGCCAGGCCAACATCGAGGCCATGGACAAGGCTTAAGCGAGGGGGGATGGAGATGGATATCGAGCGATTCCAGGCCGCCGGGAACTTGCTCTTCGGCGAGCGATGGCAATGCCAGATGGCCGAGGCGCTCGGGGTCGATGACCGAACGATCCGGAAGTGGATCGTCGCCGGCCGGGCCCCCGACCACGTCACCGCTAATGTCTTTGCGCTCATGACCGAGCGGGAGGCGCAGATCAAAGCCCATCTGCGGAAGCTGCGGAAAAAGTGCGGTCGCGGGTGAAGGGCGGGGCCGACAAGGAGATCCGGGGTCATCTTCACCGTTCGAGGATGTAGACCACCGAAAGCATTCGGCCCCGCGAGTCGTGTAGCAGATCGGAGGGACATGCGCCATGCCGCGATTCATCATCCATCACGACGGCCTCTTCTTCGAATGGTCCGAGGTCGTCGATGCCCCGGTGACCATGGCCATGAGCCGGGAGGACTTCGTCGAATGGTACACGGATCGGCACGGCCAGGACGCTGCCGCCGGCCTCGACGAGCGGCTGGCCCGCGCCGTGGAGCATGGCACCAGCGCCATGCGGCCCACATCCGCCGAGGAGATGTTTCAGGGCAACCGAGCGGGGCCGGGCGAGAGCAGCCTGACCTTCGAGGAGATCATTGCCAATGTGACCTCGAAAGGCTGAAGGCCCCGCTCGGGCTCCTGATCATTCCCCCCGGACGTCCGGGTTGTGCGGCTCGTCGGCGGGGTCGAGGGGCTGGGCCTCGTCGGCCTCGCCGGCCTCATCCTCCTCCAGGGTGAACTCGCCGCAGATCTCGTCACCGTCCGCGATCTCGCCAGCGTTCTCGCCGGCCTCGACCCGCTCGGCCACAGCCCGCAGCAGATCGGCGACCTTGGCCGAGTTGCGGCCGACGACATCGATGTCCAGGGTGAACGGCATCTCAATCTCCACAGGTTGGGGAAGCCCGCCTCCTGCGGGCGGCGCATCCTCTCCCGTTTTGAATCTGGGCTCAAAAAGAAATGGCCGCGCCCGTTGGGGCTGCGGCCATCAAGTGAGCACTCCAGTCGGCACATACCCGGAGAGGAAAGTGCAGATCGGCGACGCATTGCGCCTGCGGAGTGCTTGGCGCGCACAATAGCCCAGCGACCGCCTCTCTGTCACGCGCTCGCGTGAAGAGATGGACACTGATTCAGGGCTCACATATGATGCCCTGGCGGCAACACATCAGCACGAGACGTCTTGCCTGCCTCGGGCACACCAGCGAGCCCCCCTCGTCTGCAACCGCCCGATCCGGCCGGCCCCCTTCCTCCAGCTCGGGGCCGGCCGGGCTCCCAACAGCTTCGGAAGGCCGGTCATGGACGCAGGCCGTATCCATCCGCCTTGGGACGAGAAGGTCGTTGCCGGGCTCAACCGCTGGCAGTCGAACTGCCTCGTCCATCCGTTCACATGCGACAAGGGCCATGACCTGATCGCCGGGCCCAATGGCTGGGCCTGCCCTGCCTGCGATTACATGCAGAGCTGGGCCTGGGCCTTCATGGCCGATGGCGGCCCGGTGCTGCGCGGCGAGCCGCTGCGTCTGGTGGTCGACCGGAAGGACTAGCTGGAGCCCTCGACCCCGGCGCCGGGCGTGGTATCAATGGGCGTCTGCCGGCGTGCCGGGCCATGTGTGAGCGTGGTGGGCCCTGAAATAATGGGACAGGCCAAAACGCCACATTCAACGACACGGCCGAGGTCCCTCCACCTCCCCCTCGAAAAGCGGCGCACCGGCAGACGCCACCCTCCAGGGTTAGAAGGCCCCGCCGTCGCGCACAGCGCGCCCGTGGCGGCCGAGGCGCTGTCGCCGCTGTAACGGGGCCCAGACGGCCCGATGGCCCTGTGCGGCCCCTGTGCGCGGCCGGCGGGCCGAGTCAGCCTGGCGTCGGCCTGGCGGGCTTAAGGGTGTTCGGCCGCCTCGCCCCGCCAATAGGCCCGCGCCGCGTTGCGGTGGCGCTGGAGGGCCTTGGCGCGCTGGGCCTGGGCTACGGCGGCCCGGCGCCGCACCTTGGCCTGGAGGGCCTTGCTGCGGCGCCGGGTGCGGTGGCGCTTGGGATGGGGCCGCTCCTGCCGGTTGTCCAGCAGCGCTTGGCGGGCCTCCAGGCTATTCGCGGTGGGGAATGAGCGATGGGCCATGGCGGGAAATGGAGGCAGGAAGCGGATTCGAACCGCTGACCTTCAGGTTATGAGCCTGACGAGCTACCGGGCTGCTCCATCCTGCCCCGCGATCATAGGCGGGGCAGGACTCGCTGGCAACGGCCGGCCACGTTACTCGGGGACGAGAACCGTCGCGATGCCATCGGCGCCCCGCAGCCGCCAACTGCCGCCGAATCTCTCTCCGCTCAGTCTGAGGCGCCAGATCTCATAGCCTCGGGCGTGGGACCAATCGACCCGCCCGGTGTCTCGGAAGCGCCGCAGGGTTTCGACTGCTTCGGAGGCGGTGATCCGTTCGAAGTGGAAGACCGACCCGCGCTCGTCGCGACCGTGGAAGAGATGATACGCGACCGTGCCGTCGATCCCGAGCCACCGCGCGGCGATGACGGGGACATCGCGCAGGAGCGACTTGTTCTGGTCATGGGCGGCGAAGTGCCAGAACCGAACCGGATCTGCCAGCAGCGCGCAGTGACCGGCCATGCAGGCGGCGGTGCCGCACTCATGTTCTGGCGCGAGCCGGCACATCCAAGAGCCCATAAAGAAGCCGGCCCGCTGCCCGGTCACCGGGTCGAGCCACCCCTTGTCCCCGGCCGCCACGACCTCCTCCAGGTGGGCGATCAGCACGTCGAGATTGGTCTTGGTCACATTGAACGAGCCATCCGGCATTTCCGATCTCCTCTATTGGCTGTCGCGGGACGCCACCGCGTCCTCGGTCAGGTCCCGCCTCATATGCGGGTCGCACGTCACCTCGATCAGCTTGACCGGGCCGCCAGGGATGTCGTTGTCGAACACTCCGACGACGATGCGGCCGGTGCGCCAAGCGAAGGTGTCCAGGTCGGTGCGGCCGGCCAGGAAGATCGGGCCATCCGGGAACTGCTCATGCCCATGGACCACATGCCGGTCCTGGTGGCCGCGCTCGTCCCCCGGCCTGTAGATCTTACATTGCAGCACCTCGGGGTTCTGCTCATCGAGCGGGACCTCGGGATCGACGCCGGCATGAACGAACACCCGGTGCTCGTCGACGAACATCAACGGGAGGTTGTCGAGCCACTCCAGGTGCTCGGCCGGGACCACGCTGGCGTCAATCGGGGCCTTGCCGTCCATGCCATAGGACAGGAGGGTCCAGCCGCCGCCATTGCCGATCCACCAATCCATGATGGACTTGCCGCGGACGCAGGCGACCATCATCGCCTCGTGGTTCCCCTGGAGGCAGATCCAGGTCCAGCCCTCCGGCGGCCCGGCCATGAGACAGTCGATGATGCCTTTGCTGTTGGGGCCACGGTCCACATAGTCGCCGAGAAAGATGATCGTGCCAGGCTCATCGGCCTCGGCGTAGATCGCGGCCAGAGCCGCGTCCAGGATGTCATAGCGACCGTGCAGATCCGCGATGGCATAGGTGTAGCCGGGCATGCTGGGCTCCGCCTCGTCAGGGTGTGGGATGCCGCGGCGGGGTTCGGGGGCAATCTTCCGGTCAAGACCCCCCGGCCTCCCGACTTATCTACCCCGTCGCCTTGGCCGACGACAGGCGAGCCGGGGCGTCCCCCGGCGGCGACGTCGCGTGGAGTGATCCACGCCACCGCGGCCCCGCCATCATATCACCGGGAGGGCACAGATCAATGCCCTATGGTCGCTGGTGGGCGCCCGAGGACTCGAACCTCTCGCGGCCAGCCCGTCTCGGATCGCGCGCCGGGTTTACAGCCCGGTGACGGGAAAGGCGCCCATGGATCGGGCGGCTGGATTCGAACCAACGTTGCAGGGACCAAAGCCCCGTGTCCTACCGCTAGACGACGCCCGAGCGGGAGGATGGCGGAGGGCGGAGGGATCGAACCCCTAGCGTTCGTCACGCTACCCCGGTTTTCGAGACCAGTTGCCGGCCATTCGGCGGCGCCCTCCACATGGCGGAAGGGGGGAGGATCGAACTCCCGCGAGGACTGGCCCCGGCTACGGTCTAGCAAACCGACGCATTACCGCTCTGCCACCCTTCCGAAATCAGAAGGATGATCGACTCGATTGCTGTCGGTAGCGCAGAGCGTAGGTCATGGGCGGCGTATACCACAAGACCGACCGGAGCGCCTAGAGCAGCAACTCGCGGAACTTCTGCATCATCGCCACCATCTCGTCCGTGACACCCCTGGCCGCTTGAAGCCGCCTCTCCATCCAGATCAGGCGGTGGCACGCCTCCTCGACGAGCGAGTACCAGCCCTGCTGCGGCGCATTGCCGGACGTCCGAACGAAGTCCAGAACCAGCGCCGCGTCGAATGTGTTTCGATCCTGTTCCGGCAGTTCGCTCATGATGGATGCTCCTGTGGCGGGACGAGGATGGCTTTGGCGCTCGCTATCACAAGCCGAGCGCGCGAGGCCCGATGATCATCAAGATCACGGAGCAACCGATGCAGATGACGAAGAGTATCGTCACCAAGCGTTCGGCCTTGGCGTCCTTGACCCAAAATGACTCCGAGCGCTTGGGCTTTTCCGGATCGTTCATGGGCCCCTCTCCAGCGGTGGCGGAAACACGAGCACCTCGACCCCGTCGAGCGTGGTCAGGTGACGGATGATCTCCTCGCGAACGGTCAGCCACTCCAGGCCGCCTCTGCCGCAGCCCAGCGCCGGCAGGGCGATGGACCGGATGCCGCGCTTCTGGATTGACGTGGCGAGGCGCTCTAGGCCCCATGCGATCCATTCGAATTGGCTGGGCCGGCGCCACGACTGTTTCGTCGGGAAGTGGACGATCCACCGCGGCACCGATCCGGCCTTATAGTCGTACACATGCAGCCGCCCTGGATAGAGCGCGGCCAGGGCACAGGCGGCCATGTAGGATTCGCTCGCCTCCGGGAACCGGGTCCGGAACTCCTTCGCCAGCCCGGCGCCCATGATGCCCTCGCAGTTGACCGGGTTGACCAGCGCCTCGACCTTGGCGTCGAAGAGAGAGCCGTCTCGATACCGAATCACCGCCGCCTCCTCTGCCGGGCCTTGCGGCTGCGGCCATGCTCGCCGGGCTCACCGCCGGCCGCGATGAAGGCCCGCCGGCCCTCGTCGGTGGCGCCGAACCATTCGGTGGTCTTGCCCTCGACGATCCGGGACCGTAGCGCCGCGATCCAGCCGTGGCGCTCCAGGCTCCGCCTCGTAGCCGGCGATACGAGGAAGAGGGGCCCGATGCGCCACCCGGCTTCATCGGACCCCCAGATCTCAGGCTTGTGCCCCGAGGTGAACAGCATCGTCAGAGCTTCAAATTGCGGGGAGATCACGCCGGCTCCGGCGGCTGGAGGATGTATCGCTTCACCGACCGATCGTACCGCATCATGCCAGGGCAGCGCGCTTCGATCTCCCGCAAGTCGTGTGACGCTTGGGCGCTGGAGACTTCGCCGATCCGCATGATATCGGCTCGGTTCAATTCCCCCGTCATGATGAGATGATCGACTGCCGCGGCAAGCCGGGCACGTACCGCCGGGCGCAGGCCATTCCAAGCCTCGTCGTCTTCGGGCCGGGCCTCTTGTGTCAGGCGAGCGGCTCGGTCGGCCCGGTCCAAGACCGCAAGCACGTCGTCGATCTTCAGGGTTGTGTAAGTGAGACCGTGGGCCTGATGGTTTTCCACGATGCGGCGCAACTCGGCGAGGTTGACCATCGCCAGATCACGCCGTCGCGCGGCTGTTCAACCGATCGGCCTCGCGCTCGATCCTGGCGAAGTCGTGAGTCCACTCGCCCACGATGTTGAAGGTCGCGGTCGCCTCGGGCTGGAAGGTCCCATCCGGGGCGCGCGACTGCGACCACCAATGGGCCAGGGCCCAGCCGGCCCGGCTGTCGAACACCACGATGTATTTGCTCTGATCCATCGCTTCCCCCTCACGCCGTCGCCATGGTGACGTCCAGGTGGACGGCATCGTAGGGGAACAGCACCCCGGACTCGGTGCCGATGATCTGCCGGTCGAGGAGGCCGGCGAGGATCAGCGCATGGATGTCGGTGTGAACGCCCTTGAAGTCGCGATCCACCCGCCGGGCGACCTCGCGCATGGTCATGGGGCCCTGGCCGCTCATGACCTTGAGGATCTCCCAACGCTTGGGCGTGAGCACCTTGTGCAGCAGTTCGAACGAGATGAAATCGATCCGGGGCGCCTGGGCTTCCACGTTGCCCTTGAAGCCGGCGGCGAGGCGGCGCTGCGTCTCGGCCAGGGAAGCGACGCCGATCGTGACGGTGTTCATTTCAGGATCTCCTTCCAGGTGTTCACGTCGGTCCAGAAGTCGGCGAGCAGGGTGTCGACGTCGACAAAGCGGTAGGGGACCTCGCTGTCCCACAGGTGCTTGTGATCGCCCTTGCCGCGCTCGTTGTCGTACCGCATCACGCACTCGCCCTTGGACACGAGGGCGAGGCGATATTTGAAGCCATGGCTGCTGCCCGGCACCGGGGTGGGCACCGCCCATACGACCATCTCGACGAAAGCGGTCTCGGTCAGGACCAGTCGGTTGCGGAGTAGAAGTTTGGCGTTCATGGGGGCACAGTAGCGTGCCCCATTAGTGATGTAAAGCACTCCATCACCAACGCCATGAGGAGCACAAATGACTCACCGCCATCGCGGCCAAGCGGCCGAGATCGAACAGCAACTCCGCGCTCTAGCGAGACAGATCCGCAACATCGCCAGTGCCCCGGTCCAGGACCTAGCCTCACTCCTTCACGCAGCGGCAGAGCGCGCTGAAACGATCGCGGACGCGACGGTGGGAAGGCCCGATGATCCACTCACAAAGCCTGCGGCACCGGCGCGACTCCCATTGACGATCGGCATCAAGCGGGCGAAGGACCTGTCGGATCTCAGTATGGGAACTCTATACAACATGATGAATGACGGCCGTCTCCGGTCTACGCGCGTCGGGGGGCGCCGACTGATCTATTCATCGTCGCTGATGCATGTGCTCGGGCTTGGCGACGACGATGGAAGGGTCATCTCGCCGGGCATTGGAGAGGACGGCACACCGAAGACCAATAGCGGTTGGCGACGTCGTGGTCAGAAGGCCACTATTGATTGAGAGCGGCCTTCCAAGGTGCATCCAGGTTTGTAAGTCGCCACGGAACCCTGCGGAACCCCTTGGACCCTAATTTCGGGTTTGTAACTCCTAAGTCGTTGATTTCACGTGAAACAACAGGTCCTGGAAGTTCATCTATGTCGCCCCGTGTGCCGCAGAAATCCTAGGGTTTGGGGCAGGTTTGTAAAAGGTTTGTAGAAATGGGTCCTTGAGCCGTTCCTATTTCGGTCCCCTGGGGGCGATGCGATGGGCCTCTGAAAACACTCGTTGGCACTCCTGCGAGGCGTCATACTCCGCGCCCTTCGCATCGATCAGCGCGTCGCGGGCCCGGTGATACTCGGCGCGGGCTCGTTCGACCCTGCGCTTGGCGGCCTCCCATTCCCGCTTCGCCCGGCGCTGCTCCAGTGTGGTCATCGCCGGCCTCCCCGGCGCCGCTGCGAGAGCATTGCCCGGAGCTTGTCGATCCCGCTTTCGAATGCGGCCAGCCGCTCCTCGTCGGTGCCTGACCCGTCCTCCAGTTGCAGGGTCTCGGCCGCCAGGGCATCCCCGGCGACCTCCAGGATGGCCTCGATCTCCAGCAGCGAGAGGCGCGGGGCACGTGTCCGGATCATTGCCTGTCTTCCCACGTGCCGCCGTTGGCGAGGATGTGGCGGGCGCAATCGACCCCGAACGGGAACCACCCCTGCGACCGATCGGCCGGCACGTCGGCGCGATCGTGATAGGTATAGTCGCGCTGGTCCAACTCCAGCCATGCAACCTTGCCCTTGAGCCGCTGCTTGCAGCGGGTGCAATAGCGGCCGTCCGGGTCAATCTCGTCGGTGTTGCCTATGCGGCGCGGGGTGGGCTTGCTGGTCATGCCGAGCCCTCCTGGAGCGCCGCCAGCGCCTCCACAAACCGGCCCTCGCCGGCCAGCCGAGCCGCCTTGAGGATGCGCTCCATCCTCTCGCGGTTGCCCGTGTCCATCACCGCCATGATCTCCATGTAATGGACGCCGGCCTCGGCTAGGTCGGCCGCCATGGCGGCGCGCTCGGCTCTGGTCATCTTGGCGGGCTCGACCGGCTTGCCGGCCTTCAGCAGCGCCCGGCTGGCGTGGCTGTGATACACGTCCTTGATCTTGCCCGACCCGATGCCCTTGATGTCGGAGTCGTGCAGCGCCCGCCGGGCTTGCCGCCGCTGCTGGTGCCGCGTCTTCGATTTCCTGCTCATTGTCCCACCTCCCGCGCCGCTGGCGCTGTTTTCAGTTCCTCGGCCTTGGCGAACAGACCAGCGAGATCATCGGTGGCGAAGTCGTGGATCTCCTCCTCGGCGCCGTCCTTATCGCAGGCGCCGAGAAGCCAACCGTCGTCGGGCTCGACGCTCGTCCCACTCCGATCGGTCGCCAGAATCTCTCGGCCGTCCGGCAGATCAAGCCGCCATGCTGTGCAGCCACCGCCGGTCGTGCAGAACCGGAAGCCGGCGGCGAGGAACGCCTTGCCGGCCTCTGTCGCTTCGGCCCGCGCCTTGGCGGCATCGTACCATTGCCAGAAGTCCCCCATGGTCACGCCCCCTCCGTGTCGGCCCGCGCCGGGGCCGCTTGCTGCGCCTTGGCGGCCTCCTCGGCCCAGCGCCGGATTTTGTCGGCATAGGGGCCGCCGAGGAGGCTGGTGACCTCCTCGACCGTGCGGCCACCCTCGATCATCCGGCGAACCATGTTCTTCAGGGTGCAAAGGAATGGCTTCATCACTCGCCTCCCATCCTGGAGCGCCACTCGGGCGTCGTCTGCCCGAGGTTGACCAAGTCGGCCATGAGCCGAGCCGTCATCGGATCGGCACAGGAGGCGATCACGACGTCGAAGGAATTGACGATCTCGCGGCCCTTGCTCCGAACCGGGAGATGGATCTCGCGAGTCAGCCGTATCGGCTCGGTCATGGCCGGCCTCCCATGCCATGGGCCGCCGCCGGGCCCTGTGCGGCCTCTAGGCGGCGCACAGTGGCCTCCAGGCGCCGAATGTGGGCCACGGCCAGGGCCAGCGCCATCGCGGGCGCCATGCCCCGCCCTGCGGCGGCCTCGGTAAGCGCCGCGGTCAACTCAGCGCCGTCGCGGAAAATGGCGAAGGAGGCGGCCAGCGCCGCCTCCCCGTCCAGGTTGCAGATCATGTTCACGGTCGCCCCCCTCCTCAACCGACTTCCCGGAAGCGCTCGCGCATCTTGCGCGCCACGCCCTGCTGCAGGATCGCCTTCTTGGCCTCCTTGCAATACCGATCGACCTCGGACAGGGTCTCGTGCCCGGTCACGGTCATGATCTCGTGCGGAGTGCAGCCGGCCTCGGCCAGCCGCCGCGCTGCCGCCTTGCGCAGGCCATGCGACACGCACCGGTCGGGAAGCTTGGCGCCGTCGAAGTTGGAAGCCATCCAGACGCTCAACCGATAGCCGGTAAAGGGCTGGTGGATGCCGTTGAGCAGGATGTGCTGGTGGATGTCGGTCGGAACCTTGTCCCGCTCGCATGTGGCCCGCCACGCATCCAGCGCCTCGATCAGTTCGGGCTCGCAGTTGATGTTGAGGGTCTTGTCCTTCTTCTCGCCCTTGGCCTTTTTCTGCTGGACCGTCATGGTCGCCCGGCGGACGCCCTCCTTGTCGGTCCAGAAGCGCACATCGGTCCACTTCATCTTGGCCACGTCGGTCACGCGCTGGCCGGACCAGACGAAGAGGGCGAAGGCCGTCCGCTCCCGCGTCCCGACCTTCCACCGCTCCTCGTACTTCGCGATCTCCTGCTCGTTCCAAGTGTGGTGACTGCCGAGTTCCAGTTTTTCGATGCCCTCGGTCGGGTCCTCCTTGATCCACTGGCGCCGCTTGGCGAACTTCACCAGTTGGCGAATCGCCTTGAGCAGGTTGCTGTGCTGACCCGGCCGGTCGTGATAATCGGCGAAAAACTGCTCGATCTTGGCAACCGGCGTGCCCTGAACCGACCTGTGGCCAAACTGCCGGCAGAAGATGTTGAGCATGCGGGTCGTCTTCATCCGCGACGCCGGGCCCTGCTTGCCGAGCCCCACCGCCAGGAAGTCCTTCACGGCGGCATTCCAGGTCGTGAGCCCCGTGCTGGTCTTCATCACCTCGGGCTGCGGGGTCTGCTGGGGCGCGAAGCCGAGCGCCATGTTGTACTGCGCCATGAACTCGGGCGAGCCCGGCTTGCCGATCAGCTTCACCGCCTTCCGTTTGGGGTAGCGGAAATATGACCGCTCGCGGCCATGCCGATCGATGAAGGTGTTCACGTATTTGAGTTTGACGATCGTCATTGCGGGTCACCCCACGAACGAGGCTTGCCGCTGGATGCTGTCCAGCGTGCGGTGATAGTGCTCCAGGAAGGCCCGCTCGCCAGGGCGGCCGGGAATGCGGATTCTGACCGTCACCGGCCGGGCCGGCTCCGGGTCCAAGTCGGCCTGGCCGCGCATCGGCGTGTAGGTCGCGACGAAGTAGTAGAGGGTGCCGCCGTTGGGGCCGTCATAGGCCCGCAGATGCTTCAATTGCGTCATTTTATGATCTCCGGGTTGTGGGCACTTATTCGTGCCCTGGGGCACACATTAGTGCCTCACCCCGGAGATCCGGAAGGGCTTTTTTTACAAACCTAGGGCACGCCTGTGAGACCTAGGCGTCATCCCAGGAGTCGTCGCGGGCCGGCGCGTCCAGATACCAGGGCCCGCCATCGTGGGGGATGGCCCGGTAGGCGGCCCGCAGCTCGGTGGCGTCCCACGTCTTCACCCCGCCGAGGATGCGCGGCGGCGGCATCTTCCGCTCCTTGATCAGGGCCCGGAACGTCGTCACGCCGACCCCGACGAAGGCCGCGGCCTCGTTGATCTGGAGGCCGAGGATGCACGGCAGCTTTTCCAGCGCTTCACTCCGGTCGACCTTCTTCACCTATGCCTCCCTGCGCTTGTAGCGTAGAACTCCGGATCGGCGGCGATGTAGTCGAAGACATCGCCATAGTTCAGCCCGAGCCGCTCATGGATCATCATCCAGTGCGCGCCCTCGGGGAGGTCCAGCTCGTTGACCTCCTCGATCACGTCGCGGACCCGGTCCTTGGTCGGACGGTTCATGGCTAGGTCGTCTTGCGCCGGGCGCGGCGCTCATTGGCCTTGACCACGAACTCCATCTCGCTCGCATAGACCTCTCCGTGCCCGAGCGAGATGAAGCCGAGCGGCGATTTCACGGCGATTTCGCAATCGTCGCGGCCCGGATCGTAGTCGCCATAGAGCGTGAGCGGCACAAGGCAGCCGGAGTCCGACCACTCAATCGGCAGGCGCCAGCCGACAATCGGGAGGCGGAGGATTTCGGGCTTATCGCTCCTGTCGTTCGGCGGGAAGTAGATGACCGCCGAGAGGCTCGGATCGGCGTTGGGGAAGACGGCCAGCCCGGCCGTCTCATTATGATGCACCACTGTTTCCCACAGCTCTTTGAGCGCCACTTCCCCGCCGCTCTTCAACTGCGCGAAAGCCCATTCCTGAGCGCCAACCTGACGAGGGAACACGCACACGATGCTGTCGGGATTGTACAGCGTTGAACCGCCAAGAAATTTGGCCATTGATCACTCCTGTCCCATGTCCATGGGGTTTGCCCGGAGCACCGCTTGCAGCAGCGCAACTGCACCGCGGGCGCCCGTGATGATCTCGCGTTGCCCGGCGGACAATTTCCGGAGCTGCGTGACCTCGGCACGAAGCATCATGATCTCGTCCGCCATCTGTGGACCGGTCATCTCGCTGATGCTCGGCCAGTCGCGGCCGGGTTTCCGCGACGGCGCGGCAGGCCGGGTCACAGGCCGGCCAGGAAGCGGTGCAGCTTCTCGATCGCCATCGGCTGGTCGATCGCCCGGCACTCTTCCTCGATCGGCTTCGTCTTCTTGGCTTCCGTGGCGCTCTCGATCAGGCCGAGCAGTGCCCGGCCGCCGTTATAGGTGGCGCGCGCCCCGACCGAGAGGACCGAGGGATCGCGGACCGTGGCGAGTTCGAGCCGGCCGGTGCGGGCGGTGCTATGGATGCGGCGCCGCCGCATCTCGGGAATGTCCAGCGCGGTATCGAGCGCCTCCCGGCGGCGGATGCCGACGAAGCGGATGGTCTCGAACAGGATGCGCTCGTCGCGCACCAGCTTGACCCGCACGTCTTGCAGGACATGGCGAATGCCACGGATCGGCTCGCCGACGATCCCGTCGAGGTGCTCATACGGAACGAGTACGCCTGGCGCGATCGTGAGCAGGAACTTCTTCAAGGCGGCGCGTTGGGCGGCGCGGGCCGGGTTGTCGTAAAGCGGCATCATGTCCACGGGGTCCTCCGAGATCATGTCGCAAAGAGAGGCGGCGGGATGCGGTGCGTTGGGTGGCGACGCGGGAAGAAGCGAAGAGCTGCGACGGACTGCGAGGCGGGAACTTGAATTGCGGCGTGCGGAACTGCGGGGCGTAGAGCCGGGTAGCGGGGCGTCGATGTAGTTCAGGAGGTGTCGGGCTGGCGTTCGCTCATGGGCAGAGACCGTGAGTTGCGGAGTGGAGCGATGCGGCGGGCGACGATGCGTTGCGAAGCGACGCGGAGCGATTCGAAGAGAAGCGGCGCGTGGCGGCGCAATATTCGGGACGTGCCGGCGGGCGATCATGTTGCGATGCGGAGAGCAGCGGTGCGATGCGTTCCGGTGCGCATAGCAGCGACGCGGGGAAAAGCGGTTGTCAGGCTTTGACCGCGATCTCCTCCATCCCCAGCACCTTGAAACGGCCATACCAGCCGCCCTTGGCCGGCCGATACCGGCCGATGCCGATCACGAGGCCGATGGTCTGGACGACCTTCAGCATCACGTCGGGGGTCAGGATCTCGTCGGAGATGGTGTAATCGACGGTCGCCCTCCACTCGGGCATCGTCGGGAACCACCGCCAGACCCGCTTGCCGCTTCCGCGGACTCCGTCCACGTTGCAGAACACCCGCTCGGGCTGGACATCAGCGGCATCGATATCGAGGACGACCGGCGCATAGACACCCTGGCCGCAGAGCACCTTGGTGGCCCAGGTCTTGTTCCCCTGGCCTTTGATCTTCTCTCCGGCGTAGCGGGCCGCCTCGTCGGCTCCAAATTTGAACGCGGCCGGCGGGATGAAGACCTTGCCCTGATCGGTGGTGTGGAGCTTGAGCGGCCACGTCCGCTTGTCGTAGGCGTCCTCCTGCTCCTTCGGGAGCTTGGGCTCCTCATGGGCGCGGCTCTGGCTGTAGGGCGTGACGCCTTCGATCTGGAAGCGATAGACCTTGACCATCTGATTCTCTCCGGGATTGAGGTTGGGTTGCGAAGCGGGGCGGCGCGCGGCAGCGGGGCGCAGTGCGCGGCGATGCGCTGGGGCGCGACGTCAAGTTGTATCGGGTTGAACGAATCTCAGGTGGTGACCTTGCGTTGCGAAGATGTGCGGTGCGCATCGTAGAGAGGCAGAGCGAGGCGCAGCGGGGCGCTGAATTGAGTTGCGCGGCGGTGCGCGGCATCGCTTAAGACGTATCGGGGCGGCTGAATTCCATGGGGACCTTGAGGTGCGGTGCGCAAAGCAGCGGGGGGTTGCGCGGCGTCGCGACGCATTGAGCGGCGGAGCGTGGCGCGGTTGAAACTCGTGGGGACATTGCGGAGCGGGACGATGCGGCACGCCGGGGGGAGAAGCGGTGCGCAGCGGAGCGCGGCAGGGCGATGCGCTGTCAGGTCAGGACGTGTCGTGGCGGATGGCCGTCATTGATGGGAACCTTGCGTCGTGAAGCGTAACGGTGGGCGGCGGAGCGGCGAGTGGCGCAGCGGTGCGCAGCGTAGCGGCGCCATTCAGGACGTGTCCGGGCAGTTGAATTCCACGTTGGGACCTTGCGAAGCGGAGGGATGAGAAGCGGCGTGCGGCGGAGCGTGGAGATGCGATCAGAGTCACCGAACCCGTTTCAGCCCGATCTCCTTCACCGTCTCGAACTCCATGCCGAGGCGGCGGCGGACCTCGTCCTTGCTCCAATACAAGATGTGCCAGCAGGACCGGATATCCGGCATCTCAGCGGCTCGGCCCATCTCTGCATAGGTCACGATCTCGCCGAGCGGGGTCTTGGCCAGCAGGGCGACGAGGCCCTTGCGCTGGTCCAGGCGGGGCCGGCTCGGCTTGCGGATGGTCGCGATGCCCAGGCTGTCCATTCCTACCTCCTAAGCGATGCTTCCTGGCTCTCCCGGTCGCGCAGGGACCGGTAGGAGTCGGAGAGCTTGATCCAAATGGCGGCGGCGTCTGGGTCGCGGTCCAGGTCGCGCCGGCTCTTGCAGCCGCAGATTCGCCGGACCTGATCGGCCGCCGCCTCCTCGTCATCGACCCGGAGCCACTTCTGGAAGCCGGGCTCCTTGCAGAGGATGCCGGCCTGCTTGGTGAACGACAGCTTGTGCCAGGGCGTCCGCTCCGGCTCGGCCCCCGCCGGCTTCGACGATGCCGGCCCTGGGGTCGGCGCCGGGTCCGTCCACTCCGGGCCAGCCTCCGCCTGCGCCTGCTCCGGATTGAGCAGCACGATCGCGCAGGCCCGCGACTTCGCCGCGGTCGGCACCCCGCCGAGCCGCTTGAGGATCTCGTCGGCGTCCTCGATCGGGGACTCGAAGAACAGCCGGATCACGGACCGCGTCTGGTAGGTCTTGAAGTCGACGAAGTCGGCGCTGAAAGGCTGGCCGGTCACCGCCCGACCTCCAAGAGCCGGGTGATCGTGAAGCCGCGCCGCTCCAGGCACTCGATCGCGTAGCTGGCCTCCGCGAGATATCCGGTATAGGTGCCGTCCGCGTCGTCGAGGGCGATGTCCGCCTTGCAGGCGCGGAACCGCTCGCCCTTGCCGTCGATGATGGCCCAGACCTCGGCCAGGGCTTCGGACGCCTCGCGGCGCGAAGTGCCGGTCACTGCCCCACCTCCATCGGCGTCGCGGCCAAGGTCTCGGCATCGGTGATCAGGTCGATGGCCCAGCTCCGCTCCGGGTCGGTTGCTGCCCAGCCCCGGATCGCCTGGACGGCGTCCCGGTTCTCTTGGATCTCGATCAGCTTCCGGTTGGTGCCGAGGCCGCGGATCAGATTGGTCAGGAAGTCGCGGGCGCCGGCTCCATTGGCCTTGAACTTCCGCTCGACGACCCGGCCGGTGAACGTGTCCGGCGGGAAGGTCAGGATGAAGTGCCGGCCCGTGTCGGCGCCGTCGCCCTCGGCCTCCTGGGGCCGCTGGGCTTGCGGTGGCGGCGGCGAGGCCGCCGGGCCAGGGTTCGGCCTGGCGTCGGCCTGGCGGCGCCCCTGGCCGCCCTGTGCGCCCTGGCGGAGGGCGTCGCGGGTGGCGTTGGCGACACGGTCGCGGACGTAACTGCCGGCTCCGGTGTCCATCGCCGCGGCACCGTCATCGTCCTCATCGGCCGTGAGCCCAACGGTGGCGCCGAATGCATACCGTTTCGCATAGGTGATTGCGCTGCCCATCTGCTGGACATTGAACTCGCGGCCGAGGATGACCGGGATCTCGGTTTCGAGCCATTGGCCGCTAGAGTGCATAAGGATCGTCGTCACGACGATTTGCCCATCGGCGTTGACTTCCGGCGCCTGCGTGAAGCCGATGCCGTTCGCGCTCAAGGCCGACCGAGCCGCGTCGATCAGGGCGTCCAGGGTCGCATAGCGCCACGACTTGCCGCCGCCGCCTCCCTTGCCCTCGCCGCCGGCCCCCCGATCCTTCTTCGGATTGGTCATGGCACCTTGCGCTGCGGCCAAGGCTGCCGCGATCTGGTCGATGCCTTCGGGGCTCTTCTTCATCTCACTTCCCCCGTACGGACAGCGTGGGCTCGGCGTTGCTCAACTCGGCGCCGTCCACCGTCTCGCCGGCCTCGATCGCCTCGTGGATGGCCGACTTCACCGGGGTCCGCTCGGTCTTGCAGAACCGGTCGGGAATGCGCTCGGCATCGGTGATGACGACCTTGCGCCGGCCCTTGGCCATGGTCAGGGTCGCCTCGGGGAACTCGAACCGCTTCCGGCCCGCGGCATTCATCGCCGCCTGCACCAGGAGCTTCTTCCGCTGGGCCCGCTCGGTCAGCCGGGCCGCCCGGCCCTGCATCTCGTCGACCCGGATCGACAGCGCCGCGACCATGGCCTTGTCGTCCAGGTGGGAGCAGATCAGGGCCCGGCACCGCTCCGGGAAGTCGGAGATGCCGTCGAGGGTGTCGGTCAGGGTCGGCTCGTCATCGGCCAGGGAGGGGAACTCCCGCAGCAGCGCCTCGCGGAGCGCGGCATCGGCTGCGGCGTCATTGTCCAAGCGTCCGTTCATGGCTTCATCCCGAGTGCGATGTAGGCGAGCGGTATCCCCCACAGGGCCAGGGCGACCCCGGCGGCGAGGATCACGGTGCCGAAGACGATCTCCGCGGGGCCCGACCGGCAGATGGGCGACAGCACCAGCGCGGCCCCGAAGGTGATCAGGAAGGTGGCGCTCATGATGAGGATCACGCTGGTCATGGCTACCACCCGCTCACGGCGATTTTGGCGGCGGCGACGATCCACATCAGGCCGATGAAGACCAGGACGATCAGGGTGGCGGCGGCCCGGTCACCCGGCGTCCAGCGGCGGGAGCCGCCGTGGACCATGTTCGCGATCATCAGGGCCAGGAAGAACCCGGCGAGGAAGGAGCCCGTGGCGGCCGAGGCGGCGAGGATGACGTTCATTGCGCGGCTCCGAACAGATCGAGGCGGAGCAGCACGAGGAAGATGACGACGAGCACGATCCCGCAGATCGCCATCACTCGGTCGAGCGTGGTCCAGGTGATGCGGCCCCGCACGATGGCCAGGATCAGGCCCATCGCGAAGTAGGCGATAACGAAACTGGCGGCGCCGTAGAACAGGTCAGGCGCGCTCACGGCATCTGCTCCCGCCGGACCATGGCTCGGGTCCGGTCCCGCTCGACGGCGTCGTCCCGGCTCTCCTCCAGCCACCAGCGATGGGCGGCGGAGATGTCGAACGGCGACCACACGATCCGGCCGGGGGCGCCGGCCTCGACCACCTCCATCACCCTCGCGGCGGCGATGACATCGAGCCCGGCCTCGCTCTCGTCATAGGCGAGGCAGGCATCGTCGTACCGGACATACATCGAGACCGAGGGCTTCTGCTCCTGCGAGCACCACCAGATCAGGACATAAAGCGGGGGCATGGCGCGCATACCGGTCTCCGGTTGCACCCTGCGAGGGCGGGTTGTCTGGGGCATCTATCCTGGGCTCTAATGCGAGCCCGTAACGATGCCGTCATCATGTGATCGGCCCGTTTTGCGGTCAAGCGCATTTTCTTTGGTCGTCGCTGTCAACCTGTGGATTGTTCTGGGGGTTGTAAGTGGACAAACCGTCATACGGCGTCCTACGGAACCCTGCGGACCCTAAAAGAACCCGTTCACAAAAAGTTTAGACCCCCTGAATTCATCAAGTATCGGGTTACGTTCTGTGACCTAGATTTAGGCCACCGGCTTTTATTTGCAGATTGTTGTTGCGGGCGATCTCAAAACGCGCATTCATCAAGGCATGCTCTACTGCGATGCCGCCCTGTATCGGGTCCAGAGGTGGATCGAGGCCCTCGATCCGCATCTTCGTCAGCCGCTTGTTCTAGCGCGGTTGACTGGGCTCAGTTCTGCGACTCTGCGCCGGTTTATGGCGCCGGGCGGCATTGGGAATGTGACCCTCGATACCCTGCGGCGCCTGGAGCAGCACGTGCCGGCCGATTTCATGCCGCTGCACATCCAGACGCCGCTCCGCGACGACAAGCCGGCGAACGCCGCCTGACCACCAACGGGCCGGGACCTCCCGGCCACGGGAGGCTCCATATGGTCGACTTCGAGAAGATGGCCGACAGCGGCCGGGCCCTGAAGCAGCGGCTCGCCACCGCGGTCGAGACGATTGCCGGCTACGACCGGGACATCGACGGGCTCAAGGCCCAGCGGAAGGAGGCCCTGGCCGCCGCCGAGGCCGACGACAAGCTGGTGCCCGAGGCCGTGGCCTACCTCGCCCATCTCCACCGCACCGGCAAGAGCGCCCGGATCACGTCGGCCGTGTGGCCGATGGTCGAGAAGTACGCCGAGGTGCTGGGCCTGATCCTGCCGGGCCTCGATCAGCCGGATCTGTTCACCGAGGACGACTGAATGCCCCGGCGCCGGCAGCCGCCACCGCTGCCGTTCATGACGGCGGACCAGCTCCGCCGATATCAGCTCTCGCTCGTCACCGAGGACGCGGTGCAATCGCAGATCGTATCCATGCTGCGCCAGTTGCCGGCCCCGCCGCTCGGGCCCGCCTGGACGGCCATCAACCCCATCCCGGCCAAGAGCAAGGCCGCTGCCGGGATGTCCAAGCGCCTGGGGCTGGTGGCCGGCTTCCCCGACCTGCACGTCCTGTGGGGCGGCCGGGCCGCCTATGCCGAGTGCAAGCGGCCTGTCGGCGGCAAGCCCTCCGGCGACACGCAGCCGGCCGTGCAGGCCCAGCTCGTGGCCGCTGGCGGCTTCGTCGCGGTGGTGACCACCGCCGAGCAGTTCTTCCGCTTCCTCCAGGCCACGTTCCCGGCCGAGTGGGCGGCGCTGGGGCGGCACGCCCCGATCCTCTGGCCATGGCTGGGAGGTGCCCGTTGAGCGAGCCGGAATTCATCGCCCTCCGGGTCGGCCTGGCCGGGCATCCGCTGATCGACGAAGTCGTCTCGATCTCCGGCTGCGACCGGCCGCTGGTCCTCGCGGTCCTGATCGAAGTCATCGAGGCCGGCCTCGGCCACACGGATCGAGGAAGCCTGCTCAACTTCAACGTCGATGACACCGCGGACCGCTTCGGCGCCGGTCGCACCGAGATCTTCTCGATCTTCGACGCCTTTCGCTGCGTCGGCTTGGTCAGTGCCCGGCTCGGCCAGGGCTACAGCGATCTGCACCGCCAGCCCATCCGGTACGAGGGAGGCGAGGAATGACCCCGCTCGCCGATGTCCTCGACCGGGTGCTGTTCGAGATCGCCGAAACTCTGGGCTGGCCGCTCGATGCCAAGAGCCGGTGGTTCTACCGGCTCGCCGAGCTGCTGCCGGACCCGACCGTCAAGACCCTGATCGTGGACGCGGCGTCCGCCGGCATCCTGTCGGCCGACGAGGCCCGCCGGCTGATCGAAGTGCTCGACCTGGAGGCGGCATAGCGATGGCCCGCATCCGGTCGATCCACCCAAGCCTCCTGACCGACGAAGCCTTCATGACCCTCACGGTCGAGGCCCCGCTCGCCGTGACCCTGCTGATCGGGTTGTGGACCGAGGCCGACGATCAGGGGGTGTTCGAGTGGAAGCCGCTCACGATCAAGGCCCGCATCCTGCCGGCACCGGTGCTGGACGTCGTCCCCCTGCTGGAGGTGCTGGAGCGTTACCGGTTCATCCGCCGGTACGAGATCGACGGCCGCGAGTACGGAGCGGTTCGGAACTTCGCCCGGTTTCAGCGGCCGAAAAAGCCGAACGCGATCCACCCCATGACGGAAGAGGTCCGGGCCTGGGTTGGAACCGGTTCCGAACCGGTGGGGAACCGGTCCCGAACCGGTGGGGAAAATCTCTCGCAGATGGAGGATGGAGGAGGAAGGAAGGAAGAGAAGGAGGAAGGAGGGAATCAGGAAGCAGTTGATCCCAGCCCCCCGCGCGAGCGCGCGCCCGCGCGAGGCGATGCCTCGCGGGAGTATGCCTTCGTTGGGAAGGTGATCCGGCTGACGACGCCCGACTTCGATCGCTGGGCCTCCGCCTTCAAGAACCTCGAACTCACGGCCGAGCTGATCGCCAGGGACGCCTATCTGGCCGGCCCCGAGGTCAACGACCGCGATCGGAAGAACTGGTTCACGTCCACCAGCAAATACCTCGCCAACCGCAACGCCGAGATGCGCCAGCGGGCCAGGGCCGGTCCGGACAGGGCTTCGCGCGGTTACGCGATCTGACCGGCCATGCGGGTCGAGGTCACCAACGTCCGTCAGGGGCTCGAAGCCCAAGGCTTCCGGCTCCGCTCCTACAACCCCGGCGAGCACCACTCGGTCTGCCCGAGGTGCAGCCCCACCAGGACGAAGAAGCATGCCCGATGCGTCTCAATCCGGATCGAACCAGACGGAGCCACATGGCGGTGCCACCACTGCGGATGGGGCGACGGCTTCCGGCTACACGGCGATCAGCCGCGCCGTCGAGAAGTGGTTCATCAGCCGGGGAATCCACCACGGCGCCCTTCGGGCTGGCGGCGTCTTTTCGGAGGCTCGGGGCGGGTCTGAGGTGATCGTCTTCCCCTATCGCCGCCGTGGCCGGGTCGTGAACCAAAAATACCGCGGCGCCGGGAAGAAGTTCTGGATGGCTGCAGGCGGCGAGCTGGTCCTGTGGAACCTGGATTGCCTGCTGTCGAACCCGGATCACGTCTACATCGTCGAGGGCGAGATGGACGCCCTGGCCTTCATGGAGGCCGGGATCTGGAATGTGCTCTCGGTCCCCAACGGCGCGCCCCCGCCGGAGCGGGAGGACGAGGTCGTCGAGCCGGAGCACGACGAGACGTTCCGCTACCTGTGGAACTGCCGGGAGGAGCTGGCCGGCATCCGCTTCGTCCTGGCCGGCGACAGCGATGCGGCCGGGATCAAGCTGCGGCACTCGCTGGTGTCCCGCCTCGGCCGCGCCAACTGCGACATCGTCGATTGGCCCGAGGGTGTCAAGGACGGCAACGACTACCTCCTGGAGGTCGGGCCGGCCGCCTTCGCCGAGTATGTGCGGGCCAGCCGCAAGCCCTACCCCATCCGCGGCCTGTGGGGGTGGAACGAGGTCCAGCCGACCCCGCCGATGGAGAGCTTCGACATCGGCATCCCGCTGCTGCGCCAGCACGTCCGCCTCGCCCGCGGCACCGTCTCGGTGGTCACCGGCATCCCGAACCACGGCAAGAGCGCGCTGTGGAAGGCCATCGCCTGCCAGATGATCAAGAACCACGGTTGGAACGTCACCGCGGCCAGCTTCGAGGATCAGGTCTACGCCAACCTCATGCCCGAGCTGCTCCGGATCATGAGCGGCCAGGGCCCATCGCAGGAGCCGTGGATCTGCCAGAAGCGAGCCGACGCGGCCCGCCTCCTGGCCAAGCACTTCTCCTTCATCGCCGACGAGGGCTATGTCGAGGAGCCCATGACCTTGGAGTGGTTCGTGGGCATGGCGCGGGACGCGAAGGTCCGCTTCGGCACCGACTTTCTGGTCGCCGACCCGTGGAATGAGATCGAGCACCTCTGGGGCCGCGATCAGAACGAGACGCAGTACATCGGCACCGGGTTGCGCGATCTGAGGCGCCTGTCGGTCGAACTCGACATGCACATCATGATCATCGCCCACCCCCACAAGGTGCTCGATGGGCAGGCGCCTGGGCTCTACCACATCAACGGGTCGGCCCATTGGGCGAACAAGGTCGATATCGGCCTCGTCGTGCATCAGCCCAACTTCGCCGAGGGCCCAGGCGGCCCGACCGAGGTCTATGTCCGCAAGATCAAGCGCCCGGTGCTCGGCCAGCGCGGGATCGTGACGGTCCAGTTCAACGCGGCCACCGGCTCCTTCGAAGCCCCGTCCGGCCGACCCTTCGACGACCCCGACATCGAGAGGACCGCAGCATGAGCGATGCCATGAACGAGGGCTTGCCCGTGGCCGGCTACCGCCCACAGACCGACGCAGCCGTCGATCTGGTCAACGAGCACAAGTTGATGGAGGAGCGAGTGCTCCGCCGGCTCGACGATCTGCGCGCGATGGCATATCGCGGCGCGCACGGCGCGGCGCACGGGGTCACGATCGACCAGCGGTGGCTGGCCATAGCCCAGACGCACATCGAGCAGGGCTTCATGGCCCTCAACCGCTCCATCTTTCAGCCTGGCCGGGTCGCCCTGCCCGGCGACAACGTGAGGCCGCCGGAATGAGCCCACACCCGTCCAACCCGCTCGGCCCCGAGCCGGACGCGATCAGCCTTGCCCGCGAGAACCGCCTCCGGGAAGCCCTGGTCAGCCGGTGGCACGAGCAGCTCGCCGCGCAGCAGATCGGCAACGGCGAGGGTAGCTGGCGCCGGGTCGACCCCCGGTGGCTGGCCATCGGCCGCGCCCACCTGGAGCAGGGCTTCATGGCGCTGGAGCGGGCGATCCTCGAGCCCTGGCAGTTCGATCTGCCGGAGGAGCGGTGATGGGTTGGTTCCTCGACTGGCTCTGGGGTCCGGAACCGGAATTCAAGCCGGGCGAGGCCCTGCCGTTCCTGCGCTGGCGCGATGGCCGGCTCGTCCCGCCACGGATCATGCCCCCGGTGCAGTACATCATCAGCGGCCCCCGCTTGCCGTGGGTCAACGAGCACAAGATGCCAGGGCGCCGGCCGGAGGTTCGCCGCTGATGCTCCGGCTGCTCGATCTCTTCGCCGGCATCGGCGGCATGAGCCTCGGGCTCCAGCGCTCCGGGCATTTCCGGCCGGTGGCGTTCTGCGAGATCAACCCCTTCTGCCACCACGTCCTCCGCAAGCATTGGCCCGAGGTTCCGATCTATGGCGATGTCCGCGCCCTCACCCGAGAACGGCTCCATGCCGATGGCATTGCCGTTGACGCCATCTGCGGCGGCTTCCCCTGCCAGGACATCTCGGCGGCTGGGAGAGGTGCGGGGCTTCATGGCGCCCGTTCCGTTCTCTGGCGTGAATTCGCTCGACTGCTTGGCGATCTTCGACCGCGTTACGCGATCGTGGAGAACACCGACGCGCTCACTTTTCGAGGGCTCGGAACCGTTCTCGGAGACTTGGCCGATCTCGGGTTCGATGCGGTCTGGCACAGCATTCCGGCTTCCGCCCTTGGTGCCCGTCACCTCCGACGACGGGTCTGGATTGTGGCCCACACCGATCGCTCGGGATTGGAAGAGCAGTTCTACCGCCACGCGCCAGAACTCGCGACCGCTGTCGGAACACATGCCTGGGGCTTTGAACCCGAATTGGATCGAGTGGCTCCTTGGCTTCCCTATCGGGTGGACCGCGTTCAAGCGCTCGGCAATTCCGCGGTGCCGCAGATCCCGGAACTCATTGGCCGTCTGATCGGCAACCTGGAGGCAACATGAAACCGGACGTGGTCGACGCCCGCCTGCGGGCTTGGCTTGAGCAGCCCCGCCAGCAAGGGTTCCCAGGCTATCAGTTCACCCTCGACGCGGCGGTGGGCGCCGTGTGCGACGGCTTCCCATTCACCCATGGCCAGCGGCTCGAAGTGATCAAGGGGCTGCAACGGCTTGGCGTTGCTCTTCGCGATGGCTGCGTGGTCCGGATCGACGAGACGGAGGAATCCCCATGATCAGCACCCACAAGAACCGCTCATACACCACGCAGCGGACCAAGGTCGGCGACCGCTTCCGGGTCGACTACGTGCTGCGCTGCGGCGAATGCGACGCCGTCGAGACGATCCACATGGACCCGCAGTGTCGGCCCGATCTGATCGTCAAGAAGTTCAACCTCAAGGGCTGGAAGGCGGACGAGCGCAACCCCGCCCGCAACCTCTGCCCCTTGTGCCAGGGCGCCAAGCCCCAGGAGACGCCCGTGGAGACCCCGATGCCGAGGGAGGACGTGATGGCCGACATGCCCAAGGGCCCCACTCACGAGCAGCGCAAGCGCATCGCGCAGCATCTCCGCGGCGTCTTCGACGAGCAGCGGGGCCGCTACCTGGAGAGCCACAACGATCAGACGGTCGGCCAGGAGTTGCAGGTCCCCTGGGCCTGGGTCCGCGAGTGCCGCGATCTGCTGGGGTTCGAAATCAAGATCGACCCGGAGGTCGAGGCGCTGCGGAACGAGTTCGAGGCCATGGCCGAGATGCTGATCGCCCTGGAGGCGAAGCTGAAGGCGCTGGAGGCCAGGAGGCTCGCATCATGACCGCGCGCCCGGAGCAGGAGGCCCGCATCCGGGCCATCGGCGCCGCCTCCATCGAGATCATCGAGGCCGTCCGTCTGATCGGCCAGGCCAACAACCTCTCCCCCGAGGACACGCTGGCCGCCCTGACCTTGGCCAGCGCCTCGATCGACAACGCGATGGATCTCATCGCCGAACTGAAGGATCTGCCACATGGATCACGAAGCCCCCTTTGAGATGGATCTCGACGAGGCCGTGGCCGAGCTGCAGGCCGCCGCCGATGCCCTCACCAACGCCGTCTGCGCCGTGGCCGAGGAGCGTGGCATGGACCCGGCCCGCATGATCTTCGCCACCGCGGTCATGCTGTCGTCGATGGTCGAGATCCTGCCGGCGGTGACCCGCGAGCAGGCTGCGGCCGACGTGATCAAGATCATCCAAACCGGCCTGGCCGAGGCCATGGCGGCCGATCCGCTGGTGCCGGAGGAGGCCGTCCCCGCATGACCACGCCACAGGTGATTATGGTCATCCTGCTCACGCTGCGCTTCGTCGGGCCCATCGCGCGGGCCCTTGGAGCGGAGTTCCCACATCGCAAGGCACCGCCGCCTTGGGCGCAAGTCTTCGGCGCATCGGTCCTGGTGGGCACGTATGCGGGCGTGATGGCCTGGGGAGGCTTCTGGTGATGGCCGTCGCCCCCAGGGCACAGACCGGAGATCAGCCCGGCGACAAATCTGTGCCCTCGGCCTTCCTCTACGGCCTCCACTTCGCATATCGTGGGCGCCTGTATCAGATCGGTCCGGAGGAACTGGCGAGGTGCCTCTGGACCGATGGCCGAGCCCTGGCAGGCGACATCGCCTGGGCCCGGCAGATCATCGATTCCCTCGCCGCAAAAATCACCGGAAAGGCGCCAAGCCCATGAGGAACCTCAACCTGCTCAACCCCCATCGCGTCCAACTGGAGGGCTTCGGGCCTGGCGATGATCGCGAGGGCGCGTTCACGCTCGCGTCACCGATCGATCGGGCCCAGCTCCGCATCATCGCCTCGGCCGACATGGGCTGGGATCACGTGTCGGTCTCGCGCCAGAACCGCCCGCCCAATTGGGCCGAGATGTCGTTCGTGAAGCGGCTCTTCTTCAAGGAGGACGAGACCGCGATGCAGCTCCACGTGCCGGTCGACGATCACGTGAACTTCCACCCGAACACGCTGCATCTGTGGCGCCCGCATGACCAGGAGATCCCCCGGCCGCCCTCGAACATGGTCGGGCCGAAGACCAGCGAGCCGCCGCCCGCCGCCGCCCCGCGTGTGGCCGGGATGGTCTACGCCAGCGACCACGGCGCAGTCGGGGATGGCGTGACCGACGACACCACGGCGATGCAGGCCGCCTTCGACGCGGCGCGCGCCAGCGCCGGCACGAAGCGGAGGGCGCGCGGATGACCGTGCCCAAGAACCCGTGCTTCGTCGCCACCTGTCTGCGCGATCTGCAAATCCACCGGGAAACGTGGCGCGCCGCCTTGGTGGAAGCCATGGAGCGATCGGACGCCTCGCCCGACAACTACGATCTCCGGTCCTTCTGGCCGGCGGAGATCGCCGCCTTCGACCGCGTGTTCGATGCGCTGTCCAACTTCGAGGTCGTGATCATCGACGGCCCGAGCACGGGGGTGCGGGTGTGATGAAGAACCCGTTCGGAGTGTCCGGATTGATGGAATGGCTGAACCTCGTGCCCGGCGATGACCGCAGGCAGTGGATCGACGATCTGCGGGCTCTGTTGAAGCGGATCGAGTTCAGCGACGAAGACGACCGCCACCTCGGCCTCGACGTGCTCTGCGCGACGATCGACGACCCCGTCGCCGGCCCGGTGCCGAACCCGATGGTCGACGTGGAGTGCTGTGCCGCTTGGCTCAACGCGCTCTTGCCCGGCTTCTGGTACAGCATCGGCCTCTGCTACCTGTCCGGCGACGCCAGCCTCGGGCCGGACTACAACGATCCGGCCCACCGGGAGCGGCTGCTGCGCGAATGGCCGGAGGAGCATTTCCACGATGGCCTGCACGCTGATCTGAGGCCCGGCGATGGGCTGGCCCGCTGCTGCCGGGCCCTGATCCACTGCGCGCTCCAGGCGATCATCAAACGGGCGGAGTTGACCTGAGATGCATCCAATCCTACCGCCGCCTCCGGCGAACCGGATCTTCGTCCGCGACTGTGCGAATGCCCCCGACCACGTGCTCTTGACGATCGAGAGCATGAAGCTCCCGCGGGCAATAGCCTCTCAGATCATCGGCCTCGCGGTTCGCAAAGACAGCGCGACGCCCCAGCCGGGCGAGGTGACCTATGGTAGCCGCTGAATCATCGATCGACGACATCGCCGTGTTCGACCGCGTGGTGGCGGCGCTGGCGCGGCTCGATGTCCACACCGACGAGGACCGGTAGATGCTGATCGAATCCGCGTCCACGGCCTACCGGGCTTCGTGGGGTACGAGCCACGTGCTGACCATGGTCGCCGATGATGACCGGATCTGGCACCGAATGACGTTCATCGACAGCAACGGGATCGTTGCCACGATCAAGCTCACGGCGGAGGAAGCCCGCGACCTGTTCCTCGCGCTCAAGGTCTCGGTCGACAAGGAGCCCGGCAATGGCTGACCCCGAGATGATCTATCTTGAGCCCGGCCCGGGCCCGTTCGATGACCGGACGTGGTGCGCCAACGACGTCTGGCCCGAGGACCACGCCGAGGGCGGCCCCAGCGGCGTCCGCTACATCCGCGCCGATCTGCATGAGTTGGCGCTGAAGGTTGCTCGCGATGAGGGTGCCGGCGCCTGTGCCCGATGGCTCCAGGGGCAGAAAGGCAAGACGGTCGATGAGGCGCTACCGATCACAATGCTGCGGACGGTGCTCAAAGGATCATGAGCGGCAAGAGCAAGGCCAGGGCGCAGCCGCTGCTGGAGACCCCGGAACGGGCCCAGCACGCCGCGGCGATCATCGACCGCAACATCGGCACAGCCATCGGCGCGCCGCGAGGCCGGCTCATCCAGACCCCGCTCGACCGGCTGTTCGTGCGCAACTCGATCACGCAGCGCCAGTTCTCGGCCGGGGCCAAGCTCAAGGAGGACTTCGAGGTCGGGATGCTCGGCGCCAAGGACGCCGAGGGCAACTTCGCCCTGGGGATCAGGGGCCAAGCGAACCACGCATGGGTCCCCGATGTGCAACTCGACGCGATCCGCCGGTTCAAGCAGGCGATGATCGCGGTCGGGGCCCATGTCGGCGCCGTCCTGGTGGCGTTCTGCTGCTACGACCGCGACGTGGTCAAGATCGCCGTCCAGCAGGGCCGCAACCGGGACAAGGTGATGGGGATCGTCGAGGTCGGGCTCGACACCCTGGCCGATCACTATGGCCTGCTCGGCAACGACAAGCACCGCGCGATGCGGGGGTTCAGGGAGGATTGAGCCGATGACCAGGGAGGCGTTCGACAAGATCGCCGAGGGGCTGACCGAGGCCCTGGAGCGAACGATCCGTGGCGACGGTGACACGACCGCGATCCCGCCGCCGGGCTTCTATATCGGCGAGGAGATTGCGGCGCGCTTCATGACCCTCCATGACGTGGCCCTCGTCCTGGACATGAGCGAGTGCGCCGTCGACGGGCTGCTACGCGGAGAGGTTCGGATCAAGCCGCGCCTCGCCGATGGGCTAGGCGCGATGTTCGACGTGTCGCCCGATCTGTTCCTCAACCTGCAGCGGGCCTACGACGATCAGTAGAGCCGACTCTCCCCGATGAATCAGTATCTTGTGCCATGCCGCATCGTGTGGCAGCATCTCCCGCATCGTGACTTCGTGTCACCGCGCTCCGCAGGCGCTGCCCGGCTCACGCTGGGGATGGGGAAACGCCCGGCCTTGAGCCGGGCGTTCCTGTTTTCAGGGCTTGCCGACGAGCAGCTCGAACTGATCCGGCCCGATCCGCATCCGGACCACGTCGCCAGGGCTTAGGTCGATCCAGTTCTGGCAGTCGTGGCCGTCGATCTTCTCGACCCCGTCGTCGCCGCCGAAGGAGTCGTTCTTTGCGTTCCACACGGCATCGGGGTCCATGGTCTCGGGATTGGCCTCGTTGGCATAGGCGACCCGCTGCATGCGCTCGCTGGCCATCAGAGCGGGGCGCCCGTTGCTCACGAGGTAGACCCCGTCATCCCCCACCAGATGAAGGCCGGGCTTGACCTTGGTGGGATCCACATCCTCGGGGGTCGCGGCGCCCGCCTCGAAGTCGGGCTCCTTGCCATCCTTGCGGCACTCGGGATCGCACATCTCGTCGAACGTCGGAGCGTGCTCTGGCGCTGCCATGGCGTGATCGAGCAGCTCTTTCACCGCGGCTTTGGGGAATGTGAGGATCATCGGTTCTCTCCGGGTTCGATTCACTAGGGGTTCGTCGATCTACTAGGGGGGTGCTGCCGCCGCCGGCCAGCCTGGAGGGCCTCGGGCCCGGCCCGGCCGGCCGCTCGTCGATCGACCGGGGGTGGGCGTCGACCGACCGGGGGGTGTGGTCGTCGATCGACCGGGGGGTCGTCGACCGACCGGGGGGTGTCCGGGGGGTCGGGGGTGTGTCCCGGCCGCCACAGTCTCCGATCGGAGACAGGGGGTGTCTCCCGGCCGCCACACTGCGGCCAGGCCGAGACAGGTGTGGCCGGCCGGACACGTGTCCGCCGGGTGACACACTCGCCAGGGTTGGGCAACCCCGCCCCTACCACAAGCCGGGCTTGGTGATCCCGATCCGAGCCACCAGCCGGGCCAGCCCAACCGGGCCGCCGGGTTCCACATCGACTTCGTGGCGATCTCAACCGCCCCACAAGGGCCCGCGCCAGGGGGCCGGCGGCCCGGCCGGCGCTGGCCCCAGGCGGGCCCCGGCCAAGGCGGCCCCGCCCCGGCCCTAGCTGGGGATCGCGGGCCCGCCATGGGGCCAGGGCCGCCACAGGGCCACCAGGGCCACCACAGGGGCCGCCGGGGCGGGCCATGGCCACCAGGGCCGGGGCTTGGCCCCGCCCGGCTTGCACAGGCGGCCCTACGGGGCCCGCGCGGGCCATGGCTGGTGGTAGGGTACGCGAAAGGCGGGCCGGCCCTGTAGAGCCACGACAACGCGGCACAGGGGCTCGGCCCCACCAGGGCCACCAGCCCAGGGCCACCAGGGCCCGGCCAGGGGCGGCCCTTGGGCCCGCCTGGACGAGCCACGGCCCCGCGCGGCGCTAGCCGGCGGGGCTGGGCTGGGGCTGGTGGTGGCATGGGGCTGGGCCCCGCCATGGCGCGCTCCTGGCAAGGGGCCGGCGCTGGCCGGCCCTGGCACCAGCAAAGCCCCGCGCGGCGCTAGCCGGCGGGGCTTGGTGTGGCTGATGGGGCTCGCCTACGGCTGGAGCCCGGCCATGGCGTTGAGGCTGTCCGCTACCGCCTTGGCTTGCCGCTTGGTGGCCCAGCCCCGGCGGGCCGGGCCGTTGTGGTAGCGGTAGCGCCGCGCCTTCACATCGGGCCGCGCGCAAAGGCGGATTAGGGAATCCCCATATTCCGGGTTGCGGCCGAAAACATACCAGCCGGGGCCCGTTGTGGAATCCTGGCGCGCGTAGAAGCGGTTATACACTCGGCCGTAGGAGTCGGTAGGGTTAAACAACACTCCGGACTCGGCGAATTCTTGCGGGTTGCTGGCCATTTCACGACTCCGAGTCGGTGGCATCGCTGAAAGCAGCGGCGCTGGTGTTGAAGGGGCCGCTGGGCTCGCCATCCGGGAGGCAGCCAGGGAACTCGGCCTGCCAATACCAGCCGGGCCCGGTGAAATCGAAGAACTCGGGCTCAAGGGCCGCCAGTTCGACTTCGCCCATGAAAAACACGTAAAACGAGCCCCAGTCTTCCCCCTGGGCGTTGGTGAAAGAGTGGTAACCCGCCTTGCTGGTGGCGTTGGTGTCGGCGCTGGTGGCCATGGTGGGACTCCGGGTTGTGGGGCCACATTGCGGGCCCTTGCACTGCCCTAAGCCCCGCCGGCTTTCGCCGCGCGGGGCTGGGCTTGGCCCGCCGGGTTAGGCGGGGATGCGGTACACGGTTTTGCCGTCCACTTTTTCGGTTTCCACCGTAAGGCCCAACTTCACCTTAATGGCCCCCGCAATGGCGCCGCGGGCCGTGTGGCGTTGCCAGCCAAAGGCATCCATGGCGTCGTCCAGAGTGCAACCCTCGGGCCGCCGCAACATGGCCACGAAACGGGAAAGCTTGGTGTCCCGCGGCGCCTTGGGCTCGGCCGGGGCCTTGGGCTTGCGGCCCGGCTTGCCCTTGGCAACCTTGGCCGGCTTGGCCGGCTTGGCAGCCTTGCCCTTGGCCGGCTTGCCCTTGCCGCGGGCCGCCTTGGCCGGCTTGTCCTGGGCCATGGGCCCCGTGGCCGGGCCCACCGAAACCACACGGGCCACAATGCCCTCCTCCTGGCCGGTTTCCGTGGCCCCGCCCACCACCACATGGCGGGCCGGATCTTCCACCAGGGCCACCACAGGGGCCCCGGACTCGGTGGCCGGGCCGCGGGCCGGCTCGCCAGCCGAGTTCGTACCCTCGGCGAAAGCGTAGGGCACCGGCTCGGTGGCCGGGCCGCCGGCCGACTCCTGGTCGGTGGGGCCGCCGGCAAATTCCCAACCCGGCGGGTTGGCGCTGGTGGACTCGGTGGCGTTGCTGGCCGGGGCCAGGGCGGGGAAAGTGAAGCCCCCATCGGTGGCGTACACGGTGGCCGGGTCAACACCCGCGGCCTTGGCTGCGCGGTTGGCGTTGCCCTTGGTGGTGTAAACCTTGGCAGTCATTTTCTTTCTCCGGGTTGCGGGCCGCCTGGATCGGGGCCCTTGCACTGCCTTGGCCCCGCGCGGCGCTGGCCGGCGGGGCTGGGCTGGTGGCGGCCCGCCTAGTCCTCCTCTATTTCCGAGCCATCGGCGCGGGCCCACAGGCGGTAGTCGAAGCCGTGGCCCTGGCAAGCAAACTCGAAAACAAGATCCCCATTGCGGAGTCGGCTCCCGTATTTTCCAGTTGGGCTGTACCACCGATCGTTGTGTAGCAAGGTCCCAACGACCTTGGTGTACACGGCGATTTCAACGAAGTCGGCCATTACTTGGACTCCTCGCGCTGGGCTTTGCACTCCAAGGTCACGTAACCGCCACCGGGCAGGGTAATGCGCTGGCCAAGGCTAGGAAGGCAGTCTTCCAGGGTAAGGTTGTGGTCCACCACTTGGACCTCCTCCTGGCCCCCACCAACGGCAGTCACCAGCAATAGGGCATACAGGGTATTCATGGGGCTCTCCGGGTTGCGGGCCTTGGGCCCTAGTGGCGTTTCCGCCGTTTCGTTTTGGCCCCCCTTTATGGCTCGTTTCTGGGCCCTGTGGGAAGTCAAAAGCGGCGGAAAAGCGAGCAATTCCATTGCGTTGTGATCCCCCCTACCGATAACAACCGAGTCACACATATGAGCCCTGGCCAGCCCCGCCATAGCCGGCCGGCCAAGGTTGCCTGGGGCCGCCTGTACAAGACTGCGCAATGGCGGGCCCTACGGCGGGCCCAACTACAGCGCGAGCCCCTTTGCGCCATGTGTACGGCCCTGGGGGTATTGCGGGCCGCAACGGTGGTGGACCACATACAGCCCCACCGTGGCCGGGCCGCCCTTTTCTACAGCCCCACCAACCTGCAAAGCCTTTGCAAGGCCCACCATGACTCCACCAAGCAACGGTGGGAAAGGCTGGCCCTAGCTGAAACCGGGGCCGATGGCTGGCCCGCCGAGCCCAGCCCCGCCACCATGGCCCGGCCGGCCAGCCCAAGGCGGTAGCGCCGGGCCCGGCCGGCCAGGGCCCCAACGCACCAGGGCAGTCCGGCTGGACGGTTTGCCAGCTCGGCCACCATGGGCCCGCCCGCCATGGCCCCGGCCATGGGCCCGGCCTGGCGCAGTCCGTCCAGACGGTTTCCGCCCCAGCCCCGCCCGGCCCCGGCCAGGGCCCCACCACCAGAGCCAAGCGCCGGGGCATGGCCCCACCAGGGCCGCCCCACCAGGGCCAGGGGCCCAGCCCCGCCGGCCAGGGCCACCACCAGGGGGCAGGGCCCAGCTCCACCAGGGCCACCACCAGGGCCGCCGGCCCCACCCTTTCGACCTGGTAGCGATCGGGCCCATCTACCAGCCGCCGACGATGAACCCCGCCCGCCGCTACTACCGCCCCGGCCTGGCGATCCGAGTGCCGAGCCACAAGGCGGGCCGATGAACCCGCCCGGCGATCCAACTCCGGGCCGAGGGCGATCCGACCCGATCCACCAGCCGGCGACGATGAATCCCCCCCTAGGGAATCGTACACGCCACCAACGATGAAAGAATCGATCTACCTCTACTCGTGGTGGATCGCATCGATCTACCGGGGCCGGCATGGAAGATCGAGGTGGGGTCCCCACTCTGGGGAAGATCGGGGCGGCTTCGATTCGAAGGTCTGAATCGGGAACATCGGCTCGATTATTGCTCCAAACCGATCGAGATCTGATCGAGAATTGCTCGGGGAGCAACAGAATTGCTCGGCAGGGGGGGGTATGAGCAATCTTCGGGTCGATCCGGCCGGGGGCGGCGCGGGCAACTCTTTCTTAGACGCCGCAGTAAAATGAGGGGCCCTCAGATCTGAGCCCTCGCGAACCGGCGAAAGAAAATGCTCCGGGGGTCGCCCGAACGCGCGAGTCGTTGAAATTGCAGGGAAATTCCCTCCCTTCCCCTGCGCGAAGGCAAGACAAAAACACCTGCATCACGTCGGAAATCGGCGGGATCGCCGCTCCGACGTCTTGGCCACGCCAAGACAACCCCGAAAGAACGCCAGAACAACCGGTGCGAGACCTATGCCCAAACCGAAGTTGAGCGCTCCGCGGCCAAGCACTGACCGCCCCGTGACTGGCCCGGAACTGCTGTCTCATGGGGGCAGCATCGCCATCCCCCCGGAGTGGCCAGCGCACCAGACCGAGGCCCGGCGGCTTGAGCAGCTCGTGCCCTACGCCCGCAACGCTCGGACGCACACGGACGAGCAGGTTGGGCAGATCATGGCGTCGATGCGGGAGTGGGGCTTTACGATCCCGGTCCTGGTGGACGAGAGCGACAGCATCATCTGCGGTCATGGCCGCGTCCTGGCAGCCCAGCGGCTCGGCTACGAGCACGTCCCGGTCATGGTGGCCCGCGGCTGGAGCGATGCGAAGAAGCGGGCATACATCCTCGCCGACAACAAACTCGCGCTCAATGCCGGGTGGAATGACGAGCTGCTGCGGCTGGAGATCTCCGATCTCGCCGACATGGGCTTCGACATCCCGCTCCTCGGCTGGAGCGACAAGGAGTTGGACAAGCTCATGGGCGGCGGCAAGGCGGGGCTCACGGACCCCGACGCCGTGCCCGAAGAGCCGCTGGTCCCTTCAACCCTCCCCGGGGACCTGTGGCAGCTCGGCGGCCATCGCGTCATCTGTGGGGACGCCACCGATGCCGAGGTGGTCGGCCGACTGCTGGCGGGTGTGAAGCCGCATCTCATGGTCACGGACCCGCCCTACGGCGTCTCCTACGACCCGAGCTGGCGCAACGGCGTCGATCTCGGGCTCGGCGAGGGCAAGCGCTCGGTCGGCAAGGTGCAGAACGACGATCGGGCCGATTGGGCGCCGGCCTGGGCTCTGTTCCCCGGCGACGTGGCCTATGTCTGGCACGGCGGCGCCCATGCCGACACGGTGGCGCAGAGCCTCCGGGCCGAGCGGTTCGAGATGCGGTCGCAGATCATCTGGGTCAAGCAGCACTTCGTGGTGTCGCGGGGCGACTACCACTGGATGCACGAGCCCTGCTGGTACGCGGTCCGGAAGGGCAAGACCGGCCATTACAACGGGGATCGCAAGCAGACCACGGTCTGGGAGATCAAGAACAACAACCCGATGGGCGCCGGCAAGGGCAAGGAGAAGACCTGGGATCACGGCACGCAGAAGCCGGTCGAGTGCATGCGCAAGCCGATCGAGAACAATTCCAGCGCCGGCCAGGCTGTTTACGATCCCTTCCTCGGATCGGGCACGACGCTCATCGCGGCCGAGATGATGGGCCGGATCGGCTACGGCTGCGAGCTGAACCCGGTCTATTGCGACGTGATCATCCGCCGCTGGCAGGAGTTCACGGGCGAGGAGGCCCGCCTGGAGGGCACCGGCGAGACCTACGAGGCCGTCCAGGCCCGGCGGCTCCAAGCCCCTACCCATCCAGAGACGGTGAAGACCGTCCAGTGACACCGAGAGGGCAGTCCTTATGAGCTATTCATTCACCGTGGCGGCCGACACCAAGGCCGAGGCGAAGGCGATGCTCACTGTCGAATTCGACAAGGTCGTTGAAGGGCAGCCGACTCATGCTGCAGAGCGCGATGCAGCCCAGGCCGCGGCGGAGGCTTTCGTTGACGTGTTGAGCGACCCGGTTGAAGGTCAGTCGATCGTCGTCAATGTTCATGGCTCGCTTGGCTGGCTCACGGAGGGCGAGTTTGTGAGCGCCAATGTCGGCATCGCCGCGCGGGTCGGCGCCAAGGTTTGAGCGATCCTCAAGAGTTCAAGCCGTGCAAAGCCGCCGGCTCTCGCTGATCGAAGCCTGCACCTCCACCGCCATCGGGTTCGTCGTCGCCACCGCGACGCAGATCGCCGTCTTCCCGCTCTTCGGGCTGCACACCAGCCTCGGGGAGAACATGCAGATCGGCGCGATCTTCACCGCCGTTTCCATCGCCCGCTCCTATCTGGTGCGGCGCCTGTTCGAGACCGTCCATGTCAAAGCTCCGCTCCTCCGCCAAGCCGACCGCGCTGAAGCTCATCCAGGGCAACCCCGGCAAGCGGCCGATCAATAAGCGCGAGCCCAAGCCGGCCAACGTCATCCCCGACCCGCCCGAGGTGCTGACCACCGACGCGGCGATCGAGTGGATGCGGATCACGCCGGAACTGTACGCCCTGGGGCTGTTGACCGGGCTCGACCGGGCCGCCCTGGCCGCCTACTGCCAAGCCTATGGCCGTTGGGTGCAGGCCGAGCGGTCGATCGCCGAGATGGCCAAGCGCGATCATCTGACCCGCGGCCTGATGATCAAGACCACCAACGGCAACGCCATCCAGAACCCGCTCGTCGGCACCGCCCACAAGGCCGCCGCGGACATGGTCCGGTATGCCTGCGAGTTCGGCATGAGCCCGGCCGCCCGGTCGCGCATCGCGGCTGGCCCGCTCGACGACGGGTCGAAGTTCGACGGGCTGCTTGCCTAAGCAGCGCGGCGCGTTCCCAGAGCGCGCAGAGAGAGTCAGCCGGTTCATCGAGTGCTTGGTCGTCCCGAGTGGTGTCGGCCAGGGCGGCCCGCTCCGGCTGCGGCGGTTTCAGACCAAGTTCGTGCGGGCGATCTACACGCCGCACACCTTCAAGGGGCGGAAGTGGCGCCGGGTGGTGCGCCGGGCGATCCTGTCCATCGCCCGGAAGAACGGCAAGACGGCGCTGATCGCCGCCTTGGTCCTGGTCCATCTGTGCGGCCCCGAGGCGATCCCGAACGGCGAAATCTACTCGGCCGCCAACGAGCGCGAGCAGGCGGCCCAGGTCTTCAAGGTCTGCCAGCAGATGATCGCGGCCGACCCGGAATTGCGGTCTCGAGCCGGCCTGGAGGTGATCCCCTCCACCAAGACGATCATCTGCCGGCGCAATGGATCGGTGTATCGGGCGATCTCGGCCGAGGCCGGGACCAAGATGGGCCTCAACCCCAGCGTCGTCGTCTACGACGAGTTGGCGCAGAGCAAGAGCCGGGCTCTCTACGATGCCCTCGATTCCGGTATGGGCGCCCGCGAGGAGCCGCTCTTCATCGTCATCAGCACGCAGTCGAATGATCCGCAGCACATCCTCTCGCAACTGATCGACGATGGGCTGCGGGCCGAAGACCCCACGATCGTCTGCCACCTCTACGCCGTCCCCGATGACGTCGAGGACATCTTCGACGAGTCCGTCTGGCCGCTCGCGAATCCGGCTCTGGACGATTTCCGCTCCCTGGAGGACATGCGGGCGATGGCGCAACGGGCGGCCCGCATGCCTTCGTTCGAGGCATCGTTCCGCAACCTGTACCTGAATCAGCGGGTCGACGCGCAGAGCCCGCTGATCCCGCGGGCGGAATGGGAGGCGTGCAAGGCCGAGGAGACGCTGCGGCCGGGCGAGCGGATCTATCTCGGCCTCGACCTGTCGGCCACCACCGACCTCACCGCTCTGGTGGCCTGCTCGGCCGATGACGGCGACCGCATCCGGTCGTGGTTCTGGAAGCCCGGCGGCTTGGTCAAGGAGCACGAGCTGCGGGACCGGGCGCCTTACAGCCTGTGGAAGGATCAGGGGTGGCTCCAGGGGCCGCCCGGCAAAGCCATCGACTACGGCTACATCGCCGAGCAGATCGGCGAGCTGTCCACCGAGTACGACGTGGTCGGCCTGGCGTTCGATCGCTGGCGGATCAAAGACCTGATGCGGGAGTTCGGCCGGATCGGGCTCCAGACCTTCTCGGACGACGACAAGCCCATCCCCGGCGCGCTCCGGCTTGTGTCCTGGGGCCAGGGCTTCCGGGACATGAGCCCGGCGATCGACGCCCTGGAGATTTCGATCCTGCAACGCCGGTTCTTCCATGACGGAAACCCGGTCATGAACTTCTGCATCTCGAATGCCCAGGCCGTGAGCGACCCGGCCGGCAACCGCAAGCTCGACAAGTCGGCGACCCGGTTCCGCATCGACGGTGCGGTGGCCTGCGCCATGGCTGTCGGGCTCAAGGCCCGCGACCTCCAGCGGGTGGTCGCGCCGACCTATCAGATGCTCTTCCTGGGGAGCTAATCGGGCGCGGCAACAGGCCGGTAACAGGCGACCCGGACTGCCACAACGGACCCGTCCCGTGAAACGGGCTTGCCGCGCCTGGGCCTGATCCTACGGCACACATTCGAGACCATCAAGGGGCCCTGATCCGGGCCCCTTTGCATTTGGAGCCGCCCATGCGCGACCGGGCTTACAGCATCCTGCATGTACGGGATGTGAACGACGATGCACGGGTGATCGAGGGCATTGCCTCGACCCCGGCCACGGACAGAGTCGGCGATATCGTCGAGCCCATGGGCGCCAAGTTTGCCCTGCCGATGCCGCTGCTCTGGCAGCACGACGCTTGGCAACCGGTCGGGCACGTCGAGTTCGCCAAGCCGACCAAGAACGGCATCCCCTTCCGGGCCACGATCGCCAACATCGCCGAGCCCGGCAAGCTGCGTGATCGGGTCGAGGAGGCATGGCAGTCGGTCAAGGCCGGGCTCGTCCGAGCCGTCTCGATCGGCTTCCGCTCGCTTGAGCACGAATTCATGGAAGGCGGCGGCATCCGCTTCCGGACCTGGGAATGGCTGGAGCTGTCGCTCGTGACCATCCCGGCAAACGCCGACGCCACCATCACCACCGTTCGATCGATCGACGCCGAACTCCGGGCCGCGACAGGCCGAGGGAGGAAGAGCGGGGTCTTTGCCCTGCCCGGCTCGATCACGACCACCGACGACCGCTCCATGCGGCCGGTCGGCACCACCCTGCCCGGCGCCTCGGGCTCCCTGAAAACCAATGCGAAGAAAGGGGCCAAGGCTATGCCGAGGACCGTCGCAGAGCAGATCACTGCTTTCGAGAACACCCGCGCCGCGAAGGCCGCGCGGATGGCCGACATCATGAACGAGGCCGGCGAGCAGGACGTCACCCTGGATACCGAGCAGGCCGACGAGTACGACGGCCTGCGCGATGATCTCAAGGAGATCGACGCCCATCTCGGCCGCCTGCGCGAGCAGGAGGCCCTCCAGGCCGTCACCGCCAAGCCGCCGCGGGTGGATGCCACCGAGCGCGGCATGGCCGATCGGGCACAGAGCCCCATCACCATCGTCCGCGAGACCAAGCTGCCGCCCGGCATCGAGTTCGCCCGCTACGTCAAGGCGCTCGCCGCCGCGAAGGGCAACCCGCAGATCGCCTACGAGATCGCGAAGGCGCAGTATCCGGACAACGGGCGCGTCCACAACGTGCTCAAGGCCGCGGTCGCCGCCGGCACCACGACCGACCCGACCTGGGCCGGCCCGCTGGTCGACTACCAGACCTTCGCCGGGGACTTCATCGAGTTCCTGCGTCCGACCACGATCCTCGGCAAGTTCGGCGCGAACGGCATCCCGAGCCTGTTCAACGTGCCGTTCAACATCAAGATCCCGGCTCAGACCAGCGGCGGCAGCGCCTACTGGGTCGGCGAGGGCAAGCCGAAGCCCCTCACCAAGTTCGATTTCTCGCAGATCGAACTGCGGTGGGCCAAGATCGCGAGCATCGCGGTCCTGACCGAGGAGCTGGTCCGCTTCTCGAACCCGAGCGCGGACACCCTGGTCCGCAATGCCCTGGCCGAGGCGGTGCGCGCCCGGATGGACATCGACTTCATCGACCCGGCCAAGGCCGTCGTCGCGAACGTGTCCCCGGCGTCCATCACCAACGGCGTCACCCCGATCGCCTCGACCGGCGACGTGTCGGCGGATCTCGATGCGCTCTATACCGAGTTCATCACCGCCAACCTGTCGACGGCGAGCGGCGTCTTCATCATGAGCGAGATCACTGCGCAGCAGATCGCTCGGGTGAAGACCCCCCTGGGGCAGTCCGAGTATCCCAACATCGGGCCGCGCGGCGGCTCGCTGGAGGGCGTGCCGGTCATCACCTCGCAGTATGTGCCGGTGGGCACGATCATCCTGGTGGCGGCCGACCAAGTGTACCTGGCCGACGACGGGCAGGTCGTGATCGACGCCTCCCGCGAGGCGTCGCTGGAGATGCTGGACAACCCGACGAACGCCTCGGCCCCGCCGACCGCGACGTCGCTGGTCTCGCTCTGGCAGACGAACTCGATCGGCATCAAGGCCGAGCGGTTCGTGAACTGGCAGAAGCGCCGCGCCGAGGCCGTGGCCATGGTGACCGGCGCCGACTACGCCCCGACGACCTGAGAGTGATCTGGCACGCGACGCCCTGGCTCTCGGGTGACATCGGCGGAGGCTTGAACGCCTTCGTCGAGCGCCTGCCCGAGGACGCTTGGGTGTGCCTCCGTGACGGTGACACGATCTGGCTCACGCCGGATTGGGGCGACCAAGTCGAGCGGGTGGTGGCCGAGCATGGCGAGCGCTTCGCCGTGATCGGCGCCATGACCAATCGGCTCCGGTCGCCCCACCAGCTCCACGGCGGCATCATGTCGGCCGATCCCGATATCGGCCGGCACCGTGACATCGCTCTCAAGCGTTGGGCGGAGCATGGGACTGCCGTACAGCCGCTGCACCGCGGCGTCCTGGCCGGCATGTGCCTGATCTTCCCGAAGCGGGTCTGGACCGAGCACCCGTTCGAGGAGCGCTCGATCCGGTACGACCTGACCTTCTCGATGGCGGTGCGGGCCGGCGGTGGCCGGCTCGGCATCGCCCTCGGGCTCTACCTGTTCCATCTGTACCGCTGGGGCGCCGGCAACCCGCTCGCCTCGACGGCCCACCTCGCAGGGGTCGGTCGATGAAGATCGGCATCGGCGTTACCACGCACAACCGCCGGGACGTCTTCGTCCATTCCCTCGGCGAGATCCGTCGCTTCGCGCCGCCCGGCGCGGTGATCGTCGTTGTCGACGACGCCAGCGACGAGCCGGCGCCGGAGGCCACGTTCCGGTTCGATCAGAACGCCGGGATCGCCCGCGCCAAGAACAAGTGCCTCGAACTGCTGGACGACGCGGGCTGCGACGAGTTCTTCCTGTTCGACGACGACACCTATCCGATCTGCCCCGACTGGTGGCGGCCCTACGTCGAGAGCGACGAGCCGCACCTGATGTACATCTTCGTCGATTTCCGCGATCGGCCGACGCTTCGGGATAACGCGATCCTCTACGCCGACAGCAAGATCACGGCCTACAGCCACGCCCGCGGCTGCATGCTCTACCTCAACCGGCTCTGCCTGGAGCGGGCCGGCGGCATGAACCCGGTGTTCGGCCGCTGGGGGTGGGAGCACCCCAACCTGTCGGAGCGGATCTACAATCTCGGCCTGACCCTGTTCCGCTACGCCGATGTCACCGGCAGCGACCGGCTGATCCATTCGAGCGACGAGTTCCTGGAGGTCAAGTCGACGATCCACGGCGCCGAGCGGCAGAAGTGGATCGCCCGGAACAAGGAGGTCCACCAGTCGCTCTTTGCGGCGACCGAGTTCGTCCCCTACCGGGCGACCGAGGACGTGATCCTCACGTGCTATTTCACCGGGCAGCCGGACCCGCAGCGCGGGACCTGCATGCCGACGAACTACGATGACCTTCTGCCGCTGATCGGCAGCATGGGCGCCCGGCGGCTCGTGGTCTTGCACGACTGCCTGGATGCGCCGGACACCGCCACGGTCCACCACGTGCGGGTCGAGACCACGGTGCAGCCCTATTTCCAACGGTGGATCTCGATCCTCCAATACCTGCGGGCTCATCCCGAGATCGATCGCGTCTTCTGCGTCGATGCGACCGACGTCGAGCTGCTCAACGATCCGTTCCGGGACATGGGCGAGCACCTGTATCTCGGCGACGAGCCCTCCAAGCTGGCGTGCCCCTGGATGCTGCAACAGCACCGGGCGATCTTCCTCCTGGAGTTCTTCCGCAAGTACGGCCATCTGCCGCTGCTCAACGCCGGCATCGTCGGCGGCCGGCGGCAGCTCGTGATGCAGTTCTTGCAACGGCTGATCTCCGTCTATTTCGACGCCCTGGCCCTGGCCGCGATCAAGAAACTGCCGGGGCCCGGCACGACCGACATGGGCGTCTTCAACTTCACCGCTCGCACGTTCTTCGCCGGCCGCCTCCGCCATGGGCGCGAGGTCAATACGGTCTTCAAGACCTTCTCCCGCGAAGGGCCGAGTTGGTTCCGCCACAAGTGAGGTCGCTGTGCCTGATCTGATCTCCCTCAAGCCCATGACCTATCGGCACCGGGCGCTCCGCCCCGGCGCGCCGTTCACGGTCCCCACCGACATCGAGGCCCGCCTGCTCAAGCGGTGTGGTTGCGCCATCGACGCGGCGGCCGAGCCCGGCCTGGACCCCGAGCCGGGCATGGGGCCGAGCGTTGGGCCGGCGGCTCCGGCCAGGCCGAAACTGCGGCGCAAGCCGCAGCGGTATCAGCGCCGGGATCTGCGGGCCGATGACTGAGCCCTATAGCGACCTGTGGGGCTCGGTGCCGGCCTATGACGGCACCGGCGCTCCTGATCTGGTCCTGAAGACCCGCTTCATCGAGGGCGATCTCCAGCGGTTGCAGATCAAGAAGGGCGACACCTTCGTCCTCATGGTCGACGAGGTGCTCTCCATGGACGAGCAGGCCAACATCCTCCGCCGCTGGGGAGACACCTTCCCCGGCGCAAAGCTCATTGTCTTGCCGCGGGGCTACCGCCTCGGCGTCGTCGAAGGGCTGAAGTAGCATGCGGATCTTCGGCCTCACGATCTCCCGCGGCGCCACGGAAACGAAGGCGGTGCCTGCGAACCTGCGCGGGCCGAGCAATCGGGGCGGTTGGTGGCCGTTCGTCCGCGAGCCCTATGCCGGGGCATGGCAGCAGAACGTCGAATGGTCCACCGACGAGGTGCTGGCCTATTTCGCGGTCTACCGCTGCATCAGCCTGATCAGCTCCGATATCGCCAAGATGGAGTTGATGCTCGTCACCTGGACGGATGGCGTCTGGAGCGAGACCGAGAGCCCGGCCTTCTCGCCGGTCCTGGCAAAGCCGAACCCGTACCAGACGCGCATCCAGTTCTTCCAATCGTGGGTGATCTCGAAGCTCGTCAACGGCAACGCCTACATCCTGAAGGAGCGCGATCAGCGCGGCGTCGTCGTGGCGCTCTATGTGCTCGACCCGTGGCGCTGCCAGCCCCTCATCGCCGAGGACGGCTCGGTCTACTACCAGCTCGCGGTCGACACCCTGAATGGGCTGGAAAACGGCATCATCGTCCCGGCCCGTGAAATCATCCATGACCGGTGGAACACGCTCTACCACCCGCTCTGCGGCACCTCGCCGATCTTCGCTTGCGGCCTGGCGGCGATGCAGGGCCTCAAGATTCAGAACAACTCGGC
>Ga0160454_100181_pt1 | contig 70362 bp, 52 predicted proteins | sample HID1971M_E6MG_FD_108218 | JGI IMG/M metagenome (GOLD analysis project Ga0160454, IMG submission 108218) | Enriched millipede-associated microbial communities from UW Madison campus, WI, USA - HID1971M_E6 MG | ecosystem: Host-associated > Arthropoda: Insects > Digestive system > Unclassified ...
CGCCTCTCCCACATTCGTGCCCTCGAGATGGTCCGTCAGCGCTTGCCGCGCATCGGCCAACTTCGCATTCAGCGCCGCAGCATTCCCCGCCGGAATGATCTTTGTCTCGAATGTGCCGATCGCGGCGTCCAGGACCGCGACCGTCGAATCGAGTTGCGTCTGCGTGTAATTCGCGGCCTGGCCGTAGATCTGTTGCGCGGTAGCAAGAGCGGTCTGCAAGACGGTGCGAGCCTCGGCGGTAGTCTGCCCTACGTTCGTGCCTGCGGAATGGTCCGCAAGCGCCTGATTCGCCTCTGCTATCTTCGCCCCTAGCGCAGTGGCATTGCCGGCTTGGACGATCGCGGCTTCGAAAGTCGAAATCGCCATGCTGAGCGGAGCGGTCGCAGAGGTCAAATCTGCAGCTAAGGTCGCGTTCCCGATCCCGTCGATGAAAAGCCTGGCCGCGGCGTGCGCGTTGGTCAGGTCTGCATGGACGCTCACAGACACTTGTCCGACGCCGGTACCCGGCAAGTGATCTTTCAATAGAGATTTAGCTGTTTCGACCCCTTGGAACAACGCCGTCCCATCGACGAACGCGTATCCTCTGCTTTCCGCAAGTGTCGCCGCTGGGGAATTCGCGATTCCGAAAATTTTCATGTTGGCGGAATTTTCATGAAAGGCTGTTGCCCCAAAGGTTGTCGCAGCTCCCATTACCGTAACGCTAGTTAGATTGTTCCGAAAAAAAGCGTAGTCGCCAATGCTCGTTACTCCGGCCGGAATGACCAGTTTTGCGATCTGATTCGTGTCGAACGCAGCGCCTGATATCGTCTTCAAATTCTCGTTCAACTTGATAGAAGTTAAACTGTTTCTATAGAAAGCATAGCTAGAGATCGAGATCATGCTGTCCGGAAATACGACACTCGTCAGCGAATTGCCCTCGAACGCGCTGGCGCCGATCGTCGTCAGGCTTTCCGGAAGATCCACGGAGAAAAGACTATTATTGCGAAAAGCATAGGTTTGAATAGTCGATACGCTGTCCGGAATAGCAGCGCTCGTAATTTTCGTTTTTCCTGGCGTGTTATCGAACGCTTCTCTTCCGATGACGGTTACCGGTAAGCCCCCTAACGTCCCCGGGATATTAACTTCGGGTTGCCCTCCTGTATAACCTGTAACGGTAGCTCCCATCCCTACTGCGGTATAAGAAAATTCTCCTTCTTCCGAAGCGTGCACGGGTTGAACCTGCACCAATGAAGTCCATAACACCAACAAAGCCATCCCTAGGCATAAAAACGATTTTTTCATCATCGATCTCCTTCAAGTTACAAACTGCAAACATCTCCCCTTTCATTGTAGAACTGCCCGATAAAAGAATAATAAAAGTCGACATTATTCGTGTAAATTTACGCAACCTAGACCACAGAACCATCCTCGTTAATAAATCCCCAGTAATCAGAGATTCGAACTCCAGCAAGACCTTCGCTATCTCAGGCGAAGGTCTTTTTGAAATATATTACATAGATTTAATAAACAGACGGACTTCCGTTTACAAACAAGGCCAAGTACTCTGCTATATTAGGGTTGAGAATAGTCATGAAGGCAAAGCATTATTCATGCGCAAGGGATTTCGGACTCTATTTATGGCCCCGACTTTAGTCCGGGTTGCTCTAAGAAACTGTCTGGGGAAAAAGCTGTTCCTAGGTCCGAATACATAAGGCGGGACCGAGGCTACAATTGGTTTTAACCGGAAAGCTACTCGGCGAAAGTGAGGATACTCGTATGAATTCAACTAGCAGATTGGAAAGCCTGACTCGTGGAAAGCTGCTCCGAAATCGAAAATGGTTCCATTCCTTAAGGGTGCGGCTTACCTTTTGGTTCCTAATTATCGGCCTTGTCCCATTAACGGTTAGTACGGTAACGACCTATAACACGGCAGCAGTCGATCAAGTGACGAGCCAATTGACGATCTATAACAACCTGACCGACAATAAGGCCAAAGACATGGTCGAATGGGTAGATCAACGGGCAGCGGAATTGGTGTTGGCTTCACGGAACGAAGTGCTGCGGTCGGAAGATCGCCAAGCCCAAGTGAAATACCTGAATGTTCTTCAGGCACTTTCGGGTACGAGCAGCGACATGCTGCTGTTCGATAAATCGGGCAATCTGCTTGTACATAGCAATTTGCAGCAAGAAGTGGAACCGGTCGCAGACAAGTCTTACTTTAAAAACGCCGTCGACGGCCAGCCGGACGTATCCGACATTATGACTTCTCCGGATACAGGAAAGCCATTTCTCGCCGTCGCTGTACCTGTTCATGACGCCTCGGATCAGAGGACGGTCGGGGTGCTGTCCAACGTGATTCGATTCGATCTGATGATGGATTATTTCTTTAAGGATATGGTGATAGCCAAAGGCGACGGCTATCCGATCGTCATCGACGATTATGGCTTTATCCGATATGCGCCTCAGCAAGAGGCGGTCGGTCTCAAGCCGGAAAATTCTGCTTTGCCTGACGAGTTGAGAAGTATTCTGTCCCAACCGGAGCTGGAAAACAACCAGGCTGAATACTCCTACGAGGGAGAGACTTATTTTGTAACGCTCTCCCCCGTGGCGGAAACGGGATTTAAGCTCTATTTTCACATGCCGTTAAACAGTATTTTGGATGGTCAAGGTACAGCGGAGAGAGTTTTCTTTACGAGTTTGCTGGTGTCGGCGGTTGTCACCATTATCGTGGCCATTCTTATTGTTTTCTCGATTACAAAGCCGATCGGCAAAATCGCTCGGAAAGTAAAGCGGATTGCCGAAGGGGATTTGACCGGAGAGCGGGAGCAGATTAAAAATAAGGATGAGATTGGCGAGCTTGCGGACGATCTTCAGGCGATGACCATTGCCTTGAGGACGACGATCGGGCATTTGAGCGACAGCTCCCGCAAGGTGGCCACGACGGCGGAATTGCTCGATTCGGGCGCCGAGCAGACCCGTATGGCTTCCGACCAGATCGTCGGAATTATGGAGCAGGTTGCCGCTGGAAGCGAGAATCAGCTTCAGGGTGCGGTGCAGAGCGCTAAAACGATGAGTGAACTGGCCGTCGGCATTCAAAGGGTCGCAGAATCGTCATCGGTCGTATCGGATGCGGCAACGGAAGCAGGCCAGAATGCATTGGAAGGAAACCGGACGCTGGAAGAGGCGGTCAAGCAGATGAACAGCATTAGTCGGTCTGTCGGCGACTCAGCAGAGCGGGTTCGGGAGCTTGGAGAGCGTTCGGTGGAGATCGAGGCCATCGTGTCCGTCATGTCGGGAATCGCCCAACAGACGAATATTCTGGCGCTGAACGCCGGCATAGAAGCCGCGCGTGCGGGAGAGCAAGGTAGAGGCTTTGCCGTAGTGGCCGGAGAAGTTAAGAAGCTGGCGGAGCAATCTCGCCAGTCGGCCGAGCAAATTCACAAGCTTATTGAAGAGATCCGAGGTTCGATTGGGCATGTCGTCGAGGCAATGGGACAAGGCGTCCTCGAAGTAGATAAGGGAATTGTCGCCGTTAGCGATGCGGGAGAAGCTTTCCGTACGATCGTGGACTCCGTGCAAAATGTCGCCGAGCAAATTCAGGAAATCTCCGCGGAATCGGAGCAGATGTCTGCCGGAACTCAGCAGGTAACGGCGTCGATGGACGAAATGGTATCCATCTCGAAATCAGCTTCGGACGGCGTGCAATCCGTAACTTCAGCCAGCGAAGAGCAGTTGGCTTCTATCGAACAGATTTCGTCTTCGGCGGAGCAGCTTAGCCGAATGGCTTCCGAGCTCCAACGGGAAGTGGATAAATTTAAGCTGTAAGCATAATTGGCTGGCGTCGTCTTAGCGGGCAAGTCTCTTCTATTTATTGCCCCATCTCATAGATTTTTGCAGGGTATGGATGTGCTGCGGTCTTTCATCATCCATTCCTTCGAGTTCGATGGTACAATCTACCTAAGTTTTATGGAAAATAAAGGAATTAATATTACAAACCAGAAAGTGAGACGGCATATTCAAAGTTTAACCAGACTAGTTCTTGCATTTATACTGATCTTCTCTTCCGTAGGGCTCGAAGGAAAGATACATCCTGCGGCGGCCGCAGCTTGGACTTCGTTCAATCACGGCTTTGGCACAGAAACATTCGGCAATGAGGTCGCCTACGGAAACGGAACTTGGCTGCTATTTTCGCAATCGAGAGATTTTGGAAAGTTAATAGACAGCTCTGGAACTGCTTTTCAAAAGTCGGGGTCGTTTTTCCCATGTACAGTGATAGAAGCGAAGCACTTCGGCACACAGTGGTTCGCTGCTTGCAACAATGGGTAGATATACAAGGATCCGTTAATCGTAGGCAACTGGCTCCCGCAAGACACCGGCAAGTCAGGCAGGCTAGTCGGGATCGCCACCGATGGCAATGTAATTGTCGTCGTGGGAGATTCGGGCGGCACGATACTTTCCTCAGTCGACGGACACGTGTGGTTCGATCACTCGATCACCGACGGTGTAAGCAGGTTTAACGTTGTCACCTATGGGGGAGGCAGATTTATCGCGGTCGGCGAGGCATCAGACAACAGCGGTGTCATCCATCTTTAAAAAATATAAAAAAAGGGAACGAAATGGAGCTGGAGACTGACGCCCCGTCCAAGCAATTGTACGGAATTGACTATGGAGCCGGCATGTTTGTCACCTGCGGTGCGGCCGGATATCTCTATGTATCGGATGATGGCGTGGATTGGAAAAAAGAGATAGCACCAGATGATACCGGAGCTGTTAGCTTTGCCACCGTCGCTTATGGAGTTGGTCAATTTTATATCGGGGGAACGAGTGAAACGATTTTAATTTCTTCAAAAGTTCAAACTTCTCGAAGGAGATCAAAGGAGGGAGTGCGAAGACGGTGACTTCGATCGCCGTCGCCAACGGGAAAGCGATCGCCGTCGGCAGCTCTGGCCTTATTCCTTACGGCACCCACGTCTTCCGCGAACGGCTACTTGAGCGCATTAACCGTAGATGGCACGCTCATTCCCGGTTTCGTTAAAACCGACTCCAGCTACTCCGAAAATTGCACACTTGCTGCACTCTCCAGTTCAACCAGCCGAGCAGAGGACTGCCAACCTTCCTTCAAATCTCGCAGACAAGAGGAACAAACATACCTTTCTCGAAAAAAATGAATTTGATTTGATGATTGACAAAATAAACAAGCCTTGGTGCGATATTTCTGAATAATGATACTTTTGGTAAGGACATTCACAAAAAATTCTACTGGATCTCTGTTAGCTATCCTAAGAATAGTCCGTAATTCTTTAAGCAAGACAATTCGCCCCAGCTCGTCGAGCGATCTCACAATACCAGTATGCTTTCCGAGGCTCACGCGGTAACAGATTTTCGGTCCGTTCCCACTATTAGGAGAAAAATGGTCTTTACTCTGCAGCTCCATCATGGAACCACAGAATAAAGACCTCTTCCATTTTTCTTTGTTACAGTTGTAAATTCGGTTAGCTAATAAGTCACCTGCGAAGAAGTGCTTGTCCCCGTCTCCAAAACTGTGCTGCCATTCTTAATCGTTGCAGTAGCTACAACCCGATATACGTTTCCAGAGGCAACATAGTATTCCTTCTCCAGACCATGCGTACCGGCGCCTGTAAAATCATCGCTCCATGATTTCACAGTTGTCCATCCGCTACCTGTTTGGCGTTGCAGTTCTATTTTGATCGTTGAATCATAATTACCAAGGTAGTTAACGTAACCGAAAGGTACTGCCTTGCCTGAGCTACTTATAGTAAGGCTGGCACCCACCATATTGATATACTGAAAATAGGGCGTAACTACTATCGTTGCAGTTACTGGTTTACCATTTTCTTGAGCCTGAACTGCCGTCCCTAACGAAAAGAGAGTTAAAACTGACAATACCAGTACAGATAACTTGTGCTTCACCATATAAACCTCCAATTTTTATTTATTGTTACCATAAATAAAAGACGTCTATAGGCCACTTTTGTAACAAGGGTTTTAAAATTTTTTTTATTTCTGCAACTGCACACTTTCTGCCATTTTGATTAAGGCTTCTTTACTTAGATTCGATGAACTTCCAATTATTGATAACAATTGATTGCCCTTTCTCCATACCACGGATGTTCGTCCCTGTTTACGAATGACAAGACCGGTCTCTCCTTGAATGATCATGTGAGTCACCTCATCAGCATCCTCTGTATCCACTGACATACTGCTGTTTTCATTGTTTGATTGAAACAAAATGTTCTCTTTTCGTTCATTCTCATATTGTACAATGCGCATATTTTGAAAGTCTGTCGTTGCTGTCAAATGATATCCGCTTGGAATCTCCGTAGGCATAACGTTGTCGCCATTTAGCGGGACATTTTGATCCTCAGACTGTTGTGGATCCTGTCCCATCCTGATATCGGCATATTCTTCTTTGATTTGGATAAACAAATTCAAGACCTTTATTCTTACCGCATCCACAGTTAAAGAGGCTGTGAAAATGGCAACCACAAGGAAGATAAGGACGGCAACCAATCTTGGATAGCTAAAACGTAAAGCCTTTTTCATATGATAAATGGGGAGACGAAACCTTAATCGATTGATGAATTTTCGCCTTGCATTTTCTGAAGGATGATAGAAGGGCTCTTTGCTTAATTCCTCATTTTCCTTCATAAACATTTTGCCTTCCAACTCTGCAAAGCGGCTCATGATCATTTTGATTCTTATTTCTTCGTACTCTTCTTTCAGGGTTACTTGATCCATTGGCTTACTTCTCTTTGTCATGACGATGATCACCTCCTAATATTCGGAATGCTCTCTCTCTGGCCCGCGAGACGTATTGTCGTACATGCTGTGCTGGTATCTCTAAAAGTTCAGCAATTTCACGATCATCCATCTCCATGTTGTATTTGTAAAACAATAAATTACGATCCTTCTCCGGTAACTGAAGCAAGGCTTGTGCCAGCTCTTCAAACCTCTCCTGTCTCATATAATTCTCCTCTGTTGCTGCCAGCAAATCAGGGAGTTGATCCGCAACATTATCCGTTGAGCTCGCGTAAGCTCGCTTGGATCGCCGATTCCGTTTTCGAACGTAATCTATACTAACATTCCTAAGTGTATAAACGAGATATGATATCATTTTGTAACAGGCTAAGGACCGTAAAAGAGGAATTTTAGGTATTAACTTTAGAAAAGCCTCTTGTATTAAATCCTCAACAATCCCGTAGTCGTGCGTAATTTCGTATGCTTTATACTTTAATAAAGGATAATACTGCTCATACAAGTTTGTTAAAAACTCTCGATCACTTTCGTCTGAAATGGTCAGAAACAACGATAACATAAAATCTCCCCCCTTGCGTACATCATGATCATCACATTTTCGCCTTGCGCTGATTTGCCATCCAGAGCGTATATGTCTTTTACTCACGTTGCTATCGCTTCCAAATGAGTGCGGCACCAATCCAACGCATGTGTTTGTCTATTTATTGATAAATTACTTGAATGGTTTTACTCAACCAACCCAAACCTCGCTGCAAACAATACATACCTCTCATTATTTCCCTATATCTGAAATAATTCACCATCATCCCTATAAATACCTTCTTGACAAAGGGGATTCTTGGGCGGATTGTTCATGCATGGCGCCCAGTGATTGATTACGCGGAACGGCAAATTTGGGACGAATACGAAAAACGTCGTATCCTCCCCCACTACGCCTAAATAGAAAAACAGCTTGGACACACGATTGATCCTGACCGTATGACTCTTGTAGAAAAGGCGAATCTCGGATCGCTTGATCGGCTGCCGAAAGATGCGCGGTTAAGCCAGTGGGTGAGTGCGGCACTCAGCCACTCCTTCTCGGCAAGCGATTTGATTATGCCGAGCTGGGAACTGCCTTCAGGTGCGATGCTCGGCTCGGTTGTGTACCCGTATAATCGACAGAGTTGAAGTAAACGACTTGACGATGAATGGCCAGAAGCTTAAAGAGCTTTCTGCTTTGAGCAACAGTCTGAAGGTTGGATGGCTTTTGCCCTACTCATGTCTACTCATGCGAGTTGTATTAGACGAATAACGCAAACGGGATGAAGCAGGAAAAATCTCTGCTTCATCCCGTTTTTGCTAAACGTGCTTTGTTTATTGCTTATCAGCTGCAGTTAGAGCCTTTAGGGACTGCCCCATCTAACTACTGTAGTATAATTCTATTTTTCCTTTACAATGCTTGGAACGGAAATTTTGAATGATCCAATTACGGTTGTACCATCAGAGGCATATAGCGGGATTTCGCGATCCCCTTCTCGGGCTTCCCGCTTTTGTTTAGCTATTGCTTCTTCAGGTGTTTTAGGCTTCTCACCATTTAAATCGGATGATTTTACATACCCAAGATTGCCATCTACACCCCACGCTTGAATTAAGTCTGGTTCATTATCGGGAGTAGTAGCGTCAGCCGCAGAACCATATGTTTGTCCGTTCTTGTTTTGTGGAAATATCGTCTGACCATTCTCGTCTTTCGGAAGAGTTGGGGCTGGGGCTGACTGATCATTTGGTTCCGCACTTATATTGGTTATCGCTATTGTCCCTACAATCACACCAACAATAAAAACACAACCAATTATGATGACTCGTAAACTCGAAAAATATAATTTTATTCGCATTTCACTTCCTCCTTAAAAATTAAGGTTCGGTGTTAAGTTAGTATAATAGGTAGAATAGCCATTACCGTTATATACTTCTGTTTTACCTTGACTGTGGTAAACCCCTGATCCGCATCCAGAATGGCCCACGATGCTACTGCCAATTCCATTTAGTGGTTCATCATTATAAAGCATTGATGTTTCTGTACATACAGCACCATCCTTATACGCCCTCGCCAATGACCCCATATAGCCCGTTGGAACGTTTCCTGTTCCAACTTTCGATATACTCGTTCTTGCGCCTATATAACCAGAATCGGTTGAAATCTGTGCATAATTGGTATAAGAATAACCATTGACGGGGCCGATGGACTTTGAATTGCTTGTTGCTGTTGCCGCGAACACAGTGCTCATAAGCGAACCGAAAAGGATGCCGACGATGAAGGTGCTAATTATTAACCGTAAATTTTTCTTCAACACACATCTCCTCCTCAATAGATTTATTCATTCGCAACCTATGATATACCGAATTGAAGCCTATAGGCTTCTGCCCATCCTTTGAGGTACTGACACGAGGAGCACGTCATTTATTTTTTCGGATCCAAGTGCCTCTGTTTAATAATAATAATACAATAATCAACCCTATTGCACTAAGCAGCATCGTATTCCAACGATCTACTACACGGTAGAACAAATCGGGGGATAAGTAAGCTCCATGCTGATATAACGCATTATCAATATATCGCGCAATGGCATGCTTGCCTTTATTTATACCGCCCCCTTGCTGTCGTATAGCGGCTTGAAACGGCTTGTTTACTTCTACAACTTTATCTAGGACAGCCTCAAGGCTATCCATGCGCACATAGTAATACTGATCGTTGTGGGCTTGATCCATTCCCTCCGTTGTCATGAACGGACGAACGTACCTCCAGCCCTCCTTGTAAGTTGGATAGCTGGTATATCCATATCCCTCCACTTGAAATGCAGAACCTGTGGTATTTTCAGGAACAGCTATGATTGTCGTTCCTTTTGCGATTTCCAAAACAACATCGGTTTTGTCGGTTGGAATCTCGGAATAGTACCGCAAGGTGACAGGCGTTTCGATGCGATGCGTCAATGGATAGTCAACTGCTGCAAAATTTTTAGGGAAAAAGGTATCATAAGCCGTAAGATCCATCTGCTCCATCGGAACCTGCTGTCGGTAGGGACTGTCGCTCGTGCTTGTTGGGAGCTGCACGCGCAATTGGTGATTGTGATATAAAGCCGTCCCTGTGCGGTAAGCCCAAAAGGCAAAGAGGATAATGAGAATCAGAACGACACACCACCACAGGAAGGATTTGGTCACAAACTGATTGGACATGTCATTATCCTCCTTGATCAGATTTAACTAATTAGCTAGTCTTAACGGTGAAGCCTGCATCCACCGCATAGTAAATTGGCGTTGAATACATAATGCTTGCTGGATATCCGCTCATGGGTTCTTGTCTTGCGGTTACAATACCATGCAATTTGTACGCGGTTCCGTCTTTCATGTATACCGGTCCTCCGCTGTCTCCTCCAGCGATGGCATCCGTTCCGGACGAGTTTGACATCGAAGACTGGTACAAGCCGCTAACCGTGTAGGTAGTAAAAAGGCCGTCGGAGTAAGTAACGGTAAGACTAATTTGATTAACAGTCCCAGATGAATAACCGCTTGTTGCCCCGTACTTATAAATCGTCGTGCCTACAGGAACTGAGGAATACGTGCCAGTTATGGATACACCACCATAAACTTTGTTTGTTGCCGTATCGGAGCCTGTCAACTTTACGACGGCAAAGTCGCCTAATGTGCCTACCCCCGTCGCACTGCTCGACGTGTTTGCACGTTGGTAAACAACTTGGCCTGTTTGAGTGCTTAAATACTGAATATAAGGATATCTTGGGAAAAATATGCCTACTTTTTCATTACTATGCCCCGCCGTTAATATTGCATTGTTGCCACCATACGTGCCGCCAATGCCTACGCTCAATCCAGCGCCATTATCTTCATTCGTAATCCGGTCTCCGCCCCAAAGGGCACTCGTGCTGGTATTGGGGGCTCCAGGCTCGATACGAATAGGCAAGTTTTCGATTGTCTTCTGCAGCGTGAGAGATTGATTCTTCATCAATTTCTCATAATCCTCTTGTATGATTGAAATAAAAAAACTGTTGGCCTTACGATCGACTCCATAAACACTTATACGATAATTTTGATCAGAAAGTTGTTGAGCAACACTGCTTAAACTATTCAAATAATTCAACGAATATGAAGCGTTTTCGAATTTAATATGTTCGCCGTCTTTCGACCGTTTAATATAGTCCTCTTTGAGCGATTGCGATGGATCAACTAACATGATGACAAGCTTGTCTTTGCTGATATATTCGCCTGCATAGTCGTCGGGATAAATTGGCGTGCCGGACTCGTCTTTTTCAAAACTATTCCACAGATTTTGATAAGCTTGGAGAGCCGGCTCTTGCAATTTCATTGCTTCTACAATGGCTTTAGGTGTGGTGTTTGTAAAATCTTCATATCGATTCGAATTTGAAGCAATAGCAATCTGTGGAATCATAAGAAGTACGAGTACAAGGCTGAAAAAATAACGTGTATACTTTTTCACCAAACTTCATCCTCCCTTAAATTAGACTATTAGCTCTTTTCAAAACGAAGACAATTGACTACAGACATTCCATCTCCTTCGCGCTTATTATAAGTGCATCTATTTCATCAATCATCTCCTTTATTAATATGACGTTTGAACAGAGTATTTGTAACACCTTGTCATTCAATATTTTTAATTATTGATTTTCGTTTTTTTTGAGACGCTCTCTACTCGTTCAACAAACTGGACTACTCGACAAGGCGTAACTCCCAGCTTTTTTGCCCATTCACTTCTACGTTTCCCTCATCGGGATCGTAACTGTTGTTCTCTTTAATTTCACCGGGAATAGTATGATTTTAACAAATTAAAAAGGATTGCCTATTGCGAGAGATGCAATAGCAATCCTTTTTTATTCGATAACAACCACGCTGATCGCGAACCGCAAGTATTAGGTGTCTTCTGTACGAACAAAGGTGACGGCTATATTGCAACGTCAGCAAGAACATGCCGAGCAGAATCACTTCAGTCAGCCAAGCCTATTGTACATCCATATTATAGAAAATAAAAAAGAGATTCATAGGACACGGGAGTATCTGCATCCCAAGCGATTTAGGATTCCTTTTACCTTATCTCTATTTTCATTATAATGACAAGCCCGAAGCTGCATTCGAAACCAGATCCTCGCGTCTGCTCATGACCTCAATGATCATGTTAGCCCCGAGTTTGAACCCGTGAATAAAGGCTGCTTCGACCTGTATGCTGTCCATGCTGTCGCACAAATCAAAATACTCTTCAAGCTCACGGTACATCTCCTCGTCCAACCTGCTACTCCATTGTTCCTTCATAGCACCAATTTGCCGGCCTAACGGTCGATACTCCGGATGAGACGGTACAATTGTCTCGTCGGGTTGAATCTGCCCGTGGTATAAAGCTGACAGGATCGATTCCATGTTCATCCTCCCAGAATGTCATCGCATCGCTTGAATGAGGTTCCTGCACATGGTAGGATATTTATGCAGTCTGCTCACGTAGCGATTGCGTGCAAGAAGTAGCGGTATTCTTCTCGGGATGCTCGCTACTTCTTCTTTATTTTTGGAGATCGTCGTACACCTTCTCAATCCCTTTGCGAACGATATCTGAACGTGTCGTATTTAGCTTCTCTGCGGAAGCATCGAGTTTGTTCATAATTTCCTGATCGACACGTCTCCAATCCCCTCACTCCCCATATTGCATCCGAAACTGAACCGGCGTCATCCCCGACAGCTTATGAAAGGTGTACACGAAATGGCTGTCGTCCTGGAAGCCGACCGAGGCGGCGATGTCCTTGACCGTGCGAGCTCGATCAGCTATTAACAGCTCCTTAGATTTCTGAATCCGAAACTGGACCAAATATTGATAGGGGCTGATCCCCCAGCTTTTGCGAAACAACGTATTGAGATATTGCGGGCTGACGCCCAGCGTATCCGCCATGCGGCCGAGACCAAGATCCGGATCGCCATACTGCTCCTCGATGAGCAGGTAGATCGGAGTCAGCCTCTCATGCCCCTTGGACAACGACGGCTGGCCGCTCGATCGGCCATACTGCTTCAGCCACGAGAGAAAAGCGTACACTTCAAGCGAGCCGCTGATGCCTGCGAAGTCGTAGCTGTGGCCGATTCTCTCCCGGTAATGATCGTGAACGACGGCGAGCGGGCTGTCCTCGTCCCAACTGATCGGCGTCATCATCGGGATGTCCATAGCGGCCGCGATCGGACTGGCCAGCGCCCCGTCGAACGTCATGAACCATGTGGACCAGACAGCATCCGGATCCGGGACATAGCTGTGCGGCACATTGGGCTTCACAAAAATCCCCTGATTCGGCTGAAGCCGCACCGTCGCACCGTTAACCGTAAACTCCCCGCTACCCTCGACCGTATGCAGCCAATGAAAGCTCTGAAACCCGTGCTCCCGATGAATCGGCGACTGATCGGTATAGCCGATGCTAGTGAGATGAAGCGGCAATCGCCGCCCCCACTCCGTCGTTACAAAATGCCTTCCATAGTACACCTCCCCAACCTCCTCTTGTTTCATTTTTCGATACCATATAGGAAGTATCTTATATTTAATTTGACTATAACATGGACTACAATGAAACCGTAAGTTGAATTATACGACATCCTACCTTGTAAGGGAGCGGATCAGCGCATGACGTTAAAGCTTGGTTTTATCGGAACCGGAGGCATTGCCAATCATCACATTCGCAATTTGGTGCAGATGGAGGGCGTCGAGCTGGCGGCATTCTACGACGTCGACATTCAGCGGGCGCAAAAAGCTGCAGACGAGCACGCCGGCGCGAAAGCGTATTCGAAATTGGACGATATGTTGGACGGCTCGCAGTTGGACGGCGTTTATGTATGCGTCCCTCCGATGGCTCACGGGGAAGCGGAAGAGCGTCTCGTCGAGCGCGGCATTCCTTTTTTGGTAGAGAAGCCTCTAGGCATCGACCGAGAGATTCCTCGCTCCATCGGCGACAAGGTGAAAAATAGCAAACTAATTACCTCCGTCGGTTACCATTGGCGGTATAATGAATCTGCGGCGCTTGCCAAAAAGCTGCTGGCGGACAGCAAGCCCGGCATGGCGCTCGGTTACTGGATGGGCGGAATGCCGATGGTTCCATGGTGGAGAGTACAATCCGGGTCCGGCGGACAGTTCGTCGAGCAGACGACGCATATCGTTGATTTGCTCCGCTACGTGTGCGGCGAAGTTAGCGAAGTGTACGCCGCCTACGCGCTGCAAGTAATGGGGGAGAAAGTCGAAGGCACCGATGTTCCCGACGTGGGCACGGTGACGCTGAAGCTGGCTAACGGCATGGTCGCGACGATCTCGAACACCTGCCTGCTGCCGATCGGCCACCATGTCGGACTGGATATTTACACCGGCAACGGAGTGTTGGAGCTGAGAAGCGACGCGCTTAACGAGCTGACAGCCGAAGGAACAAACGTGCATCCGAACGTCGCTAATCCTTATTACGTCGAGGACGAGGCGTTCCTGCACGCCCTGCGTACCGGGGACACATCCCGCATTTTGTCCGATTACGAGGATTCGCTGAAAACGCACGAAATCACGATCGCCGCGAACGAATCGGCCCTGTCCGGACAAGCGGTGAAGATTTAATAGAGAGGAGCATAAGAGACATGAAATTTTCGTTATGTATCGGAGCATATCCAGGGAAAGACGCCGTCTATCATCTGGAAAAAGTAAAAGAGCATGGATTCCAAGGGTTGGAATACTATGCGTGGTGGGAGCTAGGCGATCTGAAGAAGCTCGCGGCGGAACAGGAACGCATTGGCGTCGGACTTAGCGCCACTTGCACGAAGTTCATCAGTTTGGTGGACGAGTCGCTGCGCGACGATTATGTGGAAGGCGTTCGCCAGACGATCGAGGCGTGCCGCATTCTCGGCGTCCGTTCGATCATCTCCCAGACGGGCAACGTGCTTGACGGCGTACCGCGGGATCAGCAGCGGCAGGCGATGGTGGAGACGCTAAAGCTCTGCGCACCGCTGCTTGAGGAAGCCGGCATGGTACTGGAAGTCGAGCCGCTTAACGGACTCGTCGATCACGCCGGACATTTCCTCCAGCGCTCTGACGAATCGGTCGACGTCATCGATCAAGTTGGCAGCCCGAACGTCAAGCTCGTGTTCGATGTCTACCACCAGCAGATTACGGAAGGCAACGTCATCCGTAACGCAACCGGCTACATCGACCGCATCAACCACTACCATATCGCCGATAACCCGGGACGCAAACAGCCGGGCACGGGCGAAATGAACTACGTCAACATTTTGCGCGCCATCAAAAATACCGGCTTCTCCGGCTTCGTCGGCTTGGAGTGCGGCTTTACGGTCGATACGGACGAGGCCATCCAACAGTTTAAGGAAGACATTTTGTCTCAGGTGCTGTAAAGAAAAGGTGTCCCATAGAGGAATCCGCCCATGCGGGCTCCTTCTATGGGACACCTTTGCAAGGATGCCAGACCAAAGCTAAGATCAGACTCCCGGCACCTCGCAGTCAGGCTAAAACAGAACGAACATTTAATAAGACAACTCTGAGAAAATCGGATTCGACAGACACATTGCCAACAACCTCCACCTTGCGTCTGCGTACGTCCAAGCTCTTGAATTGATCAGTAAGGACTACGCCCGAAAATGTCAACCCGCCCGGAATCGGAACTTCGAAGGCATAACCCTTCGCTTGTGTCGTGATCGGACACACTACAGCAAATCCTGTTAGCTGATTAAATGCCAATTCGGACAATACGATTGCAGGGTGTCGGCCGGCTTGTTCGCGGCCAGCTTGCGGATCGAAGTCCATCCAGACAAGGTCGCCGCGCGCTGGAATGGTCAAATGAGTTCGTCCCCTTCGATACCAAAGTCAATTTCTCTATGTCTCGGCGAATCCGGTTTGATTTGCGAAAGCAGCGACTGAAGATGTACACGGAGATCTTCATTCGATTCTTGCCGTTTCAATGGCCTGAGCAGAATCTGATTATCGGAAGTCAGAATCGCTTCAAGCTCAGCTCCCTCTGTCAAATTCAGATGCTTTATAAATTGATTCGGAATCCGGACAGCGCTGCTATTTCCCCATTTGCTCAACGTTACCGTTGCCATAGTAATCACACCTCTGCCCAATCGATGACTCAATTATATCGCATCCCTTCAATAATGTATATCAATAGGATATACATTTATTGAATAAAAGATACATTTGGTTTGCGTGCGAGGTACAGAATAAGATTTTCTGTCGGTGACAAGCTCCGAACCTGGTCGCCATCCTGCTTGCGCAGATCTCCCAGGCTTTAATATAGAAAAAGCCGACGGACTTTCCGCCAGCTTTCATCTTCACAGTTTTCAGAATGATGTGGGAATTCAATGCGGATAAGCCATCTCGAATTCGATGCCGCAAGGGCCGCCGTCCGGATTTGGCTCGAGGTCGACTTCCGCCCCGTCGGCACGGAAGAGAGGCCGGTAATGCGTGCCGATGTGCGTCGCGGAAGCATTCGCATAGTGGCAAATAAATGCCCGACGGAACCGATCCTTCGTCTTATTCCGATAGGAGCCGTGGATCAGATTGCCGTTAAAGAACAGCACGTCGCCTCGGTCCATCACTGCCGGAATCGCCTTCTGGTCTTTAGGCGGCTTCACGTAATGGGTCGTAAACGATTCGTTCGAGTCGGCCAGCTCCGGGCACGAAATCTCAAGCTCACTCGTTTTTGGCACGACCAGCAGCCCTCCGTTTTCTTCATCCGCCGCGTCGATCGCCGTCCAAGCGGCGATGCAGTTGCCCGGCTCCACCTTAAGATAGAAATTGTCTTGATGAAGCGCCTGACCGCGCGACCCCGGCGGCTTGTAATAGAACATGCTCTGCGCAGCAAGCGCCTCCTCGCCGTACAGATCGGCCAGCACCTCCATGACCGGCTTGTGCAGCATGTACTGTTTGGCCGTCTCATTGAAGCGGTGAGGGTGCATTACCCGCGGATATCTCTTTAGCGGATCTCCGTCTCCCCCATCCAGCACCGGCTCGAAATGTCCGGGCACGGGGTAGCGGCTAATTTCCTCAAACGTATCGTCAATCGTTCGCAAATCCTCTTCGGAAAATAACCCTTTTACGATTAAATAGCCTTCCCTCTCAAAAAAAGCTATCTGTTCCTCTGTCAAAGCCTGCAGCTTCTGGTTCATCTTCATCGCTCCTCTGTTCGTATGCAGGTTCTCCATTTCATCGGGCCTTCGCTTTATCTGTCAACCTGCATAGCAATATCCTTGTTCTTGACTTTAGCTTACCGAGTTTCGTATGTTGGATGAAGTAAGATTGCTGCTGAAAAGTGTTGGAATCCTGCTGTGATTCTGATGAAGGAGGAGACACATGATACGCTTTGACCGATTCTCGGAAAATGACGATGCTCCGGGCGGGACGATTATTACCGGTCATTTTCGCGAAAATGACCGGTACGCGATCCAACGCCCCGCAGGGAGGCCGGATTGTCTAATCGCGCTGACCATTAGCGGAGAAGGCTATTTTCGCACGCCGTCAGGGGAACGACGCTGTCAGGCGGACCAGATTGCCATTATGCGCCGCGGCGTTCCGCACGAATACGGAACTGTGCCGGGACAGCATTGGGAATTCATCTGGGCGCACTTCAGTCAACTATCGGAAATCGGCTACCTCCCCGACGAAGACGTGCTTGTGGTCGAGCTGCCGGAAGGAGATTCGCGCCAGAGAGCCAGCCGTGCATTTCACAGTCTGCTTCGCGATTCCCGGGAGCGTTCCGCTTATTGGCACGCGTTATGCGAGAATGCGATTCAAGAAGTGCTGCTGCTCGTAGCTCAACGTCTGGAAAAGCGGATCGATCCGCGAGTAGAACGCGTGCTTCAGCTTCTGACGAAGAGTATGCAGGAAGAAATGCGCGTCGATCGTCTGGCTAGCGCCGTCAATCTGTCCGCATCTCGGCTATCCCATCTGTTCAAGCAGGAGATGGGCATTTCCATTCTTGATTACTTAAACGACATGAGGCTCCGACAAGCCGCCCTGCTCATGCGTCACATGGGCAGATCGGCTACCGAAGCCTCACTCGATGTAGGATTCAACAACTACAATCATTTCGCGGCGTTATTCCGCAGAAAGCATGGAACCAGTCCCCGCAGCTTCGCCAAACAGCCAAGCGAACACGGCATTCATGAAGAATAATTACAAATCGCTCTCCCGATGAATCCAGCTTAGCTCCAGCTTTCCAAGCTGCGATTTCCATTCCTCGGGAGGCGCCTCGTCCGATACGATCGTATGAAGCTCTCGCAGCTCGGCGATTCGGGCCACTGTGCGTTTAGCGATTTTCGAATAATCCGCCACGACGATCGCCATCTCCGAGCCGCCGATCAGCTTGCGGGTAAATACCGCCTTCTCGTAATCGTAGCTCGTAATGCCGTGCTTCAACGATACGCCGTCGACGGAGATAAACGCTTTATTAACATAGAAATCTTCGATGATTTTCTCGGCAATCGGTCCGGTAGCCCGCAAATGCTGCGTATTCACGACTCCGCCGATCAGAATGATTTTAACGTCGAACGTTCCGCGTTTCTGATATTCCAGCAGGCGCATCAGCGCCGGAATCGAGTTGGTCAGAATCGTCAGATTCCGCTTATGCTCCAGGAAAGGAATCATCTGCAGTACGGTGCTGCCCTCATCCAGCACGATCACATCGTTATCCTCGACTAGCTTCGCCGCCAACGCGCCAACCTTGAGCTTCGCCTCGACGTTGGTAGACTCTCTCTCCAGCAGCGGCGGCTCCACCTTCGGACTAATCCTTAACGCGCCTCCGTATACCTTCTTGAGCTTGTTTTCTTTTTCCAGATCGTCAAGATCCCTTCGAATCGTCTCCGTGGAAACCTCGAATCTCTGGGCGAGCTCGCCCGCAATGACCTTTCCTTTTTCGTTGAGCAAGGTCATAATCTCCCGTTTTCTTTCCTCGCCGGCCAACGACACCCGTGTTATCCTCCCTGTTCCTGTTCGCTTCTATCCAGTATACACCTCTATTCGCCCCAGCGCCCAGTTCAATTCCTCTATCCGTCCTACGGCCTCTCTCCTGCAAGCAATCGTCGATTTATTCGTTCAACAGCATCGGGCAGCTGCGAAAATGTCTCCACAACGTCATGCGCACCTTGCTCGATATACTGCCGCTTAGCCTTCTCCAGCAGTGCTTCCAAGTCGGAAGCCGGCATTGATGCCGTTTCCTCCTCCGACAGCCCCAGCATGGAGCTGCCTTTAAGAATACCGATCGCCCATACGCCGGCATTTCTCGCTTCCTGCATATCCGACGCCGTATCTCCGACCTTGACCACTTGTATCGGCAGTCCCATATCCAAACGAATCATATTGGTATAGATCATGTAAGGGTAAGGGCGTCCCTTGCCGCCTACCGAGTCCGGCGTAACCCAACAGTCCGGCTCATATCCGTCTTTGCGGGCCGTCTCGGCGACAATGCGCATCATCGTATCGGTATAGCCGGTCGTTGCACCGATTTTCATGCCGTCCGCGCGCAGTCTCTCGACAATCTCGACGACGGAGGCCATCGGATGCGAGAATCGTTCCAGGCTGCCCAGCAGCTTCGGCTCGAACAGCTCATGCATGCGATCCACATCCTCGTCTGTAAAAGAAAGTCCCATTCGCTCCTCGAACTGTCGACTGATTCGAGGCATTTCCAGCATCGTTTTAATATGATCCCACTTCAACAGCCCCATCGGAGCGCGCACTTCCTCCATCGTCGGCTCGAGCCCTAGCGACCGGAAAACCTCCATGAACGCCTGTACCGGCGCCATACAGCCGTAATCGACCGTCGTTCCGGCCCAATCCAAAACCATTCCCCGTAGTCTCATATTGCGATTCCTCCTTGTTGTGCGGAAGTGATATATGAGGACACGGCTTCGCACAAACGCTCAATGTCGCCCTTATGTACATCGCCGATCGTGCCGATCCGAAACACCTCGGCATCGCTCAATTTGCCTGGATAGATGACAAAACCGCGCTCTTTAAGAAAATAATAAAAACCGACAAACGCAAACGGAATATGCAGCGGATACTTAAATGTCGTGATTATTGGAGATTGCGTCTCCACCGGCAAGTAAGCCTCGAAGCCAGCCTCCTCCATAAGTCGTACCAATGTCCTCTGATTGTCGGCATATCGAGTGCAGCGCCGCTGAGCGCCTCCCTCCTGCTCAAAGTAGTCGATATCCAGCTCGCCAATCGCAATGGGGATGCCGCCGAAGCTGCTCATCGCATCTACGATCACTTTTCTGCCCTGATCCTTCACGACTCTAACGATCTCTTCGAGCGCATTCAAAATCCCCGTCGTCGTCTCGCAGTGAACGAAAGCGACATGCGTAATGTCGGCGTCTTCCTCCAAAACGGCCTTTACCCGCTCCCCGTCGAGCACTCGATCCGGCGTCCCGTTTAATGTACAGTGCTGAATGCCAAGCACTCCGGCGATCTGTTCCATCCGCTGCCCGTAAGCGCCGTTCTCCAGCACAAGCAGCTTGCCTTCCTTCGGCACCGCCGTGCCAAGCGCCGCCTCGACCCCGAACGTTCCGCTGCCTTGAACGAGAACAGCGGTATACGCATCCACGTCGGCTTGAGCCAGCGACAGCAGCCGTCCGCGAATATCCTGAACGATTCCCTTGCAATCGTCATCCCAAGTGCACCAGTCTCGCATCATCGCTTCTTTGACCGTCGAGGTCGTCGATAGCGGCCCCGGGGTCAGCAGCAAATAATTTCTGTCCATATAGCCCTCCTAATCGTTCACGGATTCAGAAAGCCGATGCTTTATTATCGTCTTCTCGTCCATGAAAATTTTGTTTTGATGTGGTTTTATGTTGTTTATATTTGTTTTACACATCATACTGCCGACCTCACCGCCTTTCAACGAAATCCGCAACATTTAACGAAACGATGACATAATTGACGCTCCGATAACAAGCAAAAACGCCTTTGGCGTCCTCTGAATATCCTGTTTCGAGCCCTCGTTTACGGCACTTTGTGCGATAAATCGTATACAAATCCACCTTTTTCGGTCACCCCCGGCCGATTTGTATGACGTATCATACAAAATTCAAAAATCCGGCGCTGATCGAACCTGTCGTGTATGAAAAATCGTATAAAATGTCCTCGTTCCCATCAAATCAATGCATAGTTACTCATACGAATTCTTGCAGCTGCCAAGCAAAAACGCCTTTGGCGTCCTCTAGACGCAAAATCGAGTTTTTGTCGGAGACGATTCAGATAAGGATAGCAAATTTTATACTTTCTGGAGCGTCAAAAAAAGGCCGCCCCTCGGCCGCTTCGCGACCTTGGAACAGCCTAATTCATAGCCGGGCGAGCAGACGCCCCACGCGGCTACCTCTCGCTCAACCCCCAACCGATCGCGTAGCGCATCGTCCGTTCTAGCCAAGTCGCATCCGTAAAATCCGGAACGTCCGGCAGCACCTCTAGAACGGCATGCCCCGTTTCCCCCGGATGAGGCAGCAGTCGGGCCTCGTTCCAAGCCGCCTCTCCCTCTCTCCGGTAGCGGAACCGGTACGCGTACGTTCCGGGAACGAGACGTTCGGGAACGTCGGTCACGATTTTGCGGTACGAGCCGTCGTGCGCGAATCCGTCTCGCTTGCTTAATACGCCCGCCGCCAGGACGAATGCCTCTCCCCATGCATCTTCCCGCTTCTCCAGCACCTCCACCGAGTAGGCCATGCCGGCCGAGCCGTAGACGGCCAGATAGATCGGAAACCCGGGAACGACCGCTTTGGGCCCCTCCAAGAAAGCCGGTTGAACGGTCGGCTCGAACCGCTCGGAGAGCGTCCATTCATCGGTGGCTTCGCTAGCCCGACGATAATGCCATGTCCCTTCCGCGAGAAGTTCCTCTCCTTTGACGAGAGCGGCAAGACATTCCGCGGCCCGGGCGTAAGGGTCCGTGCAGTTGTTGTGACCGAAACGATAGCCGATCTCGTGCCGCACCGGAACGCCCATCCGCCGAGCACGTTTGGCCCATTCGAACGCAGGCCAGCTCGGCGTAAACGCGTCATGCGTTCCGTGATTCAGACAAACCTTCGTTCTGGAGGCTTTCAGCTCGCGAATAAGACGTTCGGAAGCCGGCCCCAGCTCCTGCACGATCAGATCGCGATCGGCCGTTCCAAACTGCAGCGTCAGAAACCGCTCGATCGCCGACTCGCCGTCCGGCCCCGTCCATCCCGGTCGCCATGCGTCCTTGTAGCCGATATCGCCCCTTACCGCATCCCATCGAACGGGAAAAGCCGGATTCAGCAGTTCCGACGGATTGTCTCCAAAAAACAACGGTGGGTTGTAGCAGACCAGATACGGAATCGAATAGCCGGTGCGCTGCGGATTACCGGCAGCGATCAACCCGGCTATTCCCCCGCGAGACCCTCCGACGGCGACGATAGCGTGCGGATCGACGCCGAACCGGCGATTGGCCTCCGCGAACAGCGCATTCAGATTATCGTATGCAGAACCATGCAGCGTTCGGGTTCCGATCGATCCGCCGCCGTTCCAGACGATGCCAACGGAGCCTCTGCCCGTGCTCTTGAGCGAATCTCCCAACGCCTTCAACAGCGGCGGTCCGATGCTGCCGAAGACGTTCTCGTTCTGGTCGTAAAATCCGCTGAACAAGGCGGCATACCCCTGCTCCGATTCCGGTCGCCAATTGGGAGGCAAAATATAGGTCGCCATACTGCGATGCGGCCCTTCGCCGACAATGCAGCCGTGCACGAGTTGAAACGCCGGAATGTCGGCCAACTCGTGCGCTTCGACGTCGAAGCGGCGAAGGACGGCGGGATAACCGGTCGTCGCAAGACAGTCGTCCGACAGCCTGCTCACGACCTCTTCCGCGACCCGGTACAGGCTGTACGTTTCTCCGATGTAGCATTCGTAAGCAGGCACTCGCATCCGTTCGCCTCCGGGCTCCCCCACGAACAGCGCATACTTCTCCGTACGGTACAAGTACGGATTCCCAGAATCATCGTCCTGCAGCGGCAGCACCGCCTCAACCGCTCCCCCGTTCAAACGCAGCTCGCCGATGCCGTCCGTTCCTCCCGGTCGCGGCCCTCCCCTACCTTCATTCAAGGAGGCGTCCCAATTCGTCGCGACGGGAAAATCGTGAGCAGGCAGTGCCGCCGAACGCTTCGAGCTGCTCATCGCTTCTCTACTCCGTGCAGCTCATAGACTTGAATGTCGCCGGCCTCCAGCCGAACGGCGAGCCGGTCGGAACGAGCCGGATTCAGGCGCGCGGCTTCCTTGCCGTCCACGAACCAAGGCTCGGCATGCGCGCAGGCTGACGGCAGCTCGATCTCCGCTTCCTCTGCTGTTTCACCCCAGTTATGGACGAACAGCAAGCTCCGCTCATCTTTCCCTACGGACAAATCGGCACGAATTCGGCCGCCCTCCACGCTGACATAGGGCCGCAAGCCAAGCTCTCTGCGCAGCAGGCTTCCCAACGTCTCCACCGTAGAAGCATGGCCCTCCTTCCAATAAGCCGCTGCCAGCAGCGTGCCGATCCAGACCGCCTTGCCTTTCCCGTAAACGGCAACGGCGATGGCCGGCGAGCCGTCCTCGGCGAAATCCGCCAGCACCCTCGTTCCCTCCGCCAGTTCAACCTCCGATTGATAGTAGGAGCCGTATCCGGCCGTGCCAGGCAGAGCTTCGTTCGATCCCTCTTTTGATCCGCTCCTCACCAATTGCGACTTCGCATTCTCCCGCCCCTCCGGGCGAATGGCGAGCGGAATTAGCTCCTGTGAGCGAAGAGTCAGATTATGATAGCTGTGATCGAGATGCTCCGCGGAGTGAATCCATTTCTCGCGGACGCCGAACACTTCGCCGAAGCCGTACCCAGGCACCTCGTAGCTGTGGCTGCCGTTTTCGGCCTGAATCGCTCCGAACGAGCATTCCGAGATGAGCGTGCCCCCTGCTCCGACCCACTCCCGAATCGTGTCGCTCGCCGCGCGGCTCATATAGAGCGGATAAGGCATCCACAAGCAGCGATAGCGGGACAGCGTCTCCTTGGACAAGTCGCCTTCATGGATGAACTCTACTTTATAGTTCAAGTCGTGCAGCAGCTTGTGAGCGCCTTGAACGGAATCGTTGTAGGTGTCGAGATGGGCGTAAACGGAAAAGTTGACGATCTGGTTTTCCGGACTGATCAGGATCGCCATCCCGTCGGAAGGCCGCGAGGCGTCGCAGAGCAGCTCCCTGTTCCGCTGCATCATGTCGTTCAGCTTCGCCATATCGCGCAGCCAAGGCGTTTCGCTCCCGTCCAGATAGGTGCTGCCCCAAGCCGGGGCCTCGTGGCCGAGCACCTCCGGCCGGTATTGCCAGAACAGGTAGCCCGTAATGCCGCGCGCCAGCGGAATCAGCAGGTGCCGCTTCAGCTCGCGGAAGTCCAGCGGCTTCGGCTTCAACGCCGTATGCCCCGGAAGCGCGTGAATTTCCGAGTTGATCACCTTCTTGCCCTTGGCCGCCGACAGCAGCAGATCCGCCGACCAGGCCGAGGAGCCGAGACTGTTGCCGAACAGATCGCACGGCTCGGCCAGCTTGAAGTCGTCCGAGCCCGCCGTAATCAGATTGAAAATCGGCGCGGGAACGGTATGAACCATGACCCGATGAGCCCTATCATGACGCTTCACAACCTCAACGCGGCGAATCAGATCGTCGGTCAGCGCATCGGACATGAACAGCCGCCAGTCGACAAGATCGTTGAATACTGCCTGTCCGCGCGGCGGCTCGACCTCCGACCATTCGGCGTAATTGCGCTGCCATTTCTCGTTGAACGCCTCCAGCGTCCCGTATTTGCGCTCCAGCCAGCCGCCGAACGCGGCCAGCGAATGCTCGCAGTAGCACACCTGGTTGTCGAACGTCAGCGAACGCTTGATTCCCGTCGTCAGCTCCGGCTCGTTCCACAGGTCCCACACCCACAGCGCGGGATGGTCCTTGAACGCCAGAACGGCCGCTTCGAGAAACCGATCCTTCTCCGCCTGCGCCTCTCCATGATGGTAGCACGGTCCCGGCGCTCCCCCGATCTGCCGGTAGCTAAGCGCTCGCGGCTCGACGACGGAGCCGTCCGCGGCGATCATTTTCGAATCCGGATATTTCTTGTAAAACCACGCCGGCGCCACGTCGAAAATGACGTTCAGCACAACCTTGAGGCCGAAGCGCTCGGCCAGATCCATCAGTTCGGCGATATCGCCGAACTCGTACCGATTCTCCTCCGGCACGCTGGCGCGCCATTGCACCCAATATTTCACGCAGTTGAAGCCTTTGTCTGCGATATTTTTCAGGTCGCGCTCCCATTGGTCCCGAAAGGGCGTAGGAGATCGATAGTATTGAAACCCGAAAGGGAGGAACGATGCGTCGGTTTGAGTCATTGGCGGGCACCTCGCAGCTTGTTGTTGGTCTATGGCAAGCCGTTATTCCGGCCGCATCAGGGCGACCCGTGCTTGCTGTCAACCTTCATCATAGCATCGTAAAAAAAGCTTCAATAGGACGCAATCCTGCGAAATACTCCAATAAGCTGCGCTTCGACGAACCCGTAACCCTGTGAATCCGGATAGACGAAAAAAACGCCAAGGATCGAAATCATCCTTGACGTTCCTCATCGATGCCCATCTTATCCGTTCTGATAGAGCATTGTCGCCGCCTACATGCTCCACAGACGGTAGAGAACGGACGCCGCCTCCGCCCGCGTAGTCAGCCCTTTCGGCTTAAAGCTGCCGTCGGCGTAGCCCTGAATCAAGCCCGCGGCGTGCAGCGCTTGTACGGATTCGCGGGCGTAGCCTCCGATCGAAGCCCGATCCTTGAACGAGACGTCTCCCGACGCCCCGTTCCCCCGCTTCAGCTCCGGAAGCGCCCGGAACAGCAGCGTCGCCATCTCCTCGCGAGAGATCGGGTCGTTCGGACCGAATACGCCGTTTCCTCTGCCTTTGACAATGCCGAGGGCGCTGGCGATCTCGATCGCCGCGCGATACTCGCTGTCCGCTCCGATGTCGGAGAAGACCGCAGCCTGCCCGCTACCTTTCTCCAGTTGGAGCAGACGAACAAGGCTCAGCACGAACTCGGCGCGGGTCACGCTCCGGTTCGGTTCATATTTGCCGTCCGGCGTGCCGGAGACGATGCCTCGCGCGGCCAACGTTTCGATCATCTCGACCGCCCACTTGGCCCCGGCCAAATCGGAGAACGGCGCGGCAACGTGCTTCACGCCGAACCGGCCGGGCTGGGTCGTCTGGAAAGCTAACATACCGGCAGCTTTGTCATATTTCGCATTCGCGATAACGACCGACACTCCGTCCTCCCCAATGACGTAAGCGACGATCCGATGCGGCTGCTCGCCTGCCTTCAACGCGTACTTGACGGAAACTGTCGTCGGCTCTGCGCCGGAGTCGACCGATTTGCCATCTACCGTTAATGAATACTCGTAGACCGGCCAGCCCTTCCAGGCTTCGCGCGTCCCCTCGGGCAGCGAAGCCGCATCCGTCTTCTTCAGACCGATGGACAGCGGCTTGGCGTCTGAAGCGCCGCTTGCCGCCAGAGCCTTCTGCGGAATGGACACCGTAGCTCCAGCAATATGGACGACAAGCGAATCCGCCTTTCCTTTCATCGCCTCGATCACGCTTGCGAGGACGAGGACGACTGCGCTATCAGCCTGCGAACCAGTCCCGTCGTTCTCCACATTAACGTTAAGCGCACCGCCGGCCTTTTCCAGAGCTCGAAGAACGTCCTCGACCCGCAGCAGGATGTCCGCAGCACCTTTGGCAGGCTGTTTCACTGTAATGCTGCCGTCTCCCACAGTCGCGGAAGATCCGGACGAAACGCCTCCACCGCCGGAACCGCTGCCCGGATTGCTGCCAGAGTTGCCGTCTTCCTTGAGCGGTCCCATCAGAACGACGCTGCGAAACAGCGTGGGGTCTTTCGATCCGCCGATCCCGCCTCCCCATTCGATGTAGCCTTTTCTACCCGTTCCGTCGTTGTCGTTGACCAGCAGGGAGAAGCTGAGCGACTGCCCCTCCCCCGGCTGGATCGGCTTTAGCTCGGTCCACGGCAGACTGAGCCGATAAGAGGTCGTTTTCTTGTCTTCGTCTCGTTCGATTTGCAGACTTCCGTTCTCTACGCTGCCGGTCTTCATGCCCTGCATCGCCATCCAGCGATAAATTTCCGGTCCGTTAGGCGTCATGGCAAGCCCGTATTCGTACCAGGCGCCGCTGTCGCCCGGCATACCGGGTCCAATGCTGAATTGAATTCCGTCGTTGCGAAAAATTTCGATGCCCGAAGAGCCGTGAGAAAATACATCGTCCCGAATTTCTCCGGTCAGATACAGATTGTCGTTGTCCCAGCGCAGACTGAGCTTGCCGCTCAGGTCATCTTCGCCTGAATAGGTAAATGTCGGATCCACGACAAGATTTCCCTTCGCCAAATCGATCGTGACCGAATCGCGCTTGTCCGTCTGCTGCAGAACGCGGTTGAAGTCGATCTGTCTCGTCACGCTAATCGGTTTGTAGCCTGCGATGTCGGCTGTGAGACTAAACGGATAGTGCACCCCTTCCGCCAATCCCGGAAGAGAAATTTCATATTCCCATGACTTGCCCGCGACGACCGCGGGAGCCTTCTCCAGCTTGCCGCTTAACGCGCCGACGCTCCATTCGATATTCGAGATCGATAGATTCGCGGACTCCGAGTCGTTGGCAAACCGGAGGAGAAGCGAGGTGCGGCCGCTTTTGTCTGCGGCAATTTTCGGAGTAATGCTCAGCCCCTGATAGGTCGGCGTAAAATCGTCCACCGGAGCCTCCGGCAGGCCGGATGGATCGAGCCCCTCTCCACTAAAGGCCCCAATGTTCGGCGAGGCCGTCGGAGAAATCGCATTGCCCCAGTAATCCCGTCCCCCGTTGTCCGGGATTACGGCTCCCGCTCCAAGCGCCGGAGAACCGTCCCGCAGCTTGTAGCCGTCTATGGAATTCCAGCCCAGCGCCCCGCCCCCTTGATACACGAGCAGCGGATTGTCCGTCACCTTGTTCGCATCGGCCGGTTCGCTTGCGGGATGATTGCCGTAAAACAGGTTGCTGTCAAATACGCCGCCCGCGCCCGGCAAGTTGTAGCCTCCGCTGCCCAAGTTGTAGATCAGGTTGTTCTTAAACGAATAAGGAGCGTTCACGTCTCCCGCGTCGTCCCACTCGTGATCGATGATTTTGGCGCTGGAGTTCGTTCCGATATAGACCGTGTTATTGTAGATTTGCGTGCCTGCCGATACGCCGCCCGCAAACGTAAACGTATGCTTCGCGTCGTTCTGGCTGATATTGTACCGGACGATATTATTCGTCGAGCCCTTCTCCGTACCGGGCGTGTTCGTTGCGTCGACGAACAGGATAAAGCCGCCCTGGTTGTCGTGGCTGTAATTATACTGAACGATGCTGTCCGTCGTATCGATGTCCAGGTTGAAGCCTTGGCCGTCGCCTTCGGGCTTGTAGGTGTTAAACGCTTCGTTGAACTGCACGACGTTGTTCTTGCCCCTTGTCGGCCAGATCGCCGCAGTGCCGTTAAACTCTCCGGGTTCGGAATAGATGCCGGCTCCTTCCACGACGTTGTGCTCGATCAGCCCCCCGTCGACGCCGAACGTCAGAATGCCGTCGCTATCGGATTCCTTGACGTAATTTTGGCGGATCACGACATTCTCGGAAGAGAACCCCGTCCCGTTCCAGATTTGGTCCCAGACGACAATGCCGGTACGTCCGACCCGCTCCACCATGTTCCCTTCAATCAGCACGCCGTCGAACCGATCCGTCCCCGCGCCGCCTCCGGCATATACGGTAATGCCGCCGAACGCATGGGGATCGCCTCCCGCATAACGGAAGCTGCCCGACACGTCGTGGACGTAGTTGCTTAAGATGCGAATGCCCTCGATCGTGCCCGCTCCCGCGTTTTCGACGAAGATCCCTTCCCGGAAAATATCGCCTCTCTCCGGCGCCGAGTTGGTGACCTCCAAATTTTCGATGACCCAGTGAGATTGATTGATCAGATACACGGTTCCTCCCGCTATGCCGCCGCCGTTGACGATCGGTTTGGGGCCGCTGCCGTAAGAAGAGATCGTGATCGGGCTGTCGACCGTGCCGCTTCCTTTCGGCTGCAGCCGTCCAGACCAGATCCCGCCCGCCTTAAGTAGTATCCGATCGCCCGGCGCAAACGTCTGCTCGTTCACCTTGGCGAGCGTTTTCCAGGCGGATTCCGGGGTTTTGCCGTCGTTGTTGTCGTTGCCGCCCGCAGAGTCGACATAGAAGTCGCCCTGCCCGGCGGAAGCCGCCCGATTGGAGACGGTCACGGAGCCTAACTGTGTTTGCCATGTCACGCCATCCCCGCTAACTTCAAGCTTCAAGTAGTTCGTATCTGCAGGGATCGCTGCGTCCGGGGTATACGAGGCTCCCGACCAAGCGGCGTCTCCCGTCGAGACCGGCGTATCGTGCGAGGCCGTAAGCTCGTACCAGACGTTGCCGTCCGTCGAGCCGTAAAACTTGATGACGGACGTGGCGTCGGCAAAACGGTGAATGGTTGCGGAAAAAGCTTTGATGCCGTGCAGATGGTAGACGATTGACTCCTGCGTGTCCGCCGTAGGCACCAGTCTTGTGCCATCGTCGCCGAAGTTGGCCGATCCGCTGCCGTCAAACACCCAATTCGCGGTATGCGAATCGACCTTCGACCAGTCGGCAAGCTCGTCTGCGATCGTTAGCGGCACAGAAGCGATGTTGCTCAGAGCCACCGAGCCGAGCTGTGTATGCCAGTTGATGACGTTTCCGTCGATCTCCAGCTTGAAGAAGTTCGTGCCTGCCGCGATTTCCGCTGCAGGAGAATAAGTAACGCCCTTCCATGCCGCGTCCCCGGATGAAGTCGGCGTATCGTGAACGGCGGCGATCTCGGTCCAGAAAGCTCCGTCCGGCGATCCATAAAAGCGAAGCGTCGCTTGAGAATCCGCAAAATAATAGAAACGAACGGCGAAGTCCTGCAGATCGTTCAAGGAATAGACGATATACGCCGCATTCAGATCGGTCGGCACCGCCCTCGTAGCGTCTCCGTCGAAGGCCGAGGCTCCGCTGCCGTCGATCGTCCAGTTGGTGCTATAATCCGTCACCTTCGACACGTCGCCCAACTCGTCGTGGAGCGTAATCGCCTCGTGCGCCGACACCCGCGCAGCCGGGAGACCCGCCGCGATCAACATAACAGCCGCCAGTGCCGCCGTTAACCATTTTTTCAACACTTCGATTCCCCATTTCCTGATGATTGTTTCTCTTCTTATTGAAACGCTTACTTATTGCGCCTACTTAACGCTTCCATTCGATGTGCGCGGCTTCAAGCCTTCGCTCGACCATAGCCTCGTACTCTCTGCGCGCCTCATTCTCTGTTCCCCGCAACTCCCCTGAGTCCAGCAGCGCACCCATCGCGGCGTTCCTGATCCAGCTCAAGTAGTAACCGTAAAAAACGTTCGGCTCAAACCGGATCGGACCGTAGACAACCTGCTTGGACGCGGCGGCCTCGGCTCTTCTCTCGTTTTCCGTCTCCAGCGCCCGCAAGAAAGCATCGTAGCCGATGTCGTTCAGCACGCCAGCCTCGCGGGCGATCATCTGCTCCACCTTCGTTCTTGCGGCATGCTTTCCCGCGACAGCCCGCAGCCGCTCGCCCGGCGTTCCGTCGCCGTAACGCCTCGTCCAGAAATCTCCGTCCGTCTCCGCGCCGTATTGCCCTCTGTATTCGTCGGCGACCAGTGCCCGGTTTCGCTCCATATGCAGCCTCAGCTCCGCTTCCGCGATCTCCTCGCCGTCGACGGTCAACGCCGCGCCGGACGTTCCGGCCGGGCTTTGCACCCAAGCGATCGACATCGCGAGCAGCCCCGCCGCCACGGCCGCCAGGACGATCGCTGCCCAGCGGCGGCCGCGCGCGATTTTTCCCGTCTGCTTCGAAATCACCCACACCCTCTTTCCGGCCAAGCTCCGCGATCCAAAACATCACTTCGATAAAGCGCTTCCGCAACGCTTGGTTTCATCCTAACACGCCCTCCCCGGCATCCGAAGGGAGCAATCCTGCGAAATGGTTTGCTTTTCTGCCGACCCGTTTTTTTCGAGAGGATTTGCGATCGTTTCCAGCGAAATGTACGGCATGCGCATGATACAATGAAATCACGCAGTCAGCATGATAAACGAGGTGACCCCGATGTTGAAAACGCTTGTCGTTGACGACGAATATCTAGTACGGGCGGGCATCTGCCAGACGATCGACTGGTCGGAGCGCGGCGTGGAAATCGTCGGGCAGGCAGATAACGGCGAAGACGGCTTGGAGCTGGCGCTGCTTCATCGGCCGGACGTGATCATCACCGATGTCCGCATGCCCTATATGAACGGACTGGAGCTGATCGCCAAGCTCAAGGAGCATAAGCTCGATTCGGGCATTATCGTTCTGAGCGGGTACGACGAATTCCAATACGCCCAGACGGCGATGCAGTACGGCGCTTCCACCTACTTGCTGAAGCCTGTCGACATCGAGCAATTGGCCGAGGCCGTCCTGAAGGTCGGACGGGAGGCGAAGGATCGCCAATCGGCCTCCGAGAGGCTTGGCCTTCTAAGCCGGGAGCTTGGCACGATCGCCGGCCGGTTCTGGCATGCTCTTCTGCTTGGAGAGCTGCCCAACGAAGAGGCGCTGCGCGAGAAACTCGCGCTGCTGGAGCTCGATCCCGCCGACATCTTCCCGCTCGTTGCGGTTGTCGTTTCCGCAGCCAAGCCGGAGGAGTCCGCTTCCCTCGAATCGGCGACCGCTTTGCAACAGCAGATTATGCATTGCATGGAAGCGCATACACTAAAAGCGATGGCCTGTTTGCGAACGAGTCCGCGCCAGTGGACGGCCATCGTCTCCCTGGAGAAAGACACGGATTCCGCCGTATCGCGCATACGATCCCTTGGAGAGGATCTGACGCATGCCGTCGATGAAATGGCCATAGGCATCGGCACCCAGGCGACTCGGTGGGAGGAGGTTCGCGTCTCGTACGAAGCGGCTGCCTCTGCCGCCGACCGTGCGTCCTCCGGCCATGCCCGCGTCCTGCTGGCGGGCGAGCGCGCGGAAGACGGCTATCGGCGCGAGATCCGCACCGCGCTTGCCTACATCCGCACCCATTATGCGGATAACGTCACGGTGGAGAAGGTAGCCGCCGAAGTGTACGTCAGTCCGACGCATCTGATGCATCTGTTTCGCAAGGAGCTGGATAAGACGTTCTCGGAATGTCTGACCGAATACCGGATCGAGATGGCCAAGCGCATGCTCCGCGATCCGAAATACCGCGTCTACGAGGTCGGCGATCTGGTCGGCTTCGGCGATTCGAAGTATTTCAGCCAAGTGTTCAAGAAGATGACCGGAATGCCTCCGAGCGAGTACGCTAAAAGCCAATGAACGCGAGGGGAAATGCCAACAGGCTGCAATCGTCGCTCCGCAGGTTGAATATTAAAAACCGAATCGTGCTCGTGCTGCTCGCCGGCTTTGCCGTCCATCTCTGTCTCGTGCTGCTGGTGTTCAACCTGTTCTCGAATTATTATTTGAAGAAAAACATGAACAGCCACATCGCGCAAACCCAGCGGGAGGTCGGCATCGGCATCGAGCTGATGGTGTACGATATCCAGATGCTGTCGCTGCGCTTCCTCGTCAATTCCGACATCTACAAGACGATCGGAGACGAGGGTTTGTCGGAATCGGAGAAGAGCGGCCGGATTCGCGGCATTATCGAGCGGATGATCGCCGGCAACGAGATGGTCGGCGATGTGATGATCCTGACTCGCGAAGGCAAGACGTACCGCTTCCAGCCGGACGATATGCCGATCGAGGAGCCCGACCGACTGCTGCTGAATCGCATTGAGCAATCCGGCAAGCCGGTCGTCGGCCCGATCAAACGGGACGAGCGCGGAAACGCTTATATTCCGTTCGGACAGAAATTCCGCAATTTCAACACCGGCCAGAATATCGGCACCTTGGTCGTCTATATCAAGGAGTCGGTGCTGCTCAACCTGCATCGCGCCAGCTTCGAGGGACTCGGCTACTCCTTCCTCGTGTCCGACAAAGACGTCGTCATCTCCCATCCCGATCCGAACCGGATTGGAAGCGTCCTGTCGCCCACCGACGTATTGTATCCCGACCGCGAGGCCGGTTACCGGAACGTGGAGTTGGACGGCAAAACCTTTTTCATGATCACCTATCCGCTCAACCGGAAGCTGGACGCGTTCGACGTCAATTGGCGGTTCGTCAGCGTGCTGTCCAGCCGCGAGCTGTTCGTCGCCATCGACGAGGGCAACCGATACGCCCTGCTATTCGCGGGACTGACGTTCGTCTTCCTTCTCGTCCTGTCCGTTTTCTTGGCGAAAAAAATTACGCATCCGGTTACCCGACTGAAAACGAAGCTGAACCTGTTCGGCAAGACGGGGCTGAAGGGGCTGACCGGACCTCTGCTGAAGGGCGACGAGATCAGCGAGCTGGAGAGCAGCTACGCCAAAATGGTCAATCGAATCAACCAGCTGCTGCAAGAGAACGACGAGGAGAAGGAGAAACAGCGGAAAATGGAGCTGACCGCGCTGCAATCGCAGATCAATCCTCATTTCCTCTACAACACGCTGGATGCCATCGTCTGGATTGCCCGTCTGAAGAAGCAGCCAGAGATCGAGAAGCTGATCTCATCGCTGGCGACCTTTTTCCGGATCAGCCTGCACAAAGGGGATAAGTTTATTCCGGTGGAGGAGGAGATCAAGCTCGTCCAAAGCTTCGTGACCGTCGAGCAGACGAGGTTTCCCGACAAGTTCGAGGTCGAGTACGACATTCCGGAGGAGCTGATGAAGGTTCGCCTGCTTAAGCTCATTTTGCAGCCGCTGGTCGAAAACGCGATCAAGCACGGAATCAGTGAGAAGCGCGGCAAAGGCCGCGTCGTCGTGAAGGGGGAAATCCGCGATCCGGATATCGTTTTCACCGTCACAGACGACGGCGTCGGCTTCTCCGGCAACGGGGACGGTGCGCCGCACTCCGGCAAAACGCTGTTCCAGAGCGGCTACGGCTTGCGCAATGTCGACGAGAGAATCAAGCTGGAGTACGGGCATGAGTACGGCCTCTCCATACAAAGCGAGCCCGGCGTAGGAACGATCGCCTATATCCGCATCAAAAAGGAGCCTTGACGCTCCCCTGGAAGTGTTCAAGCTTACACTTCCGAGAGGGGGCGTCAAGGCTCCTGCATCGTTCGGCGCATTTTGCGGTACAGCTGCTTCAGAGGCTCGGAGATGCTCCGCGATAGCTGCAAAATCAGGAAAACGAACAGTGCCGCGATAGCACCGTTCACGATCAGCAGCGCGTATTTGAGCCAGTTCAACTGGTCGGCCAGCCTGTCGGTATCGATCAGGATGACGACGAGATCCTCCGACTTGTACATGCGGTACAGCAGCACGATACCGTTCCCCGTCTCCTGCATCAGAATGCCGCTCTCCGGCATTTGCTCGTTCGCCAGACCGCGGATTTCCTCGATTCTTTCGTCGCCGAGTCCTTCCGATTCCAGCAGTTCGCCAGTTTCGTCGGTCAGAAACAGCGTTCGGGAATTGCCCGATATCGCCTGATCGTCCGAGCGATAGAAACCGTGCAGCCTGGATAACGGCGATTCCAGAAACAGTACGCCCTGCATTCGACCGCTTGCGTCCGTAATTTTCTCGATATAGAACAGCATCGTGCGGGGATCGACCGGGAAGCTGACCAGCTTGTAGGGAGACTGGATGAGCCACTTCGACGTCTCGTCAGAGGCGAGAAAACGGGCAAACTCGGGCTCTTCCCTGATTGCGGAATAGGATTTGATTCCGGAAATGTTGCTGGTGGAATACACGGCTCCCTCGATTCCGTAGATGACGATTCCGGCAATATCCATATTAGAGGACCGGAGCCCGTCCAGAGCGGGAGCGAGCGTATCGTCGTATCGTTCGGATATTAACGCCTCCTGCAGTCCGGGATGGTTCAAGGCTAATCTTGTCGTTTCTTCCAGCCACTTCAAATAGAGCTGCGCGTTTTTATTCTGCTGCTCGGTATATTGGACGGAGAGCTGGCGCTGCATGTCCATCGTCCGGTCCTTGATCGTGCCGAATACGATAAAGCTGGCCAAGCCGATGTAGACGAGAACGACGAGGATCAGAATCAGCTTGATGCGTTTGTCCAGCGCTTTGAACATGCGCGCCCTCCTTCCGTCCGGGTTCCTCTTCCCATTGTACGACATAACGGGGCTGTTCCATAAGTAAACAGAGTCGCAAGAAAAGATGATCGATAGAGAAAGTTGTCGTGCATGTATCTCCTTCCGATGCTATACGATCCTGAAATCCGAATGGTAAACCCGTGATAGGGTAATTTCAGGACCGTATGAGGCAGTCTCCAGGAGATACATGCACTTTTTCTTGATCGATCTTCTTGTACGACTCTACTTATGGACAGCCCCGTTAACCAAGCTTATTGCGCTTTATCGAGATAATCCTTCTGGAACTCGGCAACCGCTTTGTCCAGCAGAGCTTTCGGGTCCGCGTTCTTGTTCGTCAGCACCGATTGGATGACGACGTCAAGCGTCTTGTACAGCTCCTGAGCGTTGACCGGCTCTTCCGGACGCAAGCCGTTGCCGCCGTTGGTCATATAGTCTTCAAACATTGCCATGTTGACGTTCGTATACTTCTTGATGATTTCCTGTTCCGCGTTGATGCGGTCTTCGTTGATCCATACGCGCAGACCGTGAGGTCCGACGATCATGCCCTGTTCGTTGGCCGTCTTGGATTGCGTCTCCAGACCGGCGAGCGATTCCGGCGTCGCCTGCGGGGAGAAGCCTTTTACTTGCAGCCATTTGAACGTCGCCTCCAACTGATCCGGAGTCGACTGCGGAGCAAACATGTACAGGCCGCCGCCGAGCAGCGTCACATTGCCCTGCGGTCCTGCCGGAAGCGCCGACATCGCCAGATTGTCCTTGGACATTTTGAACCCTTGAATGATGGCGTTGCCCCAGTCCGGAACGCCGAAGCTCATGCCTACTTGGTCCGTTCCGAACATCTGGAACATGTCCGTGCCGATGTCCACCAGATTGTTGGCCGGAAGCACGTCGTATTTCCATTTCAAGTCCTTGATATACTGCAGAGCCTCTACCGCCTCCGGAGAGTTGAACACCGCCTGCCATTTGCCGTCAACCTGCTTTTCGAATTCCGCGCCGTAAGCCCAGGCGACGTTCATGAACATCCAGCCGCCTTGATTGTTTTTGGTCGGGAAGAAGAAGCCGGCCTTGCCCGTTTTGTCCTTGATCGTCTTGGCCGTCTGGGCGAGCTCTTCGTACGTTTTCGGGAAGATCGGCACGCCGTTCGCATCCACCAGTCCCGCTTCCTTGAACAGGTTAACGTTGTACAGCAGGCCGACGACGTAGCCGTCCTTCGGAATGCCGTAATATTTGCCGTCCTTCTGAACCAGCTTGAGCAGCTCAGGATTCAAGGAGCTTGCCCATTCATGCTTATTGAGCAGTTCGGTAATATCGGCGGAATAATTGGCCTTGATGATTTTGTCGGCCTCAGTGAAGAAAGTCTCGTATACGTTCGGCAGCTCGCCGCTCGCCGCCTTCGGCAGGAAAGAGCTGACCTCGTAGCCCCACTCGTCCTTTTCCAACGTAATATACGGATATTTCTGCTGCATTTGAGAGACATATTCGTCGTAGATTTTGACCTGGGCCTCTTCATTGGGCTTCGGCCAGTTGCTGATCTTGATCGTGACCGGCTTATCCGTCTCTTCCGGCGAGGAAGAGCCGCTTGCTCCCGGAGTCGAGCTGGCCGATGCGGAAGGCGAGCCGCTTACGCTCTCCTTGCCGCCGTTGTCGCCCTTGCTGCAGCCCGCAGCTACCAAGGCGAAGACGCACAGTAGGATGAATACCGATTGCCAACCTTTTCTTTTGCTGAAATTCATGCTTTTCCCCCAACCTTCTTTTCGTAGTCGTTTGCTGAATGCTCTTGTAAAGCGCTTTCCCGGTGCCGGCACCTTTATCCTATCACGCGGCCCTGAGCCGCAAGTAGGCGACAAAACTGCGAAACGGTTTGTTAATCTGTCCGGATTCGCTATCCCTTGATGCCCCCGCCGATCGCGTAGCCCTGCATAATATAGCGTTGGAAAATGAGGAACAGCAGCACCGGCGGCACGATCGCAAACGTCAATGCCACGAACTGGATATCCATCGGAAGCGTCGACTTCAGGTTGTAGATCGCCACCATGACCGTCCAATTGGACTGATCCTTCAATACCATATAGGGCCAGAAGAAATCCATCCACACCCCGTTGATCGTCAAAATCGTAATCGTAATGAGCACCGGTACGCTTAATGGGAGCACGATGCGGAAGAAGATGCCGAGCTTCGTCGCTCCGTCGATGCGCGCCGCCTCGATCAGCGAAACGGGAATCGTATCGAAAAAGTTTTTGAAGATGAGAATCGTCACCGGATTAACCGCGGCCATGAACCACATCGGCCAATACGTGTTTGTCAGGTTTAGATGCAGCAGCGGAAAATCGACGATATTGCTGAACAGCGGAACCATGCCGACCGTATTGGGCAGCAGCACCGTCCACAGAATGAGCAGGAAAATAAACGCGCTGCCTCGCGGTTTCAGCTTCGAGAAGAAGTAGCCCGCCAAGCCGTTGAACAGCAGGCAGAATACGACCGCTCCGAGGGTCAGGTAACCCGTATTGACATAATACTTCATAAATCTGAACTCATTCCACGTCTGCCACACCTTTTCGACATGGAACGATCGCGGAATAATCGTCGGCGGAACGGCGTAAAACTCCTTGATGTCCTTAAAGCTGGACAGAATGACCCATAAGGCCGGAAGGATGCACACGGCCGAGACGATGAGCATACCCGCGAAGATCAGCCAGTAGACGAGCTTTACCCCGGGCAGCTTGTACTCCAAATCCCCGATGATGCCGGAGCCTTTACCTGTTTTCATACGCGCCTCACTACTCCCTTTCCCATTTCTTCTCCAGCTTGAAATACACGATCGTCAGCAGCATCAGAATGACGAAGGTGACGACGCCGAGCGCGAGCGAGTGGCCCGCTTCGAAATAGCGGAAAGCGTAGAAATAGCTTTGCAGCATGAGCGACATCGACGCATTGCTCGGACCGCCCTCCGTCATGACGAGCGGTTCGTTGAACACCTGGAACACGCCGCTTACCTGCAGAATCAGCATCAGACTGATCATCGGGGCGATCTGCGGCAGCGTAATGCTGCGGAATTTTCTCCAGATGCCCGCGCCGTCGATGGAAGCGGCCTCGTACAGCTCGCTGTTGATGCCTTGCAGACTGGCGAGATACAGCAATGTCGTCGCCCCGAAGTTCCGCCACGTGATCGTCAGAATGATCAGGAAGATCGTCATGTCCGGATTTTGCAGCCATTCCTGCGACGGCAGCCCGAGCCAACCGAGCAGCATGTTAAGCACGCCGCCCTCTCCCGGGTTGAACAGGAACATCCACATCAGCGCGGCGGCGATGCCCGGCACCATGTTGGGAAAATAGACCGAGAAGCGGAAAGCCGACCCCCAGTGCCTCATCTCGTTGATCGCGATAGCGACGACGATTGGAACGAAAAATCCGATGACCAGCGACCATAGCACGTAGATGAACGTATTGATCAACGTCTGTTGGAACACCGAATTTTGCATGACGTCGATATAGTTTTGCAAGCCGTTCCATTCGACTCCCTTAAAGCCCTCCGTGCGGAAAAAAGAAAGCACGATTCCCTGGAATAGCGGCTGCCAGGAGAAGAAAAAGAAAAACAACAGCGTCGGAACGATCAGCAGCCACGACGACCATTCTCTCAGCCAGTATAGAATGAATTGTCTTCGCTTCCTTCCGTGCCCGGAATACGTTTTAATGCCCGTGTTTGCGCTCATGTTCGCTTCCTTCCCTTGCTTCCGGATATAGTAGCTCCATGATAACGCTTCCCGTTTCGGCATAGAATGAGCTAAAACTGCGAAATCGTTTGATATCCTGTCAACCTCCGGAAATGCGACAAGACCGGCCGAGAGTCTCTCGGCGCGGTCTTGTCGACGTTACAGTCCGGTGCCTGCGTAGAACAGAAGATAGTCTTCCACGTGGCTTCCCCAATATTCCAGCGTGTGCCCGCCGGAATTCAAATGGTATTCGTAGTCGTAGCCTTGCTGCTGCAGCAAGTCGGCCAGCTGTCCCGTTCCCCGGTAGAAATGATAGCCGTCCGCGCTGCCGCAATCGAGGTAAATTTCCAGCCCCGTCAAGTCCTTGCTCTGGGCGAGCGCCAGCGGATCGCGCTGCAGCCGGGTCGCCTCGTTCGGATACAGCCAAGCGTATTGTGCCGGCGTCAGCGAGCCGTCGTTAATGACGACCGCGGGACTGTGACCGCCGACCTTGGCGAACATCTCCGGATGCGAGAACGCGGAATGGAGGGCGATGAAGCCGCCCATCGACAATCCCCCGGCAAATCGGCCGCTCCTTGTCGTCACGGTCGGATAATTCGAATCGATATACGGAATGAGATCCTGGAAAAGGTAATCCTCGTAGCGCCCGTTGTACAGGGAATTGACCGGGTCGCTTGGGTCCACCAGCGAGTAGGTCGGCGACGAGTTGATGCCGAAGCTGTTGTCCATCTGCGGAGAGACGATGATCAGCGGGAAGATTCGCCCCTGATCCAGCAGCGCGTCGGCCTTCTCCTTCACCTGCAGGCCGTTCAGCCACCCGTTCTCGTTCCCTTGATAGCCGTGGAACAGATAGAGTACGGGATAGTCGACGCCGGGATCGTAGCCTTTAGGCAGATAGACGTTAAATTTCATGGTCTTGCCCAGCGCGGCGCTGTACAGATCGGTCTGTACGATTCGCGAGGGCGCGACAGTCGTTTCGCCGTACGTCCGAATCGCGATCGAGCCGAGCTGCGTGCCCCAATGCTCCGTCGTGTCGGTAAATTCCACCTTCAGGTAGCCGGTGCCGGACGGCACAGCCGCGGCCGGGCTGTAATCGGTATACTTCCACCCGTACATAGTCGCGACGGGCGTCGTATTCGCGCTGGCTATGTGCGTCCAGGCGATTCCGTCCGGGGAGGCGTAAAACTTCACTTTGGCCGCATCCGCCGCTCCGTATAGACAGATTCTTGCCTTAAAGTCCGTCATGCCGGGAAAGGCATACGCAACGTAACCCGAAGCGGTTGAGCTTCTCGTAAATCGGGACGCATCTCCGTTAAAATAGGTCGGGCTGCTCGTATCGATCAGCATGTTGGCCGAACGGGAATACGTTAAGCTCCAGTTGTCGGCGTTGTCCGTCAGGCTCAAAGGAGCCGTCGAGATAACCGCACGGCCGAGCTGAAGCTCCCAGTGGTCGCTGCCGCCGCTAATTTCGATTTTCAGATAGCGGGTTCCCGTCGGAAGATCGTTCACAGGCGAATACGTTGTTTTGAACCAGCCGTTGCTAACGGCCGTCGCGCCGTTATTGGCGGAAGACACTTCCGTCCAGACAGAAGCGTCCGGGGAGCTGTAGAACTTGAGAGCGGCGTTTGCCCCGCTAAAATAATGGACTCTGACGGAATACGTCCTCATGCCGTCCAACCGGTACACCACATTTTGCGTCGTCGTCGACGTTCTCGTTAGCCGGTTCGCATCTCCGCCGAAATAAGCCGGATTAGAGCTGTCGACCGTCCAGCCTGCTGTCGAGGCGTGCACTTTGGACGTATCCGCGAACTCGTCGACGATCGACGTCGGGTCGGCGGACGCCGTCGGCCCTTGAGGCACGACTAGGATGATGAGGACTGCGAGGATCGCTGACATAAGCTTGCCAAACATGGATGAATTCCTCCTCGTAATGAATAGAATAAAGCGCTTGCAAGGCTGCAATCCTAGCTTAGCGGTCTATTCATGGAGGGGAACAGGCAGTAAAGCTGCGAATTCGTTTGCGATTCTGTCAGTCTTCGCTGCTCAGGCTCAAAAGCCGGTTGTTAATTCTCTTGTAGCGGCGCCAATCCTCATGCAGCCGAGTGCTGTTTGTCACGATCGCTCCAGCGATCGCGTATTCGGGATCAATCCACAGCATGCAGCCGCTAAAGCCGGTATGGCCGACGACGGAGGAGGTATGCAGGTCGCCGAAGCAGCCGTAGCGATCCTCGGCACCCTTCACCCAAAAGGCCGGCGTCTTATTAAACCTACCGGCGCTCGCTTCGGCCAGCAGCCAGCGAACGGTGCTCTCGTGCAGCACGGCTCGGCCATCGACTGCTCCTCCGTTCAGCAGCAGCCGTCCCAGCTTCAACAAGTCTTCGGCGCACGTGTACAAACCGCTGTCTCCCGTCGTCGCCCAATCGGCCAGCTCCAGCATCGCTCTGCCGTCCGTCGCGATCGGGAAGACGACGCTGCCTTCGCGGGCGGCAACGACGTCGAAGGTGCTGCGCGTCATGTCCAGCGGGTCAAGCAGCGTCTCGCGGGCGAAGCTGTTCAGATCCGTACCGGCGATGCGTTCGATCAGATCGGTAAGGATTGCGTAGCCTTCGGTAAAATACAGGGCGGATTGCCCCGGCTCGCTCTTCCTGTCCGCGATGCGATAGATTGCATCGAAATACGCCCGTCGTCCCGCTTCGCCGTCCTGCACGAGCGGGCGCTCCGGCTTGGCCGATTCGTTGTCGTAACCGGCCGAATGGGAGAGCAGATGAAAGATGTCGGTATCCTCGAACGGATACTCCGGGATGATCGACCGTACCTTGTCGGTCAGCGTCAGCTCGCCCGCTTCCACAAGTTTGGCCAGCAGCATGGCGGTCACCGGCTTCGTAACGGAGCCGACATTAAAGATCGTATCGGCTCCGATCCTGACCCGCTCGTTGTTTAAGGTGGCCGCCGTCTCGCCCTCGTAGACCGCCAGGCGGGTCGCTTGCGCGTCGGTGACGGCAACGGCGAAGCCTTCGGCCCAGCCCTCCTCCATTCTGCGTCGCAAAAACAGTCCCAACTCCGCTTGCTTGTTTGTCATTGTTCATCGTTCCTTTCGTAATCGGTCGTAGGTTCCTCCAAAAATGAACGAAAGCGAATTTGCGGCAAAGCGTCGGAAGCTTGGGCAGCGGCGACTTCCTCCGCCAGGAATCCCCCGCCCGTCTTGGGAATGCAGCGCACGGAGACGACCCTTGTCTCGCCGGGAAGCAGCGTAAAATATTGATCGTCGCTCTCCATCCAGTAAAGGTCCGTCAGCTCCTCCGCATGGACGTGCAGAGCCGCTGCCGTTCCTTCGTTGGCGATGACAAACTCCGCCGTCGCCAAGCCCTCTGCATAGCGCCATTCCCCATGCCGACGCACAGCCGTCTTGGCATTGCGGGCGAATGTGAGCGCCCCGGCGTACAGCGGCCCATCCGAGATTGAGAAGAAATAGACGGCCGGGGGCTGCTGCGGGAGATCGCATCGCTCCGACTCGCAGCGCACTCGAACCAGCACGAGTCCGTCATTCGTATCCGGCATGCGAAAATCGAGCTCGCCGATGCGCAGCGCCCGCTCATTCGCCGTCGTTCCTTCGTATCGCGCGACATGGTGCACCGTGCCTTGGACGTCCAGCACCTCGACCGTCACCGCAACGGGAATGCCGGCCTCGCAGGCGTGAACGTACAGCGAATGACGGAACGGTTCGCCTTTGCCGTAGTCCAGCTTCCGGTAATCCAGCGAGGCGTGAAGCGGAGCGAATGCCTGCTTCATCCAGTAGTAGGCCATCTTCGGCTCTCCGTAATAGTCGACGAGATTCGTACAGGATACATTAGGCCACGGCTCGTTAAGCTGCCAAATAATACTCCCGCTGTTGTTGAACTTGCGTCTGCGGTTCGCTTCCAGAATAAAACGCAGCCCCTCGGCCTGCATCCACTGGCTGCAGTCGGAGAACGCGGCCAACTCCGTCATCGATCCGAAAACCTCTTCATCCCGCTCCAACGTGTCCCACCATTCGCCGTGATGCCTCCATACCATACTCGCCTTCATCGACGCAGGTTTACGATGGGGCTCGCTTAGAAACTTGTGCAGGCTTTTGCTCCGGCTCAGTCCGTCTACCCCGAATTCGCTGTGGAATAGGTTGTCATTGTCCCCGTACAGCTCATAATGGCGAGGGTTGCCCTGGTACTTCCAATGTCCGTGCACGTCGTGGCCCAGTCCTTTTTCCTCCGTGATGTATTCGACCGGGCCGGAGGCGGAGGTCGGCAGGAACAGCCGGTTCGGATCGTACTTTCTCACGAGATCGCGGAGAAGCGCCAGATTCCCGTCGGTCAGATCCGACGGTTTATTCGGCTCGCTCATCAGCTCGTTGCCTCCGCTCCATACGACGAGCGATACGTGATTCCGTCTGGAGGCAAGGGCGGCGCGAGCCGATCGCTCCAGCAGCTCGAGAAACTCGGGCTTCTTTGACGGAATGTTGTCCACGCCCGAGCTGGATTGTATAAACTCCTGCCAGACCAGAATGCCGTTCTCGTCGCATAACTCGTACAGCCGCATTTTCTCAATGAGCCCGCCGCCCCATACGCGCACCAGATTAACATTGCCTTCCTTCATCAGCCGCACCGCCCAGGCGTACTGTCCGTCCGTCACATTGCCGTACAGATGGTCGATCGGCGTCATGTTGACGCCCCGGATGTAAATGCGTTTGCCGTTGATTTTCACCGTGTAAGGAAGAGCGTCCTCCGGCGCGCCCTCGTTCGCCATATATTCCAGCTTACGAATACCGGTACGATACACGCGTTCGTCCACAGTGACGCCATCGGCCTGAAGCAGCAAACGTACCTGGTACAGCGGCTGTGCGCCATACCCGTTTGGATACCACAGCTGCGCCTGCGGAATCTCCAGCTCAAGAACGACCTCCCCTCCGATGCGAGCCTCGGTCTCTCGTTCGGCTGCAAGCTTTCCCTGCGGATCGTAGCAGCGCGCGATCAGCCGCAAATTGGCCTGAGCTTCTGTTCCGACGGCCGACGCGATTTGTTCGATTTCGACGCCCAGCCGTATTCGGCCCTTGCCCTCCCCACCTGCACCTTCCGTTCTCCCTCCGCGCGCAGCTGTGACTGAATCTGAATCTGAATCTGTATCCACATCCGCGTCCGTATGTAGATACACCTCTCCGATCGAATGGCATTCATGGACTCTAAGCACGACATCGTCCCAAATCCCCAGGTTAACAAGCCGCGTCGAGAAGTCCCATTTGTAGTTGAATCTGCTCTTCTGCGTAAAGGTTTCCGACGTCTTGCCAATTTGCGCCATTTCGTCGGGGGCATGCTTCAGCAGCACCGCGATTTCGAGCGTTGCCCGCTCCTCGAGCAGAGCTGTAACATCGAACGTCGCTTCGTGGTACATCCCTTTGTGCTCGCCAAGTAGCTTCCCGCCCGCATAGACGACCGCCTCGTAATCCAGCCCTTTGAAGACAAGCTCGATCCTCTCGCCAGTCTGCTCCGGCCGAGAAACCTCAGTGCAATACAGCCACCAACGGTTTTCCACCCATTCGCATTGCAGGCTGTTTAAGTCCTTGTATGGATGGGCAATCAGACCTGCGCGATATAAATCGTAATGAACGCCTCCGGGTATGGTAGCCGGAACCCAGTCGGTCACGCCGAGCAGCTCTTGGCCCAATTCCATGCTTGTTCCTTTGATCGGAACCCAGGGCCAGAAGCCTTTCACTTCCCATGCCGAGCCGCCGATATCGATTTCCCTCATGACGAAAAACCCCTTTTCTACGTTAGACTAATCTGATCTTACGTCCAAAAAGAGGTTGTTTCAATATAATTTTAAACTTGTTAAATAAAATTATTAATAATATTTACAACAGAATTCCGCTTTATGAGCTCCGTTGCGAGATACAATGTCTCCGGTCGCGCATCCGGCCGCTCCATTCGTCGCAGCAGCAATTCGACGGCTCGCCTGCCGATCGTCTCCTTGTCCGCATCCACGCTCGTCAAGGATGGAGCGGTCCATTCGCAGCGTTCGACATTGTCAAAGCCGACAACGGATATATCCTGCGGGCAGCTCAGCCCTAGCGCCGCTATCTGCTCCAAGGCGGAGAAGGCGATCGAGTCGTTAGCGCACACGATCGCGGTAACGCCGCCTTTTAGCGCTGCAGAGAACTCAACTTCCGGCAGCGCCAGCTTATCTCCTTCAAGCAGAATCGAGTCGACGAAAGTGAGGGTGGGGGCCTTCCCTTCCGTCGACTCGAATTGCGCCACAGCTCGTTCGGCTCCGCGTTTGCGTTCCGCGAAGCTAAACGAGAAGTCCGAGTCGCCTGCGAACAGCAAGTTCCGATGCCCCTGCTCCAACAGGAAGGAAGCGGTCTCGCAGCCGCCTCTGAAGTTGTCCGCAAGCACGTGATCCAGCTTTAGACTATCCGCCATAACGTCCGCCAACACGACCGGAATCCCCGTCGCCATCACTTCGGCAATGTAGCCGACGGGAACGCGGCCCATGATCACCGCTCCGTCGACTCTGCGATCCGTTATACAGCTCGGCAGACCGTCCTTCACCGGCTCGTCCGTCGCAATGCCTCCCAGCACGAGACTGAAAGCCGAGCGATGAAGCTCCTCCTCCGCTCCGCCGATGACCTTGCCCCAAAACTCGGCGTCCTTGAGATGCGAACGCGGCATTAACACCGCCACATTGCCCGTGCGCGAGGAGGGCACGATCGCCGCCGAGGAGTTGATCGGATAGCCCAATTCAATCGCCGTCAGCCTTACCTGCTCTTTCGTTCTGTCGCTGATCTGCGCGTCGTTCGACAACGCTCTGGATACAAGCGACTTCGATATGCCCAATTTATCCGCGATGTGCTGCATCGTCGGCTTTTTCCTTGATCCTTCCACTGCCGCACCTCTCACCGGGGATGTCAAAGCCGTTGTACCCGACCTTGTTTCTGTTGCACGACATGCCAGGCCTCGTGAGGCAGATGCTGCTCCTGGCCTGAGGCGACATGTATGTCGGTTCCTTGCGCATATGCATGAGCGTTAAGCTGCGCAGGCTTATCGGAATGACGATGGATTTTCACATCGTCCATCGAGAAGCCGGATAAATTCTCAATCCCGCTCTTCAGGTTGTCCTGAGGTTCGGAAGGAGTCGCTTCCATCATGTCCATCGTCGCCTGATTGCCGATCGACGCCTGCAGGGCAAACATCTGATCCGCTTGCATGCCGTGCGATCCGCGAGAACTCCCTGTCGACTTGTCGCTTGCGCGTTGGCTGTCCGCTTCCCGTCTCATTCCTTGAAACCGTCTCGTCCCCATCGCCCATCCCCCATCCGTCCGATTACACTCGAAACAACCCGTTCCCGTTTAACGGAACGACCGGCTCCCTGTCGATCGCCAGTCCGTCCATACTGCCGTGCAGCGCCACGTCAACGAGCCATTGCGTGAAAGGCGCGACGTTCATCGCTTCCATCTCTTCCATACTGTAAAACCCGGCGGCGTCGACCTCGACCCCGTCCGGAATCGGCTCTCCGCCGACGTAATCCATCTCGAACGCAATGTAGACGTTATGAATGCTTCTGGGCTGATCCCGCAGCGCGATAATTCCCTTCACGCGGGCCTCGACGCCGCTCTCCTCTCGCACTTCCCGGACAATCGTCTCCTCAATCGGCTCGAGCTGCTCGATGTATCCGCCGGGATTGGTCCAATAACCCTTGCCCGGCTCTTGCGCCCTGCGCACGAGCAGCACTTTGTCGTCTTTCACGACAAGCGCGCCCACGCCGATGCTATAATTGCCCCAATGGACGAAGCTGCACTGCGTGCAGGCCCTTCTCGGCGTGCCGTCCACTTCTCTTGTTTCCATTTTGCCGCCGCATGCGGAACAATAGTTTACTTCCACCTGATGTCACCCGCTCGATATGTTGTTAGATTTCGCTTGCCTGATCTTCATTTGGTAAACCTTTTGCGCAGCTCGGCAATTTTCTGTTCCGGCCATCCCGTCACTTTACTGACAAAGTCGGGATCCATCCCTTCACGCAGCATGTTGATGGCTACGGTCTCCACGCCATGCTCCATTCCCTGCTCGATGCCCTTCTCAATGCCCTGCTCAATGCCCTGCTCAATACCTTCCTTAATCCCCTTCTCATACCCTTCCTTGCTCCATGCCGGCATCAATTTGTCCACGATATCTCCCTCCTCCGGATATTTTTCGCCAAGCTCCTGCAGCAGCGACTCATCCTCGCGGATATCGCACTTATTGTACAGATCGGCTACCGACATGATCAGTGCCAGCTTAGCATCATCCAGCTTCCTCCGCAGGCGCAACAGCATTCGCAAATAAGCGAACCGCACCTCTCTGATCTCGCTCTCATTATACCTCATCTTCGCAAGCAGCGCAGCGGCGACCGGGTTGTCCGAGTCGATAAACCGGCGGCTCCACCGACTCGTCCGAATATAAGAAAAGCACACCCACAGACGCCCAAAAGGCGCTGCCGGGTGTGCTTCACGACCGGTCGAATCAATATGTTATTGCCATTATTATTGTCGGGGAGCCAGCTCCTTGTCAAGCTGCAATCAGATGACTTCCCGCTCGTCATTGCCCGGAAGCGCCGGGAATGAGGCATGCGGCTCCGACTGATACCAGAACACCGTTGAGGCGATGTCGCTTTGCTGAGGCAGATAACGTCCGCCGGAGCGCCAGCCTAGATCTTGAATCGTTATCTTCAGCTCCGACTCGAAACGGATCGGGTCCATGACATGCCAGCGGTACATGCCGAAGCGCTGCTGGCTGCGATACAGTCCATCGGGCTTAATGACCTGGTGCATGCCGAGATACGGAGTGGAATAGGTGCCGTACTCGCCCTGGGGCTGCTCCCAGTTCCACGCCCCGCCGAAATAGTCCTCCGTTCCTGTGCCGCAGATCGTCGGAAAATCGCGGTCTCCGTCCATATAAAACTTGATTTCTCCTTCTCCCCACCAGCCCGTGTTGTTCACTTGCCAGGCCAGATACACGCCCACATAATGGCCCTTCCCTTTAACGCCATCAAGAATCGTATGAACGTCCTTGTAAGGCACAGGACTGCTTCTGCGCCACTGAGCGTGAAAATAAGCCGCATCCTCCGGTACGTCGGTCAGCGTATAATCGATCTGGTAATAGAGCACCGCCTTCTCCCCCGACGTATTTTCCACGGTCAGACGCGCCGCTTTCCGGAACGGCATTTGCCAGTAGCTATTCATCCCTCCGGCCGGATTGACGGCGACGGGAAGCGAGTTGACGTTGCACCTCTCCTGCCAGCCGTTGCAGAACAGATCCCCTACCGGCGCCTCGACGGACGGCTGCTCTTCGTCGTCCCAGTACATACGAACGATCAGACTCCGCCACGTCGTAGGAAAACAGGTTAACCAAATATGCTGAATGGCGCCCATCCCTTGAATATTCGCCATCTCGAAGGTCGCTCCCGGCTCGATCTCGACGGAAGGCGAGACCTTCCAGCCGATCCCCAGATCGCGGGCGCAGCCGGCGCCCGTTCCTTCCGTCGCCATACCTCCCTTGCCCTTCTCGCCCGTGAAGTTCTCGGCACTGATCGATCTCGTTACCGCATTCGACAATCGCGATAGATTGCCAAGCCCCATGTCCAAGCCGTTGAATGAATACATGACGATGCTCCTTTGATTGATTATTGTCATGGCTCTTGATGATGAATACAATTAAAACAACGCTTACAACGTTAATATTATTAGATCATCGTCTCTTTTTCTTTAGCAGGGATCGACCTTTATTTAACGAATATTGCTCATCTCAACTGAGATACTCCATCTTAAGGAGCTGATCCCTTATGGACTTGAATCGCTTATCGCCCTATATTCGCGTTGCCTGGGATTCGACGATCTACCCTCCGGTTCATATTCCGGAAAGGGTTCTTTTCGACTATGAGTTGCTGTACATCAAAGAAGGAGAATGCGAGGTTATTGTGGATGGGATCGCCTATAAGGGCATACCGGGAGACCTGTTTCTGTTCAAGCCGAACCAGCCTCATTCTATACGTACAATGAACGATCGGCCGCTGCGTCAGCCGCATCTTCATTTCGATCTGTATTATCAGGACGACAGCCCCGAGGTTCCGATATCGTTTAAGCCTTATTCCCGGTTAAACGAGCGGGAGCGGCAATGGATTCGTCCGAACGACCTGCGAGACATGACTCCGCCGCTCCCCAGCCATATTCGCCTCAACAAACCGGAAGCCATCGAACAGTTGATGATGGACATTATTTTCGAGTTCGACAGCAAATTCCCTTACTACGAGACGACGGCCAAAGGCTTGTTCATTCAGCTCTGGATGCACCTTCTTCGAGAAATCCATTGGCAGCGCAGCCCGCATCTTCACTCCAACCGCGAGCAACTGGATCGGGTCAAAAACTATCTGTCCCATCATCTCCACGAAGAAGCGACGCTTGAAGAGCTCGCCGGGCTGGCCAATATGAGCAAATATTACTTATGCCGGCTGTTCAAGAAAGCTTACGGAATAACGCCGATTCAATACCATCTGTCCGTTCGGCTGGAGAAGGCGAAAGAAATGATCCGTTTCACCGATCTATCGTTGACGCGCATCGCCGAAGAGCTGGGCTTTCAGAGCATACATGCGTTCAGCAGAGCGTTTCGCACGCGCGAGGGGGTGTCCCCCTCCGCTTACCGCAAAACGAGCTAACCGATCGTTCCATGCCGTTACGCGAGCGAATCCGCGCTTTTGAACGCCTCTTACGGTCTGGCGGACCGTTACGAGAGCTGAACCGTGCGATTGACCGCCTCTTACGGTCTGGCCGACCGTTATGCGAGCAAATCCGCGCTTTTGAACGCCTCTTACGGTCTGGCGGACCGTTATGCAAGCGAATCCACGCGTTTAAACGCCTCTTACGGTCTGGCCGACCGCTACGCGAGCGAATCCGCACGTTCGACCGGCTTCTTACGGTCTGGCGGACCGTTACGAGAGCGAATCCGCGCGTTTGAACGCCTCTTACGGTCTGGCGGACCGTTACGCGAGCGAATCCGCGCGTTTGAACGCCTCTTACGGTCTGGCAGACCGCTACGCGAGCTAATGTAAGTCAATTCATCGGACATACGCAAAAAGCCGGGAGATTTGCTCTCCCGACTTGTCCCGTTTAACACTGAAAAACGAATTTAGTTGGACGCCTTAAACGATTGAAAGACGTTGACGAATCTGCGCGTAATCAACTGCGGGCGGGTTATCGCCGTCCCGACGACAACGGAGTGAGCCCCCGCTTGCAAGCAAGCCTCGCACTCCTCCGGCGTCCAGATTCTCCCCTCAGCCAGAACCGGCGTCTCGCGCAGCTCGGCCAGTCTCCGAACCAACTCGATATCGGGCCCTGCCTGTTGCGGGCTATGCGGAGTATAGCCCGACAGTGTGCTCGATACGAGATCGACGCCCAGCTTCATCGCGGCGACTCCTTCTTCAAAAGTCGATACGTCGGCGACAATGCCAACCTGCGGACATGCTTCGCGAATGCCTGCAATGAAATCCTCTAAAGCTTGACCGCCAGGCCTCGGCAGCGAGGTCGCATCGACGGCGACGAACTCCGCTCCGGCTTCGGCGATCTCCTTTACTTCGGACAGGGTCGGCGTAATGTAGACGTCGGAATCGGCATAATGCTTCTTATACAATCCGATCAGCGGCAACCCGCACTTCCTCTTGATCGCACGCACATCCTGAGGCGTGTTGGCCCGGATCGCCACCGCTCCGCCTTCTGCTGCCGCTGCCGCCATCACGGCCATATGCTCCGGGCCGTACAATGGTTCGTTATCCAAGGCCTGGCAGGAAACGACAAGCCCCCCGGCCATTTGATCAATAAGTTTTTGAATCATTTCATCACCTGCTATTCTAAGTTTGCATAGCCAAATGCGGACTCGCAATACTTTGCGATGGCCTCATTATAACAGTCCGCTCTCCCCAATTAAAGATATTTCTTTTATTTTTATAAATAAAAGAGGATATAATCTCCAAAATGAGAACTTAGAATATCCATTAATTACGCTCATTCGTTTAGAGATTACCACCGTACAGCCACACTTGAGCTGCCGCTCCGATCACTCCCGCGTCGTTGCCGACATAGGCGGGCAGCAACCGGTAAGCCGATCTGACGCTTGGCGATGTGCGGCCGCGCACCTCCCGGTCTAGCTCATCCAGAAAGACGGAGCCCGTCTCCGAAACTCCCCCGCCGACGATGACCGCCTGCGGATTGCACATGTGAATGTAGCCGGCGATCGCCGCCGCAAGCGCGCGGATCGCAATTCCCATAACCTGCGCAGCTTGCGGGTCACCCTGGAGCCATGCTTGCGCGATTTCGCGGGAGTCCGCTCGCCAAGCGGGAAGCTCCTTGGCTGCGTCGATCAACTCGCTCCCGAGTCGAGCAATGCCCGAACCGGAGGCGTACAGCTCCACACACCCGTTGTTGCCGCAATTGCTGCAGCGCGGTCCGTTAAAATCGACGGAAACATGGCCCAGCTCACCGGCACAGCCCTGTGCCCCCCGAACGATCCGCCCCGCTTCGACGATCGCGCCGCCGATTCCCGTTCCAAGCGCAACGCACAGAAAGCTGTCCAGTCCCAGTCCCGCTCCATACAGCCGTTCCGCGACTGCGACGACATTCACGTCGTTGTCCACATAGGTCGGCAAGCCGAACCTCTCTTCCACGCGCGCCTTGATCGGCGTCCCTGTCCAGCCCGGCAGCTGATCTCCGGCAAAAGCAACCGTACCCGAAGCAAAATCGATTTGCCCGGCGCTGCCTACGCCGATGCCCGTAATTCGGGCGTTCGCGGGCATCCGACTCAGAATTAGCCCGATTCCCGACAGCAGCTTACCCATCACTTGATCCGGCCCAAGCTGCGCTTCGGTCGGCAGCAGATGACGGTCGACTACGCGTCCCTCCCGATCAACGGCGGCAATTTGAATTTTCGTCCCCCCGATGTCCGCTCCAATCGCATACTCCATCTTTCTCTCCCCTTCTATTTAAATGGAACCAATGAAGAGGGAAGAAGCCATTCTCTTCTTTCACTTCAAACGGGTCATCTCTCCGAAGCTTCATTGGTTCATTTCAGGAAATTCGAAATAATCCTTTTATTATCTCATTTAAGGAGAATTTAATCTCCAATTAAAAGCAAGCGGATACCCTCAATTAGAGGGCCGCTTCATTCCCCAGACTTAAACTATCCTATTCAATACAGCTTGTCCACGACCGACATCGCCGTCTTGTCCAGCGCCTGATTCGCTCCCTGCGCCTTCATCGTGAGCAGCGTGGTCAAAATATTAAGCAGATGAACCTGAGTGAACTTCGTCGACAATGCGCCGCCCTCGGTCGGCAGCTCTCGGGACGGGACAAGCAGTACCGTATCGGCGTAGGCCGCGATCGGCGAGCGCAGATGGCTCGTCAGGCAGATCACGACGGCTCCGTTCTTCTTGGCCTGCTTCACCGGGTCAACCAAGTCGCGCGTGCTGCCCGACGTAGAAATGCCAAAGACGAGATCGCCGGGCTTAACCAGCGAAGCCGACATCGCAATGATGTGGGAGTCCCGATGGGCTTCGACGTTAAATCCGGTGCGCATCAGACGATAATGGAGATCCAGTGCCGTAATGCCGGAAGAGCCGACGCCGTAAACATAGATTTTGTTCGCGGCCAGCATCTGGTCGACCGCCATTCGAAGGCTGTCCGCGCTAAGCAGGTCCAGCGTGTTCTTCAGCATCATCTCATGATTCATCGTCACCTTGCGGGCGACGGTCATCAAGTCGTCGTCTTCGCCGATCACCGCGTTGGCGAGCGATGAAGGCCGGTCCACCAGATCCTGCGCGACCGACAGCTTAAATTCATGATAGCCGCGAAACCCCAGCTTGCGGCAAAACCGAATAACCGACGTCTCCCCGACGCCGGCTTGCTCCGCCAAGTCCGTCACGGTTGCCAGCACCGCTTCTTCCGGATTGGCGTTTACGGCGTCCGCCACCTTCTTCTCGGCTTTAGTCAGCGCCGAATAGATGCTCGAAATCATGAGCAGCGTATTCGATTGACTCAGCTTGCTCCCCACTCTAGCCAATCGTTCTTCACCCGTTTCTTTTCGTTTAATAGTTCAAGCATACCGGATATAAAAACGACTGACAAGCAACGAATCGGATATTATTTTCATTTTCCACATTTATATCGGAATTTCTTTTCAGTTCATTCTCGAACTCTCTCTAGTGACCATTCCGGAGTCTTGGAAGCCAAACAAGTAAACGAAAGGCAGCGAAAGTAAAGAGACGGAAATAGAATCCCCTCCGGCGGCAATGTCGCTCTACTATTCGTTTACGAGATGACCGCATACGATCGTCATTTTTTTAACGGGGTACGACGATTTTAACTATATTCAGACGGCCAACCGCAATCAAAGCCGGCGCTGCCCTCGCTCCAGAGGGAATGCTCATGGGACGGATAGCGGGAGAAGCGACGACAGGACGATAGAGAGCCCGATGGCAGAACATCGGACTAGACGCTGAAGAACTTCGGCCTTCAGGCGATCGTGAATGAGGTGCTTAGTCCCTCGTTAAACCTGTTCTCCTGCATGTACGAACCCGACAGATGGATCTGGCTGATTCAGCCCAATGTCGAGGATCTATTGTCAGAGAAGGAAGATTTCGAACGCTCTTGGAAGCATGCTGCGCTTCTCGTTCGCGAATCCTTGGCGAAAATTCAAGAGGAATGCCGGAAGCAAATCGAGCTGAGCGTTTCTCTGATCGCGGGAGCTTCGCCGGTAGCTTGGGCAGATTGTGAGCATTCGTACAGCTTGCTAAAGCGGATTCTCTATATCGATTACGGTCAGCACAAGGAGATGCTGCTCTCCGAGTCGCATTTGTCGCCGAACAACCTCGCAGGCGACCTCTCGCTGACCCGAATCGGAGAAGAGATCGGCTTCATCCTTCCTACTTGTCCAGATTATACAATCAATTGACCGGGGAAGGCCTGCACGATTCGATTACCTTATGGATTACCTACTCGTCTGTCGGAGCCCTTACCGGACCAACTCGAGGAATTGAACAAGGAACACCGCGATATTGTGGCTTGCGATTCTATCCGACGCAGCCAAAGCTAGAACGACGATGACCCACCACACCAAAAGTTAATTGAAAATATTATCCAATCGCCACAAGCAGCTGCCTAGCTTCAAGCCAAACCCGTATTCAAATCCAGCTCTCGCCGCTAGGCGGAGGCTAATTCCTGTTAGCAAAGAGCTCCTGAACCGTCACAACGACTGATTCAAGAGCTCGTTTCGTTCATTCTTTGACGCAGACAATTGTACTGCGCGAAGCACAGTGATACTGCAATAAGCGCTGTAAAACAGATAAACACTGAAGCATAAACAGAGAACGCCGCTCGCCTCCATAGATGGGAGCAAGCAGCGTTCTCTTTACGGACTACAAATTGCTGTTAATCACCCAAATACCGTATGATCTTCATCAGCATAACGGCTATCTCGGCGCGAGTGGCGTTGTTCTTGGGCGAAAGCTTGTTGTTTGCCCCTTGAATGATGCCATACTGCACCATCGTTTGCATCGCTTGATTGGCATAAGCAGAAATTTGATTTAGGTCGGCGAATTGTTGCAATGATCCGCTTGAAGGGTTCGCAACGGCACCGCTAAATTGCAACGCCCGCTCAAACATAACCGCTGCCTGCTCGCGTGTAATCAATTTCCGAGGATTGAATGTGCCGTCCGCCAGTCCCCTAATCAAACCGGCCTGAACAGCAGATTCAACAGCCCCGGCATACCATGAATCATCCGCTACATCCGAGAAGCTATTACCGGAAGACTGCTGCAATCCCATAGCTCTTGTCAATAATACCGTAAATTCGGCTCTCGTAATTTTTCCACTTGGGTTGAAAAGCTGACCGGTTACCCCTTTCACAAGCAGCTTGGATGCCAGATTTTCAACACTAACCTGTGACCAGTGACCTTGAACATCTGAGAAGGACTTCTTGACAGATACGACGGCAAATTGTCCAATCCCCGTGTACTTCAATACAATTTCCTTATGATCACCAGTGATCCGCACCGTTGCAGGCACGTAAGTGAATTCTCCTGTATCCGGATCAACGATAACTCCTGTCAGTTCATCCGCATTCGTATCATTATTCAATTCGAAAGCGACGCGTACATAAGTCTGGTTGAAGTCATTCAGCAGTGCCGTTGCTTCATCCGAGACGATCGCAACCGAGATCCGGGTTGGAGAGACAAGCCATTCTATTGAACGATCTGCCTGATTCGGAATACTTGAAGACGGTTGGATCGCCAGATGATAGTTGGCGTTCTTAACACCGGATTCAGGCATGTTTTGGCTTAGCCCCCGTAATGCCATGTTGAAGCTGCCACCAGCATATTTCACTTCGATCTCCTGGTCTTGATTAGCCTTCTTCAGTGCATCTGCAACATATTGATACGGCAGAACAATTTCAAAATCGCCCTTCAATTGCTCGGCTTGAATCGTAATTTTCTCCTGGTTTTTTGCTGCCCCTTCTACAGCTCGCTGCCATACTGCCGCAGGGATCGTTACGATTGAAGCCTCAGAATTGTGAACGCCCTGTCCGACAACAACTGTGTACTCTGTCGGTATGATTTTGCCCGAAGGCGATACGATAGGATTCGTAGGTGCCGACACTGGTCCTGTTGTTGATCCAGTTCCCGTGGAGGGATTGCCCGAACCTGGATTAGTTTCTGTAGGAATAACTTTCGCGATCATGATCGAGTATGGCTCTACCTCGTAATGAGAGACCGTATTCCCATCCAGCGCATCCGGCATCGTAATGCTTGTCGGAACATCCGTCCAAGAAGGATTCGGGTTGATCAGGAAATCCGGCAATGCGTCCGCTCCACCGTAGCTCCACAGCGGCTGCAGTTCATATCCTTCGAGCTCGATATCTACAGTACGGTTGGTGCGATTAGAAATGATCAGCTTCTGAATACCATCATCGTCCCCCATCCCCCATGCGGAGACCTCCGGAACTTTCACTGGAAGATTCGTTCTATCCTGTGTCTTGTGGAGCTTAGTTACATTGGAGAGATCGATTTCATAGTATTTCTCGTAGTCATCCAGCAGATTGCCGATCTCTTTCAACGCATAAAATGCAGGAAGCCTCAAGTATTCATCAGTGCCGACTGTCTGCAGCAGCCCAAAGCCTTGCGGATCGTTGGCTACATAATAACTTGTCATCGAAATTTCATCAATGTCTAGCATGTTAAAGATCATGTCCACATAAAGTGCAGCCATGCCTTCCGTTTTGGCGAATTGATAGCGTGCACGATCCATACTATCCGATTCCCCGAACATAAACATCGGTAATAATCCCCATTCGGTAATCCATGCTTCTTTACCCGGGAATAATTGCATTGTCGCCTCGGCCGTAATCTTCCGCAGCTCATTTTCTTTGAATAGATATTCATACAGCTTCGTGTTGCTAATGCCTGCCAACTCTTCAACGTGATTGTAGTAGTGAATAATGACTGCATCAAAGAAGCTTTGATCCTTAAGCAGCTCGCTGTTCCATATCGACACTCTACCGCCTTGCGTAGCCAGATAATCTTCAAGCGATTGACCAGGCTTCTGACGGTTGCCGCTGTCTGCTAGAATGAAATCTACGAAGCCCTGATCGATACTTACAATTCCGATCTTCACATCGGGGTGCCCATCGCGCAGCGCCTCTGCAACTGCCTTGCTCTTCGCAATATAATCCGTGACAGTCGGGAATGGATAGCGATAGGAATTGTCGTACAGTTCATTGCCCAATTCCACGAACAGCTCTTGTCCAGGATTCAGCTCTTCCTTGATCGCCGTAACCTGGTCAACAATTTCCTCAGGCGTATACGCAATGATATTCAAGTCGAAAATATACGGCTTGTCCATGTCATTAGCTAGCTTCAGCACTTTGTCCAATGTCAGCTTGTCCGCTTCCGCTAGATTTGTCGGCATCCAGGATAGGGAGTTCATCAAATCTTGTCCATATACCTGCAGCATTTTGGCTTGATCTCCACTGTTTGTAGGAAGGACGCCTTCATCATACAAGTAAAGATTTCCATCCATCCCGCCAGGACCGCGAACGTGCTGAAACTTGATTTCACTGAGCATTTGCACATGCTTATGCGTATTATACAGCTCGTTCGGCCGAATGTTGAATGCCAGACCATCATTGACGCCAAAGAAGTTCTCCGGCACATTCTTCACTCTGTTGCCAAGCTTTAACATGATCGAATCAGGTGCGCCTGAAGGCAAATTGATAACATTTATGGTCGCACTGGCAATATGCCCGCCATCGAGCGCTCGAACTGTGATGGTTGATTGACCAACCGCTTCCCCATGAATTGCTCTCTTCTTATCGCTGGATCCAAGCAAAGATACGGCGGCAGGATTGCTGCTTTCCCATACTGTTGCGGTATTGTCAACATTACTCGGGGTGAAGGAGGCGATAAACTCCTGAGATTCTCCCACGTATATGGTGCTGCTGGATAAATTCAGTGAAATGGCGCTCGGGCTGGCCGTCACGAAGACGTCGGCCAAATCGCTGTAAGAGTTATCGCTCGTTCTGGCCGTAATTGTGGCCGAGCCTCTGCTAATTCCGATCACTGCACCGTTAAAAACTGTTGCGACAAGCGGATTGCTCGACTCCCATATCACATTAGATGTTCCGGTTTCATTCCACAATTGCAATTGCTTGCTTCCGCCTATACTCACACGGTTGATTTTGCTTGTTAACGCAAATTCAGGTTCGTCAAGCGTGGATATTGTCACATCGTCGAATGCCGCTTGAATGTTATACGAGGTAAATTGAATCGTCCCCGGTCTTTCCGGTACCCCCGTCAAGCTTGCAGCTAGAGAAAACTCCGTCACTTCAGGTGGTTTCAAGTAGACATCCAGCTTGTTGCCTTGCACAACCAACTGTATCGCATATTCTTTGCCCAAATCGAACGGGAACGAATAGAACGGTTGTTCCCCCGATCCGGAATGCATGATACTCAAGCCGCCATCGCGAATAAGCAGCCATGAGAAGTCCGATCCTGTTACTCTGAATCTGACTCCCATATGGTTCTCGCCAGGCGTTGCAACTCGCTTGAATTTAAAGGAGATCACCTGGTCCCCCCAATTTGCCTGCATACCCTTGAGCTTCGCCGATGAATTCTTGTAGGTTATCGATTGCAGCTTGCCATCGATCTCCTTCCAAGAACCTTCATCTCCCGAAGTATTCCACAGCATATGTCCATTGCTGAAATCCTCTTCAAATTGCTGAAGCGCACCAGACTGGTAGCCAGGCAGCGTGGAGCCCAAATCATATATACCGGCTTTAAGAACCGTAAATTTCGTATCGGCTGTATTAGCCGTCAACCGATAGCTGAATCCGGTTGCTCCGCTTGGCGCAATAAATTCCTTCTGAATCATCACCTGTCCATTCGATGGGCGTAACTGATCAAAGAATGGATCGTCAACGAATTGGGACGAATTATCTATTGCGTATCCCGAGAAGTTCAACTCACCCTGATCTACTTGTACATGTGCTGTAAGTACATACTTGTTCCCCGGGATAATGTTGATCCACTCTTGCGCAATTCCCTCTCCTGCATTTGCAGACACCTTCAACCCCGCAGATGTTACCTCGTAGCTTGAGCTGCCGGATTTACTCCAGGAAATTAATTGATTGGCTCCGTCCAACGTATTCAAGAGCGGATTTTGCAGAATATTCAAATTCTCATTCTGCTGTACACCCAGATCATACATGCCCGCTTTCATTATAGTAAAGGAAGAATTAGGCTCGCCCGCGTACAGACGGAAGCTGTAGCGCACGGTCGTAGCGGAAGCCACAAATTCCTTCTTTACCGTAACTAATCCGTCTGCCGGCCTCTTCTGGTAGAAGAAAGGGGCTTCGCTGAAGGACCACCCGGAATTAATTCCATAGCCCAGTATACTCAAGGCGCCTTGGTGCACTTGAACCTGTGCTGTGATGAGATACTTGTGTCCAGGAATGACATCAATCCATTCCTGTTGGAGACCGTCGCCGTTATTTGCCGACACCGTCACCCCCGTCTCTTCGACTTGATATGCAGCACTACCGGTCGTGGCCCATGCTTCCAATTCCTCTTCATTGTCCAATTGGTCAAAGAACCCGTTCTGGAGCAAGTTAGCTCCCATGTTAGCCGCCGGTCCCAGATCATACATTCCGGTATCCACAATCCGGTATTCGGTGTCATTCTCGCCAGCCAATAAACGGACACTGATACGCGTCGAATCCGACTTGGCGATGAACTCCTTCTCTATCGTCACGAGTCCGTCTGCAGGTCTTTTCTGATCAAAGAATTGATCGTCGCTGAACTGCCATTGGTCATTGACCATGTAAGCAGAAAAGTTCATTGCGCCTTGCAGGACTTGAATTTGAGCGAAGAGCTTGTATTTATGACCAGGAGTGATCGATATCCATTCCTGGCTGAAGCCCTCGCCAGAATTGCCTTCTACGGTTATTCCCGGTTGATCCAATACATAGGATGGTGATCCGCTCATTGTCCAATGCAATGGACTTCCGTTGGCCTCGCCCTGGCTAAAGTCGCTGTTCTTAACCAGGTTTCCGCCATCTCCAGCTTGCGCCGCATATGCTGGACCGCTCAAATTGAAAGCGGATACAAACAATGAAAAGCATAGAAGAATAGAAATCCATTTCCTGGGTTTCCTACTCATTAACATTCATCCTACTTTCCGTTTAAATTGAATATCGTAATCATCCAGTGCACAATGTTATCGATTCTGCACTGGATGATTCGATTTCTATAGTTCCGCTGGTTTACCTAGGCGCGTATTTACTTATTGATTACTGGCCCACTCATCCAGTTGCCGCTGTTTCTCTGCGACAATTTTATCGACACCTGCCGCTTTAAGCGCCTCGTTGAACTTGGCAATTTCCTGAGCAGGGTCAACCAATCCGGCGTCAATTACATCCTGATATTGCTTTAATACGTTGGCAACCGCTGCAACCTCGTTCTTAACTGGCTCTACATCGAATGCGAAGCCCAACGCGATTGATTTCTGCGCCTGCGCATTGAAATTTTTGAAGTTCTCCCATTTGTTCGGATCTTCGTTAGGGAACAAGTACGTAATCATCTGGTTGCCCCACATCCAAGGCTCATTGCGGTAGCCGATGCTTTCTGCAGATACACCTTCCGCATAGTCGATTACAGAATCAGACTTCTTCACGAAGTGAACGCCCTCAACGCCAAAGTCGAACAGGTTAAGTAAATATTTGTCGCCGTACAGCAGATCCAGGAACATCATGGCGCGTTCCGGATCTTCAGTTGTTCTGGAGATCGAACCCATAATGCCGGTAATATTGCCCGTTGTCGTATAGGGCTCCTTAACTTGAACTTGAACAACATCCAGTCCCCAGGCTTGCGACATCTCAGCATCTTTACCCGGCTTCAGTTCCATTTGCATCGCGAAAGCTTTGCCGACTTGCATTTGACCGAAATCGGTAACGGTTACTGCATCTTTGTTGATATAGCCAGCTTTATACCACTTGTGCGCCAGCGTGGCCATCTCGTTGTAGTAAGGCGTTTCGAATTGGTTGATAACTTTCAGTTCGTTGCTGTTGCGATCCAATGCACCGACGCTTCCGCCCAATTGATCGATGTCGCCGATCGAAGCAAAGTTGCCGAGAGAGCGCTGCATGCCGACAAAGAAAGGAATAATGTCAGGCTCGTTCGCTTTGATCAATTCCAGATAGGGTTCCAGATCCGCCGCTTGCTTAATTGTGGAGACGTCAATGTTGTACTTCTCAACTAATGATTTATTCAGCAGATAACCGTAAGAGCTCGCAAACTCCTTGTTAACCGGAATACCGTACATTTCGCCATTTACTTTCGTGCCTTCGAGGAAGCCGGCATCCACAGACGCTTTAATATTAGCTCCGTACTTCTCTACCAGATCATTGAGAGGAGCATAGGCGCCCTTGGCCACATTCACAGAATAGCCCAGCGTATTGGACGAAACGACGATGTCAAACTTCTCGCCCGATGAGATCATCAGGTTGGTTTTGTCCATCCAGGAGCCCCAATCGATCGGCTCCAGCTTGACCGTAGCGTTGATTTTTTCCGTCAAGTATTTGTTCATTTCGTCTTGTACGAGCGCCAAATCCTTAGGTACAGCGCCTGCAGGATACACGACCCGAATCTCATACGGCTTCAATTCCGACTCAGAAGACTTGGGCGCTTCAGCGGAGCTTGCGCCTGCGGATCCAGACGGTGTGGATGGCGAAGAGTCGGAGTTATTATTGCTGCCGCAAGCCCCCAGAATCATGCTCATCGACAGTAAAGCAACTGACAAGAATCCCATGCTTTTCTTCATGTTAACCCTCCGAAGTTTATTTTATATGCTAACCGGCGATAGCCGGAACTAGCCTTTGACTGCACCAATCGTCAACCCTTGGATCAGATAACGCTGGAAAAACGGATAAGCAAGCACGATCGGGCCGGCGCCGATGATCGCCATCGCCATGCGAACTGTCTCCTTCGGCATATTCGCCAGCAGCTCCATCATATTGCTGTTCTGCGTATTCATGGCCAGAAACTGGATGTTCAACAGCAGCTTGGTCATCAGGTATTGCAGACTAAAGAGATCTGGCTTGTTGATAAAGATCAGGGAATTAAACCAGTCATTCCAATAGCCCAATGTAGCGAAGAGACCAATTGTCGCCAGTACCGGCAAGGAAAGCGGAAGCACAATCTGGAAGAAGATACGCCACTCTCCCGCGCCGTCAATTTCTGCCGACTCCAGTATGGATACCGGAATTGTGTTGACGAAGAACGTACGCATAATCATCACATGAAATCCGGTCAGTAGCAGATTGGGAACAATTAAGGCGAAGAACGTATCGCCGATCCCCACATACTTGGCGTAGAAAATATACCAAGGCACCAATCCGCCATTGAACAGCATTGTAAAAAACACGTAGAACGCTACAACGTTTCTCGCTTTGAAATCACGCCGGGAAAGCGGGTAAGCAAGCAGCGCGGTTAACAGCAGCCCCGTCAGCGCGCCGATGATCGTTGTCGTGATGGTGACGCCGTAAGATTTCAACATACTGTCCGGCTCACGCAATATAAATTTGTACGCTTCCAGGCTGAACTTATCCGGAAAGTAGGAGTATCCATTCAGCACGACCGACCGTTCATCTGAGAAGGAGACGATCACAATCAGAATGATTGGCGCCAGAAACACAAGACATAGCAGGATAAATGCCAAGTTAACGGCGAGTTCATACAGTCTCTCTTTAGCCCTTGCGGATCCTCGATGAGGTTGTGAAATTGCCTGAGATTTATCCAAGGGTTACCTCCTAGAACAACGCATTCTCTTTATCGATTTTGCGTACCGTGTAATTAGCCAAAAGCACAAGCGTGAATCCTAATACCGATTGGAACAATCCCGCCGCAGCCGACATCCCGACATCTCCCGTTTGAATGAGCGCGCGGTATACGTAAGTGTCGATGACATTCGTTGTCGGCAGGAGTCTGCCTGTATTCATTGGCACTTGATAGAACAATCCGAAATCGGCGTAGAAAATCCTTCCGATTGCCAGCAGTGTCATGATGATGATGACGGGCTTAATCAGCGGAATTGTAATCTTCATAATTTGCGTCCATTTATTAGCGCCGTCCATGCGAGCCGCTTCATAGTATTCGCTGTTAATTCCTACGATTGCGGCCAGATAAATCACGCTCAAGTATCCTGCCGTCTTCCAACTCTGCACAACAACGAGAATGTAAGGCCAATAATCGGGGTTCATATACCACTCAATCGGCTCCATACCCAGAGGCTGCAAAATATTCGTATTGATGAATCCATGCTCTGCGCTTAAAAAGGCAAAGACCAGATAACCTACAACGCCGAATGAAAGCAAAAACGGGAGCAGCAAGATGCTCTGATACGCTTTCTTCATCAGCTTGTTCTTCAATTCATTCAGCATCACAGCGATAAACAACGCGAAGATCAGATTCAGGATGATGAATGCCGCGTTATACAGCAACGTGTTCCTTACAATAATGTAGGCATCGGGACTTGCAAATAAAAATTGGAAGTTATCCCAACCCGCCCATTCATTCAACCATAACGGCTTGGAGTAATGAACTTTCTTAAATGCAATAAATACACCGATCATGGGGATGTAATTATTGACCAACAGATAGAGAATACCTGGCAATACCATTAACCAAAGAGGCAGCATCCGTTTAGTCGGACTTTTGATCTGCATCTTGCCTTTCCACTTCCTCTCTCACAACCTCTAGCTTTTATCTGTGGTTCATTGTAGTCTCCAGGCTCTGAGAATCCTATCACTTCGAGAACCTTTTTGTATGCTTTAAGCACTTGTTTGCCTTAACCGTTACTCTGAGTCTTCTCCGCAGAAGCGTTCCCGTCACTGAATCCGAACACACCAAAGAGCCTGTCGCCCCTTAACTCGACAGGCTCTCCAACGCTTCATCTATATCCTATTTGCCCAAGGGGGAGGTCAAGGTTACACGCGCCCCGTTAGGCTCGACATTCGCAAATGCGAGCGTCGCATCAGATCCATAATTCAGTCGCAGCCGTTCCCTGACATTCCGAATGCCAATGCTGTTGGACTTGGATATGACCGCATCTTGCGACTGCAATTGCGCCAGAACTTGCGGCGAGAATCCAAGTCCATTATCTTCGATGACAATCTGCAGCCCTTCCTTCCCGCCAAGTGTGACACGATGAATGGAAAGGATTATTCGAAAACAATCCTGTTCCATCGTTAATCCGTGAATAATTGTATTTTCCACAAATGGCTGAAAGATCATCGGCAAAATCTCAATCTCGGAAGTTCCCGGCCCCATCTCTATTCGATACTCAAGATGCCCCGCAAATCGCATCGATTGGATTTCCAGATAATACCCTATGTGTGCCGCTTCATCGCTGATTTTAATTTTCTCCGCATGACTGTACAGTAGCCGTCGAAAATAATCCATGAGATGTCTTGTCATTTTCTGAATCAGCATATACTCCCGCTTCTGTGCCAGGTTATACACCATATTCAATGAATTGAGCAAAAAATGGGGATGAATCTGCAGCTGCAAACGCTGTATTTCAGTGAATTGGCCTCTTAGCTTCTCTTCGTATACATCGATTTTCAGGGCATTGACTTGTTTAACCATTTCATTGAACGTCGCGTTAATCAGAATGAATTCCCGATTCGTGCCTGCTCTCAGACGATAATCCCATCTCCCCTCCCTGATTTTCCGCATCCCTTGCAGCAGGGTATGAATCGGCTTCAATACAACTTGACGAATCATGACCAGCAGGATAATCAATGCTGCTATGATCCCTACCGGGATCGCCTGAATCATTCGTTGGATGTGTGACATCTGAAGGAGCAATTGCCGCTCTGGCAGCTTCTTCACAATGCTGATCCCTGCAGGCTCCGAACGTTCAGTGAATAGCAGATACTTTTCGGATTGCATTTCCGTCTCTGTATAATTTATTCGGTTCTCAACGGTTTCTTTCAGCTTCTGTGTCCATTCCGGCGACAGCTCGTTACCGGTCAGAATATCGCCTGTATTGGAAAGCGCCAAAATCTCGCCGGATGTCACCAACTGGCGAAGCCTGTCTGTCTCCTTCATCGCATCCACATTGATTACGACCGAGACGTACACATTGTCCAGACTTCGAATAACGCGTATTAAACGTTGCCTGCCTGCAATCCTTTCAGAATACCATCCCGAATCGGATGTATCGGCGGCCAGTTGTTTAATCGAATGCTCCAAATCATTAAATACCGGCACCCGTTCTTCGTAATTGCCAATCCTCAAAGAACTTGTAACAAATTCCCTGGAATCTGCAAGATATACAAAATAACCATCCACCCACGAATCAGATGCTAATCCTTCCATCAGCATATATTTCAAACTGGATTTAGCATAATGGTATAAGCTGCTATCCTCTCCTTTGATACCCAACGTTCTTACACTGCTATTCACAAAAGCCAGATTGATTAGAAATTTACTTTTCTCATTTAGCGCATCCTCAATTTGACTGAGGCTGATCTGGAGCATGCTCTGGTTCGCCTCTGTTGCCTGTGTCTTGAGCAGTCGAACGGCGTAATCGTTTGCAAAAAACAAAATAAGCGAAAGCGGTATCACAACTAATGAAAATAACAGGATCAACTTCGCTTTCAAGCTCATATACCCTCTTGTGCTCACGAAGTCACGCTCCATTCGTCGTACCGGGTGACTGCAGCGCTTTACGATATTCCTGGGGGCTCATCTTGAAAGTCTTTTTGAACATTTTGGAAAAATGAGACTGGTAGCTGTACCCGACCGCCAATGCGATCTCTGTCACCGTTGCTCTTGTCTTTAACAGCTCGGTTGCTTGCTTCATGCGCTCATGCGTGATATAGTCCGTCAACGAATAGCCTGTCTCCTTCTTGAACAAGCGGGACAGATAGCCAGGGTTCAAGTGAACCGCTGCAGCCAGGCTCTCTCGATTCAAATCCTCGCTCAATGCGTTCTTAATCAGTTTCTTTACTGTGTGTACAACCGTGTCCCCCCATTCCATCCGCTGTACAAATTCCATTGCACGCTTCGCCACGGTCTCGATCCAGATCTTGAGCTCCGATGCGACAATCGATTGCTTAACGAAGCCCGTAAGCTCTTGTTCGAAGAACGACGCTTCCGACGCTTCGGAATAACCCTTTTTCTTTAACGAGTACAGCAGCCCTTTTGCCAGCTCTTGCTTTACACGCTGTACATCCGCAGCCGTAATTTCCGCATGTTTGAGCTGATCCGCCGACTCTTGAATGGCCGCGTTCAGCTTTCTTTCATTCCCGTCGACAATCCAATCTGCCCATTCAAAGAAATTCGGCAGCGTAACGTTTCTTGAGCTTGCCATATTCTGATTGCCCTGCAGCCGGATTACTTGCCGCGAAGCTGTAATTTGATTCTGCTCCTCGAATCGCAGCGCATTATAAGGAGTCATAATGTCCACAATCGGAACCTGCCAGCCAATGTAGCATGACACGTCGCAATAAAATAACTTCGCACACTCCCGAATATAGGTCTCGCATGCTCGAGGAAGGACGCGCTCTTGCCATTGATCGTCGTCCCCTGTATAGATATAAATCAGAATCATGTTGATTCCGGAATGGTCCTGGAATACAATTCCTCTTCGGTTGTCCAGTACGAAGTCGATAGCCGCATTGCGCAGCGCGTACTCCAATATCTCTTCATCCGCTTGCTCGAACGCCTGATGCCATCTCTCGATACTTACAAGGACGGGCAGCACTTCGAATGGCCAATACGCGGCTGGGGCATAGGCCAGCAGTTCGTGCTCAATCCCCCTCCGCTTGCGTACAATTCGATCATCCAGCAAGTCCTGCCAGAACTTCTCAATTAAATCGGCCTTTTTGTTCTGCCACAAATGATAATACTTCTCCAGTTCTTGCAATTCGCCCGATTGTATCTGATTCTGTCGAATTTCATCCACAGCTCTGCTTAAAATCGAGTTAAACTCCTCAAATTCAATCGGTTTCAAAATGTAATCATAACAGCCCAATTGCAAAGCCTTCTGGGCGAAACTGAATTTATCATGACAGGTCAGGAAGATGATCAACGTAGATGAGGAATGACTTCTTACGTATTCCGCCAGCTCCAGTCCGCTGCCCTGCGGCATCTCAATATCGCACACGAGCAAGTCGATCTCCGTGTACTGAAATTGTTCCACGGATTGCTTAAAATTGTATGCGTGCAAGACCTCATGAAATCCGTAACTGGCCCAATCAATCTCGGTTTTGAGCACATCCACTGAAGCCCATTCATCGTCAACAATCATCACTCTCATCATCGTATGTCTGCCCGCCCTTTCCAGTCATCTCGCTGTCATCACGTTCACTTCGCCAACATGTGCCCGAATAGTAAAAATCTCCGTCCAGTTGACGAAAACAATTGGGAACATAATACTGTACTCCTGCCGCTGTTGCAAGGCTTATATCATTCAGGACCTCCTGAAGCCTCCGCAAACAAAAACAGGAAAAGACGAGTTCTGCGTCGCCGCGCCCCCCGCCCAAGTGCATTTCAAAAGTAACATTTTTACATACCCGTTAGTCAAATCATTCATAAAAAAAGAGATGCCCTCAGTCATATTAATGACTTGTGGGACATCCCTTGTTGCTTACAGCACGATCTCGCGGCCGCGCTCGGCGGACTCGTAAATTGCGGACAAAATTTTGATCATATCGACGCCATGCTCCGGCGTAATGATCGGCTGCTCGCGGCCGAGTACGCATTCTACGAAGTGACGAATGTTGGCCGTATGCTGAGGAATCTGCGCCGCCTCAAACTGCGGCTGCTGGTTGATCAGCGCGCCTTCGCGCTCCGTGAACAGGTTCAGCTTGTCGTTAACGAGGCTGAAGCCGCCTTCTGTGCCTCTCCATTCGAGGAACTTCTTCTCCTCCTCGATGTTGGACGCCCAGCTGAACTCGATCTGCAGGGAGGCGCCGTTATCGAAGCGGATAAAGCCAGCGGCCAAGTCCTCGACATCGAACGTGCCCGCCGGAATGTTGCCCGAAGCGTCGGGACGATCCGCGAACTTGCGGTACGTCGAGCCGGATACGGTAACCGGCTTCGGGTTGCCCGCCAGCCACATCGCCATATCGATCATGTGTACGCCGAGGTCGATCAGAGGACCGCCGCCGGACAGCTCCTTCGTCGTAAACCATCCGCCGCGTCCCGGAATGCCCCGGCGGCGAATCCAGCCGCAGCGCCCTGTGTACAGCTCGCCCATCTCGCCGTTACCAATAATCCGCTTGGCGAACTTCGCTTCTTCGCTGAAGCGGTTGTTGCGCATCGTCATCAGCAGCTTGCCGGAATCCCGTGCCGCATCGGCCATTTTCTGAGCCTCGTCGGGGTTGATCGCGTCCGGCTTCTCGCAAAATACGTGTTTGCCCTGGCGTAGAGCGGCGATGGCAATCTCCGAGTGGTACAGGTTCGGCGTGCTGATGCCAATAATGTCGATCGATGGATCCGCGATCAGCTCGCGGTAGTCTTCATACACTTTAGTTCCGGGAAAATCTTTGGCCGTTGCTTCGGCAGACGCCTTAAACGCGTCACAGAAAGCGACGATCTCTACTTCGTTGTGCGACAGCCAACCTGGCAGATGCGCGTGCTTGAATATGCCGCCGGTGCCGACGACTCCTACTTTCAACGTCATTTTCTTATATCCCCTTGATCGTTTCTAATGGTTGCGCGTTGCCGTACTTCGGATATTCGCGATCTACCGGCGCAGCCCACTTCACCGCGTTGGAGATAACTTTGCGCACTTGCGGGTTATAATAAGTCGGATACGTCTCGTGGCCCGGGCGGAAATAGAAAATTTTGCCCATGCCGCGCGTATAGCAGCAACCGCTGCGGAATACTTCTCCGCCTTCGAACCAGCTGACCATAACCAACTCGTCCGGCTGCGGAATGTCGAAGTGCTCGCCGTACATTTCTTCCGCCGGAAGCTCAATGTACTCGCCGATGCCGTCGACGATCGGATGCCCCGGATTCACGACCCAGATGCGTTCCTTCTCGTCCGCTTCGCGCCATTTCAGATCGCAGGACGTACCCATCAATTTTTTGAAAATTTTCGAAAAATGGCCGGAATGAAGCACGATCAGCCCCATGCCGTGAAGTACGCGCTGATGCACACGGTTTACAATCTCGTCCGACACTTCGTCGTGCGCCATATGGCCCCACCAGATCAAGACGTCGGTGTTGTTTAGCACTTCCTCCGTTAAGCCATGCTCCGGATCGTCCAGCGTGGCCATCGTTACTTTCCCCGAAATGTCCAAGCCTTCGGCAATCGCCGTATGCATGCCTTGCGGATAGACGGATGCAACCTTCTCGTTTGTTTTCTCATGGCGGTGCTCGTTCCAGACGGTAACGTTAATTGTTTGGCTCATAATCCGGACTCTCCTTTAACGTGGTTTTCCTTCTTCATTGTATGCGAAGCTCAACTGCCAATCGATTGCCTATTCGGGCGAATTATTACGGTATTCTGTCATGATCTGCATGGATTCATACGGATATGTTAAAATATAATTACGCGATCCTGTCGCAATCCTACTTCCAAGGAGCATGAGCATGTATCCGGAAATGCGCCACGAGCAGGTCGTTTACCAAAATCCTTTTCTCGCTATGCGAATCTGGCAGATCGACACGGAAACGACAACAACTGAGGATTTACTACTAAAAGCGGAACAGAATTGGAGACAAAAAAACTACTACGGCTGGCATTATCACGAGGAAGTCGAGTTTCTACTAGTTCTGGAGGGGGAGATTACCGCCTATTGCCGGGAGGAGCAAATCGTGCTCGGTGAGGGAGATATCGCCTTGTTCGGCTCTTCGGAGCCCCATACGACGATGCAGACGAAGCCCGGAAGCACGCGGCAGATCGTCTTCCAGATCGATTTACGCAAATACTGGGATGTGAGTACGCTAAACAGCATGCAGCATTTTTCGGAAGTGATTCGTCCCCTTAGCTCGCTCAATTATATTTATAAGGAAAATAAAGAAGTTCGCGAGCGGACCGCCGAGCTGATCGGAGAAATATATCAGGAAATGAACGACGGCAGCCTCGGCTACGAGCTCGCCGTTTCTTCAAGGATCAAACATATTCTGCTGCTTCTGCTCCGCAACGATACGCGGCAGCAGCTCAATTATAACGATAATCGCCTGATCGGCCGCTTGCAGCCTGCGGTCGACTACGTAGAAAGCCATCTGGACGGCAAGCTGTCCGTCGCGGAAATCAGCGGACGTCTCAACATGAGCTACACCCATTTCATCAAGACATTCAAAAAAGCCGTCGGCATGTCCTTCACCGACTTCGTCGTGCTGAAGCGGATCAAGAAAGCCGAGCAGCTGCTGCTGACCAGTGACGTCAGCATCGCGGAAGTGGCCGAATCGGTCGGCATCTCCAACCTCGGCCACTTCTACGAGATGTTCCGGCGCATGAACGACTGTTCGCCCAAGCAGTTCCGGGACCGGCTGCGCGAGCCGACGGGTTGATATCCCCGCATTTTCCGCTTACGTCATAGCAGACACTCAAAGAAAAGCTCCCGATAGAACGACCTAGTTCAGGAACGTTTCTATCGGGAGTTTTTTTGATAAACCTAAACCATCTAGGCGGACATTCGTTTTTCCGGGACCGGATAGGCATTTGCGGTTACATCGTAGCGCCGTAAGAGAAGGCGTCCCCCGTCGGCTGGAAGATGAGGTCGACTCCGTTTCCGTCCTTGTACACGTAGGTCGCATATTGGATTTTAATGTTCGCGTATAAATCGTACGTCGCGCCGGGTGTTAATTCGGCGGGATCCCCGAACCATTAGAAGTTAGCCGAAAAATCGTACAAAGCTGCTCGAATTAGGTTCAAACGACGGACATTTGTCCGAAAAATCGTACAAAGCTGGTCTGCTCAGGCTCAAACGACGAACGTTTGTAGGGAAAATCGTATAAATCAACCAAGATCAGGGATTGTATGCCTTTAAAGCGTCTTCGATGATTAATATGGA
>Ga0160454_100185_pt1 | contig 69524 bp, 68 predicted proteins | sample HID1971M_E6MG_FD_108218 | JGI IMG/M metagenome (GOLD analysis project Ga0160454, IMG submission 108218) | Enriched millipede-associated microbial communities from UW Madison campus, WI, USA - HID1971M_E6 MG | ecosystem: Host-associated > Arthropoda: Insects > Digestive system > Unclassified ...
CAAGGAACTGAACATCAACCTGCCGAACACCGCCAACGCCCAGCAAGTGTTCAGCACCTGCGCGGCGATCGGTGGCAGCAACTGGGACCACTCGGCGCTGATCAAGGGCCTGGAACACATGGCGAATTTCTCGATTCGCGACAAGAACTAAGCCCTGCATGAACCTGTGGGAGCCAGCCTGCTGGCGATGAAATCAACGCGGTGTGTCTGATGGACCCCGGCGCCTGAATCGCCAGCAGGTTGGCTCCCACAAGGATCCGCTCCAAGCCCAATAACAAGAATTCCGGGAGCCCGCCATGTCGGTCGATCCGCAACAATTCCTGCGCGAGCTGTTCGCCACAGCTATCGACGCGGCCCATCCGCAGCAAGTCCTCGAAGCCCATCTGCCTGCCGACCGTAGCGGTCGGGTGATCGTCATTGGCGCCGGCAAAGCCGCGGCCGCCATGGCCCAGGTGGTCGAGCGCTGCTGGCAGGGTGAAGTGTCCGGTCTGGTGGTGACACGTTACGGTCACGGCGCTCCGTGCGAAAAAATCGAAGTGGTCGAAGCCGCTCACCCGGTTCCGGACGCAGCCGGCCAAGCGGTGGCCAAGCGTGTCTTCGAACTGGTCAGCAACCTGACTGAAACCGACCGCGTCATCTTCCTGCTGTCGGGCGGTGGTTCGGCGTTGCTCGCCCTGCCCGCTGCCGGCATCACCCTGGCCGACAAGCAAGCGATCAACAAAGCCCTGCTCAAATCCGGCGCCACCATTGGCGAGATGAACTGCGTGCGCAAGCACCTCTCGGCGATCAAGGGCGGCCGCCTCGGCAAGGCCTGCTGGCCAGCCACTGTCTATACCTATGCAATTTCCGATGTGCCGGGCGACCTCGCCACGGTCATCGCCTCCGGCCCTACGGTGGCCGACCCGAGCACCTCGGCCGAAGCGCTGGCGATCCTCAAGCGTTACAACATCGACGTGCCGGCCTCCGTGCGCAACTGGCTGCAAAGCGCTGAATCGGAAACGGTCAAACCCGGCGATCCGTGCCTGGCCCGCAGCCACTTCCAGCTGATCGCCCGTCCCCAGCAATCCCTGGAAGCCGCGGCGGTCAAATGCCGTCAAGCCGGTTACAGCCCGTTGATCCTGGGTGACCTGGAGGGTGAGTCCCGGGAAGTGGCGAAAGTCCACGCCGGTATCGCCCGGCAGATTGTCCAGCACGGTCAGCCACTGGCCGCGCCCTGCGTGATTCTCTCGGGTGGCGAAACCACGGTCACCGTTCGCGGCAACGGCCGTGGCGGACGCAACGCCGAGTTCCTGCTGAGCCTGACCGACAGCCTCAAGGGCTTGCCCGGTGTCTACGCCCTGGCCGGCGACACCGATGGCATCGACGGTTCCGAAGACAACGCCGGCGCCATCATGACCCCAGACAGTCATGCCCGCGCCGCCGCCCTCGGCTTGAGCGCCAGCGACGAATTGGACAACAACAATGGCTACGGCTATTTCGCGGCGCTGGACGCGCTGATCGTCACCGAGCCGACGCGCACCAACGTCAACGACTTCCGCGCCATTCTGATCCTTGAGAGCCCAAAACATGACGCCTGATAAAAAGGTCAAGATCCTCGCCACCCTCGGCCCCGCCACCGACGGGATCGATGACATTCGTGAACTGGTGCAGGCCGGGGTGAATATCTTTCGCCTGAACTTCAGCCACGGCGATCACTCCGACCACGCCAAGCGCTATCAGTGGATCCGTGAAGTGGAGCGCCAGCTGAATTATCCGTTGGGCATCCTGATGGACCTGCAAGGTCCGAAACTGCGGGTCGGCAAATTTGCCGAGGGCAAGGTACAACTGTTTCGCGGCCAGGCCTTGCGTCTGGACCTCGATACCACGCCGGGCGATGAACGCCGGGTCAACCTGCCGCACCCGGAAATCATCGCGGCGCTAGAGCCAGGCATGGACCTGCTGCTGGACGACGGCAAGCTGCGCCTGCGGGTGGTCACCAAGTACGCCGACGCCATCGACACCACCGTGCTCAACGGCGGCGAACTGTCGGACCGCAAGGGCGTGAACGTGCCGCAAGCGGTGCTCGACCTGAGCCCGCTGACCGCCAAGGATCGCCGCGACCTGAGCTTCGGCCTGGAACTGGGGGTGGACTGGGTGGCGCTGTCGTTCGTCCAGCGTCCGGAGGACATCATCGAAGCCCGCGCGCTGATCGGCGACAAGGCGTTCCTGATGGCCAAGATCGAGAAGCCGTCGGCAGTGACGCAACTGCGTGAAATCGCCGAATTGAGCGACGCGATCATGGTCGCCCGCGGTGACCTGGGCGTGGAAGTGCCGGCCGAAAGCGTGCCGCAGATCCAGAAGAACATCATCAGCACCTGCCGCGAGCTTGGCAAGCCGGTGGTGGTGGCGACGCAGATGCTCGAATCGATGCGCTTCTCCCCTGCGCCAACCCGCGCGGAAGTCACCGATGTCGCCAATGCGGTGGCCGAAGGGGCCGACGCGGTGATGCTGTCGGCGGAAACCGCGTCCGGCGAGTACCCGCTGGAAGCCGTGCAGATGATGAGCAAGATCATCCGCCAGGTGGAAAACGGCCCGGACTATCAGAACCAACTGGACGTCAGCCGACCGAAAGCCGAAGCGACGGTCAACGATGCGATCAGCTGCGCGATTCGCCGTATCAGCAATGTGTTGCCGGTGGCGGTGCTGGTCAACTACAGCGAATCAGGCACCTCAAGCCTGCGCGCTGCCCGTGAACGGCCGACGGTGCCAATCCTCAACCTGACGCCGAACTTGCAAACCGCTCGTCGCCTGACCGTGGCGTGGGGCGTGCACTCGGTGGTCAACGATCGCCTGCGCCAGGTGGACGAAGTGTGCTCGACGGCCCTGGAAATTGCCCAGGCTCAGGGCATGGCGCAGCGTGGCGATACGTTATTGATCACGGCGGGTGTGCCGTTTGGGCAGCCGGGGTCGACTAACTCCTTGCGTATCGAGACGTTGATCTAGAGCGCCCATACCGGCCTCATCGCCAGCAGGCTGGCTCCCACGTTGGGTGTGGGAGCCAGCCTGCTGGCGATGTAGGCGACTCGGTCCCTTTGACTCACAGAATTAAAATGCCTGCCAACCACTTCAACACCCACTGCCCCGACTGGGCCGAAGCCTTGCTCAACGGCTTCAGCCAGATATTCCTCCAACGCAATCCGCTGTGCGGTTTGCTGATCCTGTCGGCCATCCTGTTCACCGCCCCGGCCCTGCTCGGCGGAGCGTTGCTCGGCGGTGTCGCCGGGTTGCTCACCGCGCAACGTCGCAACTATGCCAAGGCTGATCGTCAGGCCGGGCTGTTCAGCTACAACGGCGTGTTGCTCGGCCTGCTGCTGAGCCTGTACTTCCCCTGGTCGGCGATGATGCCACCGCTGATTCTGGCCGCCGGCGGCCTGAGTGCGATGATCACTCAACAATGGCTCAAACGCGTGCGGTTCAGCCAATACCTCCCCGCGTACACCACGCCATTCGTCGTGTTGAGCTGGGTACTGTTGTGCGTCGCCACGCCCTCGACCGAGGCGCATTTGATCGAGGTCAGCACACTGAACATGCTCGCCGCCCCGCTCAAGGGCCTCGGTCAGGTGATGTTCCTCGGTCATCCGCTGGCCGGGGCAATGATTGCCGCCGGTTTGCTGATCGCCGATCGTCGCGCCTTCTGCTGGGCGTTGCTGGCGTCTGTTGCGGGCATGGGCTGGAGTCTGCTGCACCACGACTTCTACACCGCACTGCTGGGCCTGGGTGGCTATAACGCCGTGCTCGCCGCCCTCGCCTTCAGCACGCAGCGCCAGCAGCCGTGGCTGCCACTGCTCGGTATCGCCGCAGCGCTGCTGCTGACGCCGATGTTTTCCGCTATCGGCCTGCCCACCCTGACTGCGCCGTTCATCCTCGCCGGCTGGCTGATCCGTACGGCGGCTCAAGTGCTCGGCAAAGCGCGGGGCGCCAGTGCGTCTTGCGCTCCTGGGGAGAATCAACCTAGGCTGCGCTGATCATTGAGTCAGGCGTTATCCATGGACAGCAGCAAAAACTGGCGTGAAGACCTCTACGTCATGATTTTCCAGAGCGACACCAAGGCGGGTCGGCGCTTCGACGGCATTCTGCTGTTGATCATCCTCGCCAGCCTGGTGATCGTGATGCTCGACAGCATCGACACCGTTCACCGCAACTACGCCGACGTGCTGGCGTATATCGAGTGGGGTTTCACCGTCATTTTCGCCATCGAATATGGCCTGCGCCTGTACTGTTCGCCCAAGCCCCTGCGCTACGCCTTCAGCTTTTACGGCCTGGTGGATCTGCTGGCGATCGTACCCGGCATCCTCGCGCTGTATTACGCCGATGCGCAGTACCTGTTGATTATCCGGATCATCCGGATGCTGCGGATTTTCCGCGTGCTCAAGTTGAGCCCTTACCTGAAGCAAGCCAACTACCTGATGTCCGCCCTGCGCGGCAGCAAGCAGAAAATCGTCGTGTTCCTGGTGAGTGTCTGCACCCTGGTGACGGTGTTCGGCACCTTGATGTACGTGATCGAAGGCCCGGAACACGGCTTCACCAGCATTCCCAAGGGTATCTATTGGGCGATCGTGACGCTGACCACCGTGGGCTTTGGCGACATCGTGCCAAAGACGCCTTTGGGCCAGGTGATTTCCTCGCTGGTGATGATCACCGGTTACTCGATCATCGCCGTGCCGACCGGTATTTTCACCGCCGAACTGGCCAATGCCATGCGTGGCGAACAGTTGCAAACTGACTGCCCGGTGTGCAAGAAAAACAGCCATGAACACGGCGCCGCGTTCTGCTCTCGCTGCGGCAATGCCTTGTTCAAGAAAACAGAATAAGCAAAGAGCTTTTTAATCTTTAAACGACTATGCGAGCCCGGCTATAGTCGCTGGCAAATTGCCTGTTTTTTATAAAAACATCTTCTCGAACAAGGAATTCGCAGTGAAAAAACTCTTTGGCGCCTCCCTTCTGGCCGCTGGCCTGGCACTGTCCAGCATGGCACACGCCGCACCGACCCTGCTCAACGTTTCCTACGACGTGATGCGCGATTTCTACAAGGACTACAACACTGCGTTCCAGAAACACTGGCAAGCCGAACACAACGAAAACATCACCCTGCAGATGTCCTTCGGTGGCTCCAGCAAACAGGCGCGTTCGGTCATCGATGGCCTGCCCGCTGACGTGATCACCATGAATATGGCCACCGACATCAACGCCCTGGCCGATAACGGCAAACTGGTCCCGGACAACTGGGTAACCCGCCTGCCGAACAACAGCGCGCCGTTCACCTCGGCCACCGTATTCATCGTCCGCAAAGGCAACCCGAAAGCCCTGAAGGACTGGCCCGACCTGCTCAAGGACGGCGTGCAGGTCATCGTGCCAAACCCGAAAACCTCGGGTAACGGCCGCTACACCTACCTGTCGGCCTGGGGCTATGTACTGAAAAACGGCGGCGACGAGAACAAGGCCAAGGACTTCGTCGGCAAGCTGTTCAAGCAAGCGCCGGTGCTCGATACCGGTGGCCGCGCCGCCACGACGACCTTCATGACCAACCAGATCGGCGACGTGCTGGTGACCTTCGAAAACGAAGCGGAAATGATCGCCCGTGAGTTTGGCCGCGATCAGTTCGAAGTGATTTACCCAAGCGTCTCCGCCGAAGCCGAGCCACCGGTGTCGGTGGTCGACAAGACCGTCGACAAGAAAGGCACCCGCGCCGCCGCCGAGGAATACCTGAAGTACCTGTGGTCGCCTGAAGGCCAGGAAATCGCTGCCGCCAACTACCTGCGTCCGCGTGACCCGGCCGTACTGGCCAAGTACACCGACCGCTTCCCGAAAGTGGACTTCCTGTCGGTGGAGAAAACCTTCGGTGACTGGCGCACCGTGCAGAAAACCCACTTCAATGATGGTGGGGTTTTCGACCAGATTTACGCCCAGTAACCACAATCGCCTGTAGGAGCTGCCGCAGGCTGCGATCTTTTGATCTTGAAAAATAAAATTCAAAAGATCGCAGCCTGCGGCAGCTCCTACAGGGGTGTGGCGCTAGCTCAGGTTGCCGCAGAAAATAGCCTGGTGACCATCGGCCGGGCTTTCACGCACGACCAGGGCATAACCGCCCGCTCGCAGCGTTTCCACGGCGACCGGTGCACTCTTCCAGAAATACTGGTGCGACGCCTGCGAATAGAACCGCGCATTCGGACCGTCGTTCATGGCATAGGCCGGTTTCGCACCCAGGCTCGCGCAGCTTCCCGAATAGATATAGGCCTCCAGACGGCCCGGCAAAGCACTTCCCATGCTTTCGCCACTGACCGCGAACCAGAACACCGTTGCTTTACCGTCGGACATCATGATGGGCCGGGCAATGTTCCCGGCATTGATGGAAGTAGCGTTCAGGGGAACGTTGGTGACCTGACTGTCAGGTACTGTCGAGCACCCGAAGATCGACCCAACCGCTACCACCAACGCTAGCGAAGATACGATTTTCATCGTGATACTCCCGCTTTGTAAGGACACGTTGAAGTGATCCCCCTGTAGATTCTAGCTGTCAGGGCAAAGCGGGTGTTTCTTCGGATGGTCGGTCAACCGCTGGCAATCATTACGCCATGGCATGATTACTATCAGTCCAAACTCTCTTCCACCGTTGCGGTCAAGCCTTTAGCCTGCGCGCATTCCCTTCTGTTCAACGAGACACGTTATGACCCCAGCGACTCAGGTGCCCCACGGCACCGCGACAATGACCCGAGGCATGGTGCTGCTGTTCGCCTTCTGCTGCGGTGCGATCGTCGCCAACATCTACTATGCGCAGCCAATCATTGGGCTGATCGCACCGGACATCGGCCTGACCAGCACCATGGCCAGCCTGATCGTGTCGCTGACCCAGATCGGCTATGCCCTGGGCCTGTTCTTCCTCGTACCCCTGGGTGACCTGCTGGAAAACCGCCGGCTGATGATCATCACCACCCTGGTGGCGATTGCCAGCCTGCTGGGCGCGGCGTTCACCGATCAGCCGAACGTGTTTTTGCTGATTTCGCTGCTGGTGGGTTTCAGCTCGGTGTCGGTGCAGATCCTGATTCCACTGGCCGCGCACCTCGCGCCGGAAGAATCTCGCGGCCGCGTGGTCGGCGGGATCATGGGTGGCTTGTTGCTGGGGATTTTGCTGGCGCGACCGGTGTCCAGCGTGGTGGCCGATCATTTCGGTTGGCGGGCAATGTTTGTCATTGCCGCACTATTGATGGCGGCGATCAGCATCGTGCTGGCGCTGACCATCCCCAAGCGCCAGCCTGACCACAGCGCGTCCTACGGCCAATTGCTGGGTTCGCTCTGGACGCTGCTGCGCCAACAACCGGTGTTGCGCCAACGGGCGTTTTACCAAGGCTGCATGTTCGCCACCTTCAGCCTGTTCTGGACCGCCGTGCCGCTGGAACTGGCGCGCAATCATGGCCTGTCGCAAAGCCAGATCGCGATTTTTGCCCTGGTCGGCGCCATCGGCGCCATTGCCGCGCCTATCGCCGGACGCCTGGCCGACGCCGGGCATACCCGCAGTGCGTCATTGCTGGCCCTGCTGTTTGCCAGCCTGAGCTTTCTGCCCGCCTTCATCCACCCGGCCTACAGCGTGATCGGCCTGGCAGTGACCGGCGTGGTCCTGGACTTCTGCGTGCAAATGAACATGGTCCTCGGTCAACGCGCGGTCTATGCCCTGGACGCCAAGAGCCGCAGCCGCCTGAATGCCTTGTACATGACCAGCATCTTCATCGGCGGCGCGTTTGGCTCATCCGTGGCCAGTGCGGTGTATGAGCACGGTGGCTGGTTGTGGATCGTGATCGTGGGCAGTGCGTTTCCCCTGGTGGCGTTGTTGCGGTTCCTCAGTGTTTCACAGAAGGCTTCGCTGGCGACGGCATAACGACTCATGCGCCAGGCGGCAAGTCGGTTTGCCCGCCAAGGCGATGTAACTGTCAATTACGAACCAGCTTCTCCATCGCCGCATCCGCGAGGAACGACGAACGGCTTTTGACATTGTGCTCGCGCACATAACGGTCAATGCGCTGGATCACATAGCCGGGCAACGTCACGTTGACCTTCTCGGTCTTGCCCAGGTATGGCGAGATGTCCAGCTCCAGCATGCCCCAGCCCATGTCGGCGAACTCAGGATTGCTGCGATGCAGCGTCGCCGAAGTCGGCATCGGAACCGATTCGCCATCCGCCGCCAGCTCTTGCAGCATGATGTGGGCAATTTCGACAGCGGCGTTGTAGGCCTCTTCAAAGCTATCCCCGGCGGTTACCGCACCTGGAATATCGGGGATCTGGATACCGATGGCGGTGTTCTCATCGCCCCATTCGATACAGATTGGATATTGCATTATGGATCTCCTGCGTAACTGGCTGGCGGGCAGAACAGCCCGGCTCGCCTCCTGATGCTCTTGACCGTCCCGAGCGGCAGATCCTTTTTCGGATGGGGGACGGGAATGGTGTACGGGTTGTAACGGTGGGTGAAGATGTGATGACTGCCAGTAACCCGGTCCAGGGTCCAACCCGCCTCCATCAACTCCTTGATCAATAGCCTGCTCTGCACCACCAGCCTCCTTGCTTCGGCTCGATAAAAATAACCCTAGAGTTATATTTACTCAAGCACAAAAATCCAAGGTGCGACGTTTGGTTGTGTTGCGGAGTGTGATGACAGACGGATGGGTTCCCACCGGAAACTGGCCAGCGCCAATGCGCGCGCTGGGGGAATATGTGCAGGGGTTGTTACGCAGGGAGAGCTGAGGAGATCCAGGACCAGCTCAAAGGATCGCAGGTTTTGCCAGCGCCTGCTTTGACCGGAGCGTGGTTGTCACGCATCCCGGTCAGGCGCATGCGCCGGGCTCGTCGAGGCAGGCCAATAGTCGCTCGACGGTGCGCTCCAGTGACCCGGAGTTGTCGAGCACGTGCACTGATGGATCATCGGCCAGCAGGCGCTCACTGAAACGGGCATTGCGCGCCAGGCGCTGGTCGATCTCGGCCACGGACTCACGACCCCGCGCCAGCAAGCGCTGGCGCAACACAGCCTCGTCCACAGTCAGCAACACCGCCACCACGTTCGGATAATGCTCGCGAGTATCGTGCAGGTGCCCCCGCGAGCCGTTCACCAGCACGTCCTGCCCGGCAGCCAGCCAGTCGTCGACTTCACGTGGAATGCCATAGGTCAGGCCATTGGCGTGCCAGCTCAGGGCAAACGCGCCCTGGGCCTCCATCTCTATGAACTGCTCCGGACTGACGCCCAACGCCGCTTCGCCAACGGCTTCCGCCGATCGCGTAATGACCCGCCGCACGATACGGCAGCCTCGCTCGGCCAAACGTGTTCGCGCGGCATCGAGCAGGCTGTCCTTGCCCGAGCCCGAAGGCCCGATGAGATAGATCAATCTACCTGACATCCAATCACCCTCTTCGCTAGTCGCCCTACTTGCTGGACCACCGGTTAGTTTTCTTGTCGCGATCAGAGAGCCCGGTGGCCATGAAGCACTCACGGTACCTGGATCCCTGCACGATCTGGCGCTGGCCCGGCGAGTGGTCCATCACCATTGAACGGGTGTGCCGCCAATAGTGTGGCCGGGCTTAATCCTTGAGCTGCCGCAGGCTGCGATCTTTTGACTTTGCTTGCAAGAACAGATTCAGCCCCACAAATAAGGCGACCCCGAAGGTCGCCTTTTGCGTTACTGCCCGAACTGCCGTCCCAAACCACCCGGCACGCCCTGGATGTCCGTCTCTTCCCACGGCCCGTTGGGGCTGATCGAGCGGCTCCAGCCGTTATCCCAACGGTAATAGGTGCGCTGGCGATAGAACGTGTTCGGTTGACCGTCGAGCACGTACACACCCAGTTTCGGATCCCAATGACTGTTACCCCCCGGTGGCGGCGCAAAGCTCGCGGAGGTGCGCGGCAACGGCTTGGCCGGTTTGGCCGGCGTGGTCGGCTTGCTCGGCACCGTCGTCGGCGCCGGCTTGGTACTCGGCTGCGACGGCGGGATCGGTGGCGGGGTCGTCTGCTCGGGTGGCCGTTGGACCGCACAAGCGCTCAGCCCCAAAACAACGCTGAGCAGGGTGATACGAGCAATGGCGGTCATGGTGGCGTTTCCTGTTATTTATCCGGGCTTATTTATCCGGGCTGTCGATGGTCAGTTGTTGCGGCGCGGTGGTGCTGCTGGCCAGGGGCTGGCTGCGACCGATCCACTCGCCTGCCGTCGGTTGGCCGGCACGGGAGATGCGCGCAACCAGTTGGACTTCAGGGAAGTTCGACAGTTTCAACTGCGGCATCATTGCATCGCCATCGCCCAGTTCCACGGTGGCCGGCAGGTCAGCCACGGTCAGGCGCTTGGCCGCCAACGGCGCCGGTGGGCCCGAGGTGGCGCGGGCGAAGATGAACACGCTGTCGCCCGGCTGCACCTTGGCTTTCAGTTCGGCCGCCAGGTCCACCCGGACCTTGAGCAGCGCTGCCGGCTTGGCCGCTGGCGCCTCGGCCACTTTGCCACCGCTGGCCACCAGTTTCTCGCTGGCGCGGGCAATACCGCCCTGCAGCGCGACACGGGATTGATCCTCCGGCGGCAGTTGCTCCAGCAGGCGATTCCAGTAATCGATCGCTTCCTGGTAACGCTGGCCTTCGAAGGCGGCGATGCCCAGCAGGCCAAGGCTGGTGACTTCCTTCGGATCGGCTTTCAGCGCTTCGTCGGTCAGGGCCTGGACCTTGTCAGACCATTTCTTGCCATCGGCGAAGTACAGGGCCTGCGCCCATTGCCCAAGCAGTTCAGGCTGACGCCCGGCGAGATTGACGGTGCGCTCGAAGACCTTCGCCGCGTCACCCGGACGATCCTGGGTCATGTAGGTGCGACCGAGGAAGTACAGGGCTTCGGCGGAATCCGGCTGCGCCGCGACTGCGCGCTCCAGACGTTGGGTCATCTCTTCCATCGACTGCGGCGCCTGGGAGAATTCCCGGGTCAGCTCGACCTTGTCGCTGGCACCGAAATGCAGGTACAGGCCCAGGCCCAGCACCGGGACCAGAATCGCTGCCAGCAACGGCGCCGGTTTGCCCAGGCGCGACACCCGCGGCGCGGCAACGCCCTCGGTGTCGGCGAGCAATTCACGGGCGGCTTCGGCGCGGCCTGCGTCCATTTGCGCGGCATCGAGAACGCCCTCCGCCTGCTGAACCTGCAGCTCAGCCACGCGCTCCTGATACAGCGCCACGTTCAGGGCAGTACGATCCTCTTCGAGCTGGGCGCGACGACTACGCAGAACGGGGATCAGCAGAAAACTCAGGGCCACCAGAAGGAGCAGACCTGCAGCGAGCCAGAAATCAATCATTCTTGGTTTTTATCCAACAGTTGGTCGAGGCGCTCGCGCTCCTCGGCAGAAAGCGAGCCCGGCGTCTCGGCGCGTTGCGCGCGACGACGGCGGACGATCACCGCGATGACCACGAAACCACCCAGCAACAGGCCGGCGGGACCGAACCAGAGCAGCGCGGTCTTGGCGTTCAGGGCCGGTTTGTAGCGGACGAAATCACCGTAGCGATCGACCATGAAGTCGATGATCTGCTGGTTGTCCTTGCCCTCGCCCAACATGCGGAAAATCTCCTTGCGCAGGTCGGCGGCGATCGGCGCATTGGAGTCGGCGATGTCCTGGTTCTGGCACTTGGGGCAACGCAGCTCCTTGGTCAATTCGCGAAAACGCTCGCGATCACCTTCCTTGGCGAACTCGTAGGTGTCGATGGCGGCGTGGGCTACGCCGGCCAGGCTCAAACCCAATACCACGGCGGCTAAAAAGCGTTTCATGGCTTGCCCTCATCAACCAGCGCCTGATACTTGGCCGCCAGTTTTTCGCGCCAGACCTGCTCGTCGATCACGCCGACGAACTTGTCGCGGATGATGCCCTTGGCGTCGATGAAGAAGGTTTCCGGGGCGCCGTACACGCCGAGGTTCAGGCCCAGGGTGCCGGCATCGTCGCGGATGTCCAGTTGATACGGGTTGTGGAACTCAGCCAGCCACTTCAAGGCATCGGCGTTGACGTCCTTGTAGTTGATGCCGTAGATCACCACGCCCTTCTCGGCCAGTTTGTTCAACACCGGGTGCTCGACCCGGCAGGAAATGCACCAGGTGCCCCAGACGTTGACCAGTGCCGGCTTGCCGAGGATGTCGGCGCGGGTCAGGGTCTTGTCGCCCTGCACCGCTGGCAGGGAAAACTCCGGGAACGGTTTGCCGATCATCGCCGAGGGCAACTCGGCCGGGTCGAGGTACAGACCGCGATACAGGAAAACCGCCACCACCAGAAAAATCGCCAGTGGTAACAGCATCAACCAACGTCTCATGCAGTAGCTCCCGTCATGCCCAGCGCTTCACGCACACGGGCTTTCACCTTGACCCGATAACGCCGGTCCATCGCTGCCAGCAACCCGCCCAGCCCGGTGAGCAAGCCACCGAACCAGATCCAGCGCACGAACGGCTTGACGTGTACGCGCACCGCCCAGGCGCCATCCCCCAGGGGCTCGCCCAGGGCGACGTAGAGGTCACGGGTGAAACCGGCGTCGATCCCGGCTTCAGTCATCACCGAGTTCTGTACCGTGTAGAGGCGTTTTTCCGGGTGAAGCACGCTGACTTCCTTGCCGTCCCTGATCACCCGTACGGTGCCCTTGTCGGAGGTGAAGTTCGGGCCTTCGAAATGTTTGGCGCCTTCGAACACGAACTGGTAACCGCCCAGGGCCATGGATTCCCCCGGTGCCAGGCGCAGGTCGCGCTCGGCACTGTTCTGGCTCGACAACACCACGCCGAGGGCGCAGACGGCGATGCCCAGGTGGGCAACCTGCATGCCCCAGTAGCTGCGGGTCAGGGTCGGCAGGCCTTTGATCAGGCCTTTGTGGCGAGTCTTGTCGACAATGTCACGCGCACCGGCCAGCAACACCCAGGCCGCGAGCATGAAGGTCGCCAGCACCGCCCAGTTGAAATCGCCGTAGGCGACGCCCGCCACCACCGCCAGCGCGGCGCTGCCGAGCAGTACCGGGGTGAGCATGCCCAGCAGCCATTTCACCGGGGTGTCTTTCCAGCGCACGATCACGCCGACCGCCATCACCAGCATCAACAAGGCCATCAACGGAATGAACAGCGCGTTGAAGTACGGCGGGCCGACCGACAGCTTGGCACCGGTCATGGCATCCAGGATCAACGGATACAAGGTGCCCAGCAGTATCATCGAAGCCGCCACCACCAGCACCAGGTTGTTGCCCAGCAACAGGGTTTCCCGGGACCAGAGGTTGAAGCCGACCTGGCTCTTGACCACCGGTGCACGCAAGGCGAACAGCGTCAGCGAACCGCCGACCACGAACAGCAGGAAGATCAGGATGAACACGCCGCGCTCGGGGTCCGAGGCAAAGGCATGCACCGAGGTCAGCACGCCGGAACGCACGAGGAAGGTGCCCAGCAGGCTCAACGAAAAGGCGGCAATGGCCAGCAACACGGTCCAGCTCTTGAACACGCCACGTTTTTCCGTGACCGCCAACGAGTGAATCAGCGCGGTGCCCACCAGCCATGGCATGAACGAGGCGTTTTCCACCGGGTCCCAGAACCACCAGCCGCCCCAGCCGAGTTCGTAGTAGGCCCACCACGAGCCCAGGGTGATGCCGATGCCGAGGAAGGCCCAGGCGACGATGGTCCATGGACGCGACCAACGCGCCCACGCGGCATCCAGACGACCGCCCATCAACGCGGCGATGGCGAAGGCGAACGCCACCGAGAAACCGACGTAACCCATGTACAGCATCGGTGGGTGGACGATCAGGCCGATATCCTGCAGCAACGGATTGAGGTCGGCGCCATCGCTGGGGATTTGCGGCAGGATGCGCTTGAACGGGTTCGAAGTGAGGATCAGGAACAACAGGAAACCCGTGCTGATCATGCCCATCACCGCCAGCACCCGCGCCAGCATCACCTGCGGCAGCTGCCGGGAGAACACCGACACGGCAAACGTCCAGGCGCCGAGGATCAACGCCCAGAGCAGTAACGAACCTTCGTGCGCGCCCCACACGGCGCTGAACTTGTAGTACCAGGGCAAGGCGCTGTTGGAGTTGCTGGCGACATAGGCGACGGAGAAATCGTCGGCCATGAACGCGTAGGTCAGGCAACCGAAGGCGAACAGCAGGAACGCGAACTGGCCCCATGCGGCCGGTTGGGCCAGGCTCATCCACAAGCGATCACCGCGCCAGGCGCCAACCAACGGCACCACGGCCTGAACCAGGGCGAAGCACAGCGCCAGGATCATGGCCAGGTGGCCCAGCTCCGGGATAAAGATTCCAGATGTCATCAGTTAGCCCTCTTTCGCGGGAGTGGGTGCCGACTGGCCGCTGTCTTTCAGGGCCTTGGTCACTTCCGGCGGCATGTACTTTTCATCGTGCTTGGCCAGCACTTCATCGGCCACCACCACGCCGTCGGCATTGAGCTTGCCCAGGGCGACGATGCCCTGCCCTTCGCGGAACAGGTCAGGGAGGATGCCGCGATAAGCGATGGTCACGGATTTGTTGAAGTCGGTAACGACGAACTTCACGTCCAGCGAGTCGCCGGAGCGCTGCAGGGAACCCGCTTCGACCATGCCGCCGGCGCGGATGCGCGTGTCCTTTGGGGCTTCGCCATTGGCGATCTGGGTCGGTGTATAAAACAGGTTGATGTTCTGCTGCAGGGCGCTCAGGGCCAGGCCCACCGCGGCGCCGACCCCGACCAGGATCGCCAGAATAATGATGAGACGCTTTTTACGCAGCGGATTCACTTGCCGTTCTCCCGGCGCAGACGACGCGCCTCTTGTTGCAGATACCGCTTGCGGGCCAGGATCGGCGCCGCCACGTTGAGGGCCAGCACCGCCAGGCAGATGCCGTAGGCCGACCAGACATACAGGCCGTGATGGCCCATGGCGAGGAAATCGCCGAATGAAGCAAAACTCATCGAGCGACCTCCAGGCTGTTTTCCACTTCGGCCTTGACCCAGCTGGCCCGGGCTTCGCGCTTGAGCACTTCAAGGCGCATGCGCAGCAGCAACACCGCACCGAAGAAACAGTAGAAACCCAGCGCCGTCAGCAGCAACGGCAGCCACATCTCGGCGGGCATCGCCGGTTTTTCCGTGAGGGTGAAGGTCGCGCCCTGGTGCAGGGTGTTCCACCACTCCACCGAGTACTTGATGATCGGGATATTGATCACGCCGACAATCGCCAGCACCGCGCAAGCCTTGGCCGCGCTGTCACGATTGCTGATGGCGTTGCCCAGCGCAATAAGACCGAAGTACAGGAAAAGCAGGATCAGCATGGACGTAAGGCGTGCATCCCAGACCCACCACGAGCCCCAGGTCGGCTTGCCCCAGATCGCCCCGGTGACCAGCGCCACGGCGGTCATCCAGGCACCGATGGGCGCTGCGCTTTGCAGGGCGACGTCGGCCAGTTTCATTTTCCACACCAGCCCGACGATGCCGCACACCGCCAGCATCACGTAGATGGACTGGGCCAACATGGCGGCCGGGACGTGGATATAGATGATGCGAAAGCTGTTGCCCTGCTGGTAGTCCGGCGGCGCGAAGGCCAGGCCCCAGACCACGCCAATGCCGATCAGCAGCAACGCCGCGACGCTCAGCCATGGCAGCATTTTGCCGCTGATGCCGTAAAACCATTTGGGCGAGCCGAGCTTGTGAAACCACGTCCAGTTCATACTTTGTTTCCGTCACGGTTGCTCTTTACTGTGAAGAGCCAGGGCCTGCCTTTCTTCAAAAGAAGTGATCAAAAAATGATCAGGCCTCATTATTATTCGCCGACGCTGATCTTCAGGCCAGCAGCTATTGCAAAAGGTGTCAGGGTTATCGCCAGGGCGGTCAGGCTACCAAGCCACAAGAGATAACCGGTCGCCGGCATGCCCTGCAAGGCCGCCTGCAAGGCGCCACTGCCAAGTATCAACACCGGGATGTACAACGGCAGGATCAGCAACGCCAACAACAGGCCACCGCGCTTCAAACCGACCGTCAAGGCCGCGCCCACCGCACCGAGCAGGCTCAGCACCGGTGTACCCAGCAATAAGGAAAGCAGCAACACCGGCAGACAGGCGGCAGGCAAACCGAGCATCAACGCCAGCAAGGGCGCGAGCAAAACCAGTGCCAGGCCGGAAAACGCCCAGTGTGCCAGTACCTTGGCCAAAACCAGAAGAGCCAGGGGGTGCGGCGAAAGGACCCACTGTTCCAGCGATCCGTCTTCGAAATCACTGCGGAAGAGCCCGTCCAGCGAGAGCAGGACCGATAAAAGGGCCGCCACCCAGACCAGTCCCGGAGACAAGGTTTGCAACAATTGAGACTCGGGACCGACCGCCAGCGGGAACAGCGAAACGACGATGGCAAAGAACACCAGCGGATTGGCCAGCTCGGCGGGACGGCGGAACAGCAGACGGGCCTCACGGGCGACCAACAGGCCGAAAACACTCATACGGCCCAGTTCCCCAGATCAATATCGCGATAGCTCGCCGGCATCCGGCTCAGCGTGTGGTGAGTGGTCAGCACCACCATGCCGCCGCGCTCGCAGTGCGCAGCCAGGTGTTCTTCGAGTTGCGCCACGCCTTGCTTGTCGAGGGCGGTGAACGGCTCATCGAGGATCCACAGCGGCGGGCTGTCCAGATAGAGCCGCGCCAGGGCCACTCGGCGCTGTTGACCGGCGGACAGGGTGTGGCAAGGCACGTCCTCGAAACCCCGCAGTCCGACAGCCGCCAAGGCCTGCCAGATCGCCTCATGGGACGCCGGTTGATGCAGGGCGCAAAGCCAGCTCAGGTTCTCGTGCGGGGTCAGCAAGTCCTTGATGCCGGCGGCATGACCGATCCACAAAAGATTGCGCGCAAGCTCGGTGCGTTGCTCGCTCAGCGGTTGACCGTTGAGCAGCACTTGACCGGCAGTCGGGTGCATCAGGCCGGACAACAGGCGCAACAGGCTGGTCTTGCCACTGCCATTGGGGCCACTGATCTGTACCATTTCGCCACTGGCCATTCTCAAATCGAGATTTTCGAAGAGCAGCCGAAGGTCTCGCTCACAGGCAAGGGCAACGGTTTGCAGGACTGGACTGGTCAAGGGTTCACGGGCCTTATACGGTTCAAGTCGGCGCTGGCGCAGCCGTTAAAGAGATGCAGAATAAAGGTATTGGCGCCCCGAACGAGAGAGCTGCGTCAATTAACTGCGAAATTTAGCGCAATCTGTATACAACGGAGCGGCATTATACATGCCATTTCCTACTCTCAAGCGTGCAATTTCCCAAGGTTGTGACCGCGTATGACAGGCGAAATGAACATCCTCCCGCTACCGCAGGCCGCCCCGGCGACCGCACGCCCGCAGGCGGTCAACGGCGAGCTGCTCAAGCTGCTGACGCCTATGGAGGGCCTGATCAGCGCCGGCCAGACCGCCAAGGCCGAAGTGCTGTCGCTCAAGCAGGCGGACCAGGCGTTTCAATTGCTGCTCAAGCTCACCCTCGAAAGCGGCCGGCAGACCACGCTCCAGGCCCTCAGCAACCAACCCTTGGCCCAAGGCACCAGCGTCGCAGTCACCCAACCTTCGGCGGGCAATCTGGCGGTCACCGTACAGCAAGCTCTCGCCGCCAGCGTCGCCACCCTCACCCGCCTCGACACGGCGCAAATGCCGGTCGGCACCTTGGTGCAGGGTAAGGTACTGACTTCTCAGGTGCTGCCACAAGTGCCGGGGCAACCCGCGGTGTTTCGCTCGATGGTCAGTCTGCTCAACACCGCGCTGAGCGGCAGCACGCTGAGCATCGACAGCGCGCAGCCGTTGCGCATCGGCACATTGCTCAGCGCCCAGGTGCAAGACGCCCAGACCTTGAAGTTCGTGCCCTTGAGCAGCCGCCAGGAACAATTGGCCGTGACCCAGCAACTGCTCAGCCAGCAAAGCCGCCAGGGCTCGCTGGACGGCTTGCTCAAACTGCTGCAAAACCTGCCGGCTTCGGACCAGACCTCCGGCGACCTGCGCGCGGCCGTGGACCGATTGCTTGCGGGCCTGCCGGACCTCCAGCAATTGAGCAGCGCCAAAGGCCTGGCCCAGGCGCTGGCCAGCAGCGGCGCATTCCTCGAAGCAAAACTGCTGGGCGGGCAGAACCTGGCGCCGGACATGAAAGGCGACCTGCTCAAACTGATCGGCCAATTGTCCTCCGCGCTTCCAGCCGGCACCCACCTCAGCGCGATCATCGCCGGCAACACCCTGGCCCAGGCCATGCCGAGTTTTGTACGCAATGCCTTGGGCATGCTGGGTCAGGTCAACGCCAAGCCGTCACCGAGCGGGTTTCCGCTGCCTGAACGGCTATTGCAAGGCGCCGAAGGCGAAGACGATCTGGAACACCTGCTGCGCCTGGCCGCCGCAGCGGTTTCCCGCCTGCAAAGTCACCAGCTGTCCAGCCTGGAGCAAACCGGCGTCACCTCGGACGGGCGCTTGATGAGTACCTGGCAATTGGAGATCCCGATGCGCAACCTGCAGGACATCGTGCCGTTGCAGGTCAAGTTCCAACGCGAGGAGGCCCACGAAAGAGAACAACCCAAGGAACGCCCCGAAGAACGCGCGCCCAAACAACAACTCTGGCGCATCGAACTGGCGTTCGACATGGAGCCGCTCGGCCCGTTGCAGGTACAGGCACAGCTGATCCAGGGCAGCCTCAGCAGCCAGCTGTGGGCCGAACGCGCCTACACCGCCAGCCTGATCGAAAGCAACCTGGCGGCCCTGCGCCAACGCATGCTGGCGGCAGGCCTGAACGTCGGCGATCTCGACTGCCACCTCGGCAAACCGCCCCAAGGTCCACAAACCCGCCTCGAACAACGCTGGGTCGACGAAAACGCATGAAAAACCCCAACGCCCCACGCCAGGCCATCGCCCTCAAATACGACGGCACCCACGCCCCGACCCTCACCGCCAAGGGCGACGAAGAACTGGCCGAAGAAATCCTGCGCATCGCCCGCGACTGCGAAGTGCCGATCTATGAGAACTCCGAACTGGTGAGCCTGCTGGCGCGGATGGAGTTGGGGGACAGTATTCCGCAGGAGCTTTATCTGACGATTGCCGAGATTATTGCGTTTGCGTGGAATTTGAAGGGGAAGTTACCGGTGGGGCAGGATCTGGATGCAGTGAGAGTGGAACGCGATATATCTGAGCGGGGAGATGATTATTGAAATGCTGACTGCCCTCACTTGGAGAGCAGCCGGCACAACGATTTATGGTAATACCTGAATCAGGCATCGTTCCCACGGTCTTCCAGTCGAATATCACCCGCGGTTACTTTACCGTCATTCCACCTGACTAGAACAAAAGAAATACGCAAACCTACAAGGGGTAACAGATGTTCCATGCCCTTGAAGTCACTTCCGCGAAGGTCGTATAGATTATTATCAAGTGCGGATCGGACCGTTCCTTTCGCCGCTGGCGTTATGACTGGCCAACCTGGATGCTCCAATTCAAAAGACGCAATGATTCCGATATGACGATTTTGCTGCTGTTCCATGCGACAACTCCTTGAAATCGAAATTTCACACATTAGTGATCACGCCTGCCAAGCAGGATCGAATTCAAATTAGAGTTTTCGACACAACGACACAACTGTTAAAAGTACCAGGATTCACGTTTCAAGAGCGCTGTTTTAAGCCCGAACTAACAAGCTGACATAGCTATTGAAGTATTTTGGCCTTTCAAAAAATCATATATTACGGTGATCTTTAGATTGTCTTCGCTGGCAAGCCAGCTCCTACAGGGGGATGCGTTTACCTAAACTCCCGATAAAAACGAAAAGATCGCAGCCTTCGGCAGCTCCTACAGGTGAATGTAAGCCCCTGTGAGCTGCCGAAGGCTGCGATCTTTTGCTTGAGGCTTGCCGCTAGAAGCTGCTAGCTGCTCTTGTGCAACTTGCTCATCAACTCCGCCTCGGCCTTGGTCAGGCCGCAGGACTGGGTCAGTTCGTCGACGCTGGCGCCCATCCCGACCAGTTTCGCAGCCTGTTCAAACGACAGGCTCGCCGGATCGCGCTGTTCCAGGCGGGCCAGTCTGTCCGGCAAGGGTGCGACCAGCGCACGAAGTTCATGCAGGTCTTCGCCCATGCTCACGTTGCCGTTCTGGTAATTGTCGACGCGCCGGCCCAGGTCCTTGATGCGCTGGTCACGCTGCGCATCGCCCTGGGCCTGTTGTGCCGCGATCAGCTTCTGACCGCGCACGTAAGACAGAAACATTGCCAGCGTGCCTGCCCATAACAGGAACAGGACAATGACCGCTACTTCGAGGATCAATCAGATATTCTCCAGATCCGACCATTCTTCTTCGCTCATCATCTTGTCCAGTTCGACCAGGATCAGCAGTTCGTTGTTCTTGTTGCACACGCCTTGAATGAACTTGGCGGACTCTTCGTTACCGACGTTCGGTGCCGTCTCGATTTCCGACTGACGCAGGTAAACCACTTCGGCCACGCTGTCGACCATGATCCCGACCACTTGCTTGTCGGCTTCGATGATGACGATGCGGGTGTTGTCGCTGATTTCGGCGTTCATCAGGCCGAAGCGCTGGCGGGTGTCGATCACGGTGACCACGTTGCCGCGCAGGTTGATGATGCCCAGCACGTAGCTCGGGGCACCCGGTACCGGGGCTATTTCGGTGTAGCGCAGGACTTCCTGGACGCGCATCACGTTGATGCCGTAGGTTTCATTGTCCAGCTTGAAGGTAACCCATTGCAGGATCGGATCTTCGGAACCCTTTGCCGCCGTTGCCTTGTCATTCATACCCTGATCCCCTCAAGAAACCGCCCTGGCGGTGTTGTTCTGTTATGTAGTTTTGTGGGTCGGCTTGCTGCCGCCCATGTGCCTGGCCCCACCGCTGGCGATCAACTCGGCCAGTTCGGATACATCGAGCAAGGCACACATGTGCTCTATCACCGTGCCCGCCAGCCATGGCCGTTGGCCACGGTGGCTGCGCCATTTGATTTCGTTCGGGTCCAGGCGCAACGAACGACTGACCTGATGCACCGCCAGCCCCCACTCGTAGCCCTGGACGGAGATCACGTATTGCAAGCCCTGCTTGAAGTCCTCGCGGTAGCGATCGGGCATGACCCAACGGGCCGTGTCCAGGACCTTGAGGTTGCCTGCCTGGCTCGGCAGGATGCCGAGGAACCAGTCCGGCTGTCCGAACAACGACGTCAGCTCATGACCGGCCAGTGGATAGATCGAACCCAGGCACACCAGCGGCACCGCCAGGGTCAGCCCGGCGACATCGAACAACAGGCATTCGAAGGGTTCGGCCGCCCAGGCCGGACGACCGTCGGTTTCTGCCGGTGGCGGCGTGCTGGCAGGTGGCAGATGCACTTCGACGACTGGAGGCACCAGGGCTTGATGCACTTCGACGGGCGGCGGTACCAGGGCTTGCAGCAAGGGCGCGATGGTCGATACCGGCGTCAGGACCGGTGGCGACGCTTCGATCACGGCCACAGCGGGCTTCGCCACAGCTACCACAGGCGCAACGTCCGGGGCGGCGCCCTTCGGTGCATCCCGGGCCTGCTCTTCGAGCACTGCGGCCTGGAATTCGTCGAGCGCAGACTCGGCTTCGATCACTTCGGACGGTGCGTCGGTGTCCGCCGAGAGTTCCTCGGTGACTTCTTGCAGCAGGCTGTCCAGATACGACTGCAGTGCCAGTTGCGGGCGCGATGTGATCTTTACCGGACGATTCACTGACACCCCCCCACTGTAGGAGCGAGCTTGCTCGCGAAGAACCCGAGAGCGACGCGGGGTGCCAGGTTTCGAGCGTTATCGTTGACGACCATCGCGAGCAAGCTTGCTCCTACAGGAGCGAGAGCGACGCGGGGTGCCAGGTTTCGAGCGTTATCGTTGACGACCGTCGCGAGCAAGCTTGCTCCTACAGGAGCGAGAGCGACGCGGGGTGCCAGGTTTCGAGCGTTATCGTTGACGACCGTCGCGAGCAAGCTTGCTCCTACAGGAGCGAGAGCGACGCGGGGTGACCGGTTTTCAGCGTTATCGTTGACGACCGTCGCGAGCAAGCTTGCTCCTACAGGAGCAAGAGCGACGCGGGGTGACCGGTTTCCAGCGTTATCGTTGACGACCGTCGCGAGCAAGCTTGCTCCTACAGGAGCGAGAGCGACGCGGGGTGCCAGGTTTCCAGCGTTATCGTTGACGACCGTCGCGAGCAAGCTTGCTCCTACAGGGATCGGGCTCATTCTTATGCCACCTGCGCAACGAGTTGCGCCGCCAGCAGGTGCTTGAGCAGCGCGCGGTAGGCGACGACGCCACGGCTTTTGCCGTCGAATTGGGAAGGCGTCAGACCCGCCCGGCTGGCATCGCGCAGGCGCGTGTCGACCGGGATGTAGCCTTGCCAGATCTCTTGCGGAAACTTGTCGCGCACCACCCGCAGTGTACTGAGGGACGCCTGGGTGCGGCGGTCGAACAGGGTGGGCACGATGGTGAACGGCAAGGCCTGCTTGCGCGAACGATTGATCATCGCCAGGGTGTTGACCATGCGCTCCAGGCCTTTGACCGCCAGGTGTTCGGTCTGCACCGGAATCACCAGTTGCTGGCTCGCTGCCAACGCATTGACCATCAGCACCCCGAGCAACGGCGGGCTGTCAATCACCGCGTAATCGAAGTCCTGCCACAACTGCGCCAGGCTCTTGGCGATCACCAGGCCCAGGCCACTCTGGCCGGGCGACTGGCGTTCGAGGGTGGCCAACGCGGTGCTCGAGGGCAACAGGGAAATCGATTCGTTACTGGTGGGCAGCAACAACTGGCCCGGCAGGCCCTGGGGCACGCTGCCTTTATGCAGGAACAGGTCGTAGTTGCTGTGTTCCAGGCTGTCGGGGTCGTAACCGAAATAGCTGGTCATGGAGCCATGGGGGTCGAGATCGACCACGACCACGCGCTTGCCCGCCTCGGCCAGCAACCCGGCTAAAGCGATGGAGGAAGTGGTTTTACCGACACCACCCTTTTGATTGGCGACTGCCCAGACTCTCATTCGATTGTTCCTCCCGGCCCAACGGCTCGGCCGAGAATTAGCTCAACGTGTTAATGCGGGTGACGGAGAATTGACGGCGTTCTCCCCTACCGGCGACTTGACCTTGGTCGGTGCAGTTTGTGTGCCAGCACGCTTCAAGGCGGCATCCGGTTGTGCATTGGCCGCGCCGGTCGCGGTGAGGCTGCGGCGCACGTCGAGGTTGCGCGACACCACCAGCACCACGCGACGGTTGCGCGCCCGGCCCTCGGCCGTGGCGTTGTTGGCCACCGGCTGAAACTCGCCATACCCCACCGACGCCAGGCGACCGGGATTGACCCCCTGCATCGCCAGCATCCGAACGATGCTGGCCGAGCGGGCCGAAGACAGTTCCCAGTTGGTGGGGTACTGCGAGGTGCGGATCGGTTGGTCGTCGGTGAAACCCTCGACGTGGATCGGGTTGTCGAACGGTTTCAGGATCGCCGCGACCTTGTCGATGATGTTGAAGGCAATGTCGCTGGGCATGGCATCGCCGCTGCCGAACAACAGGCTGGAATTGAGTTCGATCTCCACCCACAACTCGTTGCCGCGCACGGTCATCTGCTTGGAACTGATCAGGTCGCCGAAGGCCGCGCTGATGTCGTCGGCGATGCTTTTGAGCGGATCGCTGGCACCCGAGACACCGGCATCGACCTGGTCACTGTCCTTGACCAGCGGCTTGGCCGGGGTCACGGTTTTTGGCCGCTCGTCGCCAATGGGGATTGGCTTGAGCGCGCGATCGGTGTCGGTGAAGACGCCGATCAATGCCTCGGAAATGACTTTGTACTTGCCTTCGTTGATCGAGGAGATCGAGTACATCACCACGAAGAAGGCGAACAGCAAGGTGATGAAGTCAGCGTAGGACACGAGCCAACGCTCATGGTTTACATGTTCATCATGTTGACGACGACGAGCCATAGTCCATTACCCCCATCAATCCATGAAGCCCTGGAGCTTCAACTCGATCGAGCGTGGGTTTTCACCTTCGGCGATCGACAGGATCCCTTCCAGCAACATTTCGCGATAACGCGACTGGCGCAACGCGATGGACTTGAGCTTGGCGGCAATCGGCAGCAACACCAGGTTGGCACTGGCCACACCATAGATGGTGGCGACGAAGGCCACGGCGATGCCATTGCCCAACTGGGACGGATCCCCCAGGTTGCCCATCACATGAATCAGGCCCATCACCGCACCGATGATGCCGATGGTCGGCGCATAACCGCCCATGCTTTCGAAAACCTTGGCGGCTTCGATGTCGCGGCTTTCCTGGGTGTAGAAATCCACCTCGAGAATACTGCGGATCGCTTCCGGCTCGGCGCCATCGACCAGCAATTGCAAGCCTTTGCGCGAGTAACTGTCGGGTTCGGCGTCGGCCACCCCTTCCAGCCCGAGCAGGCCTTCCTTGCGGGCGGTCAGGCTCCAGTTGACGACGCGATCGATGCCGCCGGCCAGGTCGACCCGTGGCGGAAACAGGATCCACGCGAGGATCTGCATGGCCCGCTTGAAGGCGCTCATGGGCGACTGCAGCAACGCCGCGCCAATGGTCCCGCCCAGCACGATCAACGCGGCCGGACCGTTGGCCAGCGCGCCGATATGGCCGCCTTCAAGGTAGTTGCCACCAATGATGGCGACAAACGCCATGATGATGCCGATGAGACTCAGAACATCCATCAGACACAGGCCTCGACGATGTGCCGGCCGATGTCATCCAGTGCGTACACCGCGTCGGCCAGTTCGGCTTTGACGATGGCCATGGGCATGCCGTAGATCACGCAGCTGGCTTCATCCTGGGCCCAGATCGAACTGCCGCTCTGCTTGAGCAGGCGTGCGCCTTCGCGGCCGTCGGCGCCCATGCCGGTCAGTACCACCGCCAGAACTTTGTCGCCGTAGGACTTGGCAGCCGAACCGAAGGTGATGTCCACGCACGGCTTGTAGTTCAAGCGCTCGTCGCCCGGGAGGATTTTCACCGCGCCCCGGCCGTCGACCATCATCTGCTTGCCACCGGGCGCCAACAAGGCCAGGCCCGGGCGCAGGATGTCGCCATCCTCGGCTTCCTTGACGTGGATCCGGCAGAGCTTGTCCAGGCGTTCGGCGAACGCCTTGGTGAAGGCCGCCGGCATGTGCTGGACCAAGACGATGGGGGCCGGAAAGTTGGCTGGCAATTGGGTCAATACCCGCTGCAGGGCAACCGGGCCGCCGGTGGACGTACCGATGGCGACCAGTTTGTAGGCTTTGCGCTTGGGCGCCGGCGATGATGGGGGGTGCGCAGGTGCACGAGTCGGGATCGGAGCAGGTGCCTGACGCACAGGCGCGCTGCTGCCATAACCAATGGTGCTCGCAGGCGTTGGCGCCTGCGCCGGCGCGGCCACCGGTGCCGGCGCACTGTAACTGCTGACTCGACGATTGCTGCGCGAGATGCTGAGAATCTTCTCGCACAGCAGTTGCTTGACCTTCTCGGGGTTGCGCGAGATGTCTTCGAAGTTCTTCGGCAGGAAGTCCACCGCGCCGGCATCCAGCGCGTCCAGGGTGACCCGGGCGCCTTCATGGGTCAGCGAGGAAAACATCAGCACCGGGGTCGGGCAGCGCTGCATGATGTGCCGTACCGCGGTGATGCCATCCATCATCGGCATCTCGTAGTCCATGGTGATCACGTCCGGCTTGAGGGCCAGCGCCTGATCGATCGCCTCTTTGCCGTTGGTCGCCGTGCCGACGACCTGGATATTCACATCCGCTGAAAGAATTTCCGAGACGCGGCGGCGGAAAAACCCCGAATCGTCCACCACCAGGACCTTGACTGCCATAAACACTCCATTAGACGCAGCGGGGCATCAGTCGCACCGCCGCGCCAGAATCAAATACGCCGTGTGGCGTAACGCTTGAGCATGCTCGGAACATCGAGAATCAGCGCGATGCGGCCGTCACCGGTAATGGTGGCGCCCGACATCCCCGGGGTTCCCTGGAGCATTTTGCCCAATGGCTTGATGACCACTTCTTCCTGGCCCACCAGCTGGTCGACGACAAAGCCGATCCGCTGGGTGCCCACCGAAAGGATCACCACGTGGCCTTCGCGCTGCTCTTCGTGAGCGGCGGAGCTGACCAGCCAGCGCTTGAGGTAGAACAACGGCAGTGCCTTGTCGCGCACTATCACCACTTCCTGGCCGTCCACCACGTTGGTGCGCGACAGGTCGAGGTGGAAGATCTCGTTGACGTTCACCAGCGGGAAGGCGAACGCCTGGTTGCCGAGCATGACCATCAGGGTCGGCATGATCGCCAGGGTCAGCGGCACCTTGATGACGATCTTCGAGCCCTGGCCCTTGGCCGAGTAGATGTTGATCGAGCCGTTGAGCTGGGAGATCTTGGTTTTCACCACGTCCATGCCCACGCCGCGACCCGACACGTCGGAGATCTCGGTCTTGGTCGAGAAGCCCGGGGCGAAAATCAGGTTGTAGCACTCGGTATCGCTCAGGCGGTCGGCCGCGTCCTTGTCCATCACACCGCGTTTAACGGCGATGGCACGCAGGACGTTCGGGTCCATGCCCTTGCCGTCGTCGGAGATCGACAACAGGATGTGATCGCCTTCCTGCTCGGCCGCCAGGATCACCTTGCCGCCACGGGCCTTGCCCGAGGCTTCGCGTTCTTCCGGCGATTCGATGCCGTGATCGACCGCGTTGCGCACCAGGTGGACCAGCGGGTCGGCCAGGGCTTCGACCAGGTTCTTGTCGAGGTCGGTGTCTTCGCCGACCAGCTCCAGGTTGATCTCTTTCTTGAGCTGGCGTGCCAGGTCGCGAACCAGGCGCGGGAAACGTCCGAAGACTTTCTTGATCGGTTGCATGCGCGTCTTCATGACCGCGGTCTGCAGGTCGGCCGTGACCACGTCGAGGTTCGACACGGCCTTGGACATGGCTTCGTCGGCGCTGTTGGCACCCAGGCGCACCAGGCGGTTACGCACCAGCACCAGCTCGCCGACCATGTTCATGATCTCGTCCAGCCGCGCGGTATCGACCCGCACGGTGGTCTCGGCTTCGCTGGCCGGTTTTTCCGCGGGTGGCGCGGCGGGGGCACGGGCCGCAGCCGGTGCAGCGACGGCAACGGGTGCCGGCGCTTCGGCTTTCGCTTCGGGCGCCATGGCCACGGGCTTGGGTGCAACCACCTTGGCGGCCGGAGCAGCTACCGAGGCGCTCGAGCTGTTCGCCGCTGTCGCGGTGCCCACTTCGCTGAACTTGCCTTTGCCGTGCAGTTCATCGAGCAGGGCTTCGAATTCATGATCGCTGATCAGGTCGCTGCCGGCCGCCGCTGCGGTGGGCGCTGCCGGTGCAGGCACCGATGCGATGGCCGACTCCAGGGCCTCTACCGCAAAGTTGCCCTTGCCGTGCAGTTGGTCGAGCAAGGCTTCGAATTCTTCGTCGGTGATGTCCGAGCTATCGCCAGCGGGTTTCGGCTCTGGCGGCACGACGGGCGCCGGGGCCACTGCATCGACGGCGAACTTGCCCTTGCCGTGCAGTTGATCGAGCAACGACTCGAACTCGGCGTCGGTGATTTCGTCGCTGGCAGGCACTTCGCTGGCCGGTGCTGGCGCAACCGCTGGCGTCTCGGCCTGGGCCTTGACGGCGTTCAGCGAGTCCAGCAATTGCTCGAATTCGTTATCGGTAATATCGCCGGAATCGGCTTCAGGTGCTTCGACCACTGCCGCTGCAGGTACAGCAGCCACCTCGTCAGCCGATTGCGGCTCGGCCAGGCGCGCCAGGGCCGCCAGCAGTTCAGGTGTTGCAGCCGTGACCGGACACCGCTCGCGCACTTCGCCGAACATGCTGTTCACGGCGTCCAGCGCTTCGAGGACCACGTCCATCAATTCCGAGTCGACGCGACGTTCGCCCTTGCGCAGGATGTCGAACACGTTCTCGGCGATGTGGCAGCACTCCACCAGCTCGTTGAGCTGGAGGAAGCCGGCGCCCCCTTTTACAGTGTGAAAACCGCGAAAAATTGCATTGAGCAAGTCCGCATCATCCGGACGGCTTTCCAGCTCGACCAGTTGCTCGGACAGTTGCTCTAGAATCTCGCCGGCCTCAACCAGGAAATCCTGAAGGATCTCTTCATCGGCGCCGAAGCTCATTAAGGGGGTGCTCCTAAGGTCTAAAAACCTAAAAACCTAAAAAACTAAAATCCAAGGCTGGATAACAAATCGTCCACATCGTCCTGACCGGACATAACGTCTTCTCTTTTATCGGCATGAATCTGCGGACCTTCACCCTTCGAGAGATGTTTTTGTGGATCTTTTTCTGCAAGCATTGCCGCACGGTCATGTTCGATGCCCGCAAAGCGGTCCACCTGACTGGCCATCAGCACGAGCTTGAGCAGGTTGCTTTCCACTTCGGTGACCAGCTGGGTCACGCGCTTGATCACCTGACCGGTAAGGTCCTGGTAATCCTGGGCGAGCAGAATGTCGTTGAGGTTGCTCGACACCGCGCGGTTGTCCGTGCTGCTGCGCGTCAGGAAGCCGTCGACGCGCCGGGCCAGTTCACGAAACTCTTCAGCGCCGACTTCGCGCCGCATGAACCGTCCCCAGTCGGTGCTCAGGCCCTGGGCTTCTTCAGCCAGGCTGTTGACCAGCGGCGTGGCGTTTTCCACCAGGTCCATGGTGCGATTGGCGGCGGCTTCGGTCAGCTTGACCACATACCCCAGGCGCTCGGTGGCGTCGGTGATCTGTGAGACTTCCTCGGCTTGCGGCATGTGCGGGTCAATCTGGAAATTGACGATCGCGCTGTGCAGCTCGCGGGTGAGCTTGCCCACTTCCTGATACAGGCCACGGTCACGGGTCTGGTTGAGCTCATGGATCAATTGCACAGCATCGCCGAACCTGCCCTTTTCAAGGCTCTCGACCAATTCGACGGCGTGTTTTTTCAGGGTCGATTCAAAATCGCCCTGGGATGATTCGTTATGCCCCATAGCTCCCCCGTGGCGCAGTTCAACCGATGCGTTCGAAAATCTTTTCGATTTTTTCTTTCAACGCCTGGGCCGTGAAGGGTTTGACCACATAGCCGTTTACACCGGCCTGGGCTGCTTCGATGATCTGCTCGCGCTTGGCTTCGGCGGTCACCATCAGCACTGGCAGGTGCTTGAGCCTTTCATCGGCGCGCACGTGGCGCAGCAGATCGATACCGGTCATGCCAGGCATGTTCCAGTCCGTCACCAGAAAGTCGATGCTCCCGCTGTTGAGTACCGGAATGGCGCTAGTGCCATCGTCGGCCTCGACCGTGTTGGTGAACCCAAGGTCACGCAACAGGTTTTTAATGATCCGCCGCATCGTTGAGAAGTCATCAACGATGAGGATTTTCATGTTCTTGTCCAATTCGACCTCCAAGCAGACTAAAACGCGCCCAGCACCTGGACGCGCCATTTCAATCAAACTGGCGAAACACTCGATGACTGTCTGGAGTACAACGGATCGAGACCGGCGCGGTTCATCACCCCACCAGCCAAGTCGCAGTGCCCCCACACTGCCTTCAGCGCGCTCGCCACTCTCCCAGACGCCCCCGCAAGCGGGCCGCGCACTGGCTGTGTAACTGGCTGACCCGGGATTCGCTGACCCCCAGGACCTCGCCGATTTCCTTGAGATTCAACTCTTCGTCGTAGTACAGCGCCAACACCAGGCGCTCGCGCTCCGGCAAATTGGCGATCGCATCGGCCAGCGCCGCCTGGAAGCGTTCATCTTCCAGATCGCGCGACGGTTCCAGATGCGCACTCGCGCCGTCCTCGTGCAGCCCTTCGTGTTCGCCGTCCTGCAACAGGTCGTCGAAACTGAACAGGCGGCTGCCCAGGGTGTCGTTCAAAATCCCGTAATAATCGTCAAGGCTCAATTGGAGTTCGGCCGCAACCTCGTGATCTTTAGCGTCACGCCCGGTTTTAGCTTCAATTGTGCGGATCGCGTCGCTGACCATCCGCGTATTGCGATGCACCGAACGCGGCGCCCAATCGCCCTTGCGCACTTCATCGAGCATGGCGCCGCGGATACGGATGCCCGCGTAGGTCTCGAAACTCGCGCCTTTGCTGGCGTCGTATTTGGTCGATACTTCCAACAGGCCAATCATCCCGGCCTGGATCAGGTCTTCCACCTGGACACTGGCCGGCAGACGCGCCAGCAAGTGATAGGCAATGCGTTTAACCAGCGGCGCGTAACGCTCGATCAGCTCGTACTGCGCGTTACGCGCCGATGCCTTGTAGAGGTTGTAACCGCTTGCGGTCATAGCACGGGTCCTGCCGTTTGTTGCACGAGGCGCTCGACGAAAAATTCCAGGTGCCCACGCGGGTTGGCGGGCAGCGGCCAGGTGTCGACCTTCTGCGCGATCGCCTTGAACGCCAGCGAGCACTTGGAGCGCGGGAAGGCTTCGTAGACGGCGCGCTGCTTCTGCACAGCCTTGCGCACGCTTTCGTCGTAAGGCACCGCGCCGACATATTGCAGGGCGACGTCGAGGAAGCGATCGGTGACCTTGGTCAACTTGGCGAACAGGTTGCGCCCTTCCTGCGGGCTCTGCGCCATGTTCGCCAGCACGCGGAAGCGGTTCATGCCGTAATCGCGGTTGAGCAACTTGATCAAGGCGTAGGCGTCAGTGATCGAGGTCGGCTCGTCGCAGACCACCAGCAACACCTCCTGGGCCGCGCGCACGAAACTGACCACCGACTCGCCAATGCCCGCGGCGGTGTCGATCACCAGCACGTCGAGGTTGTCGCCAATGTCACTGAAGGCCTGGATCAGGCCGGCGTGCTGGGCCGGGCTCAAATGAACCATGCTCTGGGTGCCGGACGCGGCCGGCACGATGCGGATGCCGCCGGGGCCCTGCAACAGCACGTCGCGCAGCTCACAGCGGCCTTCGATCACGTCGGCCAGGGTACGTTTGGGTGTCAGCCCCAACAGAACGTCGACGTTCGCCAGGCCCAGGTCAGCGTCCAGCAGCATGACGCGCCGGCCGAGCTCAGCCAAAGCCAGGGACAAGTTCACTGACACGTTAGTTTTGCCGACGCCACCTTTGCCGCCGGTCACCGCGATCACCTGTACAGGATGCATGCTGCCCATGTTATTTCTTTACCTTGTTCTGCATAGACGGGGCCACATAACTGGCTGCGCGTTCACAACCGGAACAATGCATGGCAGGCCATCGATGTAGGTACAAAAACTATTCATTGTTACCTCAGCCAACCTGCTTGGTCGGGCTGTGATAGATATCAGCGAACATGTCAGCCATGGCTTCTTCGCTGGGTTCTTCCTGCATTTGCACGCTGACGGCCCGACTGACCAGTTGATGACGGCGCGGCAGATGCAGATCATCTGGAATCCGCGGACCGTCGGTCAGGTAGGCCACCGGCAATTCATGGCTGATGGCCAGGCTCAACACCTCGCCCAGACTTGCCGTTTCATCCAGTTTAGTCAGGATGCAGCCAGCGAGCCCACAACGCTTGTAACTGTGATAAGCGGCGGTTAGAACCTGTTTCTGGCTGGTGGTTGCCAGGACCAGATAATTTTTTGAGCGGATGCCGCGACTGGCCAGGCTTTCGAGCTGCATGCGCAGGGCCGGGTCGCTGGCTTGCAGGCCGGCGGTATCGATCAGCACCACGCGCTTGCGCAGCAACGGGTCCAGCGCCTGGACCAGCGACTGGCCCGGATCGACGTGGGTCACCGGCACATTGAGGATCCGCCCGAGGGTCTTGAGCTGTTCCTGGGCTCCGATGCGGAAGCTGTCCATGCTTACCAGGGCAATGTTCTGAGCGCCGTACTTGAGCACGTAACGCGCAGCCAGCTTGGCCAGGGTGGTGGTCTTGCCCATGCCGGCCGGGCCGACCATGGCAATCACGCCGCCCTCTTCCAGCGGTTCCACTTCCGGGGTGGCGATCATCCGCGCCAGGTGCGCCAGCAACATGCGCCAGGCCTGACGGGGTTCTTCAATTTCGCTGACCAGTGCCAGCAGGTCCCGCGACAACGGACCGGACAGGCCGATGCGCTGCAGGCGACGCCACAGGTTCGCCTGGGCCGGGCGGCTGCCCTGCAGCTGGTTCCAGGCGAGGGAACCGAGCTGCACTTCCATCAGTTCACGCAGGCTGTTGAGTTCCGATCGCATCGAATCGAAGGCCCGCGTATCGAGACCGGCCGCCGGCGCAGGGGCCGGGGCAGGTCGCGGTGGCTCGGCCAGGGTCGGTTCGATCAGCGGTTCGGCAGCGGTCAACGGCAGGCCGGCAAACAACTGGCGATTGGTGCCCTTGTCGCTCTCGCCCTCGCCCCGCAGGCTCAATTCGGCCTGGGCGGTGACGATCCGCGACTGGGTCTTGCGCAGCTCGTCCTCGAGCTCCACGTTCGGCACACGCGGTGCCAGCGCCGACAGCTTGTAATCCAGGGCAGCCATCAGCTCGACACCACCGGCGATGCGCCGGTTGCCAATGATGGCGGCATCGGCGCCCAGCTCATCACGAACCAGCTTCATGGCCTGACGCATATCGGCGGCGAAAAAACGCTTAACTTGCATAAACCACTACCTCAGCCGTTGGGCCCTACTGTCGCAACGATGGTCACTTGCTTGTTGTCAGGGATTTCCTGATACGCCAACACGTGCAAACCCGGGACTGCGAGCCGGCCAAATCGCGAGAGCATCGCGCGAACCGGACCGGCCACCAGCAGAATCACCGGTTGACCTTGCATCTCCTGCCGCTGCGCCGCATCGATCAACGAGCGTTGCAGCTTCTCAGCCATGCTTGGCTCCAGCAGGACGCCCTCTTCCGAGCCTTGCCCTGCCTTCTGCAGACTATTGAGCAATATCTGTTCCAACCTTGGCTCCAGCGTGATCACTGGTAGCTCGGAGTCAGTGCCTACAATGCTTTGCACGATGGCGCGGGATACGCCGACGCGCACCGCAGCCACCAGCGCGGCGGTATCTTGACTCTTGTTGGCGTTGTTCGCGATGGCTTCGGCAATGCTGCGAATGTCGCGTACCGGCACCTGTTCGGCCAACAGCGCTTGCAGGACCTTGAGCAATTGCGACAGCGACAGCACGCCCGGCACCAGCTCTTCGGCCAGTTTCGGCGAGTTTTTCGCCAGCAATTGCATGAGTTGCTGGACTTCTTCGTGGCCGATCAGCTCGCTGGAGTGCTTGTACAGGATCTGGTTCAGGTGCGTGGCCACCACGGTACTGGCATCGACCACGGTATAACCAAGCGATTGCGCCTGGGCGCGCTGGCTGATTTCGATCCACACCGCCTCCAGGCCGAAAGCCGGATCTTTGGCGGTTATGCCATTGAGCGTGCCGTAGACCTGCCCCGGATTGATCGCCAGCTCGCGATCCGGGTAAATCTCCGCCTCGGCCAGGATCACCCCCATCAAGGTCAGGCGATAGGCGCTCGGCGCCAGGTCGAGGTTGTCGCGGATGTGCACCGTGGGCATCAGGAAACCCAGGTCCTGGGACAACTTTTTGCGCACGCCCTTGATCCGCGCCAGCAATTGCCCGCCCTGGTTGCGGTCCACCAGCGGAATCAAGCGATAGCCCACTTCCAGGCCGATCATGTCGATCGGCGTCACGTCATCCCAGCCCAGCTCCTTGGTTTCCTGGGCGCGGGCCGGCGATGGCAGCAGTTCCTGCTGACGCTTGACCTCTTGCAGGGCCTGCACCTTGGCCGTGTTCTGTTTTTTCCAGAACAGGTATGCGCCACCGGCGGCCAGGGCGGCCATGGACAGGAAGGAGAAGTGCGGCATGCCCGGCACCAGCCCCATCACCGCCATCAGGCCGGCCGACACCGCCAGCGCCTTGGGCGATGCGAACATCTGCCGGTTGATCTGCTTGCCCATGTCTTCGGAGCCCGAAGCACGGGTCACCATGATCGCCGCCGCTGTGGATAACAACAGTGATGGCAATTGCGCCACCAAACCGTCACCGATGGTCAGCAGCGCGTACACCTTGCCGGCATCGGCGAAGGACATGTTGTGCTGGAAGATACCGACCGCCATGCCGCCGATCAGGTTGATGAACAGAATCAGCAGGCCGGCGATGGCGTCACCGCGCACGAACTTGCTGGCACCGTCCATGGAGCCGTAGAACTCGGCCTCCTGGGCCACTTCCGAACGCCGCGCCTTGGCCTGGTTCTGGTCGATCAGGCCGGCGTTGAGGTCGGCGTCGATGGCCATCTGCTTGCCGGGCATCGCATCGAGGGTGAACCGCGCGCTCACCTCGGAAATCCGCCCGGCACCCTTGGTCACCACGACGAAGTTGATGATCATCAAAATCGCGAACACCACGATACCGACCACGTAGTTACCGCCGATCACCACCTCGCCAAAGGCCTGGATCACCTTGCCCGCGGCAGCATGACCGTCCTGGCCGTGGAGCATCACTACCCGGGTGGAGGCCACGTTGAGCGCCAGCCGCAGCAACGTCGCCACCAGCAGAATGGTCGGGAACACCGCAAAATCCAGCGGCCGCAAGGCGTAGACGCAGACCAACAGCACGACGATCGACAGGGCAATGTTGAAGGTGAAAAACACGTCGAGCAGGAACGGCGGCATCGGCAACATCATCATCGCCAACATGACCAGCAGCAACAGCGGCACGCCCAGATTGCCTCGACTGAGGTCTGCCATGTTCGTGCGGGCACTGTTGATTAACTGAGAGCGATCCACCGGTATTCCCCGTTCCTTTGAAGCAAAACTTTTGACGCCAGAAGCGGGCGCGGGGTGGGCACTGCAAGAAGCTTTCCAACTTTTGCGGGGGGTTGAATTAAAGGGTTTCCCGGAGTTTTGTGCTGTTTCGACTGACGCCTTCGCGGGCAAGCCTCGCTCCTACAGGTGATCGCGCGCCCTTGTAGGAGCGAAGCTTGCCCGCGAAGAAACGGATTCAGTCATGGCGCAAGACCTGTGGGAGCGGGCTTGCTCGCGAAGAGGGTGTGTCAGAGGCATTGATGGTGCCTGACACTCCGCCTTCGCGGGCAAGTCCGTTCCCACAGGGTTTTGTGTGTTGGCTGAATGGGGTTATCAGGAATCGCGACGCAAATCCGGCGGGATCGGCAGGTCATCTTTTAGCGGATCCGGGCGCTTGCCCTTGCCCGCGCGGTACTGGCGGATCTGGTAGACGTAGGCCAGTACCTGGGCGACGGCGAGGTACAGGCCGCCAGGGATTTCCTGCTCAAGTTCGGTGGAGTAATAGATCGACCGCGCCAGCGCCGGTGATTCCAGTAGCAGGATCTCGTTGGCCGCCGCGATCTCTCGGATTTTCAGGGCCAGGAAGTCGCTGCCCTTGGCGATCAGCATGGGCGCCCCGCTCTTGTCCGGGTCGTACTTGAGGGCCACAGCGTAGTGGGTCGGGTTGGTGATGACCACGTCGGCATCGGGCACCGCCGCCATCATCCGGCGCTGGGACATTTCGCGCTGCAGCTGGCGGATCCGTTGCTTGACCTCCGGCCGCCCTTCCTGGTCCTTGTGCTCGTCGCGGATTTCCTGCTTGGTCATCTTCAGCTTCTTGATGCTTTCCCAGATCTGGATCGGCACGTCGACGGCGGCGATGATGATCAGCCCGCAGGCCATCCACAGGGTGCTCCAGCCGACCACTTGCAGACTGTGGGTGATGGCGCGGTCCAGGGGTTCGTGGGCGATGCGCAGCAGGTCGTCGATGTCCGCCGTCAACACCGCCAGGGCCACGAACAGGACGATGAAGAACTTGGCCAAGGCCTTGAGCAGTTCGGTCAGGGCCTTGGCCGAGAACATGCGCTTGAGCCCCGCACCGGGGTTCATGCGGCTGAACTTGGGCGCCATGGTGCCGGCGGAGAACAGCCAGCCACCAAGGGAAATCGGGCCGATGATCGCCGCCAGCAGCAAGGTGATCATCACCGGTTGAACCGCCAGCAAGGCGATCTGCCCCGAGTGCAGCAGGTAAGTGCCCATCGCCCGCTGGTCCAGCACCACCTCGCGGGACAGGGAAAAATTCAGGCGCATCAGGTCCATCATGTCCTGGGCCAGGGCACCCCCGAAGATCAGCAGCGCACCGGCGCCGGCGAGCATGATCGCCAGGGTATTGAGCTCCTTGGAACGGGCGATCTCGCCTTTCTCACGGGCGTCCTTTTTCTTTTTCTCCGTGGGGTCTTCTGTCTTGTCCTGACCGCTTTCGCTCTCAGCCATGCCTTAGCGCGCCTGTGCCAGTTCGCGTAAAAACTGCAGGGCCTCGGAAGCCAGCGGTTGATACTGGTTGAGAATGTCCGCCAGCCCGACCCAGAGGATGAACATGCCGAGCACCAGGGTCAGCGGGAAGCCGATGGAGAAAATGTTCAGTTGCGGCGCCGCCCGGGTCATCACGCCAAATGCGATGTTGACCACCAGCAGCGCGGTGATCGCCGGCAGCACCAGCAGCAGCGCCGCGCCGAGCACCCAACCGAGCTTGCCGGCCAGCTCCCAGTAGTGGTTGACCATCAGGCCGCTGCCGACCGGCAACGTGGTGAAGCTCTCGGTCAGCACCTCGAACACCACCAGATGGCCGTTCATGGAGAGGAACAGCAGCGTCACCAGCATGGTGAAGAACTGTCCGATCACTGCCACCGACACGCCGTTGGTGGGGTCGACCATCGAGGCGAAGCCCATGCCCATCTGGATGGCGACTATCTGCCCCGCCACCACGAAGGCCTGGAAGAACAGTTGCAGGGAGAACCCCAGGATCGCGCCGACGAGGATCTGCTCGGCAATCAGCAGCAGCCCGCTCAAGTCCAGCGCATTCACCGGCGGCATCGGCGGCAGGCCCGGGGCGATGACCACGGTGATGGCCAGGGCGAAGTACAGGCGGATGCGCTTGGGCACCAGGGCGGTGCCGAACACCGGCATCACCATCAGCAACGCGCCGACGCGAAACAGCGGCAACATGAAGGTCGCCACCCAGGTGCTGATCTGGGTATCGGTCAGCTGCAGCAGCGACGACATGGCTTAGCCGATGACCTGCGGAATGCTGCCGTACAACTGCAGGATGTATTCCATGAAGGTCTGCACCAGCCAGGGGCCGGCGACGATCAGCGTCACCAGCATCACCAGCAGGCGCGGCAGGAAACTCAAGGTCTGTTCGTTGATCTGGGTGGCGGCCTGGAACATCGCCACCAGCAGCCCCACGAGCAGGCTCGGAATCACCAGCACCGCGACCATCAGGGTGGTCAGCCACAATGCTTCGCGAAAGATGTCGACGGCGACTTCAGGCGTCATGGCGACACACCGCCGAAGCTGCTGGCCAGGGTGCCGATGATCAGGGCCCAGCCATCGACCAGCACGAACAGCATGATCTTGAACGGCAGGGAAATGATCAGCGGCGAGAGCATCATCATGCCCATCGCCATCAGCACGCTGGCCACGACCAGGTCGATGATCAGGAACGGGATGAAGATCATGAAGCCAATCTGGAACGCGGTCTTGAGTTCCGAGGTGACGAACGCCGGCACCAGGATGGTCAGCGGCGCCTGATCCGGCGTGGCGATGTCGGTGCGCTTGGACAGGCGCATGAACAGCTCCAGGTCACTGGTGCGCGTCTGGGCCAGCATGAAGTCCTTGATCGGCACCTGGGCCTTGGCCACGGCATCCTGGGCGGTCATTTGTTCCGCGAGGTAAGGTTGCAAGGCATCCTGGTTCACCCGGTCGAACACCGGCGCCATGATGAACAGGGTGAGGAACAGCGCCATGCCGGTGAGGATCTGGTTCGACGGCGTCTGCTGCAAGCCCAAGGCCTGGCGCAGGATCGAGAAGACAATGATGATGCGGGTGAAACTGGTCATCAGCATGACGAACGCCGGGATGAAACTCAGCGCGGTCATGATCAGCAGGATCTGCAGGCTGACCGAATATTCCTGGGCGCCCTCGGCATTGGTGCCGAGCGTGATGGCCGGGATCGACAATGGATCGGCGGCGATCGCCAGCGGCGCGGCCAGCATCAGGGCCAGCGTCAGGATGATGCGCAGCGCAGCCATTACTTCTTATCCTTCTGGTCCTTGCCCATCAGCTCCATCAGGCGCTGGGCGAACTCCGGGGTGGCTTTCTCGGTCGCGCTCGGCACCTGCACCGGCTCCTTGAGCACATGCAGCGCCGTGATGGTGCCCGGGCTCAGGCCGAGCAGGATCTGCTCGTTGCCGACCTGCACCAGCATCAGGCGATCACGGGGCCCCAGCGCGCGGGAACCGATCAGCTCGATCACCTGCCCCTTGCCCGCCGGCCCGGCCTGTTGCACCCGGCGCAAGAGCCAGGCGAGGAAGAAAATCAGCCCCAGCACCAGCAACAAACCAAACACCAGTTGTGTCAACTGCCCGGCCACGCCGCTGCTGGCCACAGGCGCGGCGGCGGCATTGGCGACAGGCTCGGCGGCCAGCACACTGCAGGGCAAGACCAGCGCCAGCCCCAAGAACAATCCCAAAAGCCTTTTCACTCAGCGCAGCTTCTTGATGCGTTCGCTTGGGCTGATCACGTCGGTCAGGCGGATGCCGAACTTCTCGTTGACCACCACCACTTCGCCATGGGCGATGAGGGTGCCGTTGACCAGCACGTCCAGCGGTTCACCGGCCAGGCGATCGAGCTCGATGACCGAGCCCTGGTTGAGCTGCAACAGGTTACGGATGTTGATGTCGGTGCTGCCGACTTCCATGGAGATCGACACCGGGATGTCGAGGATCACGTCCAGGTTCGGGCCTTCCAGGCTCACCGGCTCGTTGCTCCTCGGCACGCTGCCGAATTCTTCCATAGGCAGGCGATTGGACGAGGAACGACCCGCATCGGCGGCCAGCAAGGCGTCGATATCGGCCTGGCCGGCGTCACCGGCTTCTTCCAGGGCCGCAGCCCACTCATCGGCCAGCGCCTGGTCGTCCTGGGTATTCATGTGGTCAGCCATCATTTGTCCTCGGCGAACAACTCTTCAGTCAGAAGAGTCAATTAATAGGGGGAGAGGCGCCGCCTCAACGACGCTCGATCGGCTCGATAACCTGCAGCGCAAGGTTGCCCTTGTGCGAGCCCATCTTGACCTTGAAGGCCGGCACGCCGTTGGCGCGCATGACCAGTTCTTCCTGCATGTCCACCGGGATCACATCCCCCGGCTGCATGTGCAGGATGTCGCGCAGCTTCAACTGGCGACGGGCAACCGTGGCGTTGATCGGTACGTCGACGTCCATCACGTCCTGGCGCAAGGCGTTGACCCAACGCTCGTCCTGGTCGTCGAGATCGGACTGGAAGCCGGCATCGAGCATTTCGCGCACCGGTTCGATCATCGAGTAAGGCATGGTCACGTGCAGGTCACCGCCACCGCCATCGAGTTCGATGTGGAAGGTCGACACCACGATGGCCTCGCTCGGGCCGACGATGTTGGCCATGGCCGGGTTCACTTCCGAGTTGATGTACTCGAAGTTCACTTCCATGATCGCCTGCCAGGCTTCTTTCAAGTCGACGAAGGCCTGCTCCAGGACCATGCGCACCACGCGCAGCTCGGTCGGGGTGAATTCACGCCCTTCGATCTTGGCGTGGCGGCCATCGCCGCCGAAGAAGTTGTCCACCAGCTTGAACACCAGCTTGGCATCGAGGATGAACAGCGCAGTGCCGCGCAATGGCTTGATCTTGACCAGGTTGAGGCTGGTCGGCACGTACAGCGAGTGCACGTATTCACCGAACTTCATCACCTGCACGCCACCGACCGCCACGTCTGCCGAGCGGCGCAGCATGTTGAACATGCTGATGCGCGTGTAGCGGGCAAAACGCTCGTTGATCATTTCCAGGGTCGGCATGCGTCCACGGACGATGCGATCCTGGCTGGTCAGGTCGTAGCTCTTGACGGTGCCGGGTTCGGCAGCGATATCGGTCTGTACCAGACCATCGTCGACGCCATGCAGCAGCGCGTCGATCTCATCCTGGGACAGCAGGTCCTGCACGGCCATGTCGTGTTCCTACTGCAGTACGAAATTAGTGAAAAGCAACTGTTCGATCACCACTTTGCCGAGCTCTTTCTGCGCCACTTCCTGGACGCTGGCCGTGGCCTTCTGGCGCAACATTTCCTGGCCGACCGGCGAGGCGAGGGTCGCGAAATCCTGACCGGAGAACAGCATCACCAGGTTGTTGCGGATCACGGGCATGTGCACCTTGAGCGCGTCCAGATCCGCCTGGTTGCGCGCGAGCATGGTGATGCTCACTTGCATGTAGCGTTGGCGACCGTTCTGGGTGTAGTTGGCCACGAACGCCGGGGCCATCGGCTCGAACACCGCTGGCTGCTTGCCTGAAGGGGCGGTTTCAGCTTCGACGGCAGGCTTGTTCTGGGCGCTGTGCATGAAGTACCAGGTCGCGCCAACGGACAGGCCGATGGCCAGCAGCAGCGCCACCACGATCAAGATGATCAGCTTGAGTTTGCCTTTGGTTGCGGGGTCTTTTACTGCTGCGTCGCTCTTCGCCATGCCAATAATCCGTCACTATTCGGGTTTTCACAGTCGCACGGCAAGGCAAGAGCAAGTGTTATGCCAGAAACAAAAAAGATCGCAGCCTGCGGCAGCTCCTACAGGGTGTACACATTCCCCTGTAGGAGCTGCCGCAGGCTGCGATCTTTTAGGAGCATCGCGAATCAGGCGTAGTAGTCGACGGCACTGGAGCCGATCACCCGGGTAGCCGTTGCGGCCACTTCGGTCACGCTCGGCGCGATCTCGTCATCCATGGCATCCAGACGTCCACCGCCGGCACTGGCGCGCCCGCTCTGCGCCTGCTGTTGCTGCCCCTGATCCTGCGAACCGCGGGACTGGTCGGACACATTGACGTCCACCTGGCCCATGCCCTGCTGGGCGAACATGTCGCGCAAGCGATGCATCTGGCCGTCCAGCGCTTCCCGCACGCCCGGATGGGCGCTCATGAAGGTCACCTGGGTCTGCTGGTCGGGCACCATGTTCACCCGAATGTCGAGGCGGCCGAGTTCGGCCGGCTGCAACTGGATGTCGGCCGCCTTGAGGTTGGCGCTGGACAGGTACATGACCCGGTTCACCACTTCTTCGGTCCAGCCGCTCTGATGCATCGCGATGGGCTGGTTGACCGGCACGGCGTTGGCGGTTTTCGGTGTGGCCGCCTGGGTCAGTGCCGCCAGGCGGTTGGCGAAATCGTCGACCCGGGTATCGCTGCTGGCCGACGTGAGGTCCTTGAGGCCCGCATCGATCAGGCCACTGAAGGCTTTTTCGCCACCCTGGCTGGTGCTGTCCTGGTCGGCCTGCACATCGAGCATGTTCGCCATGCCGGCGGCAAAGGTCTGCGCCGCAGTCGGCTCGCCGTCGGCCTGGGTCGGTGCCGACTTGGCTGCCTGGCTCGAGGCCGAGACATGCCCGCTCTGCTCCATGGCCATGCGCAGGGCTGGCAAGGCGTCGAGCGGGTCGGCTTCGGGATCGAAACCGGTGTCGGTGGCGGGGACTGCTGGCGGGACGACCGCTGTCAGCGTCGCTTCGACGGGATCAGCCACGACAGGCGGAGCAGGCACCGCGACCACAGGCACCGAGGCAGGGTCGACAGGCGCAGCATCGGCGACCGGCGCCTGTCCGGCATCCGTCGAATCGGCGTCGGCCTGCTTGTCGTCTTGCGCCGGTTTATCGGCGGGCAAACCTTTGCCGCTATCGGCAACGGCGGGCTTCTCGGCGGCAGCGTTATCATCCTTTTGACCGACGCTATCTTCGACCTTGTCACGCGCTGGTTTCGCAGGTGCTTCAGCGGCTACGGACGTGTTTCGAGCCTGCCTGGCATACACCTGAGAGAAGCTTGAGGCCTTGTCCATTGGCTCGGCGGCCACTGTGGCGGCAGGTGCGGAGACGGTCTTGCTCTTGGCCTGAGTAGCGGCCAGGAGCAGTGATTGGGGCGTAAGGGGCATTTAACGGTCTCCGCTGCACTGGGATCGTAGGTACAGTTGAAGAATTGATTGCAAGGGGCGAGCCAGTTTCGCTCGAGGCCGACGAAAAGCGTCCTGGGCCTCAGTTTTCCGCCAGGGACCGTTGCCGCTCAGCCTGGTAAAGAGGTCGCACAAAGGCGAACTCACCATCGATTTTGGCGATCAGTTCACTGATATCCAGGGAAGACAGGCTGTTGGCGCTCTTTTCAAGCTGGCCACACAGCTCGGCGAGCCTGACGGCCCCCATATTGAGGCTGCTGCCTTTGAAGCTGTGAGCCTCTTCTATCAGTTGCGCGCCCTGCTGCGCCTTGCGCAACAATCCAAGGCGCTCTTCGGAATCGGTGAGAAAGGTATCCAGCAATTTCGGATACTCGTCCTCCATGACCTCGCGCAACGCGCTCAGCGCGTCCAGGTCCAGATGTTCGTCAGTCACTTGTTCGCTCCTTGATCAAGAATCTTCGGATTATGCCAGAGCCTTCCAGTAAAACTCCACGCGGGCACTGCGACCGTCGTCGGACCAGCTTGCATTTTGACCCAGCTGACGGATCAGACTGATACCGCGCCCGGACAGACGGACAGGATCGACCGGGCGCTCCAGCACCCGCCCGACATCGAAGCCCTTGCCGCTGTCCTCGACGCGAATCGCCAGGCAACCACCCTCGCCCTCTGGCGTAACTTGCAAATGCACCCGCACATAACCGTCCTGCAGCTCGTCCAGGCGTGCATTGCGTTGTTGATAATAGCGGGTAAAACCCGACACATCGCGCTTGAGGCTGGAGTCCAGGCCCAGCACCCCATGTTCCAGGGCATTGGAGTACAGCTCCGCCAGCACACTGTACAGTGCCCCGCTCTGCGCCCGCAGGCCGTGCACTTCCTGGAGCAATTGCAACAGATAGGGCAACGGGTTGAAGCGCTTGAGGGTCGCGGCGCGAAATTCGAAACTGGCCGACCAGTCCAGGGGACAGGACTGGCCGCTGTCGGAATAGACCGGCACCGGCGGACTCGCATGCACGGGTGGCGCCAGGACGACCTCGACCATGCTGACATCGTCGCGCGTTATCCCTTGAAAGTCCCGAAGCGCCTGCTCGATGTCCTCGAACAAGGTGTCGGGCTGACGATTGGCGGCAAATACCTGCAGCAAACGCTGCTCACCAAACAGCTGATCATCGGCATCGCAGGTGTCGATCACCCCGTCGGACATCAGGAACACCCGGTCACCCATGGCCATCGGGAACACTTCGGTCCGATCATCGAAGGTTTGCGGGCTCAGTACACCCAGCGGTAAATGCCGCGCCGTCAGTGGCGTACGCGCCCCGCTGGCAATGCTGTGCAGGTAGCCGTCCGGCATGCCGCCGTTCCAGACCTCCAGCGAGCGGCTCTGGAAACCCAGGCACAGCATCGTCGCGCAGCAGAACATGTCCACCGGCAGGATGCGCTTGAGCTTGGCATTCATCTCGCGCAGGGTTTCGGCGAGGCCGTAACCCTTGGCGGTCATGCCGTAGAAGACTTCGGCCAGGGGCATGGCGCCAACGGCAGCAGGCAGGCCATGGCCGGTGAAATCGCCGAGCAAGACGTGCATGTCCCCTGCCGGGGTGAACGCGGCCAACAGCAGGTCGCCGTTGAACAATGCATAGGGCGATTGCAGGTAGCGGATATTGGCGGCATTCAGGCAGCCGGAATGGGCCACCTTGTCGAACACCGCCTTGGCCACCCGCTGCTCGTTAAGCAGATATTCGTGGTGCCTGGCGATCTGGTCGCGCTGCTGCAAGACAGTGGCCTGCAGACGCCGCAAGCGGTCCATCGCCTTGATCTTGGCGGCGAGGATCACCTGGTTGTAGGGTTTTGCCAGAAAATCGTCACCGCCCACCTCCAGGCAGCGGGCCAACGCCTGGCTTTCCGACAGCGAGGTGAGGAAGATGATGGGCACCAGGGTTTCCCCGGCCAGTTCCTTGATGTGCGCCGCCGCCTCGAAGCCATCCATCACCGGCATCATCGCGTCCATCAACACCAGTTGCGGGCGTTGCTGGCGAAACACGTCAACCGCTTCGGCGCCGTTGGCGGCCGTCAGCACTTGATGCCCCTGGCGGCGGACGATGCTCGACAACAGCATGCGATCGGCCGCGCTGTCCTCGGCGATCAGGATCGTCAGCGGTTCGAGTACCACCTGCACGGTGGTCAACTGATGTCGAACAGCTTGTCGAAGTTGGAAATGGCGAGGATTTTCCTCACATCGGAACTGCTGTTGACCACGCGAATGTCGGAATCGTCGCCACCGGCATGGTCACGCAAGAGCAGCAGCATGCCCAGGGCGGAGCTGTCGAGGTAGGTGGCTTCTTTCAGATCGACCACGACCTTTGAGAGGTTCTGCTCTTCGTAGGATTTTCGAAATTCCTGATGCTTGGCGAAATCGAATCGTCCCTTGATCGATATCGTCAGCTTTTTCCCGTCCGGGGAGATTTCTGTAACGACTGACATGTCATGGCTTCCTTGTCATTGGTAAACCTTCTTGTACAAGGTTTAGCATTGGGTAGAGGTTGGGGCAAGGTTGGGGATCAAGATCAAAAGATCGCAGCCTTCGGCAGCTCAGGCCCGAAGACATCCACGGATTCATGCCCAACACAAAACATTGTAGGAGCCCGGCTTGCCGGCGAAGGCGGCCTTGAGTATTGCGCTGGTCTTTCGGGCCTCTTCGCTGGCAAGCCAGCTCCTACAGGTCCGAAGACATCCACGAATTCATGCCCAACACAAAACATTGTAGGAGCCCGGCTTGCCGGCGAAGGCGGCCTTGGGTATTGCGCTGGTCTTTCGGGCTTCTTCGCTGGCAAGCCAGCTCCTACAGGTCCGTGGAAAACCATGGATTCATGCCCAACACAAAACATTGTAGGAGCCCGGCTTGCCGGCGAAGGCGGTCTTGGGTATTGCGCTGGTCTCTTGGGCCTATTCGCTGGCAAGCCAGCTCCTACAGGTCCGTGGAAAACCACGGATTCATGTCCAACACACAACATTGTAGGAGCCCGGCTTGCCGGCGAAGGCGGCCTTGAGTATTGCGCTGGTTTTTCGGGCCTCTTCGCTGGCAAGCCAGCTCCTACAGGTCGGTGGAAAACCATGGATTCATGGCCAACGCACAACATTGTAGGAGCCCGGCTTGCCGGCGAAGGCGGTCTTGAGTATTGCGCTGGTCTTTTGGGCCTCTTCGCTGGCAAGCCAGCTCCTACAGGTCCGAAGACATCCACGAATTCATGTCTAACACAAAACATTGTAGGAGTCTGGCTTGCCGGCGAAGGCGGTCTTGGGTATTGCGCTGGTCTCTTGGGCCTCTTCGCTGGCAAGCCAGCTCCTACAGGTCCGTGGAAAACCATGGATTCATGGCCAACACACAACATTGTAGGAGCCCGGCTTGCCGGCGAAGGCGGCCTTGAGTTTTGCGCTGGTCTTTCGGGCTTCTTCGCTGGCAAGCCAGCTCCTACAGGTCCGAAGACATCCACGGATTCATGGCCAACACACAACATTGTAGGAGCCCGGCTTGCCGGCGAAGGCGGTCTTGGGTATTGCGCTGGTTTTTCGGGGCTCTTCGCTGGCAAGCCAGCTCCTACAGGTCCGTGGGAAACCACGGATTCATGTCTAACACAAAACATTGTGAGCCCGGCTTGCCGGCGAAGGCGGTCTTGGGTATTGCGCTGGTTTTTCGGGCCTCTTCGCTGGCAAGCCAGCTCCTACAGGTCCGTGGAAAACCATGGATTCATGGCCAACACACAACATTGTAGGAGCCCGGCTTGCCGGCGAAGGCGGTCTTGAGTATTGCGCTGGTCTTTTGGGCCTCTTCGCTGGCAAGCCAGCTCCTACAGGTCCGTGGAAAACCATGGATTCATGGCCAACACGCAACATTGTAGGAGCCCGGCTTGCCGGCGAAGGGGGTCTTGAGTATTGCGCTGGTCTCTAGGGCCTCTTCGCTGGCAAGCCAGCTCCTACAGGGGTTTCGCGTTCGCGCTGAGCTGCCGCGGGCTGCGATCATTCCCGGGCAATCTATCAATACGCATCCTGTCGCGGCAGGCGCTGGGACAATTCATCCAGCAACTTCTGCTCGCGCTTGTCTTCCAGCGCCCGCGCTTCGTCCTGGTAGCGCTGAACCAGCTTGCGCAAGCCTTCGACCCGGGCGAACGCCTGTTGCCAGGTGTCCCGCGCCTTGTTCAGGTTGTTCTGGTGCCAGGCCAGGCTTTGCCGCTGTTGATCGATGGCCGTGCCCAATTGCGCGAGAAAGCCCTGGTAGCCCAGTAGCCATTGCCCGGACACGCCGGCACTGCCGCGCACGATCCACTGTTCCTGATAGTCGAGCCGAAAGGCTTCGAGGTCGGCCAGTTTGCTCTCGGCCAGCCGCACCTGCCCCTGGAAGTGCCCCAGACGCTGGACCGCGGTTTTCTCGGCCTTCTCGGCCATTTCCACCACGGGGGCCAGGCGGCCCGCCCGACTCTGGGCCATGGCCGGTTAACCGCCCGCCGCAGGCGCGAAGATCGAGGCGAGATACGCTTCGCTTTCGCCCAGGCTGATGCTGTCGTTGAGGCCCTGGCGCAGGTATTTGACCAGCTGCGGCTGCAGGGAAATCGCCAGGTCGGTCTCGCGGTCGCCGCCGGCGACGTAGGCGCCGACGCTGATCAGGTCGCGGCTCTGTTGATAGCGCGACCACAACTGCTTGAAGTACTGCGCCCGGGCCATGTGTTCCGGCGACACCACGGCCGGCATGACCCGGCTGATGGAGGCCTCGATATCGATGGCCGGGTAATGGCCCTCCTCGGCCAGTCGCCGCGACAGCACGATGTGCCCGTCGAGCACGCCCCGCGCCGAGTCGGCAATCGGGTCCTGCTGGTCGTCACCTTCGGACAGCACGGTATAGAACGCCGTGATCGAGCCACCGCCCTTCTCGGCATTGCCGGCGCGCTCCACCAGTTTCGGCAACTTGGCGAACACCGAGGGCGGATAACCCTTGGTCGCCGGCGGCTCGCCGATGGCCAGGGCGATTTCCCGCTGGGCCTGGGCGAAACGCGTCAGCGAATCCATCAGCAGCAGAACATTCTTGCCCTTATCGCGGAAATACTCGGCGATTCGCGTGCAGTACATGGCGGCGCGCAGACGCATCAGCGGCGCATCGTCCGCGGGCGACGCCACCACCACCGAGCGCTTGAGCCCTTCTTCACCGAGGATGTGCTCGATGAACTCCTTGACCTCACGACCCCGCTCGCCGATCAGCCCGACGACGATAATGTCGGCCTCGGTAAAGCGCGTCATCATGCCCAGCAGCACGGATTTACCGACGCCGGTACCGGCGAACAAGCCAAGCCGCTGACCGCGTCCAACCGTCAACATGCCGTTGATGCAACGAATGCCCACGTCCAGCGGCTCGCTGATCGGCTCGCGCTTGAGCGGGTTGATGGTCGGGCCGTCCATCGGCACCCAGTCCTCGGCCTTCATCCCGCCCTTGCCGTCCAGGGCGCGGCCGGCACCATCGAGCACGCGCCCGAGCATGCTCATGCCCATCGGCAAGCGACCGCTGTCGGACAGGGGCACCACCCGGGCACCGGGGGCGATGCCGGCCACGCTGCCGACCGGCATCAGGAAGACCTTGCTGCCGGAAAAGCCCATGACTTCGGCTTCGACCTGCACCGGATGGTAGCTGTCATCGTTGATGACCATGCAGCGACTGCCCATGGCGGCGCGCAAGCCTTCGGCTTCGAGGGTCAGGCCGACCATGCGCAGCAGGCGGCCTTCGAGGATCGGTGCGCCAGCCAGTGTCGTGGCCTCGGCGTAACTGCCCAGGCGCTTGGCGAAACTGGTGCGTTCAAGGCGCATCAGGGGCAGCCACGGGTTTACTTTCGACGGGCAACTCAAGGCTCAGGTCCGGAGCGGCCGGGTGCAAGGCTTGTTCGTGCATCTGGTCGAACAGCTTGTCCATCACCTGCGCAACGCGGGTTTCGACCGTAGCATCGATACGACTGTGCTCGGTTTCGACCCGGCAACCGCCAGGCAACAGCGCCTCGTCCTCGACGATGCGCCAGGTTTCCTCATGGCGCTCGCGCAAGGCTTTGACCTGGACGAAATCCTGCGGATTGATATACAGCCGCACGTTTTCAACGCCCAATGGCAACAGCTTGAGGGCTTCGCGCATGACGTGTTCGATCTGCGTCGAGTCCATGGCCAGTTCGCGCTGGATCACCTGTCTGGTCATGTGCCGCACCAGCTCGACCAGGGACTTTTCAATCTGTGTGTCCTGTTCGGCGATGGGCTCGAACAGGTGCGCCATTATTTTTTCAAGGCTGGCGATCTTGGCCGTCAATGCCACTTCAGCTTCCTGGCGAACCCTGAGCGTGGTGCTGTGGAACCCTTCTTTTTCGCCCACCGCAAAACCTTCGTTGTAGGCTTCCTGGCGAATGCTCTCGAGCTCCTCAAGGGTCAGTGGCTGGACTTCCTCCAGCGGCACTTCCTCCATTTCCGGCGGCTCGGGTTCGGGCTCGGGCTCAGGCTCAGGTGCCGGCGGATCGAAGCTGGGCAGTGCCCAGGACTCGAAACCACCGACATCACGGGCCCTGATCAGGTCAGAGGGCTGCTCATCGTTCTTGGCCATGGGGTCAGATCATTTCCTCGGCGCCTTTGCCGCCGAGCACGATTTCGCCCGCTTCGGCCATGCGACGGGCGATGGTGAGGATTTCTTTCTGCGCGGTTTCCACATCGCTGACGCGCACCGGGCCCTTGGCCTCGAGATCGTCGCGCAACAATTCGGCCGCACGCTTGGACATGTTCTTGAAGATCTTCTCCTTGACGTTTTCGTCCGAGCCCTTGAGGGCCAGTACCAGCACGTCGGAGGACACTTCACGCAGCAACGCCTGGATGCCGCGGTCGTCGACGTCGGCCAGGTTGTTGAACACGAACATGAGGTCTTCGATCTGACCGGACAGGTCTTCGTCGACTTCGCGGATCGAGTCCATGAGCTGGCCTTCGATCGAGCTGTCGAGGAAGTTCATGATGTCGGCCGCGCGCTTGATCCCGCCCAGGCTGGTGCGCGAAGCATTGGAGTTGCCGGAGAACTGCTTCTCGAGAATCTGGTTGAGTTCCTTGAGGGCCGCCGGTTGCACGGTGTTCAGCGAGGACACCCGCAGGATGATGTCCAGGCGCACCTTGTGGTCGAAGTTGCCCAGCACTTCACCGGCCTGGTCCGGGTCGAGATACGCCACCACGATCGCCTGGATCTGCGGGTGCTCGTAACGGATCACGTCGGCGACCGCCCGCGGCTCCATCCACTTCAAGCTGTCCAGGCCGCTGGTGTTGCCACCCAGCAGGATGCGATCGATCAGGCCGTTGGCCTTGTCTTCGCCCAGGGCCTGGGTGAGCATCTTGCGCACGTAGTCATCGGAACCGACGCCCAGGCTGGTCTGGTCACCGACGATGTCGACGAACTCGCTCATCACCTGCTCGACCTGCTCGCGGTGCACGTTACCCATCTGCGCCATGGCCACGCCAACACGCTGGACCTCCTTGGGCCCCATGTGGCGCAATACCTGGGCGGCATCGGTCGAGCCCAGTGACAGCAGCAGGATCGCGGCTTTGTCGACCTTGCTCAGTTTGGCGGCAATGGCTCGGTTATCACTCATCTGCGTTAATCCACTCTTTCACGACCTGGGCGACACGACCCGGGTCTTCTGCCACCAGGCTCTTGATTGCGTTCAACTGTGCGTCATAGCCTTCGCTCGGGCTTGGCAGCAGGATGCTGGTCGGGCCACCGAGGCTGATACGATCGTTGGCCAGTTCGCCGTCCAGGCCGCCCATGCCACCGAGCTCGACGTCGCTGCCGATGCCCGCCAGTTGCTTGTCCTTGCCACCACCGGTGATGTTGTTGAGCACCGGGCGCAACACACCGAACACCAGCACCAGGATGAACAGGACGCCCAACAGCTGCTTGACCACATCCCAGAACCACGGCTGGGAGTAGAACGGAATATCGGCAATCACTTCGCCGCGCTCGGCGGAGAACGGCATGTTGATCACGCTGACACTGTCGCCACGGCTGGCGTCGAAACCGACCGCATCCTGGACCAGGCGGGTGAAACGGGCCAACTCATCGGCACTCCACGGCGCACGGGTCATTTCACCGTTGGCCGGGTTGATCTTGACCTGGTCATCGACCACCACCGAGACCGACAGGCGATTCAATCGGCCCTGCTGTTGCCTGGTGTGGCTAATGGAGCGGTCCAGTTCGAAGTTCTTGGTCGACTGCTGACGCTTGTCCGCCGGATACGGTGCGAGCATGGGCTGGCCGGTGGCCGGGTCCATGACCTGCTGGCCGTTGGCATCGAGCAATGGCTGGCCGGGCTGCACCATGCCGGCCGACGCGGTGGCGCCACCGGTGGTTTGCGGTGCCGAGGCTGGCGACGGTGGCTGGTTGCTCAGGGCACCCGGTACACCTTGCGGGCCGTTGCTGGCGGTACGTTGTTCGTTGACCGACTGCTCGCTGCGCAACGCCGGCTGGTCCGGGTTGAACTGCTCGGAGGTGGACTCGACGGCGCTGAAGTCGACATCGGCCGATACTTCGGCCTTGTAGCGGTCGTTGCCCAGCACCGGTTGCAGAATGTTGTGCACGCGCTGGGTGAGCATGCTCTCCATGCGGCGACTGTAATCGAATTGCTTGCCGGCCATGGTCAGCTCGGAGTTTTCCGCCTGATCGGAGAGCAGGTTGCCCTTCTGGTCGACCACGGTGATCTGCGACTTGCTGAGTTCGGGCACGCTGGTCGCCACCAGATTGACGATGGCCACGACCTGGCCCGGCTCCAGCGAACGCCCGGAATACAGCTCGACCAGCACCGAGGCGCTCGGCTTGCGCTCGTCACGCACGAACACCGAGCTTTTCGGGATGGCCAGGTGCACCCGGGCACCCTTGACGTTGTTCAGGCTGGAAATGGTGCGCGCCAGTTCGCCTTCCAGGCCGCGACGATAACGGGTCGCTTCCATGAACTGGCTGGTACCCAGGCCCTGTTCCTTGTCGAGGATTTCAAAACCGATGTTGCCATCGCTGGGAGTGACACCCGCGCCCGCGAGCTTGAGACGCGCGCGGGACAGGTCTTCGGCCTTGACCAGCAAGGCACCGGAATTGGGTTCGACGTTATAGGCGATATCGGCGGCCGCCAGGGTATCCATGACCTGCTTGGCGTCCATGCCGGCAAGGCTGCCGTACAGCGGACGGTAGTCCGGCTGCTGGGACCACAACACCACGGCAAAGCCAATCGCCACGCTCGCGGCCAGGCCGACCATCAGGCCCACCTGACGCAGCATGGTCATCTCGGAGAGGTTTTCCAGGAAGGACAACCCGAACAGCGGCGGCTTGCCGCCTACGGAATTGGCCTTGGCCGGAACATTGTCAGCGATTGCATCAGCCATGACTCAATCTCGTCCTTAAACCGGCATCTGCATGATGTCTTGGTAAGCCTGAACCAGCTTGTTGCGCACCTGGGTCAAAGCCTGGAAAGACACGCTGGCCTTCTGCGAGGAAATCATCACGTCCGTGAGGTCGACACCGCTCTTGCCGATCTCGAAGGCATTGGCCAGGGCTGTGGACGCCTGCTGGGTGTCGTTGACCTTGTTGACGGCCTGACCGAGCATGTCGGAAAAGCTGCTGCCATTCAGTTCAGGGACGGCGGCAGTCGATTTCGGCGCAGACATGGCGTCCATTTGCATGGCGCGCATATCCAGCATCAATCGATTGAATTCAATACCTTGGCTCATGCTCTACTCTCTCTGGCGGCCCGCAATTTTTTGACGCTCACTCAGCGGGTAACGAGGTGTTAGCAACAAGGGTGCCAGCTTTCCCGGTGTCGCATCTGTAGGAGCAGCCGGTCGACGCTTGATTGCTCGCGATGGACCCAAGAGCGACGTCTTTATCCTGAATCCCCGCGTTATCGTTAACGACCATCGCGAGCAAGCTTGCTCCTAGAGGGCCCCGTGCAGGCCAGCGCTCAGGTGGCAAACAAATAGGCTTCCACGTCCATGCCGGCATCGCGCATCTGTGCCAGCTTGTAGCGCAACGTGCGCGGGCTGATGCCCAGGCGCTCGGCGGCCTCTTTGCGGCGGCCGCGCTCGGTGCGCAGGGTGTCGATGATCATCTGGAACTCACGGCGCCGCAGATCGTCGCCCAGCGCCCCGGCAGATTCGGCCTCTACTTCCACTGCCCGCGCTGGCGCCAGTGCCGGTAACGGCGCGCAAGCGACCGGCCCGGCGAGACAGAAATCCTCAGGCTCAATCATTCCACCCTGCTGCAGGATCAAGGCGCGCTGAATCGCGTTATCCAGTTCGCGCACATTGCCCGGCCACGGATAACCAATCAGGCACGCCTGCGCCTCGGGCGACAATCGCGCCGCCGCATGCTTCATTTTATTGACGTGTTTGGCCAGCAGGCGCTCGGCCAGCGGCAGGATATCGGCCGTGCGCTCGCGCAAGGGCCGCCAGGCCAGCGGGAATACGGACAGGCGATAGTACAGGTCTTCACGGAACCGCCCCGCCGCCACCTGAGCGGCCAGATCCCGGTTGGTGGTCGCGACCACGCGGATATCCAGGATGATCGGCTTGCGCGCACCGACTCGCTCGACCTCGCGCTCCTGCAGCACCCGCAGCAACTTGGCCTGCAATCCCAGGGGCATTTCGGAAATTTCATCGAGCAGGATAGTCCCGCCATCGGCCTGCTCGAACTTGCCGGCCTGCGCCGCGATGGCGCCGGTGAACGAGCCCTTCTCGTGACCGAAGAGCGTGGCCTCCAGCATGTTGTCGGGAATCGCCGCGCAGTTGATCGCAATAAATGGCTGGTTGGCGCGCCGGGAGTGCTGGTGAATGTAGCGCGCCAGCACTTCCTTGCCGGTGCCGGATTCCCCGGAGATCAGCACCGTGGAATCACTGCGCGCCACCCGCGCGGCCAGTTCCAGCAACTGCGCACTGGCCGGTTCGAACGCCACAGGTCCTTCGTGATCGGTGCTGCCGACATTGCCCAGCGCATGGCGTGCGACCAGGTCGAGCAGCGCCTTGGGCTCGAACGGTTTGACCAGGTAATCCGCGGCACCCTGGCGCATCGCATCGACCGCCCGCTCGACGGCACCGTGCGCCGTCATCAGCAACACCGGCAGTTGCGGCTGTCGCGCCCGCAGCAACGCGAGCAATTGATGACCGTCCATGCCCGGCATGTTGACGTCGCTGACCACCAGGTTGAACGCCTCGGCCCCCGCCGCTTCCAGGGCTTCCTGCGCCGAACCCACGGCCTTGTAATCGTGCCCGGCCAGCAACAGCGTGTCCGCCAGCGCTTCGCGCAAAGCGCGGTCATCCTCGACCAGCAGAACCTTGATTGCCATGACCTTCACTCCACTCCCTGGGCGCTGTTTTTATCATTGATAAAAAGCGGCAAGAACACCTGCGCACAAGTGCCGCGACCGACTCGCGAGCGCAAGCGCAACTCGCCCTGATGAGCCCTGGCGACTGCCTTGACCACGGTCAGGCCGAGGCCGGTGCCGGTGGTCTTGGTGGTAAAAAAGGGTTCCCCCAGGCGCGCCAGCACCGCGCCGTCGATACCGCTGCCGCTATCGCTGACGCACAGGCGCAGGTTGTTGCCACGGGTGTAGAGATGCACCTTCAAGCGCACCTCACCGGCACTGGCCTGAATCGCGTTCTCGATCAGGTTGAGGATCGCACCGACCAGGGTGTCGCGGTTGCACAGCAATTCACCGGCATGACTGTCGCATTGCCAGCGAATCGGCAGGTCCTGTACATGGGTCAGCGCCGCCGCCTGCAGTGACTGCATCAGCTGCGCCGGGGTCACGCGGTCGGTCAAGGGCAACTCGCCACGGGCAAAGACCAGCATGTCGCGCACCTGATGCTCCAGCTCGTGCAGGCGCTCCTTGAGTCGTCCGGCGAAACGTTGCTGGGTGTCGACCGGCAGCGTTTGATCGGTCAAGTGACTGGCGTAGAGCAAGGCCGCGGATAACGGCGTGCGAATCTGATGCGCCAGCGACGCGACCATGCGCCCCAGGGAAGACAAGCGTTCGTGGCGCGCCAATTGATCTTGCAGATGGCGGGTTTCGGTCAGGTCGTTGAGCAGCACCAGTTGCCCAGGCTCCGCACCCAGCGAACGCGTGGCAATCGACAGGCGCCGACCATCCTTGAGGGAGACTTCATGACCGTCATCTTCACGGGGGGCAAAGCAACGGGCAATCACCTGCCGCCACAGCTCGCCTTCGAGGGGCAGACCGAGCAGTTCGCAAGCCGCCGGGTTGGCTTCGCGCACGATGCCCTGGGCGTCGATAACGATGACGCCGCCGGGCAGGAGGTCGAGCAGGTGTTGCAGGCGATTGGCCAGGCGTTCTTTCTCTGCCAGCTCCTGCATGCGTTGGGCGCTGACCACCGCCAACTCGCCCTTGAGCTCGGTGACCCGGGCTTCGAGCATGCTGTAGGAGTTGGTCAACTGGCTGGACATCTGGTTGAACAGGGCAAACGCCTGCTCGAGGCCAAGCCGGCTCGCCTGCTCTACGGACGACGATTGTCCCAGGGCACTAGGGACAGGAGACAGGGGGGCGGCTTGGGGCATGATGTGCTCTCTCGCTTGGCTGACCGTCAGTTAAACGGAACGTTGCGAGGGCTATAGCAATACCCGTGCCTAAAAAAAACTGCTTTAAAATGAACGAGTTGAAAAACAGGCGTCAATCATCCGCCTGTTCATCTCCATCACGGCGGCTCATGCCGTACTTGCGCATTTTTTCCACCAGCGTGGTGCGGCGGATGCGCAGGCGTTCGGCCGCGCGCGCGACAATGCCGTTGGCATCGTCCAGTGCTTGCTGGATCAGACCCTGCTCCAGGCCACCGAGGTAGTCCTTCAGGTCCAGGCCTTCAGGGGGCAACATGGCATGGGTGGTGAAGTCCGGGGTATGGCCGTTGATTGCCACCCGCTCTTCGAGATCGCTGCGCAGGGTGTCGACCAGTTGCTCGTCTTCATCATCGACGTAGCGAAATTTCTTCGGCAGCTCGACCACGCCGATCACCCCGTACGGATGCATGATCGCCATGCGCTCCACCAGGTTGGCCAGCTCGCGGACGTTGCCCGGCCAGCCGTGACGGCACAGCGACATGATGGCCGCGGAGTTGAAGCGGATCGAACCGCGCTTTTCGTGCTCCATGCGCGAGATCAACTCGTTCATCAGCAACGGGATATCTTCGACACGCTCGCGCAGCGGCGCCATCTCGATCGGGAACACGTTCAGGCGGTAGTACAAATCTTCGCGGAAGGTGCCGATCTCGATCATGCTTTCGAGATTCTTGTGGGTCGCGGCGATGATGCGCACATCGACGCTCTGGGTCTTGTTGCTGCCCACGCGCTCGAAGGTACGCTCCTGCAACACGCGCAGCAGCTTGACCTGCATCGGCAGCGGCATATCGCCAATTTCGTCGAGGAACAGCGTGCCGCCATTGGCCAGTTCGAAACGCCCGGCGCGGCTGGTGATCGCCCCGGTGAACGCGCCCTTCTCATGGCCGAACAATTCGCTTTCCAGCAGCTCGGCCGGAATCGCCCCGCAATTGACCGGCACGAACGGCGCCTCGCGGCGCTTGGAGTGGTAATGCAGGTTGCGCGCAACCACTTCCTTGCCGGTCCCGGACTCGCCGAGGATCAGCACGCTGGCGTCGGTGTCGGCCACTTGCTGCATCATCTGGCGCACGTGCTGGATCGCCCGGCTGGTGCCGACCAGGCTGCGGAACAGGTTGGGTTCGCGATGCCGACCGCGCTCACGGGCCTGGTCGTACATCTCGCGATAGACCTGGGCACGGTGCAGCGAATCGAGCAGCTTACTGTAGCTGGGAGGCATTTCGAGGGTCGACAGCACGCGACGACGCTGGTCTTCCGGCAGGTCGATGGAAGAATTATCGCCCATCAGCAAAATCGGAAGGAACTCATCCCATGTCGCGAGTGTCTTTAACAAGCCCTGAAGCGAACCCGGAGCATTGACCGTCCCGATGAGGACACAGATTACTTCACGACTGGACGACAAAGAGACGACAGCCTGCTGCCAGTCATGGCTACCGCAGGGTAAATTTTCTTCGCCGAGAAAATTTAAAATCACCGCCAGGTCGCGGCGGCGGACGCTATCGTCATCGATCAGCAGAATTTTGGTTTCACGCCACATGCAATCGTAACTTCCCTAGTCAACCCGGTGCCCGAAATGAGTGGGCAAGCTAGACGCTTGCAGACTGTTAATGCCTGTAGACGCCTGAAATCTGGAAACAGCCACTAGTAAAGTCAAAAAACCGTTCACAGTCAAATTTATGGCGCAATCTGACTGGATCAAGCAGATATTAATTAACCAAACAGATGGTAAACCTTTGCGGCACTCTTCGCTTGGTTGATCTGCGACATCTGATCAACAATTGCCTGACGCTCGCCCATCGTCACCGTCAATAAATCTTTGTACACCGCCAGCAGGCTCTCCAGGTGGGCGCGCAGCGCGTCCTCGTCGATCGGTGCTTCAGCGAGCACCTCATCCACGCATTCACGGCAGGCCGAATCCAGCTCGCCGATCGCATCCCAGTTACGTTCGGCCAGCGCATCGATGAGCGCTTCGCGTGTTTCTTCGATCCGTTGCAGTGCTTGACTCATGACGTCATCCTCGGCCCTCAGGCCTGTGGGCTTCCAATCGCATCCCAACCGCTTTTCAGGGTTTCAAGCAGACCTGCTACTTCGTCGATGATGGCCGCGTCGTTTTCTCGATTGGCTTCCATCAGACGCGTCATCATGTAGGCGTACAGATTGTCGAGCTGCTGCAGCGAAGCCGGATCATCGGTTTTTTCCGGATTCAGGCCATCGCGCAGACCGATGATGATGTCCACAGCCTTGCCCATCATCAAACCCTTGAGTGCGATGTCGCCACGCTCCAACGCACCCTTGGCCTGGGCCATGCGGTCCAGCCCGCCTTCCATCAGAAGTTGTACCAGGCGATGTGGATTGGCTTCAGAGATCTGGGCATGGGAATTGACCTTCTGGTATTGGCGAAGGGCTCTCATGGGGTTCATATTTCTACCTCGTGACAGACAGCAGCTTGGAATTGGGAAGGCTCTGATCTTTATGTCGACTGATCGGCACAGAACTTTAGCGCAGACACTTCACCCAAGAAAAAACCCAGGCGCTGTCATTACAGCTTGCCTGGGTTTTTTATGCCTAATCCGGATCAGCTGTCTTTCGGATTGTTCAGCGCATTGAGGGTGGTCATGATGCTGTCGCTCTGGGCGCGCAGTCGGGCTACCAGGGAATCCATGGCGGTGTACTTGGCAGTCAGGCTCGTTTGCAGGCTGGCCATTCGCGCATCAAGAGTGTCTTGCTGCTTTTTCAGGTCATTTAAGCTATCGCTCAAGCTTGTCGAACGCGCAGCAAAAACCCCGGTATTTTTCATCGCGAAGCTGTCCGTCGCAGACTTCATGCGCGCTAGCAAACCGGTATCGCCCGAAAAGATCCCATTGATATCAGCGGCATTAGTGAGCGCCGCCGCATTAAACACTTTGTCATCAATGGAGAGCAGGCCGGTCTTTTGATCGGTCTCGACGCCGAACTGAGCGAGAGATTTCATTTGGCCGGTGCCGCCCATGACATTCAACTCGGTACGCACCGACGACAACAGTGAACGCAGAGAGGCGTCGCCTGTCAGAGCGCCAGTGGTCAACGAACCGTCGGCATTGGTCGTGACTTTGGTCTCGGTATTAGCAGCCGAAATCAGCGCGTTGTAGGTATCAACAAAACCCTTGACTGCCGACTTCAACGCCGTGGTATCGGCAGACACCGTGATGGTGGCTGGTGTCGCCGCACCGCCACCGGACGGAATCGGAGAAACGCCCGTCAACTTGACGGTAATGCCACTCACTGCGTCGGCAATGGTATTGGACTTGGATTCCATCACCACGCCATCAAGCTTGTACTTGGCGTTCTGTGGTGTCGCGAGAACCGAGGTGCCGGTTTCCAGACCGGAATTGCCCGTTAGACTCAGGTCCGAACCGACACCCGTTTTATTGGAAGTCAGCACCATCCGAGAACCATTGGCGTCAGTAAGGATGTTGGCGCTCAAGCCCTGGTTCGCGTACTGGGAATTGATCGAATCGCGGACTTGCTGCAGCGTCGCGCCGGCAGGAATGCTGACGTCGAACGTATCGCTGCCTTGCTTGATGCTCAGAGTAGACGGCGCCGAACCCGAATTGACGACCGAAGACGCGCCGTCTGTGAAAACCTTGGTGGAAATTTTCGATGCAGTTGCCAACTGAGTGACCAGCAGCGAGAAATTGCCAGCAGCGGCACCGTTACCTATTGTCACGGTGGCGACTTTTTCGTCGGAAGACGTGCCGCTCAGGCCGCTGAAGCTGGAAGCGGTTTTCATGTTGTCCAACGCACCACGGAAGGCATCCAGCGCCGCCTGGATTTTGCCGATCGACGACAGCGAGGTGGTTGCTTTCAGCGTCTGATTGTTGATCTGCGTCTGTTTTGGCGCCCTTTCGGAATCCACCAAAGACTTCACAATCGCCTGAGTATCGATGTTCGAACCAATACCGCTAACCGATGTACCCGCCATCCTCTCTCTCCTTATCCAGTAGCTGCCGCCGTTTCCTTGACCAGGAACGTCTTAAACAGCGACAGCAACAAAATTCATGCCAGTTCAGACTTTGTCGTCAAACAGCAAACTACTGGCGTCCGACAGGCTCTGAGCCAGCTTTAGTGCAGCTTCCGAGGGTATCTGACGAATAACCAGACCCGTTTCGGTGGCGATGACCTTGACCACGACGCGGCCAGTGGAATCATCTATGGAAAAATCCAGATTGCGCCGGGCAGCCTGGACAAACTCCTGAATGTCGGTGACAGCTTTTTCCAGCTCGTCACGCTTGGGCTCGGAGTTCGAAGCCTTCACAGCTTCAGCCTTGGGCTGTTCCAACTTTCCAGTGACATTCGGCGTTACGCCTTGCGGGGCAACGGCGGGATAGGACTGGGTCAACTTGACGCTCATGTCCATGCCTGATCTCCTGATCATGAAAATAACAAAAGGGCGCGTAAACGCGCCCTTCCGTCAGTTACCAAGCGCCGGAATCAACCCAGCAGCTTCAGCACAGCCGACGGCAGCTGGTTAGCCTGGGACAGGATCGCGGTGGAAGCCTGTTGCAGGGTTTGCTGCTTGGTCAGCTGAGCAGTTTCGGCCGCGAAGTCAACGTCCTGGATCACGCCACGAGCAGCAGTGGAGTTGTCCGAGATGCTGCGCAGGTTGGCCACGGTGCTATCGAAACGGTTTTGCACAGCACCGAGGTCAGCACGCTGGGAGTCGATCGCGGTGATCGCTTGTGTAATCACATCAACAGCGTTTTGTGCATTGGCAGCAGTAGTCACGTCAGTATTGCTGACAACTGTCTTGGCCGAATTTGCGGAAGTAGCTGCCGCACCACCGAACAAGCCGCCAACGCCAGCACCCGACATCGAATAGCTGTTGGTGGAGTTCAGCGAGATTGCGCCGGTAGCGATGATTGTAGCGCCAGCTGCGGCCAAGGCAGTGTAACCACTAAGAGCACCAGAACCGTTTTTTGTTGCGACCTGTACGCCTACTGCACCGGCATCACCGCCGTCGAATACAAGGTTCTCGCCGGTATCGGACTTCACGGAAAGGGCTTGAGTGGTGGCATCGTAGTTTACGCTGACGCCCAGTTTTGCAGCGTTGGACTTCAACTGATCAGCCAGATCGGAAGTGCTGGTTACACCAACGAAGCTGACCTTGGCACCAGCTACCGTCAAGGAAAAGTTAGCAGGTACCGCAGGTGTAGCAGTTACTTTGAAAGAAACTTCAGTGCTGGCAGTTGCGCTCAAGCCACCTACCGCACCGTTCAACTGAGCGGCAATAGCTTTGGCCGAATCACCGGCAGCAACGGTGATAGTGCCACTGGTCTGGCCACCGCCTGTAACAACGATAGGACCGCCAGTCAGACCACCAGCAGTGCTAGGTGCGTTTGTTACGCTTTTCAGTTGCTGAGAGCCAACTTTGTTAGCAGAAACGTCGCCCAGAGTCATGTTGATCGTCTGGTTGGCGTTTGCGCCCACCTGGAAAGCAGTAGTACCGAATGAACCGTCCAGCAGGTTACGACCACCGAAGGTAGTGGTGGTAGCGATACGGGTCAGTTCAGCAGTCAGAGCCGAGTATTCAGCGTTGTTCGACTTACGGTCTTCAGCGCTTGGCGAGCCGTTCGCGGAAGCCAGGGCCAGGGTACGCATTTTCTGCAGAATGTTGGTGGATTCCTGCATCGCGCCTTCAGCCGTTTGCGCGATGGAGATACCGTCGCCGGCGTTCTTGATGGCGGTGCCCAGGCCGTTGATCTGGCTGGTCAGACGGTTGGAAATTTGCAGGCCAGCAGCGTCGTCTTTAGCGCTGTTGATACGCAGGCCGGAGGACAGGCGCTGCATCGAAGTCTGCAGGTTGCCGGAAGCTTTGTTCAGGTTGTTCTGAACGGTCAAGGAAGCAAGGTTGGTGTTTACGGTTAAAGCCATGACGAAATCCTCGTTGGATGGATACTTCGGCTTCCGGCCCTGACATCCGTCGGGTTTGGCCTAGAGAACCTACGTAATAGTTATCGTCGTGAAGAGGCTTTGCTTGAGCGGTTTTTTGCAAATTTTTAGTGGCAGGGTGCCAGCCCTTTATTTTCAAGGCTTTAACGCCATAAATTCGGCGCCATAAAAACGCAAAACGCCCGGAAATCTAAATTTCCGGGCGCTTTTTATTGCCATTGCAATCGAATGAGTCAACCGCGATAGAGAATCGCCGAACCCCACGAGAGGCCCACGCCAAAGCCGCTGATGGCCACGCGAGTCCACTTGGAATCGAACACGTGGTTCTGCAACAACAGCGGAATGCTCGACGACACCGTGTTACCGGTTTCGAGCATGTCCTTGACGAACTTCTCCGGCTCGCCTTCTTCAAAGCGGCGTGCCACGGCATCGACAATTGCCGCACTGCCTTGGTGAATGCAGAAAGCGTTGATATCGCTGGCCTGCAAATTCGACTCGCTCAGCAACTCATGCAAATGCGCCGGGACTTTGAGCAAGGCAAAGTTGAAGACCTGGCGGCCATTCATGAAGAACACACCGTCGCTGACTTTCAGGTGCGGAGCACCGGAACCGTCGGTGCCGAACTTCGACTTGCCCAATTGCCAGACCGCATTTTCACCCATCCAGGTGGCGGTTGCGGCATCGCCGAACAGCATGGTGGTGTTGCGGTCTTCCGGGTCGACGATCTTCGAATACGGATCGGCGGTGATCAGCAGGCCGTTTTTCAGCCCCGCCGCTTCCATGAAGCCCTTGATCGCATAGATGCCGTACACGTAGCCGGAACAGCCCAGGGAAATATCGAAAGCGGCGACGTGGGTCGGCAGGCCCAGCTTGTCCTGAACGATCGCAGCGGTGTGCGGCAACCCCTCCTCATCCCCATTCTGGGTGACGACGATCAGGCAGTCGATGGACTCACGCTTGAGTTCTGGACTGGCGGCAAACAGCGCATTGGCGGCTTCGACACACAGATCGGAAGTTTCCTGATCGGCAGCCATGCGTGGCAAAAATGCCGAGCCGATCTTGCCAAGGATAAAGGTTTCGTCCTTGTCGAACTTGGCACCCTGGGCGTAATTATCAATCCCGGCTACCGGCACGTAACTCGCTATATTTTTTATGCCAATCATTATGGCTTCCCAATAATAAACAGCTGAACATCGCCGCTCGCTGAATCGAGGGCGTCTACAGTCGGGGCCAGGCCCCCAGAAGAAGCGACGTCGGGATTCAAGCAGTTACCTTGAACAGCCCGCCACCTAACCGCCCGCAGACAGGATACAGTGAAGATGCGCGTTTTGACCGGCGGGTCACTCAGAGATCCACGCTTTATTTGATTTTGTGGTCCGCAGCCCCGCCCCACCCCGCTACGTAGAATTAAAAAAAAATCAAAAAAAAAGGCCAGCCCCCCATGCAGAGGGCTGGCCGCGAGGAGTCAGGACCGGTTCAAAGCTTGTTGAACAGGCTCAGCTGGGAGACCTTGGCGAATGCCAGTTGCGCGGCCTGCAGCATGGTCTGCTGCAAGGTCAGACGCGTCAGCACCTCCGCCGGATCGGTGTTCTTGATCGAATTTCCGGTCGATTCGTTGATCAGGCTGGTGCTGGTGTTCTGCTCATTCTGCATATCCATCACATTGCCCCGTGCACCGATAGCGCCACGTGCCAGGTCCACCTGGTTCTTGGCGTTGTTCAGGTTGGCAATGGACGAAGCCAGCGTGTCTTCGAGGAAACGTTGTGCGACCGGATTACCCTGGGTCGGTGAGTCAAGCGCCGAACGCAGCTGGCTGATGGTGTCGAGCACGTTCTGGGTCTGGTGGGTGTTGACCGCAATATCGAACTGATCACCTGCCGCTGGAACCGCCGGCGTGCCGCCGAGGGTGAAGCTGACACCGGCTGCCGTCGCTACGCCAGCGGTCACGGTCCCGGTGGTCACTGGAGTGCTGCCAGCCGTCAACGGACGGGTGTACATCTCGAACGTCCCGGGACCGGTGAACTTCAGCACCGCTCCGCCTTCCGGGAAGAAGCTCTTGTAATCCGCAGCGTTGGTCACTGCGGCCTGGGAAATGATCGCAGTCGACGTGTTGCTCGGGGCGCGGTTAGCGACGAAACTGTCCGGTTTGGCCGTCAGCTGGAAGCTGTGACCGGCAATGACCGCATCGGCGCTGGCGGAGTCGGCGGGGGTGTCGCCGGCCTGGAACGTAATGTCCAGCTTGAAGGTCACGCCGCGGAAATCGACGTCGGAACCGCCCTTGGCATTCGGATCGAACTTGCCACCGCCACCGGCTTCGGCGGTCACGTCATTACCCGATGCATCGGTGATCTTGTACTGGGTGCTGCTGACGAACGACAGGGTATAAGGCTGGCCGCTGCGGAAGTTCGCATCGAAGGTCGGACCGGAGCTCACCAGACCAGGCGACAGGGCCACACGACCGTCATCGACGGCGGGTGCTGTCATGGTGGTCGAACTACGCGCAGCGTTGATCGCCTGCTGGAAAACGTCCCAGCCGGTATCGTTCAGCCCCAGGGACATCGAGTCGCCGATTTTCAGTTCCAGCTGGGTCTGGTCGCCCTGGTAGCTGTAGGTGCCGTCACTATTGCGTAAAAAAGGCGGGGTGTTGTTGCTGGCGCCGGAGAAGATGTACTTGCCGTTGGCGTCCTTGCTGTTCATCAGGCTCAGCAATTGCTCTTCGGACTGCTTGAGCTCGGCGGCAATGGATTTGCGGTCATCGTCGTTCAACGATCCGCCACCCGCCCGAATCGCCAACTCGCTGACTTTCTGCAGCACGTTGTTGATGCTGTCCAGCACGCCCTCTTCCTGCGCCTGGGCCGTGTTCAACGCGTTGATGTTGGTGGTGTACTGACCCAACATGGCTTTCTGCTGCTCGAGTTGCAGCAAGCGCGCCGCGCCGACCGGATCGTCTGCCGCGGTCTCGAGTTTCACGCCACTGCTGGCCTGCTCGGCCGTCTTCATCACGTTGTTGAGGTTGCGCTGATAGTTGGCAGCAGTGGTCGCGTAGTACTGTGCAGTAGAAATTCGCATGTTCTACGGTTCCTTAAAGGGCATTGATCAGGGTGCTGAAAATTTCCTGCGCAGTCTTGATGATCTGCGAAGAGGCCGTGTAGTACTGCTGGTACTTGGTCAGGTTGCCGGCCTCTTCATCGAGGTCGACGCCCGACAGCGAGTCACGCGCATTGCGCGCCCCGGTGACGATGGTGTCGGTCGCCGTGGCATCGAGTTGACCCTGCTTGGTCAAGGAGCCAACGGTGGACACCAGGCCACCATAGGCCTCGGTAAAACTCACACCGGGACTGGTCGCAGTCGCGCCGACCGTGGCCTTGGTCTGCAGGGCCAGCAACGCCTGTGCGTTGCGGTTGTCGGTGCTGTCTGCGGCGGTCATCGCAATATTGAAGCTGTCGCCCGCCTTGGGACTGCCGCTGACGGTCATGCCGACACTGAAGGTCTTGGCCGCGCCGCTGGCATCGGTGTACGGCACCGAAATGTTCAGGTCGTTGTTCTGGCCGGGCACGATGTTGCCGGTGCCGATACTGACCCCCTTGGCATCGAACACCTCATAGGCACTGGCGCTGGTCATCAGCATCCGGACCGGCATCGACGCCTTGACCGCGCTCTGCACTTCCAGGCGCTGGGCCGAATCGTAGATGTCCAGGTTGGTCTTCAGGGTCGGCTGGCTGGCATCCCCCGTACCGTTATTGCCCTGGGCCTTGGTGGACGTCAGCGGTGCAGACGTGGCCAGGCGCTTGGCGTCGGTCATGACGGTGGCCATGTCCGCGGCGGAACTGCGGGTCGGGGTAATCTTGAAGCTGTCGCCGCTGTTTACCGCACCGGCGTTGAGGCTCAGGCTGAAGCCATCGATGACCGGTGGCGGTGTCGTGCCCAGGTCGAAACTGCCCATGTCGGTATTGTCCGACAGGCGCCGCACGCTGTAGCCGGTGGCGCTGGTGAAGGTCACCTGGTAATCGCTGGCCGCCAGCTTGCCGGTGTCCTTGATGGTGACGTTCAGGTTACCCGACGCCGGATTGTTCTTGGCATTGGCAATGCTGCGCTGACTGATGGCCGCGGCACTGTTGATGTCATTGAACAACGCTGCGCCGAAGTTACCGCTCTGGTCCAGCCCCTGCCCCAACTGCTTGTTGACCTGATCGGCGACGACCATGGCGATACGCCCCAGGCCATTGACCGCCGGGGTCAATACCTCATTGCGATAACGCAACAGCCCGCCCATCTCGCCGCCGCTCATCACGTTGGTGATGTCGATCGACGAACCGTTGCGATCCATGATGATCGAGGAACGGGTCGGGTCGGCCGGGTCGGCGGCCACGCGCAGTTTGTTGACGGTGTCGCCCACCACCAAAGGCTGGCCGCTGCCCAGGTAAATATCCATGCGCCCTTCGGTCTCAGTGACCTGGGTGCCCACCAGCTCATTGAGCTGGCGGATGGTTTCGTTACGCTGGTCCAGCAATTCGTTGGGCGTGCCACCCGAACCACTGACTTCACTGATTTTCTTGTTGTACGCGGCAACGGTCGACGCCAGCTTGTTGACCTGGTCGGCCATCGAACCCAGCTGATCGTTGATGTAGCTGCCTTGCTGCTTCAATTGCCCGGAGATGGCATTGAAGCGGCTGCTCAAGCCTTGGGCGTTGGTCAGCAACGCTTGGCGCGCGGCATTGTCGTTGGAGTTGCCGGCCAGCGTTTGCAAGGACGAGAAAAAAGCCTGCAAGGATTTGGTCACACCGGTGCCGCTGTCGGACAGCAGCTTGTCGACCTGGGTGGCCTGTCCCAGGTAAGCCTGCGCATCACTGTTGAGCGACGTCGAGGTCTGCAACTGCGCGTCGAGGTAGCTGTTGTACACCCGACGCACGTCGGCCAGCGTGGTACCGGTGCCGATGAACACATTGCCGTACTGAATCGAGCCTTTGGTGCCCTGCACAGTTTGTTGGCGCGAGTACCCGACGGTATCGACGTTGGAAATGTTGTTACCGGTAGTCACCAATGAGGCGTGGCTAGCGGATAGACCCGACATTCCGATGTTGAGCAAACTCATGGTTCAGACCCTTATGTCTATAAAGGCGTGGTTGAAACGCCCGCCGCAGCGTAGTTCTGATAACTCGTCATCTGCCTGGCTATCTGCGAAATCTTGCTGGCGTAAGCCGGGTCGGTTGCGTAACCGGCCTTTTGTAGCTCGCGCACAAACTGTTCGGGGTTATCGGCCGACTTCACGACATCTTGATAGCGATTATTGGTTTGCAGCAGCGTTACAAGGTCATGGAAGCTGTCCTTGTAGGAGTCGTAGGAACGGAACTCGGCCGTCTCCTTGACCATCTCGCCATTCCTGAATTCGCTGGTGATCGCCCGCGCCGAATCACCCTGCCAACTGCTGCCGGCCTTGATGCCGAACAGGTTGTGGCTGCTGCTGCCGTCCTGGGCCCGCATGACCGATTTGCCCCAACCGGTTTCCAGGGCGGCCTGGGCCACCAGGTAACGTGGGTCGACACCAATGCGATCGGCCGCTTCCTTGGCCATCGGCAGCATGGTGTTGACGAATTCGTCGGCGGAGCTGAAGGCTTTTTTCGCCGGTGCCAGGGGGATTTGCGCGATGGCGCGCCCGTGGATCTGCAGGGACCCGCTCGACGCCATTTGCGCGTTCGCCAGCCAGTCGCCGTTGTACAAGGGGCCGGAACCGCTGCTCGCGACGCGCTCGGGCAATGCCGCTTTGTTGACTGCGGTGGCACTGGTCGGCGTGGCGGAAGGCACCAGGCCGGCGAGCAAGCGGTCGGCCAGTTTGGGCGGCAGGGCCAGGCGGCGCTGATTGATCAGCGCCATGTCATTGCGATGGGCGCCCTCGCCTGTCGGCGCACTGAGCGAACGCGAGGCCCACAATGGGCGCTCGCCATTGACCCGCGACAGTGGCCCGTTGATCGCCACCGTGCCAGCGGCCACTGGTGTCTGCGCAGCCGCTTTCGCAGCCTCCTGCTTGGCCGCCGACAGTGTCGCCGCTTCACCCGGCGCCAGCGGCTTGTTCTTCGACATCTGCCGCATCAGCACGTCCGCCAGGCCGATACCGCCGCCTTCGCGGGACATGGAAACCGCCAGTTGCTGGTCGTACATTTCCTGGTACTGCTTGGCCTCGGCGGTGTTCATCGGGTTGTCCTTGCCCAGCGACTCGGTGGCCGAGCGCATGGACTTGAGCATCTCGCCGAGGAACAGCGACTCGAATTCCTGCGCCACCTTGCGCATGTTGGCGTCGCTGTTCTTGTCGCCGACCTTGAGCTGGTTCAGCCGGTTCAGGTCGGAAAACGCGCCGGAATCGCTGCTGCTGACCCGACCGCTCTTGTTCATGTCCATGGTCGCCGTCCTCAGATCACGATCAGGTCGGCTTGCAAGGCGCCAGCCTGTTTCAGTGCTTCAAGGATCGCCATCAGGTCACCCGGTGCCGCGCCGACCTGGTTCACCGCACGGACGATTTCGTCGAGGGTGGTGCCTGGGCCGAACTTGAACATCGGCTTGGCTTCCTGCTCGGCATTGACCCGCGAGCGCGGCACGACCGCGGTCTGGCCATTGGACAGAGGGCCGGGCTGGCTGACGATCGGGTCTTCGGTAATGGTCACGGTCAGGCTGCCGTGGGTGACGGCGGCCGGGGAAACCTTGACGTTCTGGCCGATCACGATGGTGCCGGTGCGCGAGTTGATGATGACTTTGGCCACCGCCTGGCCTGGATCGATTTCAAGGTTTTCCAGGATCGACAGATAGTCGACACGCTGGCTCGGATCGAGCGGCGCCGTGACGCGCACCGAGCCGCCGTCGATGGCCTGGGCCACGCCTGGGCCGAGCATGTCGTTGATCTTGTCGACGACGCGCTTGGCCGTGGTGAAGTCGGAGCGGTTGAGGTTCAGGGTCAGGCTGTTGCCCTGGTTGAATCCGCTCGGCACCGCTCGCTCGACCGAGGCGCCACCCGGGATGCGGCCGGCCGACGGCACGTTGACCGTGATCTTCGAGCCGTCGCGACCCTCGGCATCAAAACCGCCGACCACCAGGTTGCCCTGGGCCACCGCATAAACGTTGCCGTCGATACCCTTGAGCGGCGTCAGCAGCAAGGTGCCGCCGCGCAAGCTTTTGGAGTTACCGATGGACGACACGGTGATGTCGACCTGCTGCCCCGGCTTGGCGAACGCCGGCAAGTCGGCACTGATCGACACCGCCGCGACGTTCTTCAACTGCACGTTGCCCGAGCCCGGCGGCACCTTGATGCCGAACTGCGAGAGCATGTTGTTGAAGGTCTGCAGGGTGAACGGGGTCTGCGTCGTCTGGTCGCCGGTGCCATTGAGCCCGACCACCAGGCCGTAGCCGATCAATTGGTTGGAGCGCACGCCGGAAATGCTGGCGATGTCCTTCAGGCGCTCGGCTTGAGCACCGAACGCTGCGGACATCAGGAACGCAGCCACCATCAGGTGTTTGAAATTCAATGTCGCCACCTAGAAAGGGAACAGCGGGCTGAGGAAGAAACGGTCGAACCAGCCTGGCTGACTCGCATCGGCAAACGAACCGGTGCCCGAGTAGGTGATGCGCGCATCCGCGACGCGGGTCGACGACACGGTGTTATCGGTGGAGATATCGTCAGCCCGGACCAGGCCGGCAATCCGTACCAGCTCGTCGCCGGTGTTGAGGGTCATCCACTTCTCGCCGCGCACGGCGATGATGCCGTTGGGCAATACGTCGGCGACGGTCACGGTGATCGAACCGGTCAGGGTGTTGCCCTGGGCGGCCTTGCTGTCACCCTTGGTTGCGCGGTCGCCTTCGTAGCTGGCGTCCAGGCTCAGGTCACCACTGCCAAACGGATTGTTGGTGCTGGGCGTGGAACCGAACAGAGAGCTCAGGCCGATGCTGGCCTTGCTGTTCTTGCCAATCTGCGAGTTGGCGTTTTTGCTGGCCTGGGTCTTCTCGTTCAGGGTGATGGTGATGATGTCACCGACCCGGAACGCCTTGCGGTCGCTGTACAGGTTCTGCTCGAAGCCGGCCTGATAGATCGAGCCGTTGTTGGCGGCAGCCGGCAACGGCGTGCGCGGCAACACCGGTGCATAGTAGGGATCATTGGGCTTGGGCGACATGGGCACACAGCCCGCGAGCACAGTGACCCCACTCAGTGCCAGAACAGATACAAAGCGTTTCATGACCCTACCTCACGGTGTTGCCGGCGACCTCTTGGCCGCCCCAAAGACTTGATTACAGATTCTGCGTTACGAACGAGAGCATCTGGTCGGCGGTGGAGATCACCTTGGAGTTCATCTCGTAGGCGCGCTGAGTGGTGATCATGTTGACCATCTCTTCAACGGTGCTGACGTTGGAGGTTTCCAGGGTGTTCTGCAGCGTGGTACCGAAACCGGCAAGGCCCGGGGTGCCGACTTGCGGCGCGCCACTGGCGGCAGTTTCCAGGAACAGGTTGTTGCCCACGGCCTGCAGGCCGGCCGGGTTGATGAAGTCGGCGGTCTGCAGGTTGCCGATCACCTGGGAGGCCGGGTTGCCGGCGACGGTGATGGACACGGTGCCGTCCTTGCCCACGGTGAAGGTCTGGGCGTCGTTCGGAATGACGATCGCCGGCTCCAGGGCAAAGCCGCTGGCGTTGACGATCTGGCCGTTGGAGTCCAGGTGGAAAGTACCGTCACGGGTGTAGGACGTGGTGCCGTCCGGCTGCAGGATCTGGAAGAAGCCGCGACCGTCGATGGCCATGTCCAAAGGTTGCTCGGTGGTTTGCAGGCTGCCGGCGTTGAAGTTTTTCTGGGTGCCGACGATGCGCACACCGGTACCCAGTTGCAGGCCCGATGGCAGTTCGCTGTCCTGGGTCGACTGAGCGCCTGGCTGACGCTTGATCTGGTACAGCAGGTCCTGGAACTCGGCGCGGTCACGCTTGAAACCCGTGGTCGAGACGTTCGCCAGGTTGTTGGAAATGGTGGTCAGGTTGGTGTCCTGGGCGGACAGGCCTGTCTTGGCAAC
>Ga0160454_100191_pt1 | contig 67499 bp, 61 predicted proteins | sample HID1971M_E6MG_FD_108218 | JGI IMG/M metagenome (GOLD analysis project Ga0160454, IMG submission 108218) | Enriched millipede-associated microbial communities from UW Madison campus, WI, USA - HID1971M_E6 MG | ecosystem: Host-associated > Arthropoda: Insects > Digestive system > Unclassified ...
GGCCCGGTCCGGTGTCGGAAGTGGGAGATAAGTCCGCCACGCGGTCTTATTGGCCCGATCCGATGTCGGAAATGGGAGATAAGCCCGCCACACGGTCTTATTGGCCCGGTCCGGTGTCGGAAATGGGAAATAAGCCCGCCACGCGGTCTTATTGGCTCGATCCAGTGTCGGAAGAGGGAGATAAGTCCGCCACGCGGTCTTATTGGCCCGGTCCGATGTCGGAAGAGGGAGATAAGTCCGCCGTGCGGTCTTATTGGCTCGATCTGATGTCGGAAGTGGGAGATAAGCCCGCCACGCGGTCTTAATAAGCGACTGGGGAAGGCAAGCAGCCAATGAGAATAAGTGCCCAACCCGCGCATATGCTGAAAAATGGGCAAAAAAAACCACCCCGGAGGGTGGCTGCACATTGTGCAAGGATTGGATAGGAGTGGAGAGAAACCATACTGTACTTTTATTATATGTATTCGTTTTCATTTTGTCAATAAGCGCTTACATTTTATTTTTGAAACGGTTTCGTGACGGTTGGATGTAACTTCTCGCTCATTTGGTACGTCTTATTTTGTGCTGAGCGGCAATTCGATTGCGGATACTTAATCCGCTGCGCTATTCGGACGCGAAAAACCATGCGATTCCTTAAGACAAACCGCCAATAATTTTGAGAAATTTTTAAGCACATAACCCTATTTCCTGTGTTACAATAGCATATAGTATTTGTAAAATACTGGCTCACCAAATTTTACTGCGCTTTCGAGCGCAACTTTTTCGTTTTTGGCCGGTACAATTAGGATAGAACGCCGGCTGCGAACGTTCACCCTGAATAGGGGGAGGGTCGCGGGAATGATGACCGATTCCCAGTTGATACGGGAAATCAAGGACGGAAACGTCGAACTATACTCGATGCTTATGGGAAGATACCAGAAGAAGATTCTTTCTTTTGTCTACCACATGCTGAAGAGCGCCAAGCTTGAAATCTTGGCGGAGGATCTATGTTCCGAAACGTTCTATAAAGCCTATCGAAGCTTACACTCCTTCAGAGAAGTGGATGCGTCCTTTTCGACGTGGCTATATACGATTGCACGCAACACCGTTCTAAGCGAATTGCGCAAGCAAAAAGCAGCGCACCTCTCGCTGGACGACTCCACATACATACCTGCCGCCCCATTGGAAGAGGCGCCCGAGCAGCGACTGCTGCGCAACGAGAAGGTAACCATGGTAAGAGACGCCATCAACAGCTTGCCCGAGAAGCAGCGCTCCGCGCTTATTCTTAGGGAGTACGATGGAATGGATTACCAAGAGATCGCCAACATTCTCGGGCAGACGGTCAGTTCCGTCAAATCGTTGTTATTCCGGGCCAGGGCCAGTGTAAAGGTGCAATTGGAATCTTACTTTGCAGAACCGGCCATGATGAAGGAGTACGAGGAGATGAAGCTGCGATGAAATGTGAAGAGGCTGCGGAATGGTTCGGAATATATCGCGATTTGCCGGATGATTCGGCAGATAAATTTGCTATAGATTTGCACGTTCAGAGCTGCAAAGCCTGCGAAGAGGAGTTCCGGATATGGGAGGAGAGCGCTCTTCTCATTCATGAGCTTCCGCTGGATGACGAACAGGACGTCGTGCCAATCTCTTCGGCGCAGATTAATAAGAATGTTATGGACCGCATTTATACGGAACAGAGCTGGTACATGCCGACGACGCGCCGGACGTACGCCTTCTCGTTTCTGTTCAAGAAACGGGTCGCTGGCGTTCTTGCCGCGCTACTGGCACTGTTTGTATGCGGATTTCTGTACGCTTCGTTCGGCAGCGGCATCATCGTCGACCAAGCGGGGGGCAGAGAATCGGCCAACGCTTTCGCAGTCAGTCACCAATACGGAGACGACATTCGGCTGGATATTCCCGTCGCCAGTCTGAGCGATCCGATCATACTAAACGTATCTCCGGCGGTACCGGAGTATTGGATCGCTTTCTCGATCGTAGGCATGATTATGACGCTGTTAATTTTGAATTGGCTGTCAAGGGTGAGATCATGAATAAAGCAACGCGCATCGGCTGGGTTCGCCACGGCATTACAGAGTGGAACCAGCGGGGAATCATTCAAGGAGTCACCGACATTCCGCTCAGTCCGGAAGGCGTGAGGCAGGCTCGGCTACTGGCCGATCGGCTGCACGGGGAGCAGGGGCGGTGGGACGGCGTTTACTGCAGCGATCTGCAGCGTGCCGCGCATACAGCGGAAATTTTGGCCGATCGGCTAGGAATCCCCGTTATTCGGGACTCACGCTTACGCGAAAGATCGTTCGGGGAAGCCGAAGGCACGACATTGGCGGAACGATTGGATCGATGGGGAGAGGACTGGAGACGGCTTGTGCCCGACCAGGAAAACGACGACTCCGTAAGGGAGAGAGGCTTTGCGTTCATTCGGGAGCTGACGGACAAACATGCGGGGGAAGCGTGGTTGGTCGTTACGCATGGCAGTTTTCTGGCCAGAATGCTGCAAGCGATGTGCCAAGGGTTGGACGATTCCCATCTGCTGAACATGTCGCTGACGGTGCTCGAACAGGGACAGAACGTATGGGAGCCGCTAATTCACAATTGCACGAGGCATTTGGCGGAGACGGAAGAAACATTAATGAATCCATAGCTTCATCTTATAGTATGAATATCAGCGCAGGGCCGTCCTTTAAGGGCGGTCCTGTTTTTGCTTTCTACGTTTAAGACGTCGGCCCCGCGACTATACTGAACAGTAAATCCTCCAGGAAAGGGGGGCGTCGAATGAACTTGGCCGATATGCTATGCTACGCAGACATTTCCGAGTTGAAAAAAATTGCCGACACTTATGACTGCGCCAGCACGAGCCATTCGAAGAACGAGCTGATCCAGACGATTTTGGCGACCGTTCAGCGAAGGGACGTCATCGAATCCCGAATTCGGGAAATTTCGGGGAACGATTTGCGCTTTCTGAATTCTCTCGTGTTTGAGAACCGAACCGTCTATAGCTTGGAGGAGTTGAAGGCGAGGGCGCTGGACAAATCGGCACAGCCGACTCAATCGGCGCAAACGATCCAGTCGATTCAATCCAATCCGGTTCAGCCGACAAAGCCGGGCACCTCAGGCGCTCCCAATCCTGCCACACGGAGGAAGCCGCGCTCCCGCAAGGCGAAGGAAGAAGAGCAGAAGCCGCCGCCGGGACCGGAGGAGAACGCACGGCTGTCGATCTCAAGATTCAAGAGCTTCGGTTGGTTGTTTAACGGCGTTTCGCAGACAACCCGTTCGCTGTTTCAAGTGCCGGAGGATATCAAGACCAGGCTGTGCGACGTTCTGGAAAAACGCTACAAAGAAAATCTGATTTACACCGACGAGCCGCTCGCCTATCGGGACGAACGCAGTCTTCTAGCTGAGGATGCCGTGCATTTTCTTCGTTTTGTAAGAAACAATACCGTGCCGCTAACAACGGAAGGCGTCATGTACAAACGGCAAATCTCCCAAGCATTGGAGCAGCTTGCCGTAGTGGAATCGCTGCCGACGCGTGGAGGGTGGCGGTTCGGATACGGACGACATTTTCGCGACTATCCCGACCGTTTCTCGCTGCTGTACGACTTCGTCTATTACGAAGGACTGATCGCGGAGCAAACCGAAGGCGGCTTAACGCTTACGCAGGCCGGGTTCGATGTGGCCGCCGGGCTTGTCAAACCCGCCCCTGCGAGCCTGTATCGTTTCTGGATGCGGCTCTATAAGTCGCCGATTCCGAATCTCGCGGCTTTAGTACAGTGGATCGGAAGATTGTCCTCGCAGTGGGTCACGGTCGATTCGCTGAGGGAAACGCTGCAGCCGCTGATTCGTTCCTATTATTACGATACTGCGGCGAACATTTTCGAACAGCGTATTTTGCGGATGCTGATGCATCTAGGTGTGCTGCGTTGGGGGGAAACGGAGCTTGGTCTTCAGGTCGTCAAGGCGACGACCCAGGGGAGAGCGCTCGTCTCCGGGCATCCGCTTGCTTTTGAGGATGAACTGCCGCATGGAGCGGGCGAAAACAAGCTGCGCAACAGGTAGGCAAAGGTATATTGATCGACAGAAGGGCTATCGTCTTGAACGGGGCGGACATCGGTGAATATGCTTTATTGGGAGCCGATGCGCTCGCAGCCGAACAACCGGAGGTGCAACGAATGGACAACATGAAAGTCGCCTACGAGACGATGCTGGGATTGGCGGCAGAAATGGTCCTGGACGAAGCGCTGCGCAATTACCGGACGGAAAAAATCTACACCGCAATCGATGACGCGCTTGCGCAAGGTGACGTAGAATCGTTTCGGCGCTTGACCGACGAATTGAAGGCTATCCAGGAATAGCTTTCATTTGTCTGCAGCGACGAAAAAAATCGGAACAGACGTGACGACTCGACCCGGCGAAGCCGGGTTTTTGCCGTTGGGTTCACGTTTTTCTTCGACTTCGACTTCCTTTGTCCAGCTTTTTGGGGTACGATAAATAGAGAAAGCAAGATAGAAAGGAGAGGGACAAGCGGATGAAATTTAGCGAGATTGATCCGCAGAGCTGGCCTGAGCTCCAGCCTTATTTGGATACGTGCCTGCTGCCTCTGTCCGGCCTGACCGGCCAGGAGTCGCCCTCCGAAGCGACGGAGAAGGTCGCGCGGACCGGGGAGTGGTTGTCTCCGCTGGAAGAAGCGTTCCGCGGACGCACGGTTACGATGCCGGCGTATCACTATGGCGCGGGCGGCCCGGAGCATATCAGGAAAATCAACGAACTGATCGCGTCTTGGAGGAACGATGGCTTTCGGTACGTCGTGCTCGTATGCGGGCAGCCGATTGATCTGTCGGAAGCGGACGCGGATGCATACATATGCCCTTCGGCTGAACAGGAAGAACCTGACGACCGGGCGATCGCCCAGTCTGTAGCGGATCTGTGGCGCAGCCGGGCAAAATCGGCGAACTGATTCGCTCCACAGCATCGTGGAAAAAAACGGCGGCGGGCGAATAGCCTGGCAGCATAGGGCAAACAATAGCAAGGCGCGGGTTTGCGAGGAAATGTGACAATTTGAGAACATTTTGGTTCTGTTCCTCCCGCTTGCGCAAGGAAACACGGGAGCCTATTCTTGACGCTCTATAGCGCGTGGGCTATTATAGTTATGTCCTTGTGAACAAAATGTTAAGTCCGTATCGGACGCGAGATTGGTGTGGCAAAGGGGGTAGAACAAATGGACCACAATAAGCAGCAAGAAACCGCGCACAAACCAGTCAAGCGCAAAGAGATGTCGAGACGTCAATTTCTTTCGTATACGCTTGGCGGAGCGGGCGCATTTATGGCTGGCGGAGCCATATTACCGATGATTCGTTTTGCGGTTGATCCTATCCTGCAGAAGAAGGAATCGGGCGGATTCGTCAAAGTTATCGAGGAAAGCAAAGTGACGAACGAACCGACCGAGGTGAAGTTCAAGATTCATCAAGTGGACGGCTGGTACGAGAGCGATCCTAAGCTTGCGGCTTGGATTACGAAAGGCAGCGACGGCAAGATCTACGCGCTGTCCCCGGTGTGTAAGCACTTGGGTTGCATGGTGAGCTGGGGCGGCTCCGAAGCCCCGAACGAGTATCACTGCCCTTGCCACGGAGCGCTATACACGAAGGACGGCAAGAATTTGAAAGTAGCGCCTAAGCCGCTTGACGAATATGAAGTCAGAACGGAAAACGGCTGGGTATATCTCGGACCGATTACTCCGAATAGTCGCGTATAGAAGGAGGGCGTTTCGTCCCATGTTCAAAAACATGTACAACTGGATCGACGAACGTCTTGATATTACGCCGATGTGGAGAGACATCGCGGACCATGAAGTGCCTGAGCACGTCAACCCGGCGCATCACTTCTCCGCGTTCGTTTATTGTTTCGGCGGATTGACGTTCTTCATCACCGTCATCCAGATCCTCTCGGGGATGTTCTTGACGATGTATTACGTCCCAGACATTATCAACGCCTACTACAGCGTTGACTATCTGCAGCATCAGGTCGCCTTCGGCGCGATCGTGCGCGGGATGCACCACTGGGGAGCAAGTCTTGTTATCGTTATGATGTTCCTACATACTCTGCGCGTATTCTTCACGGGTTCCTACAAGGCGCCTCGCGAGATGAACTGGGTTGTCGGAATGTTGATTTTCTTCGTCATGCTGGGCCTTGGCTTCACGGGTTACCTGCTTCCGTGGGACAACAAAGCTTACTATGCGACGAAGGTAGGTCTGGAGATTGCCGGATCGGTGCCTTTCTTAGGGGAGTACATTAAGGAGCTTATGAACGGTGGAACGATCGTCGGCGCTCAGACGCTGACCCGATTCTTCGCGATCCACGTGTTCTTCCTTCCTGGCGCACTGCTCGCATTGCTTGCCGGACACTTCTTTATGATTCGAAAACAGGGCATTTCCGGGCCGCTGTAAGAGAGGGGAGTGACTAGCGATGGCACATAAACATGATCCAAATGAGAAGGTCGTATTCATCGGCGATTCGCGGATTCGGAAACGGGACTATTCCAACGTGACTCCGCCCGATTATACGTCATACCCGGGCAAATCCGAGGCCTTCATCCCGAACTTCCTGCTGAAAGAATGGATGGTCGGCGTTGTTGTACTCGTTGGTTTCCTGACGCTCGTTATTGCGCATCCGGCTCCGCTCGGCTACCCGGCGGACCCGCTGAACAGCGCGTTTATTCCGATGCCGGACTGGTACTTCCTGTTCCTGTATCAGCTCTTGAAATATCCGTACGCTTCGGGCGACTATATCGTACTCGGTATTCTCGGTCTGTCCGGCATTCCGTTTATCGCCCTTCTGCTCGCTCCGTTCCTGGATACGGGCAAAGAGCGTCGCTTCTACCGCCGTCCGATCGCATCTTCCCTGATGCTCGTGTCGCTGGTTGCCGTTTCTTATCTGACTTGGGTGTCCTGGGACCATTACACGCACGAGCTGAAAGCGAACGGACAAACTCCCGAGCACATCGAACGGGCAATCAAAGCCAAGGAATCGGTCGAGGCCGGCAAAGGCCGCTGGATTCCGGGCAAAGAGAAGATCCCGGCAATGGTCGCTGCGGACGATCCGGCTTTCACCGAAGTCATGACGCAAGCGCAATGTATCGCATGTCACGGCGCAGAGCTTGAAGGCGGCGGCGGACCGGCGCTTCGCGGCATCGGCGACGTGCTTAGCAAAGAGGAACTCGTCGATATTATTTCGAACGGTGCCGGAAACGGCGCGATGCCTGCATTCAAAGGCGATCTGACCGACGAGCAAATCGACCAAGTCGCAACATGGCTTGCGCAACAAAAAGCGGAGTAATTCGAACGCTATCGAAACCTGACCTTCATCGGTCAGGTTTTTTTATAACAACTTCGTAAAGGACGTGCGCCGATGGTATGGATCAGGTGGCTGCTGTCCAGGAATGTATTGCTTCATCCCGTGCTTTTATGGCTGACGATGATCATCTACGTTCCCGGCACGGTCTACGGGTATTATTGGTATAAAGGGCAGTTGATCGAAACCTGGAACGAACACCCGCATTGGCAGCTTCCGTTTGTGCCGGACAGTCCGACGGCGTCGCTGTTTTTCGCTTTGGCATTGCTGTGGCTGTGGGTGTCCCCCAAACGTTCGCGGCACGCTTGGATTAACGCGATTCGCGGCATCGTCGAGACGCTGGGCGTCGTTACTTCGGTTAAGTACGGCATATGGGCGACGGCGATTATTTTCGCCGGACAAGCGCAGGGCGATATTTTGGTCTGGGAGCATTGGATGCTCATAATCGGTCATTCCGCTATGGCTATTATGGCGCTGCTGTATGCTCGCTTTTTTACTTTCGGCGGCATGGCGCTGCTGGCGGCAGCGGCGTGGACCTTTTTGAACGATACGGTTGATTATACCTATGACGTATACCCGTATTTGCCGTCCCAACTGGACGACGATGTGCCTTATGTCGCTATGTTTACCTTCGCGTTGACGGCTTTGAGCGTACTTGCAGCCGCCTTCGCCAAGTTCCCGTTCGAACGACGGAAGGACAAGGCGTTCTAATCGCGGACATCCCTTCATATCCATTGGGATAGGAGGGGATGTCCGTGTTTTCTTTTCGATCGATCTGTCTGGGAGCCGTCGTCGCATTGGGTCTGCTCACGGCCGGAAACGCCGCCGCCTCGCGGGAAAGCGCTCCGCAGTCTCCGGCGGCTTCCGTCCCCGGACAAGCTTACGACAACTTTCTGGCTTCGGCGGAACGGCTCTACGATTCCGTTAACAAGGGTCAGCTTGAAATGTCTTTGAAGCAGCTAGCCGATATCGAAAGCCAACTTCGAGGCTTGCCGATGAAGGAGATTGCTTCGGCGGAGGGAGTACGCGCGCTGGCTCATGATGTGGCGGAAATGAAGCGGGTCGCCGCAGCTGTCATGCCGGACGAAGCCAAATGGAAGCGCGGAGCGGCTTCTTTAAGACTGGCTGCAGATGCATTGGCGCATCCGGACAAGCCGATCTGGCATCGTTATCGCTCCGTTCTACAGGAAGACATCGGCAAACTGGCGGCGGAACTGGATAAGACAGCAGGAAAACAACCTGCCGCCGCTGCCGTTCATATCGCCTACGAGCAGCTTGCCCAGCATTATAGCCTCATTCGGACGGCAGCGCTGCTTCGTGCGGAGCCTTCGAAAATAGAGCGTGCCGATGCAGTGCTTCGTTACGCGTCGCGCATCTATGAAGCGGACTCGCCGAAGCCGGAGCTTGTGACGGGCACGCTGCCGCCGATTCGGGAAGCGTTCCGCGAGTTGTTTCCGCAAGGAGGCGCAGCCTCCGAGACGATCGTTCCGCCGCTTGGCGCGGTTCCTCCTTCTTGGGCGTGGTCGGCAATGATGGGCACGTTTATCGTGACGATTTTGACTTGGGCGGGCTGGAGAAAATACAAGTATGAGGAAGCTTTCGGCGGCAGCCCGTCCGCTCTGCGGCGCGAAGAGCGCCAGGACGCCGCGGAGAAGCTGATCGGACGCTGGCGCAGAAAGAAATAATCTGGCATAGTCGCGACTTCCTGAATTGAATCATCCGTGTAGCGCATCGAAGTTAACGAGAGAAAAAAAGTCTTTCGTTAGAGTGGAGTCGATGGACCAAAATCCTATTTTCTGGACATTGAAAAAGCTGGCATCGGTACTCAACCGACGTCAGCTTATTAAGTGTACACCCAGCTTTAGCGTTTTTATACAATGACCTCTCGCCTTGTCGGGTCTCACCCAAGCGAGTTTTCCAAATAGGTGGAGCGCCCGGTGTAAGAGTCGTAACAGTAGCTCAGCTACAAGAGAAACAATACTTGATAAATATTGAAGATTGATAATAAAAAACTATATATAAATAATCTGTGATTAATATCATTTATACTACATCATTCGACAACAAATTCACTTTTAAGACATTACAATGTACTGAGTAATAATATCCAAATAAAAGGAGGTTACGGGTCGTTGTTGTAAATTAATTGCATATATTTCAAAAAAAGAGAGGTTGATTAATTAATGAAAAGAACTTTTAAGTTAATGATTGCCGCACTAATGCTTCTTCTTCTGGTTCAAAATGTTATTTATGCAGATCCCAGTTCTTCAGATTCAAAGGTTTCGGCTGAATTACCATTAAGTTCTAAGCAAAAAGAACAGTTAAGTTTCGAAAAAGAATACCTCGGAGCGATTGTTGATGTTATTAAAGAAACCTTTGAGTCTATAGAAGCAGTTGACGAGTATGGTGAATTCTATATAGACAATGAAGTAGGTTTGAAGTTTGTTCTTGCTCTCGCAAAAGAAGATGAGAAAACGGATAAATTAATCAGAGACATTGATTCACTTGTACCATCAGAATTATTCATTGTAGAGAAAGTGAAATATTCCAAACAATATTTGGTGACATTGGCCGAGGAGATTCTTAGTTCACTTCAGAAATCGGGTAAAAAATACAATATTGAAACTAGTGTGAAGAATCAAAAGGTATATATTAAAACGGATGTCGAAGACAGTATTAAACAAGCGCTTGAGATTTTTGTAAATGATTATGATGGTGTTGTTGAGGTCGTAGATGAGTATATAGAGAACTCCCCTGCCGCTACTAGGGGGGACAATCATACAAAGTTAGGTGGCGGCATTGCCATTGATAGTAATAATTGTTCGACTGCTGTAACTGCGACTAAGGGAACAAATGAGTTTCTGCTAACTGCCGGACATTGTTTTTCTGGTACTGGGGCAACGGTAAAGCAGAATTCTACAAATGTAGGAGTTGTACACTTAAATGCATATGGAAATTTAGGAACAGACGTTGCTTTAATTAAACTAACTGATACCACAAGAAAGATTACTAATGGATATTATTATAGTAGCATACTTGCGGCTGGCGGATATTATGATAAGAGCTACACATCATCTTCTACAGTGATAAATGGACAGTTATTATGTAAAGCTGGAATCAAGACAAACGTCACATGCGGTACAGTTATCGACACAGCAGCTCCAGTCACTTATACCTCTGGATCAACAACAATAAATCTTACCGGTTTAATAAAAGTTCAGAAAGATGATGGAGGAATTGTTTTGCCAGGAGATAGCGGAGGAATTGTGTTTAATGCTTACAGAGATTACGAAGTTGTTGGGATTGTTTCAGGTAATTCTATTGCATCAGGTACATTTCCAGCAGGGTATTATGGATACATGACAAAGATTGGTAATGCTATAGCAAATGGTGGAGCCGTAACTCTTTATACTAGTAGCACAGAAAAGTCTGTAGATCCAAACAGTTAATTCCGTTTTGATTTAGACTTGATTGCATGTATATTTGAAAATTCTATGTACATGCAATCAAGGAATCCAGGTAGCAACTTTTCAAGATTGAACTTCGTCTATAGGTTTACAATCACTGGAAAGGATGAAAGAGAATGAGTTTAATGATGCAAATCAGAATTCTTCTTAGTGTCGCGCTTCTTAGTGCTTTGATTGGTTGTGGAAAAGAGAGAACACCGATAGATAAATCTTCTGAGGAAATGTCGCAGAAAGAAAATGCTTCTAGAGTGTTTACAATAAATTCAGATGACGTAAAAAAGGTGTCCGTTTTCTATGGAAATGGCGATCTAAGGTTTGTACTTGTGTCAGAAAAAGACATTCGCGAATCGATTAAGTATTTTAATGACGCAGTTGCTGCAACTGGAGGCCACCCTTCTGACCTTTTTGGGACAGTCGAAGTGGAGTCGGTTGCTGGTGAGACGGAAATACTTGAGATCACTGGCGCAAAAACTATTTTTTATGATAAGAAAACTGGGGTAGCGTATAAGATAAATCAACAGCAAAAATCATTTAGCGAGTGGGCAGAAGAGAAAGAGGTGAAAAAATAACCTTTCTTTTCTGGAATATTTGAGACAATTAAAAAATTATGGAAGTCTTGATTCTTGCATAGAAAGATAGAGCGAAAGTAATAAACCTATTCAACAGGGAGGGGGGGAATCATTGTATTTCATTGTCTCATTTAAGGGTTCGGATGTGTCCATTTTCATCGATGTTTTTTCTTTCCGTTCACCGTAATCTAACTCCCAAACTCACCTACTTGCAATATTCCTCATCCATTTTTCATATGACATTCGTCAGTTACCTCAAAATGCTAAATGACCCGACGACAGGTCCTCTTTATTATGTCCATTCTAATTTGGTAGCACTTCAATTCCGATTCCCGCCGCAGAAGCGGCTTTTTACTTTTGTCCGTCATGTGAGAGACAAGCGAACGAGGATCGCATCGGTTAGCCTCTTAGAGCATGTCGTCGTTTTGCGCCAGCTCCTAGTCGATTTATCGGGAAATTCGTGCAAAATTGCATTTGTTTTCGCCTACATCTTGCGATAACATAGGATAGAAACCATCAGGAAAGGAAACTCGGAGATGGCAGAATCCCGGATTGTCGATTTGACGCTGCAGGAACGCACACTGGCGGATATGCAACGCGAGGTGGACGCTTATATTTCGCAGTTTAAGGAAGGCTACTTCTCGCCCCTTGCCATGCTGGCCCGCATGACGGAGGAAGTCGGCGAGCTTGCCCGGGAAGTGAATCATCGGTTCGGAGAAAAACCGAAGAAACAGGACGAAGCCGATAATTCCATTGAGCTGGAGCTGGGCGACATTTTATTCCTCGTCATTTGTTTCGCGAACGCGCTCGGCATCGATATGACGGAGGCGCATCGCAAGGTGATGGAGAAATTCAATACGCGCGACGCGAACCGCTGGACGAAGAAGAACACGGATAACGGCTGATACTCATATGCTGAACGATCTCCCTTATCAGTATCGGCCTTTTTGAACGACCTCTATTATTTGAAAAGGAACAGGTGATCTTCATGTCGCAGAAAATTACAGTAGCCGTGGCAGGAGCAAGCGGCCGCATGGGACGCGAAGTCGTCAAAATGGTGCTGGAGGATCCCGAACTGGAGCTTGTCGCCGCAATCGCCAGGTCTGCCGGGCCCGTGGACGCCGGGACGCTCGCCGGCAAACCCGATACCGGCGTTATCGTATCGTCATCGCTTGCGGAGGCACTGAAAGCTAGCCGCCCCGACGTGCTTGTAGACTTCACAGGCCCGAAATCCGCTATGCCGAATGCCGAAACCGCGCTTGCTTACGGGGTTCGTCCGGTTATCGGAACGACGGGGTTTACGCCGGAGCAGATCGCGGAATTGGACAAGCAATGCAAGGACAAAGGGATCGGCGGTCTGATCGCGCCCAATTTCTCGATCGGCGCGATTCTGATGATGAAATTTTCGGCGATGGCCGCCAAATATTTTCCCCATGTGGAAATTATCGAGTATCACGGAGATCAGAAACTGGATGCGCCTTCCGGAACGTCGATCAAGACGGCCGAGTGGATATCGGAAGCGCGCCAGGAGCTGCGTCAAGGCAATCCGGACGAAGAAGAAGTCATCGAAGGAGCCAGAGGCGGCTATTACAACGGATTTCGCATACATAGCGTGAGACTTCCGGGCGTGTTTGCACAGCAGGAGGTCGTCTTCGGGGCGTTCGGTCAAACGCTGAAAATCCGCCACGATTCGTACGACCGTGCGGGCTATATGCCGGGAGTGAACACAGCGATCAAAAAAATTATGAACGTAACCGGAATGGTATACGGGTTTGAGCATTTCTTGGATTAACCCGAATAGCAACATAGCAGCAACTACAGCCAACAAAGCGATTCCCCCTCAGGGAGAGGAGACTGAAATCAATGATCGACATTGCGCTTATCGCGCATGACCGCAAAAAAGACGAAATGGTGAATTTCGCCATCGCCTACGAATCCGTGCTTAAGGATCATCGATTGTACGCAACGGGGACGACGGGAACGCGCATTATGGAAAACACCTCCTTGAAGGTGCATCGGTTTATGTCCGGTCCGCTTGGCGGGGACCAGCAGATCGGAGCGCTTGTCGCCGAGAATAAAATGGATCTGATTTTGTTTTTCCGCGATCCGCTGATGGCGCAGCCCCATGAGCCGGACATTATCGCATTGCTGCGGCTATGCGACGTGCAGGGCATTCCGGTGGCGACCAACGTCGCAACGGGCGAGCTGCTGATCAAGGCGCTTGAGCGCGGGGATTTCGCTTGGCGCGAGCTTGTCCATAAATACAAACCGGGACTGGAAGGCTGACCGAGTATGAATTCCGTACAATCTGGTACATTGGACATGCTCGTCTTCGCCGCGCATCCGGACGACGCGGAGATCGGCATGGGGGGCACGATTGTCAAGCATGCGCAAGCGAGACGGTCCGTCGGCATCGTCGATTTGACTTATGCCGAAATGTCGTCCAACGGGAACGTCGAGACGCGCCAACGCGAGGCGGAGCAGGCCGGTCAAATTCTCGGGCTTGCCGCAAGGGATAATCTGGGGCTGCCGGATCGCGGTCTCTCGGGAAGTTCCGAGCAGCTTGCCGCAATGGTTGCCTCCATCCGCAAATACCGGCCGAGAATCGTGTTTGCGCCGTATTTTATCGATCGCCATCCCGATCACATCGCTTGCAGTCGTTTGGCGGAGGAGGCGGTGTTCAATGCGAAGCTGCGCAAGTACGCGCCCGAGCTGCCGGCCTGGACGGTGGACCAGCTTTATTTTTACTTCATCAACGATGCCCACACCCCGCAGCTGCTAATCGATATCAGCGACGTTCAAGAGACGAAGATGGCCGCTTTGCGCGCCTACCGTTCGCAGTTTACGCCTGAAGGCAACGAAGCGGACTGGGTGGAGACGCCGCTTACGGGCGCTTACTTGGACAATATCGTCGCGCGGGACAGGCTGCTTGGCCAACCGCGCAAGCTGCAATACGCAGAAGGCTTTATCGCCAAAGGACCGATCGCGCTGGAACGATTCTAGCAGCGAAGAATCGGGGAATACAATAAGGAATGACGACCGGCAGCGCCGGATTCGCCGAATCCGCTGCCGGTTAATTGGCGTTCGAACTGGGAGGCATGAGGAACGACATGAATCGACCGCTCAAAATCGGAATTACTTGCTATCCTTCTCTCGGGGGCTCCGGCGTCGTAGCAACGGAGCTTGGCAAACTGCTGGCCGAGAAAGGACACGAAATTCACTTTATTACGCACAGCATGCCGTTTCGTCTCGGCAAATTCCATCGCAACATTTTCTACCATGAGGTCGAAGTGTCGGATTATTATGTATTCCGGTACCCGCCCTACGATCTGTCGCTGGCGAGCAAGATGAACCAGGTAGCCAGGCTGCAGAAGCTCGACCTGCTTCACGTGCATTATGCGGTTCCGCACGCGATCTGCGCGATTTTGGCCAAACAGATGGCCGGAGACGATTTGAAGGTCGTGACGACGCTTCACGGTACGGACATTACCGTACTGGCCCAGGATGAATCGCTCAAAGACATTATCCGGCTCGGCATCCGTCAGAGCGATGCCGTCACCGCGGTCAGCCGCGATCTGATTCGCGAGACGCGCGAGCTGCTGGACATTCAAGAGCCGATCGATCTGACCTACAATTTCGTGGACAAAAGAATTTATTATCCGCGGGAGTGCCGGGATCTGCGCAGAGAATACGCGGAACCGGACGAGAAGGTGCTCATGCACATCTCCAATTTCCGGCCGGTGAAACGCACGGCCGACGTCGTCGACATCTTCGCCAAAGTGCAGGCAACGACGAAAGCGAAGCTTGTACTGGTTGGAGAAGGGCCGGATCTGCCGCGCATTCAGACGAAAATTCAAGCGATGGGTCTGTCCCATCGCGTGCACTTTCTGGGTAAGCAGGACGATGTGGCGCAGGTTATCTCCATCGCCGATTTGATGCTGCTTCCGTCGGAGAAGGAAAGCTTCGGCCTTGTCGCTCTCGAAGCGATGGCTTGCGGCGTGCCGACGATCGGCTCGCAGGCCGGAGGGATACCCGAGTTGGTGGAGCACGGCCGTACCGGGTTCCTGTCCCCGATCGGGGACACGGACGATATGGCGGCGAACGCATTAAAGCTGCTTACGGACGAGAAGCTGTACGCGGATTTCCGCGAGGCGTGCCTGCAGCGGGCGCACCATGTATTCTGCAACGAGCTGATTACGGCGCAATACGAAGCGATCTATTATCGGGTGCTCGGAATCAAGCAGGATGTTCCTGTGCCTGCCTGCAAAGTATAAGACTGGAAGTGAGGAACGGAATGCGTATGGAAGACCAAGACAGCCAACTGTGGGAAGCCGGGCTAGCCGTAGTGCGGGCGCTGGAAAGCGCAGGACACCGGGCCTATTTGGTCGGCGGCTGCGTCAGGGACAGATGGCTTGAACGGCCTCTGAACGACATCGACATCGCCACTTCGGCTAAGCCGGAGGCAGTGACGGAACTGTTTGAAAGGACGCTGCCGACCGGTCTTAAACACGGTACGGTGACGGTGATGGAAGGCGGATATTCGTTCGAGGTAACGACGTTTCGCCGGGAATCCGGTTATTCGGACGGTCGGAGACCCGATGAGGTGGCGTTCGTCAGCGAGTTGAACGAGGATCTCGCACGGCGCGACTTTACGTTTAACGCAATGGCCTTCTCCTCAGCCGGAGAGCTAATCGACCCTTATGGCGGACAGGATGCGCTGCGGGCCGGCGTCGTCGATTGCGTGGGGGCTGCCGAGGAGCGCTTCGGGGAAGATGCGCTTCGCATGGTGCGGGCGATTCGATTTGCCGCCGAATTTGGCTTTGAGCTGCTGCCGGACGTCTGGGAGGGCATCGTGAAGCAGCGGGACAGGCTGAAGCAGGTCGCCGTCGAGCGCATCGGGACGGAATGGGACAAAATGATGGCCGGAGCGGGACCGGAACAGGCGATGCATTACTTGTTCAAGAGCGGACTGCTCGCTTACGTGAAGGAGCCGCTTCCGGAGGCGTTCGCGCAGGCCGCGGAACGCTATCGGCTAAACGGCGCTCCTCCGCAATGGGAGCCTTGGGGCGCCCTGGCGACCGACGAGGCTACGCTCGGAAATTTGCTGTGCCTGCCTGCGCTGCCGGACCCGGATTTGCGTTGGGCGGCGCTGCTGTCAGGCATGTATATCGGAGCGGAGGACGCGTCGGCGCTGCTTCGCGCGCTGCGGCTCGGCGGACAGAGAGCCGCCCGGGTCGCGGCGGTCGCCGGAATTTTCGAACGCCTGGGCGGCTGTGAAGAGGGCGAGCGGAGAGCGGCATGGATCGGAGCGGTGCTCGATTTCGGCCGTTCGGCTGCAGAGGACGCGCTGGATATTCGAGCTGCTTGTGAAGCTCCATGGGACGAGGAAAGGTCATGGCTGGATCAGATGACGATTTCTTCCGTAGCAGAGCTGGACGTGAAGGGAGACGAGCTATCGGGCTATTTGGGACAGTCGCCCGGACCATGGATCGCTGAGACGCTTTGCCATTTGCTGGCAGAGACGGCCTCGGGCCGGCTGCCCAACGAGAAGTTCGTTCTTCTGTCCGCGGCCAAAGAGATGAGAGCTTTACAGCGGGAGGGACGCAAATGAGCAAAATAAGCTTACTGGGGTTTCTTGAGGAGCGGGCAGGCCAATACGTCTCGGGCGAAGAGATCAGCCGGGAGCTGAACGTGAGCAGGACGGCCGTCTGGAAGCAGGTTCGCAAGCTGGAGGCGGAAGGCTATCGGATCGAGGCGGTTCCGCGTCTTGGCTACCGTCTCACCGCCAAGCCTTCGCGTCTGACGCTTCAAGAGCTGCTGCCGAAGTTGCGGACCACTTCGTTCGGCCGCCGTTTGACGCTGCTCGACGTGACCGATTCGACGCAGAACGAGTTGCGTAAGCTGGCCGAACAGGGAGCGCCGGAAGGCACGCTAGTCATCGCCGAGCAGCAGACGAACGGGCGAGGACGCATGGGAAGAAGCTGGGTGTCTCCCGCCGGCAAAGGGATCTGGATGAGCCTGCTGTTGAGGCCGCCTGTTCCTCTGCCTCTCGCTCCGCAGCTGACGTTGCTGGCAGCCGTCGCCTTGAGCAGGGCGATTGCGCAGCAACTGCCGATGCTTGAAATCGGGATCAAATGGCCGAACGATCTGCTCGTCGGAGGCAAAAAGATCAGCGGCATTTTGCTCGAATCCGCGGCAGAAGACGAGCGTCTGAGCTACGTCGTCGTCGGTCTTGGCATCTCGGCGAATCTGGATGTCGAAGATTATCCCGAAGGGCTGCTGGACAAAGCGATCTCGCTAAAGATAGCTTCGGGAGCGACAGTAGATCGCAGCGAACTGATCGCCGCCGTGCTGGAGCAGTTCGAGCAGCTGTACAAGCTGTATCTCGAGCAAGGCTTCGCGCCGATCCGCACGCTGTGGGAGGCGCGTTCGGTCACGCTTGGCAAGCGAACGGAGCTATACACGCCCCAAGGAACCGTCGTCGGTTTGCCTCGCGGACTGGACGATATGGGCGGCCTTCGCGTCGAGCTGCCGGACGGTTCTACTCGCACCGTTTATTCCGCAGAAGTAGGCTCAGGCACTTAGATCATTGGCGAAATGTGGGAAAACAGTCGTAGACGAAAGATGCGGGTTCTGTTATAATCGCTGTGCGAGGTGGTATCGCATGAACGGCGAACCGCACTTGCTAATAATGGAAGTATACAACGGAATGTAAGCAGCGATAGTAACTCTATACCGTCACAGATTCGCGGCGGATTCTGCTCTGAGCCGAAAGGACCGAGACAGAAGGACGTGAAGGACGTTCTATGTTGAATGGGAACCCTTTTTTGCTCATGGGCAAAATGGGTTTTTTTGCTGTTACTCCGTCTGAACTTCCTAGGAGGAACTCCCATGAAACAAGCGTTAACCGTGCCCAAATTAAAGGCGATGAAAAACCAGGGGAAGCCGATCGCGGTAGTGACGGCATACGATTACCCCTCGGCAGTGTTGTCCGAAGAAGCGGAAGTCGATATGATTCTTGTTGGAGATTCGCTTGGCAACGTCGTGCTGGGCTACGAGACGACGGTTCCCGTCAAGCTTGAAGATATGATCTACCATACGCGAGCAGTCGTTAGAGGCGCTCCGGGTACGATGGTCGTGACGGATTTGCCGTTTGCGACTTATCGACTGGGACCGGAGGCGACGCTGCGCAACGCCGCGCGTTTGATGCAGGAAGGCGGCGCTCACGCCGTTAAGATGGAAGGCGGGGCGGAGCTGGCGGACGAAATCCGGCTGCTGACTTCGGCAGGCATACCGGTACTCGGCCATCTCGGACTCACGCCGCAATCGATCCACCAAATCGGCGGTTATAAAGTCCAGGGCAAAAGCGAGGCGGAAGCGGAGAAGCTGCTGAGCGACGCCAGGGCGTTGGAGCAGGCGGGAGCGTTCGGCATCGTGCTGGAGCTTATGACCGAAGAGTTGTCCGCTGAAATCTCGCAGGCGATCGGCATACCGACTATCGGAATCGGAGCCGGACGCGGCTGCGACGGGCAAGTGCTCGTCTTTCACGATCTTCTGCGCTACGGCTCGGGCATCCGGGAGAAGAAAATGGTGAAAAGCTACGCTAACGTCGGAGATACGATCCGCGAGGCGATTGCGCAATACGTTAATGAAGTGAAAACGAGAGCTTTCCCGGAAGAGAAACACTCCTTTACTTCGCAAAAGGCGGCCGATCCCGCCCAGAGCGAAATGGGAAAGCTGTACGGAGGAGAGCGTAAATGAAACCGACAATCGTTCGCACTATTGTCGAGCTTAGGAAGGAGATCGCTTCCTTTCGTCATTCGAGGCCGCTCGGGGAGGCCAGCGTAGGCTTCGTGCCGACGATGGGCTATCTGCACGAGGGTCATGCCAGCTTGCTGCGCCGCTCGTCTCAGGAGAACGGTCTCACCGTGCTTAGCATTTTCGTTAATCCGATTCAGTTCGGACCAAACGAGGATTTGGACAAATATCCGCGCGATGAGGAAAAGGATGTCGCCCTTGCCGCTTCCTGCGGCGTCGATCTCGTATTCCTGCCGTCGGTGCAGGAGATGTATCCGCAAAGCCGGGTTACGACCGTTACGGTCTCCGAGGTGACGGAGCGCTTGTGCGGCGCAAGCCGTCACGGTCACTTCGACGGGGTGGCGACGGTCGTCGCCAAGCTGCTAAACATCGTTCAGCCGGATCGTGCGTACTTCGGCTTGAAGGACGCCCAGCAGGTCGCCGTCGTGACGCGAATGGCGCAGGATTTGAATATTCCGACGGAAATCGTACCCTGCCCGATCGTAAGGGAAGAAGACGGATTGGCGCTCAGCTCGCGCAACGTGTATTTGAACGCGCAGGAGAGGGAGCAGGCGCTGTCGCTCTCGCTCGCCCTTGCCAAAGTGCCGGAGTGGATTGCGGAAGGCGTCGGCGCAGCGGAGCTATCCGAGCTGCTGAAGCGGGAGATTGCGCGCTCGCCGCTGGCGAACGTCGAATACGCCGACGCGTTGACGTATCCTGACCTGCTGCCACCGGACGCGGACGTTCCTTTGCGAAGCATCGACGGTTTTATGCTGGTCGCTCTTGCCGTTCGATTTGGAAACACCCGCTTAATTGACAATCGGCTGTTAAATCCCATGGAAGCAGGTGTTGAAACATGTTCCGCCAAATGATGAAAGCCAAAATCCATCGCGCGACGGTAACTGAAGCCAATTTGAACTACGTGGGCAGCGTTACGATCGACCAGGATTTGATGGAGCTTGTGGATATATTGCCCGACGAGAAGGTGCAAATCGTCAACAACAACAATGGCGCAAGGTTCGAAACCTACGTTATTCCGGGCCCGCGCGGCTCCGGCGTTATTTGTCTCAATGGAGCTGCAGCCAGACTCGTCCAGCCGGGCGATCAGGTTATTATTATCAATTATGGGCTGTTCTCGGACGAGGAAGCCCGTCGTCATAAGCCGCGGGTCGCCATTATGGACGAAGGAAACCGAGTCGTCAAATTGTTGGCGGAAGAGCCGCATTCGACCGTTTTGTAATGCGTATGAAACACCCCTCCGAAACGCAGAATGAGCAGTACGGTATCACTTTGCGATCAAGGGGGGAACGAACATGATCCAGCAATGGTTCGCAACGATGAACGATGTGCTCGACGATCTCATTTTACGTTATCCGCAAGCTTCGTCCGAAGAAAAAATCGCCTGTGGGCAACAATGGGACATGCTCAAAACGCTAAGTGATGATATTATTGAGTTATGGCTGCAATTCGAGGAAAAAATGGGCTGCTTCCGCGAGCTGCAGCAGCAGCCCGAGCCTGCAGTTCAAGAACCGCAGAGAACGCTTGGGTCGTTCGTCAAAGGCCAAGGTTACTTCAAACTGCAAATGTTCAAACACTCTTCGGAGCAGTTGGAGGAGACGATTGCCGTTTATCCGGATTTTCTGTGCGCGAGGCTGTTTCTGGCGATGTCGCTAATGCATTTAAAAAACTGGAGCGAAGCTCAGCGCCATTTCCAGCTAATCGCGGCGATTGCCGAGGAGAAACGGCTTCAGGCGATCGCCTACAATGCGCTCGGATGCATCCAAGCGGTGTACGCCCACCTCGATCAAGCTCAAACGTATTTTCGCAAGTCGCTCGAAGCCGATCCCGGCTTTGCCGATCCGAAGCATAATTTGCAATCGCTCGTCCAAGGCAACACCGAAATTCAATTGCAATTCGGCAGCGCGGAGCTGCAATCGCTCGTGCAGGCGTGACGGAAAGGAAGTCTGTAATGAAATTTGCCGTGCTCGATTTTGAAACGACGGGCATGTCGTCCGATAAAGATGAAATCATCCAGACGGGACTCGCTTTTATTGACGAAGCGGGGACCGTTTGTTCCACCTATGCGAGTTTCGTGCGGCCTTCCAGACCGATTCCCCAAGAAATTACCCGGCTTACCGGCATTGTCGACGCCGATGTAGCGAACGCGCCGGAACTGGAGGATATGCTGAGCGACATCGTGCCAATGCTTCAGGATGTCGTGCTTGTTGGACATAACGTAGGCTTCGACGCTCACTTTTTGCAGGCCGCCCTCGATAAGAGCGGCTATTTGCCGTTTGCCGGGCGGATGATCGATACGGTCGATCTGGCCAGAATTACGTTTCCGACGCAGCCCTCGTTCTCCTTGGGGGCGCTTACGCAGGCGCTTGGCATCGCCCACGAACGTCCGCATCAGGCCGACAGCGACGCAGTCGCTACCGCCGAGCTGTTCCTGCTGTGTCGCGACAAGCTGAGAACGCTGCCGATGTTTACGTTGCAAAGGCTGGCGGCGATGTTTGATCGCGACCAGAACGACCTCGGGTGGTTGATTGCCGACGCCCTTGCTTGGCGGGAGAATCGGCCGCCGTTACCCGAAAACGGGGTTCATCATTTCCGTCAGTTCGCCATGAACGTCGGCGATTGGAGCGACGATCAGCCTTCCTCTCGCGAAGATGAGCTTATCGGTTCCCTCGAATGGCAAAGCATGGACTTCGATCGCTATTTGGAAGCGGTGCGGAACAACTTGCAGACGATTTTTCCCGGTTACGAATCCCGCGAAGGCCAAGACATTATGTTTCAAGAGGTGCATGGGGCGCTCCAGGATGACGCTCATTTGCTCGTCGAAGCCGGAACCGGTACCGGCAAGTCGCTCGGTTATTTGCTTCCTGCCCTCTATTATGGGCGGAAAGAGGACAAAAAAATCGTCGTCAGTACCCATACGATCCAGTTACAGGAGCAGCTGCGCGAAAGAGATTTGCCGCTCCTGCAGCAGGTGCTGCCAATGCCCTTCAAGGCGGCGGTATTCAAAGGCAGAAGCAACTATTTGTGTCTGAGAAAATTTGAGAGTCGACAGCAAATTCCCGAGCATGCGCTCGGCAAAGAGGAAGCGGTCACCCGAGCGGGCATGACCGTATGGCTTGGCGAGACGACTGGCGGCGAGTCCGAGGAGTTGAACGTCGGGGGGCGCGGCCGCGAAGAGTGGGCGGCCGTCGCAAGCGATGCGGCATCGTGCTTGAATCGGGCTTGTCCGTGGTTCAAACGATGTTTCTACCATCGAGCGAGGAACGAAGCGGGCAAAGCCGATCTAATCATTACGAACCATGCCTTGCTGTTCACCGACATGCGCGCCGAGCATCGCCTGCTCCCGGCCTACGATCGTCTGATCGTAGACGAGGCGCATCACCTGGAGGAGGTAGCCAGCAGCCATCTGGGGCAGAAAACCTCGTATTCCTCCTTGATCATTCCGCTGCAGCGAATGTGGAAGGATGCCCGTACAGGGCTATTGCCGCAACTGATCGGAGCCGTTTCCGGGTTGGCTTCGGATTATGCCGGAGCTTGGGCCGAGAAGCTTGAGCTGTTAATTCCCAAAGTGCAGGAAATTCGCGATGCTTGGGAGCGTTGGATGGAGGCGGTGTTCGCGATGCTTGCTTCCAACGCGGCGGCCGATGAAACCGGCAGTTTAACGATGCGAATCAAGCCGGCCGATTTGCCGACCCAATGGGACGGGCTCAGCGTGGACGGCAACAACGTCATTCAGCTGTTGTCGGACCTGATTCGTCCGCTTGAGAAGTTAACGGTCGAAATTCGCGAGGAGTCGGACGAGCTCGGGATGCAGGGCCTGCTCACAGATCTGGGGGGCGTATTAAAAGACCTATCCAACATTCGGGCGGACACGCAGTCGTTCGTAACGCTAGGACGCCCCGAGTTCGTCTATTGGGCGGAAGGGCATACGCAGTATCGCAATCGTTCCGTCGGGATCTACGGGGCTCCTGCGGACGTTAGCGAGCTGCTGAAAGAAGGGATGTTCGATAAAAAAGCGAGCGTCGTCATGACGTCGGCGACGCTGACTATCGACAAATCCTTCAAGTACGTGACCGATCAGCTTGGGTTGAGCGATGCGGAGAAAAACGGGCGACTCAAAACGGCGATGCTGCCGTCTCCGTTCCGTTATCGTGAACAGGCGCTTGTGCTCATTCCGCGCGATTTCCCGGGCATCAAGGGAAGAGACGGAGAGGCGGCCTTCGTGAGCGCACTGATCGCTTCGCTGCACGAGACCGCCTTGACGGTAGGCGGGAGAATGCTTGTTCTGTTCACTTCTTACCGGATGCTAAGGCATGTGTATGGCCCGCTTAAAGACAGCCTGGAGCAAGCCGGCATCCAGGTGCTTGGCCAAGGAGTGGACGATGGCAGCAGAACGAGGCTGACGCAGCAGTTCATGAAGCGGCCGGCTTCGGTACTGCTCGGCACCAGCAGCTTCTGGGAAGGCATCGATTTGCCGGGCGATGCGCTCACCTGCCTCGCGATTGTCAGATTGCCGTTTCAGCCGCCGAACCACCCGGTAGCGGAAGCTAAGTCGGAGAAGCTGCAAGCCGAGAATCAGAATCCGTTCATGAAGCTGTCGCTGCCGCAGGCGGTCATCAAGTTCAAGCAGGGATTCGGACGTCTTGTTCGCACGGCGAGCGACAAAGGGATCGTCATTTTGTACGATACGAGAGTGATCGATACGAACTACGGGAAGTACTTTCTGTACTCGCTGCCGGGTCCGAAGATGGAGCATTTGCCGCTGGCCGGCATGACTTCGCGCATTCGGCAATGGCTGCAGCCGCAAGACGGCGAACTTAACACGTTCGCCACGGGGCAAGAGAGAGGGGACATGCGATGAAGCCGATTAAAATATCCGAAGCCGTCGTTAGAAGACTGCCGATCTATTTGCGTTACCTGAACGAGTTGAGCCTCAGCAACATTCAGACCGTATCCTCGCAGGACTTAGGAGAAAAGCTAGACCTCAATCCGGCGCAAATCCGCAAGGACTTGGCCTATTTCGGAGAGTTCGGGCGTAAAGGCGTCGGCTATAACGTCGATTATCTGATCGAGAAGATTCGACAAATATTGAAATTGGACAAAACGATGAACGTCGCTTTGGTCGGTACGGGTAATCTGGGTCGAGCTTTGTGCAATTATAATATGTATATTAAAGACAATATGAAAATCGTGGCCGTATTCGATGCGGACATGAGCAAGGCGGGAACTTCAATCAACCACCTTCAGGTGCAACCGATGCAGGAGCTGGCTGAGACGGTGCGCAAGCTGGATATTGCGGTCGGCATTATTACCGTGCCGGCAGGCGAAGCGCAGAACGTCGCCGACCGGTTCGTTTCGGCAGGCATACGCGGCTTGCTTAACTTCGCCCCTGTCGTCCTGAAGGCCGCTCCCGGCGTACGCATCCATAACGCCGACTTTACCGCCGAGCTGCTCAGTTTGGCCTACTACATGGACGATCAAAACGAGGAACAAGAGGAAGGGGATGCGGAGCAATGACGCGGCTGCTGATCAAGCAAGGGACATTCGTAACGATTGATGAACAATTTTCCGTGTTTCAAGGTTGGCTGGCCGTAGAGAACGGCCAAATCGCCGCTATGGGGAAAGGCGAAGTTCCGCAGCGGGAGAGCGAGTCGGCGACCGAGATATTGGACGGCAGCGGACTGCTGTTTATGCCGGGTCTTATTAACACCCACGGACATGCGGCGATGTCGCTGTTGCGCGGAATGGCCGACGATCTCGTGCTTCAGGATTGGCTGCAAAATCATATGTGGCCGACCGAGGCCAAATTTACCGGAGACGACGTGTACTGGGGCTCGGCGCTGGCCGCAGTAGAGATGATCAAGAGCGGCACGACGACGTTCGTCGATATGTACGACCATATGCAGCGCGTGGCCGAAGTGACGGAGACGTCCGGTTTGAGGGCCAGCCTGACGCGCGGCGTAATCGGCCTTTGTCCGGAAGACGTACAGAAGGCAAAGCTGGAGGACGCGATCCGTTTTGCGAGGGAGTGGCACGGCCAGGCGAACGGACGGATCAACGTTATGATTTCGCCGCACGCTCCATACACCTGCCCTCCAGATTATATTTTGAAATTCGTCGAGGCGGCGCACGAGTTGGATTTGCCGATGCACACGCACATGTCCGAAACGCTGGCCGAGGTGGAGCAGAACGTGCGCGACTATGGCTGCCGTCCGGTCGAGCATCTTGATCGTCTCGGCATGTTCAGCCGGCCGACTCTCGTTGCTCACGCAGTTCACCTGAACGATGAAGAAATCGCTTTGCTGGCCGAGCGCAAGGTTGCCGTATCGCATAACCCGATCAGCAATCTGAAGCTGGCTAGCGGAGTAGCCCGGGTTCCCGATCTGCTCAAGGCGGGCGTGACCGTATCGCTCGGAACGGACGGCGCGGCCAGCAACAACAATCTTGACCTGTTCCAGGAGATGACGACCGCCGCGCTGCTGCATAAAGGCGTGAGCGGCGATCCGACCGTCGTCCCGGCCGTGGAGGCGCTGCGCATGGCGACGTTGTACGGGGCGCGCTCGCTAGGTCTGGAAGGCGCTGTAGGCCAACTGAAGGTCGGTCTCAAGGCGGACATCATCGCCGTCAATATCGCGCAAGCGCACTTCGTGCCTCGTACGGATTTCGTATCTCATCTCGTCTACTCGGGCAGAGGCTCGGATGTCGTGCACGTATGGGTTGACGGGAAGCAGCTGCTTCGCGACCGTCAGCTGACGACGCTTGACGAGGAGAAAATTATGGCCGAAGCAGAGCGCTGCTACCGGAGGCTGCGCGCATGAATATGAGCCGAAGCGAAGGCAAGCGGGTGCTGCCTTCCTTTACGCTTGGCAGATGGCTGTTCATTATAAGCGGATTTATTCTGTTCCTTATCGTCTCGTTCGTGCTTTACGTACGTTCCGCTGATTCGGACTATCGCCGCGCGGAAAACGAGGCAATCCGGATCGGCAAAGCTCAGGGCGAGCTCGTCAACGTGTTCGAGGCTGTGCGCCATACGTGGCAAGGGAATGTGTGGATCGTGACGGGAGAGGATGCCGGCGGCGAGCGCTGGACCGTATTCGAGCTGGAGAACGAAATCGTACGGAAAAAAGCGAGCGAAAACCTAACCGAGGAGCAGATGCTCGCCAAGTTTGCAGCAGCTCATACCGGCAAGCCGATCCGCATTATGCCCGCTTGGTTCAACGGTCAGCCGGCGTGGGAAATCCGCTATCGGAACGAAGGCGACGAGCGACTTCAGTCTCTCGATTTCTATTCGTTCGAGGATGGATCGCTCATTCGTACTTATGTATTGTCGAACCTTTAAAAAACGCCGATAAGGCGTTTTTTTGTTGGATTCCCAGTCATCGTCTAACGATTCGTCTATCATTTCCTGATATACTATGTGATGTACTTGCGATATAGATTGAACGGAGTTGCCTCAAAGAGACGACCTAATTCAATCAGAGCAGCTCCCTTTCGGCATGCAATGGGCACATTTTTTAATAACTCTCGTTTGACCAAAACTGACCAGTCCCGATCGTCGCCGACGGCGCAGTCAAGTTTAATGATGGAGGGGATCGGCTAATGAATAAGCTGAAAATCGTACCGATAGCGATAACCGCGGCGTTGACCGCAGTTCTATTGTTCGGAGGATGGTTTGCCTATCGCCATTACGGCATTGAGAAGCCGCTTGATAGAGCGGCGGCATCGATTCCCGGCGTGGAGGCCGCAAATATCGAAACGACCGGGACGCTCGTAAAAGTCAGCGTCGAACTGGATTCCGACGCCGACTTGGGCGAAGTATACCGTACGATTAAGAAGAACGGAGCTCAGCAGATCGGCAGCCGCCAACTGGAGCTGCAGGTGACGGCTCCCGGCAGCGAGCTTCTGGACAAGGCATGGAGCTATTCTTTGTTCGATGTCGCCGAGGCGATGGAGAACCGCAAATATTCGAGCATCCGCGAAGCGATGACGAAGCTGTCGGAGCAGTTTCCAAACGTAGAGGCGACAACGGATATCGACGAGAGCAACGTTTACGTTTCGTTAAAGGACGGAGACAGAGCGAAATTCGTCGTGCTTCCGCGTCAGCCTGCGACATTGGGGGTGTGGCCGAATGCGTAAAATCGGAAATTACGGAAAAGAAATGGCGGTCGGAGCGCTGATCGTCACGCTTGTTTTTCTAGTGTATGTCGGATTGCCGCCAGCCATACTGGTGATGGGACTCGTCATGTTCGGCGCGATTTATTTGTTCAGCCGTTCGCGCGGAATGGCGATGGGAGCGGCCGGAGGCAAGAAAACGATCGTTCGCAAACCGGAATTTCTCACCTTCGACGATATCGGCGGACAAGACCAGCCGAAGCGGGAGCTGCAGGAAGCGTTGGATTTTCTTGTTTACAAGGACAAAATTAAGAAGCTCGGCATTCGTCCGCTTAAAGGCATTTTGCTGACAGGGCCCCCTGGGACGGGGAAAACGCTGCTGGCGAAAGCGGCGGCGCAGTACACGCACTCCGCATTCATAGCGGCGTCCGGGAGCGAGTTCGTGGAGATGTATGTCGGCGTGGGCGCCGGGCGAATTCGCGATCTATTCAAGGAGGCGCGCCAGCAGGCCGTTAAATTGAAGCGCACCAGCGCCATTATTTTTATCGATGAGATCGACGGAATCGGCGGCAAAAGAGACGGAGGCCAGCATCGCGAGTACGATCAGACGTTGAACCAGCTGTTGACGGAGATGGACGGCGTGCAGGGAGACGAAACGGTGCGCGTGCTGCTGATTGCGGCGACGAACCGCAAGGAGCTGCTTGACCCGGCGCTGCTGCGCCCAGGCCGCTTCGACCGCCATATTCAGGTCGATATGCCGGATAAGAACGGCAGAGAGCACATTTTGAAGCTGCACGCTCGCAACAAGCCGCTGGCCGGCGACGCCTCGCTCGTTAAGGTGGCGGAGGAGACGTTCGGATTTTCCGGAGCGCAGCTGGAAAGCGTCATGAATGAAGCGGCGATCTATGCCATGCGCGAGGAAGCGGAGCAAATTGCGATGACGCATCTGTCGCAGGCCATCGACAAGGTGATGATGGGCGAACGAATGGATCGCGAGACGACGCGCGAGGAGCGGGAGCGGGTGGCGATTCATGAATTAGGCCATGCGATCGTCGCCGAGACAGTACGTCCGGACAGCGTTGCTCAAGTGTCTCTTACGCCGCGCGGACAAGCGCTAGGCTACGTGCGTCATCATCCCCGCCAGGATAGCTACCTCTATACGAAGACAGTGCTTGAGGAACAAATTATGATCGCGCTTGGCGGCGCCGTCGCGGAAGAGATTTTTTACGGCGGTCGGAGCACGGGCTCTAAGGGAGACTTCGATCAAGCGACTTCGATCGTTAGGACGATGATCGAATCCGGCATGTCCGAGCTGGGCATCGTTCACCCGCAGGCGCTGACGCAGGAACAGTGGTCGGCGGAGAACGCCGCTATTCTCGGCGGTTTGACAGACAAGACGAGAGAACTGCTGGATCGACGCAAAGCATCGTTTAAGCTGCTTCTCAACCATCTGATCAGCGAGGAAACGCTGTCCGGCAAGCAGTTGAGAGATATTTTAAGTGGCGAAGCCGCGTAAGTCGAAGTGAATAATCTAAAATGAACCCCAGTATCCGTAATTCTCGGAGGCTGGGGTTCTTTTGCGCCGCTTTCAGAAAAACTTCAGAACGATAATGTATAAATAAGAGTTGAGGATGTATCGGTGAAAGGATGAATAATAAGTCATGCAAGATAAAAAAAACGACCTGATGCTGCGATTGTCCGCCGCTGCAGCCGCGCTTGGCGCGGTAGTTTTTGCGATCACGAGACAGTTTGACCCTTTTCGCCATCACGCAGGAGGACATGGCTCCGGTTTCGGAATGACGCCCGCGATTTTTTGGGGGCAGTTGATTTTGGTGCTTGTTCCGTTTGGATTGCTGGCTTTCGCTCTCTATTGCTTTCGGCAAAATCGGGAGCATCCCTACCTGCCCTGGCTTAATACGCTAACGCTTACCTTCTCGAGCATGGCGATTATTAGCGGCAGCGGCGGCGGAGTCGAATTTCATTTCTCCATCTTTATGGTGCTTGCGATCGCGGCATATTATGAAGATATACGGTTGATGGTTCTAATGACGATGCTATTCGCCGTTCAACATCTCGCCGGCTTCTTTCTCAGCCCCCAGCTTGTGTTCGGAACGGATTCATACCCGTTCCTGATGCTGGTCGTTCATGCGCTGTTTCTAATTTTAACGTCCTGTGCGACGTCTCTGCAGATTGTATCCAAGAGAAAGATAACTACGCAGTTGGAGGCGGAGAAGAGAACCAAGGAGGAGCGCCTGTTTCAGCTGATCAACCAGATCGAGAAGCTGTCCGAACAAATTCGCTCGACCTCCGAGACGGTGTCCGACAAATCCGAGATCAACGTTCGTGCGAATGAAACGATGCGCCATTCCTTTGACGAAGTGACGGGCGGGCTGCGGGATCAGCTGATATCGCTCGAGCAAATGGACAGCAATTTGGAGCGGATTAACGGCTCCGTTCAGAGCGCCTTCTTCGCCTTCGAGGAAATGAAGCTTAACGCCGTTGCGACCGAGCAGGCGGTAACTTCGAATTACGAGTCGATGCTGGCCATTCGCGAGCAGAACGAGAGCGTAGTTGAGGCGGTTACTTCCATTGTGATGTCGATGGACGATCTGCAGCAGGCGGCGGCTCAGGCTCAGAGCATGGTCAATAAAATTCGCGAAGTATCCGATCAGACGAACCTGATCGCTTTGAACGCATCGATCGAAGCGGCAAGAGCGGGAGAGCAAGGTAAAGGCTTCGCCGTTGTGGCTGGCGAAATTCGCAAACTGGCGGATCAAAGCCGCGGCGCCGCGGACGATATTCAGTCGATGATTGCGGCCATTCGGCAAGAAAGCGAGACGAGCGTGGGCCAAGTCGAACGAGGACAGGAAGCGATCCGGCAAACCGCCGTCAACATGGAGACGTTCGCGGCCGAGTTCCAGCAATTGCGGCAGCGCCTGCGCGAGGTACTCGAGTTTATTTTGAATTTGAACCGAATGATGACCGATATTAGGCAGGAGGCAGGGAACGTAAGCGGCGAAATGACTCGCATCTCCGCCGTTATCGAAGAAGAAATGGCGGCGATGGAGTCGCTGAGGGGCATGAGCGGCGAACAGACGGAATCCGCTCGTCAAGTCGATCGGGAAGTTGCGAAGCTTAACGATCTTAGCCTGTCGCTGCGCGAACAATTCAAAGCTTGATCGTATAACCGAAAATGAACGGCGGGAAGAGCTTCCGAGCAGGAGGAGCTTCCCGCCGTTTTCTTTTCCTCAAGAGAAGGAAATTCATCAAAAAATATGTTAGCATTGAACCTGGTGAGCTTATGAATCGTCTAACGGATTAGAGGTGGCAAGATTGGAGTCTGAACGCAATTTCGATTTCCTTAAATATATGGTTGAAAGCGACGATAACAAGGGGTTGCTGAACGAACTGATGACCGCCTACGGCAAGGAGGTTTGGAATTACGCTTACAGCATAACCCGCAAGTGGGATCTCGCCGACGACATTACGCAGGAAGTGTTTATTAAAGTTTTTCGCAATATGCATGCTTTTCGTCGTGACGCCTCTGTCAAAACCTGGTTGCTGACCATTACCCGCAACACTGCGATCGACTTTCAGAGATCGGCTTTTTTCCGCAAGGTGACGCTGTCGGACTTCGTCGAGGATTACGGGCAGCGGCATTCCGTGGAGCAGGACGTCATGGAGAAATCGGCCGTTAGCGACATGTGGGCCATGGTGCTCGAATTGCCCAAGAAGTACAGGGAGGTTATCATACTATACGCTCATCATCAGATGTCCTTGAAGGAGATCGCGCAAATATTGGACGTGACGGAGGGAACCGTCAAATCGCGAATGTTCCACGCCCGTCAGAAGCTAGCCAAAATGAAGGAGGCGAACCGCAATGGACGATAAAGATTTATTCGAACAGCTAAGCAGCGGTCCGTTTTCCCGAAGCGGGTTCGATGAGAATCTGCGGAGGAAAATCAACGATAATTTAGACAACCCGAGGCGGGGGGCGAAGCGGCCTTCCTTCCTCAGATTAAGCGTCATTAGCGCTTCGTTTCTCTTCATTGCGATCGTAATCGGCGCGTTATGGAGCTGGAGAAGCTTTGACGGCGCGGAGAAGAGTCAGAAGCTCGCCGTTCCGACTGGGCAGGCTTCGGCTTCCTCGGCTGTTGAGGATGAGGACGAAACGAACAAGACGCCTCATTCCGCGGTTGTCATCGGGCTGCGCAAGGACGAGGATAACAGGCGAAGCAGCTATCGGACGGTCGTCGTCGCACCCGAGAACGATCGGCTGATAGAGATCGGCAGCGGGAACGGAATTTGGATGCCTTATGGAACAAAGTTCTATCAGATCGAAGCGACGGACGATTCGCTCGGCAAAGGCGATCAGCGGCTGGTCGCTTACTTGGAGGGCAAGAGGTCCAAGCAAAAAGACACGGACGCCGCGCAGCTGAGAAGAACGGAAAAGCTGCTCTATGCGGGAGATAAGTACGTTTCGATTTTGCAGACGACCAACATCGACGTCAAGGGAGCGAAGGTCGAGCAGAGCGAAGTTGTGGTCAATCAGCTTCCGACGCTGGCGCTGGCCAACCGGGCGGCCAATCCCGATGCGTTGACTGCGGGGAACGTTTCGCTGGGCGAGGCGCTCGAGACCCAGGACCCTGTCGCTCAGGTCGAGAGATGGGCAGTCGTCCGGGAAAACAACGCTTGGGTGGCCAAACAGGCGGTCAAAACATCCGGCGTCTACGACGTGGCGCAAATACGTCAATGGCCGTCGGTCGACGTCTCGCTGACGAACACAAAGGTGGTCAAAGACAAGCCGCTTACGATCGACTGGGCCGAGGTAGAGCGCATTGAACCCGATGCGGTCGACGCATATACTTCCAAGGACGGCGACGTCGCTCTTATCGTCTCGGACGACCAACTGAAGCTTGTGGCGCATCGGCTTCCGGAAGCGGAGAGAAGCTCTGTGACAATCGATCTTGCCCCGAATGAATCGATCGTTATGGTGCAATGGGCGATTCAGGAGAATTACGTAAATACGTGGAAGCAATGGTTTACCGAATGGTTCTCTGATTCGTCACACTGAATCGGATATGATAAGATGAGAGTACCCGATAAAATGTTCCGAAATGTGAGATTTTTCAATGCGGAACGGGGTGCGATCATCTTATTCTTATATATAAGCGAGTAAATAATCGCTGCAACCGGGTGGAGGGACATAAGCATGTTTAGAGTCATTGGCGTTGTAGGAGCAGGCACGATGGGGCAGAGCATTGCCGAGATGCTCGCGGTGAAAGGACTGGACGTCTACCTGGTGGAGAAGACGCCGGAGAAGCTTCAGCAGGCAAGGGAAATGCTGGAGACCAGCTTGGATCGTCAGCTCGAGAGATGGGCGATTACGGCGGCGGAGAAGAAATTGACGCTAAGCCGAATACATATGGAATCCTCCTTGCACGATCTGGCCAAATGCGATCTGGTCATCGAAACGATCAGCGAAGATCTCGACAGCAAAAAAGAAGTGATGCGGCAGATTGACGATATTTTGACTCCGGATGCGATCGTGGCAAGCAATACGTCGACATTGAGCTTAACCGAGCTTGCCGGCGCAAGCCGATATCCGGGACGCGTCATCGGCATGCATTTCGTTTATCCGGCATTCCGAATCGACGTTGTGGAGATTATTCGCGGTCTGCAAACCTCCGATGAGACGTTCGCCAAGACCAAGTCGTTTGTCGACGATGTTTTATCCAAAAAGGGCGTCATGGTGTACGAGTCGCCGGGTTACGTAACGACAAGGCTGATTTGCCTGCTTATCAACGAGGCGCTGCACGTGCTGGAGGAGGGCGTGGCCTCTCCCGAAGATATCGACGACGCGATGAGCATGGGCTACAGCTTCGAGCACGGACCATTGGAGATGGCGGACAGGTTCGGACTCGATTCGGTGTTGGCCGCTCTGGAACGGATGTTCCGGGAATACGGCGAGCTGAAATATCGGCCTTCATTTTTGCTTAAGAAAAAAGTGCGCGCAGGTCAGCTCGGCATCAAGACGGGAATCGGATTTTTCAAGTACAACAAGGACGGTGATCGGCTGTCATGAACATTCTTGTCATCAACGCGGGAAGCTCCTCGCTCAAATACCAACTGTACGACATGAAGACGGAAACGGCCATAGCGACGGGGCGGGTGGAGCGGATCGGCATGGACTCCTCGATTCTGACGCACGAGGTCGCGCATCAGCCGGAAGTACGGGAAGTGAGCGAAATTCTCGATCATACGACAGCGGTCAAAAAAGTGTTGGACATGCTCACGCACCGGAAGTTCGGCGTGCTGCGGAACATCTCGGACATTCAGGCGGTCGGCCATCGAGTCGTTCACGGCGGCGAATCGTTCAGCGAGTCGGTGCTGGTCGACGCCAAGGTTAAGCTGGAAATTCGTCGGCTGTTCGACCTGGCTCCGCTGCACAATCCGGCGCATATGATGGGCATCGCCGCGGTTGAAGAAAACTTGCCGCACGTGCCGCAGGCAGTCGTGTTCGATACGGCGTTCCATCAGTCGATGCCGCCTACCTCGTATTTGTACGCCATTCCCACCGTGCTGTACCGCAAGCATAAAATTCGCCGCTACGGCTTCCACGGGACGTCGCACGACTATGTTAGCCAACGCGCCGCGGAGTATCTGGGCAAGCCGCTTGAGCAGCTTAAGCTGATTACGTGCCATATCGGCAACGGGGCGAGCTGCACCGCGATTTTGCACGGCAAATCGTTCGATACGAGCATGGGCATGACCCCGCTGGAGGGGCTGATGATGGGAACGCGCAGCGGAGACCTTGATCCGGCCGTCGTGCCGTATACGATCAACAAGGAAGAGCTGACGTTGAACGAGGTCAATTCGATGCTGAACAAGCACAGCGGACTAATTGCCATCTCGGGCGTCAGCAGCGACATGCGCGAGATCGTCGAAGCGATGAACGACGGCAACGACAACGCGAAGCTTGCTTTCGATATGTACACTTATCGGATTCGCAAATACATCGGAGCTTATATTGCGGCAATGGATGGAGCGGATGCGATTATTTTCACGGCCGGCGTTGGGGAAAATTCGGACGTACTGCGCAAGTCGGTGTGCGAGCGGCTGACGTTTTTCGGCGTACAGCTTGACGAGGCGAAAAATGCGATCCGTTCCCCGGAGCCTCGTAAAATTACGACCGACGATTCCGCGGTCAGCGTGCTGGTCGTTCCGACCAACGAAGAGCTGCTGATTGCCAGAGATACGTACCGGCTCGTCCTCACCAAGCTGGTCGGCCAAGGGGTTGAGACCGAAGGATGAATGATCGCAGCTCTTTAGCCAAAGGAATGGCAGAGGCTTACATGGACGGAGCCGTCAGCGTTCCGTACGCCTTGCTTCGCACCTACAGAGCGCTTCAACTGAACGATACGGAGACGATGCTGCTTCTGCATCTGATCGCGTACCGCCAGTTGGAGCTGAACGATTTTCCGACGATCGAGCAGCTTCAGGAAAGATTGGGCTGCTCGCCGTCGCTTGTCGGTCAGACGCTGCAGAAGCTGATGAAGCTCGGCTTCGTCTCGATCGACGAAGTGTTCGATCCGGCAAGCGGCGTCCAATCCGAGCGTTACAACCTGTCCGGACTTTACTACGAGATCGGAGCTTTGCTGTCGGCCGGCGAGCTGCCGCTTCGGGGCGGACAAGAGGAAGAGGCCGCTGCGGCCCGCGACAGACAGTCTGCGCGTCCGACGCTGGCTCCGGTGGCGGGCAGCCTGTTTACGCTGTTCGAGCAGGAATTCGGCCGCCCGCTGACGCCGATGGAGTTCGAGACGATGAACAGCTGGCTCGACCAGGACCAGTATCCGGAAGAACTGATCCGCTTTGCGCTGAAGGAATCGGTGTTTGCGGGCAAGCTGAGCTTTCGTTATATAGACCGGATTCTTTTCGAATGGAATCGCAATCGTGTAACGAACGTTGAGGAGGCTCGCGACCACGCGCAGAAGTTCCGCTCGGGCCGCTAAATCGAACGTAAAAGAAAATCCGCTTCTCCGACTGCTTGGGGCAGATGTGGAAGCGGATTTTTCTATGGCTGACTAATTCGCGTAGATGAACTCCCTTAAGCAAGGAAATTCGAGTGCTCGATCTTCCCTTAGGGCCTGCGGGACCCTTACGCAAGGAAGTTCGAGCGCTTGATCTTCTCTAAGTGCCTGTGAGACCCTTATGCACGGAAAATCGAGTGCTCGACCTTTCCTAAGGGCCTGCGGGGCCCTTATGCACGGAAATTCGGCAAATCGATCTACTCTAAGGGCCTGCGAGACTCTTACGGAAGGAAGTTTGAGTGCTTGACAGGGTCTCTGTCTCTTGCATCCCGACGGGGCCGTTTCACGAGTGGCCTTATGCTCGTTAATTACAAAGCCATTTGTGCCTCGTTGATACCAGTTGCAAGGGGTCCCTCTTAGGGCTTCCCTCTATTCAGCAGTTCCCAACGGTACACGTACTCGAATAGAAACTCGAACGCTTCCAGGTGCTTTTTCGCCTCGAAGGCGTCCTTGCCCCAAGCGCAGATGCCGTGTTTGCGGATAAGCAGGCCGGGTACGCGAGGATCTAACCGTTCGGTAATTTCCGGAACGATGCGGGGCACGTCGGCGTAATTGGTGAGAATCGGCACGTCGATTCGCGCGTCCTCCTCCCAGATATTGAACGCCTTGATCAGCTCTACCCCTTGAATCGGCACGGCGCGGCGGTCCCAGAACCATTCGGAGACGATGTTGTTGAACACACTATGGATATGGAAAATGGCGCCGGCGCCCGTCAGTCGGTAAATTTCGCGGTGCAGCGACGTCTCGGCGGAAGGCTTGAGCGCCGTCGCCTCGCACGGCTTGCCGTCCTGGTCGACGAATAGAAAATCCTCCGGCGTCGAGCGCGTCTTGTCCTTGCCGCTGGCCGTGACGGCGAAATAAAAACGCCCGGACGAGTAGGGGCCGATACGCATCGACAGATTGCCGCCCGTGCCTGCAAACCAGCCGCGCGAGGCGAACTCCGCTTTCACCTCGGTAAATTCGCCCAGGACACGGCGTTTGTCTTCGGTCGTAATGTCCGCGAAGCTCATGAGCGCAAGCCCCCTTGCTCCAGATGATGAATGACGTCGTGGAACGTCTCGAACGGCAGGTGAGGAAGACCCAGCTCCTGGCATTTGTCCGTCAGATGGGAGCGTGAGAAAACGAGATCGACGATCTTCGCTCCGGGGAAATCGGTAACGCTGTCTCCGATCAGAATACGATAGTAGCGATCTGCCGGAAAACCGCGGATGACAGCGGTTTTGCACATCCCGCAGCGGCCGCGGTTGTCGCAATGCTCGTCGCAGTCGTGCGGCCACGTAATTCGGATGCGTTCTCCGCTAAAATCGCTGCCGTTGCAGTAAATATGGTCGGCGGGAATGCCGAACGGCTCCAGCAGTGGATGGACGAAAAAGTCGATGCCGCCGCTAGTCACGTAAAACGGCACGTCGTTCGAATTGCACCAGGCGAGCAGCTCGGCGAAGCCCGGACGAATGCCTGCGTTTGTCAAAATATAGTCTTTGACCTCATGTTGCATGGAAGAGGGGAGCAGTGCGAACATTTCGCCTACACCCTGTTTGACCGACTTGGCGTCGGCAATAATATCCTGTACGATCGCATCCCAACCCGACGGGTTAAAATGCTTCATGACGGCGATAATGTTGTCGCTAAGCGTGATCGTTCCGTCGAAGTCGCAGAACAATACCGGCTGACGCGGGAATCTGGCTGTCGTGTCGTTCAAGATGTGCGTACCCCCCAGCGTTCGATCGCGATGCGCAATTCCTCGTGATTTTCAGCGTATTTTTCCAGTTGGATTTCCGCTTTGGTTGCATCTACCGCCTGACGGAAGGCGCGTCCGCCGGCAGCCGCTCCTCCGGGATGGCCGTGCACGCCTCCGCCGGCGTTAACGACGACCTCCGGCCCGAAATCCCCCATAATGAGCGGGACGAGTCCCGGGTGAATGCCTGCGGACGGAACCGGGAACGACGGCTTCTGCGGCAACTCGGACGTCAACAGCGCCTCCATCACAGCGAGATTTTCCGCCTTTGGCATGACGACCGAGCCGTAAGGGGAAGGGAAGAGCGACAGATCCGCCCCGGCGATCCGCATCAGCTTGCCGAGCAGAACGGGCGCGGAGATGCCGTAGTGAGGCGACGGATAGAACGCTCCCGCCATGGCGGGATGGGCGGCGATCGGGACGTTGATGTCCGGATCCTTGGCCAGCTCGGCCAGCGCATCGAAGCCGTAGGCGAGCACGTTAAATAAGAGGCCGTTCGCTCCGGCTGCAATCGCGCGCTTGGCGTTCGCCTTCAGCTCGAAGGTCGATCCGGTTAAGTTCGCGAAATAGATCAGCTTCTGTCCGGTCGTCCGCTCCGCTTCGCGGGCGGCGGATACGCACGCTTCCACGCGGCGTTCCAACGGAGTCAACGGATTCTCGAACAATATTTCGTCGTCCTTGATCAAGTCGACGCCGCCCAGCGCCTGCTGGAGGAATTGCTCGCGAAGATTGGCGAGATCGTGGCCGATGACGGATTTGAAAATGCTCATCACGAGCGGACGGTCGTGAACGCCGAGCAAACCCCGCACGCCCTCAATGCCGAATTTCGGCCCGGGGAATGCGCTCAGGAAATCGGCGGACGGCGCAATATCGATCAGCTTGATGCGACCGTCCATCGACAGCTTGCCGAACGCGGTCACCAGAAACGCGGGAATATCCCGGCTGAAGTTAACGTCCGGGTAGGCGATCGTAATGTCGGCATAGCGTTCGCCCGGTTGCGCCCCTTCAGGCTCGTGCGCGTCTATAGATACGACTTGGCCGAGATGTTTCTGCATTTGCTCCTTGGCCGCTTCCGGAAGCTCGGTCCAGCTGCCGACGGTCAGGCCGACGGCGATGCCCTGAGTTTTCTTGGCGAAATCGGCCTTGTCGTCATGCAGACGGTAAGTAGCCAAGCTATAGGATTGGGATAGATTCATTCGAGATCAACCTTCTTTCCGTGCAAATCAAAGTTTAGCGGCCTCTTCCCGGATCGCGTCGCCCATCTCGCGGGCTCTTTCCGCGCAGCGGACGATGGCCTGGTTCATCGCATCGCGAAACTCGAACCGCTCCAGCGTTTGGATGGCCGCTTCGGTCGTTCCGTTCGGAGACGTCACCTTGCGGCGCAATTGCTCCGGATCTTCGTCAGTGACGAGCACCATCTCGGCCGCTCCCCTAACCGTCTGAACGGTAAGGGCCTTCGCCGCTTCAGGCGTCAGGCCGAGCCTTACGCCGGCGTCGATCATCGCTTCCATTAAGTAGTAGACGTAGGCCGGACCGCTGCCGGATACGCCGTTAACCGCTTCGATCAGCGGCTCTTCGACGACAGCGGTCATGCCGATCGCGCCGAACATCGTCAGCGCCAATTCGCGACGCTCCGCGGAGACGCCTTCGGAGAAGCTGATGCCCGTTGCGCCGAGTCCAATTGTGCTGGACGTATTCGGCATAGTGCGCACGACGGGCTGCTCCCGGCCAAGCAGCTGATGAATCGTGGAGATGGACAGACCGGCGATCAGTGAGACGACGAGCTGGTCCGGACGAAGCAGCGGCTTAAGCGCGCGGATCGCTCCGGCGGCGTCCTTCGGCTTCATACCGAGCACGACGACGTCGGCGGACGTTAGCGCGGCGCTTTTCTTGTCGTCCGTATCGGCAGGGACGACGCCGTAGCGGGAGGACAGCTCCCGAAGACGCTCGGCGTTCTGCCGGTTCATGACGGAGATGCTGCCCGGTTCGGCCAGCTTGGGCTCGACCAGCCCGCGCAAAATCGCTTCCGCCATCGAGCCGGCACCGTAAAAGCAAAGTCGAACTCCCCGCAAAGGGGATGAGGTTGAATTCGTCATCTTACATACAGCTCCTAAGCTCTGATTTGGCCCGTTCCGACGACGCGGTATTTCGTGGAGGTCAAGGCAGGCAATCCCATCGGGCCGCGTGCGTGCAGCTTCTGCGTGCTGATGCCGATCTCCGCCCCGAAACCGAATTCGAAACCGTCGGTAAAGCGGGTGGAGGCGTTGTGGTAGACGGCGGCGGCGTCGACTTCCTGCAGGAAGCGGTCGGCGTTCTCCGCGTTTTCCGTTACGATGCATTCCGAATGCTGTGTGCCGTACTTGCGAATATGGGCGAGCGCCTCGTCTACATCTTTTACAATTTTCAGATTCAAAATGTAGTCGTTGTATTCAGTGGCGAAGTCTTCTTCTGTTGCGAGTTCGATTGTCGGAACGATCTGGCGCGAAGCTTCGCAGCCCTTAAGGGCGACGCCGGATTGGATGAACTTGTCGGCGAGCGCCGCAAGATGCTTGGCCGCGAACGACTCGTGCAGCAGCAGCGTCTCCATGGAGTTGCACACCGACGGGCGTTGCACCTTCGCATTCAGGGCAATCGCCACCAGCATGGCGTAATCGGCGCTCTCGTCCGCATACGTATGGCAGATGCCCGCGCCGGTCTCGATGACGGGAACCGTCGCGTTCTGTACGACATTGCGGATAAGCGACGCTCCGCCGCGCGGGATAATGACGTCCAGCAGCCCGTTCAGCTTCAGCATTTCGTCGACCGATTTGCGGTCGGAGTCCTCGATCAATTGAAGCGCGTCTTCGGGCAGGTCGGAGCGGGACAATGCTTCTCTCATTACCGCGATAATGGCGCGATTGGAGGAAAGTGCGGCGGAGCCGCCGCGAAGCACGACGGCGTTGCCGGTTTTCAGGCACAAAGACGCGGCGTCGACGGTGACGTTCGGGCGCGATTCGTAGATCATGCCGATGACGCCCAGAGGCACGCGACGCTGCTCGATATGCAGCCCGTTCGGCCGCTCGAATCGGTGCAGCGTTTCGCCGACCGGATCAGGCAGCTCAACGACCTCGCGAACGCCTTGGGCGATGCCTTGCAGCCGCTCCGGGGTCAGCTTCAGCCGGTCGAGCATCGATTCGGACGTGCCCTGTTCCCGGCCGCGGACGATGTCTTCCTCATTGGCGGCAAGCAGCCGCTCCTGCGCTGCGATCAGCGCGTCCGCGATCAGCAGCAGCGCCTCGTTCTTCTGCGCGGTTGTCAGATTGTTTAATGCCGTAGTCGTTTCGCGTGCCGCTCTAGCTTTCGTTATCACTTCACTCATTTGCATGCGCCTCCTTTAAAATCGTTGCTGCGACCCATTCGTCGCGATGGATGACTTCGATGCGGGCGACGTCGACGCGCTTGCGCGCCTCGTCGGTGGATAAGCCTGCGACGGCGGTGATCTGCCAAGGGGCATAGTTGGAAATGCCTCTTCCCAGCACGCGGCCATCGCTGCCGACGACCTCGACGACTTCGCCGGGATGAAAATCGCCCTCCGCCGCCGTAATGCCTGCGGGAAGCAGGCTGCTTCCCCGGTTGAGCAGCGCGTCTTCGGCTCCGCCGTCGACGATAATTTTTCCTTGCGGATCGGACAGAAACCCGACCCAATGCTTCTTCGCGGACAGCGAGTGGAGGGCCGGCACGAAATAAGTGCCCTTGCCTCGTCCGGCTGCCGCAGCCTGCAGATCGCCGGACTCCGACACCCGTCCGACGAATAGGGGGACGCCGCCGCGCATGGCGATGCGAGCCGCGTCGAGCTTGGATCGCATGCCGCCGGTGCCGACCGACGAGCCGGCTCCTCCCGCCATTTGGTACAGCTCCTCGGTGAGCGTGTCGACGCTCTCGATCCGAACAGCCTCCGGCATTTTGCGAGGATCGCCGGTGTACAGTCCGTCCATGTCGGTCAGAATGTATAAGCCGTCGGCTTTGACCAGATTGGCGACCAGCGCGGAGAGGGAATCGTTCTCCCCGAATTTGATTTCGTCGACAGCGACGGTGTCGTTCTCGTTAATGATTGGAATCGCTTGTTGCTTCAGCAGCTCCTCGATCGTGCGGGTAGCGTTCTGCGCTCGGCCCCGATTGCTGAAATCCGGCCGGGTGAGCAGAATTTGCGCGGCGGCGATTCCGCTTGCGCCCAGCGCCTCCTGATAGGCCTGCATCAGCAGCGCCTGGCCTACGGCAGCGGCGGCCTGCTTCTCATGCACCAGCTTCGGCCTTGTCGCGTATCCCAGACGGCGGAAGCCCGCCGCGATTGCCCCCGAGGTGACGAGCAGCACCTGATGACCTTCCGCGTGCAGCGACGCCAGCTCGTCGGCAAAAAACTTCACCTGATCGCGGTTTAATCCGCCTTGCTCGGAGGTGAGGGAGCTGCTGCCTATTTTGACTACGATACGTTTGCTCATACGTTCAACCCCTTATCCAGCCATAAAAAAAACTCTCGCCCCGTAAAGGACGAAAGCTTAACTTCCGCGATACCACCTTCGTTGACGGCGCCAGAATACAGAGGCATCCGTCCTCTCATGCTCCCGATAACAGCGGGCGCTGTCCGGCTCGTCGCCGTCCGCTCGGGGATGGGGGAGGCGGGGGGCAAGGCAAGTTCTCTCAGCCAAGGAACTTGCTCTCTGCGCGTGCCCGGGTTCGCTTCGTTTCCCGTCATGGCGTTGCTATAATCGCGCCGGTCGCCCCGGCGCTCGAATAACCTAAGAATACCATGCGCTGCAAGGGTTGTAAAGGAATGAGGGCGGGAGGGGCGGGATTAGAACAGCCCGAGCCGTCCGACTCTAGCCGCCACCTCGCGCAGCCGTTCTTCGCTCGTCAACAGTCCGAGCCGGACGTAGCCTTCGCCGCTATCGCCGAATCCGGAGCCGGGAGCGACGACGACGTCCGCCTGTTCGAGCAGCAGATTGGCGAATGACATCGAGGTATGTCCCTTGGCGATCGGCAGCCAGCAGAAGAAAGAGCCTGCAGGCTTCGGAGCTATCCAGCCGATCTCGTCCAAAGCCGCGTACAGAGCGTTGCGCCGGCTTTCGTAGGTCGCCACCAGCTCTCTGACGGATTGCTGCGGACCGGTCAGCGCCTCAGCGGCGGCTTCTTGTATGCCTCCGAACAGGCTGCAGTACATATGGTCCTGGATCAGGTTGATCTGCTCGATGATGGCCGCATTGCCGACGGCAAAGCCGACTCTCCAACCCGCCATATTGTAAGTTTTGGACAGGGTATAAAATTCGACCCCGACTTCTTTGGCCCCCGGCGTTTCCAGGAAGCTGACCGGACGCTGGCCGTCGAAGCCGATTGCGCCGTAGGCGAAATCGCTGGCGACGACGATGTCGTGCTTGCGCGCGAATGCGACGGTTCGCTCGTAAAATTCGGGCGTTGCCGTTGCCGCCGTCGGGTTGTTCGGATAGTTGAGGAACATCAGCTTGGCCCGGTCGAGAGCGCCGGACGGAACCGCATCGTAGTCGGGCAGAAAGCCGTTCTCTTCCTTTAGAGGCATGAAGCACATTTCTCCGCCGGCCAGCGCGACGCCCGACCAGTAATCCGGATAACCCGGGTCGGGAACGAGGCACACGTCGCCCGGATCAAGGTAGATTTGGCTGATTTCGACGAGGCCGGACTTGCCGCCGAACAGAACGGCGACCTCTGTCTCAGGATGAAGCTCGACGCCGTAATCGGCTTTATAACGCTCGGCGACGGCTTGCTTCAGGAACGCAAACCCGCGAAAAGGCGGGTATTTGTGGTACAAAGGATTTTCGGAAGCGGTTTTCAGTCGTTCCACGATATTGCGCGGAGTAGGCAAATCGGGATTGCCCTGTCCGAGATTGATGACATCGCTGCCGGTTGCCGCTCGGGCGTTCGCTTTGGCGACCAGCGCGGCGAAAAACTGTTCGGGCAAAGCTTGCATCCGCTTCGCCGGAGTAATCTTAAAACTCATGCTCAATCGTCACGCTCCGTCATGCTTGAAATAGGATAGGTTGAATGTAGCATAATGGAAACGGCTCGGCAACGGATTCGGGCTGTTTTCGAGAAAATAATTCAAATATTACGGGTGGGAATAGTATGATATGGTCCGAATTTGTTGCCGGAACGGGGAGGATACAGTACGATGGAGGACATAAGTCTATTGTCGAAGTGGAGTGAATAGCGGTGGGTCAATTGCGGATTGCGCTAGTTCAGATGAATATAGAAGCGGGGAATACGGAAGCGAATTTCGCGAAAATGGAGGCGAAGCTGGAAGAGGCCGCTGCGCTTGCGCCTAAACCGGATTTGATCGTGCTGCCGGAAATGTGGAATACGGGCTATGCTTTAACGGAAATCCGCAAGCTGGCGGACCCGGACGGAGAGCGCGCGAAGCGGGTTGTAGCCGACTTCTGTCGCCGTCATGGCATCGTCGTGCTGGCGGGATCGATCGCGCAGCTTCGCGGCGAAGGGGTCACGAATACGCTCCACGTATTCGACCGAACGGGAGAAGCGATTGCCGAATACAGCAAAATACACCTGTTCCAGCTAATGAACGAGCATCTGCACCTGGAATCGGGAGACACGGCGGGAGCGTTCGAACTGGAAGGGATTCCGGCAGCGGCGATGATCTGTTACGACATTCGTTTTCCCGAGCTTGCACGCAAGTTGGCGCTTGGCGGGGCGAAGCTGCTGATCGTTCCGGCGCAATGGCCGCATCCGCGGCTGCATCACTGGAGAACGCTGCTGCAAGCGCGAGCGATCGAGAACCAGATGTTCGTCGTCGCTTGCAATACGGTTGGCGAGAGCGGCGGAGCGAGCTTCTTCGGCCACTCGATGGTCATCGATCCGTGGGGCGAAGTGCTTGTCGAAGCCGGCGAAGAGGAGACGATTGTCGTCGCCGACGTCGATTTGGCGCTTGTCGACGAGGTGCGTGGCCGCATTCCGGTATTCTCCGATCGCAGACCGCATTTGTACGATTGAGCTGGCTGGCTCGGGGGATTGTTAGAGGTTCGGGGAACGTGTGGATGGTGCGCATAACGGTCTGCCAGACCGTTATAGGTTCGGGAAACGTGTGAATGGTGCGCATAACGGTCTGGCAGACCGTTAAAGGTTCGGGAAACGTGTGAATGGTGCGTATAACGGTCTGGCAGACCGTTAAAGGTTCGGGAAACGTGTGAATGGTGCGCATAACGGTCTGGCAGACCGTTTAGCGCCCCGAAAACCGCGTGCGCCAAGCCCATAACGGCCCTACAGGCCGTTATGAGCCCTCGCCGTCGATACTGCCGCCGATTGCACAATTGTACACTATTTTCCCAAGTCGATTTTGTCGATCGTAGAACGGAAAGTGGAGATGAACGCTTCGGCGGCGTTGGACAGGTATCTTCCCTTACGATAGGCGATGACCAGCGTACGCGTTGGATTGCCTTCCAGCCTTAAGTAGACCGGAGCACGGCCCTGCCAGTCGCTGCGCGTTACCATCTTCGGCAGGAAGGCGACTCCCATGCCCGCGGCGACCAGAGCCTGAACGGTGTCGATGTTGGCGCTCTCGAAGACGATGCGAGGGTCGAAGCCGGCTGCGGCGCACATGTCGTGAGCGATCAGACGGAAGCCTTGGCCTTTCTTCAGCAAAATAAACGGCTCTTCCTTCAGTTGGCCGACGGACACCGCCTTGTCCTGATAAGCAGCTAACGGGTGGTCAGGTGGAACGGCTAGGCAGATGACTTCCTCGATGACGGGAAGATAGGCGAGCGAAGGCTCGATCAGAGGCAGCGACAGCAAGCTGACATCGGTCCCGCCGCTGGCGGTTAACTGCTCCAACTGCCGCGTCGTCTCTTCGATCAGCACGATTTCGATGTTCGGATACGCCTCGCGGAAAGCGGGGAGCACATGCGGCAGCACATGAGCGCCGGTCATCGGCAGACTGCCGACGACGAGGCGGCCTTTGCGCATGTCGGCGATATCTTCCATTTCGCGGCGAAGCTGGTCGGCCATATCGACGATTTGTTGCGCTTTTTTAACGAATACGTCGCCCGCGTGCGTCAATTCGACGGAGTTGGTGCTCCGTTTGAACAGCAGCACGCCCAGCTCCTTTTCCAGCTTGGACAGCTGCTGGCTGAGCGACGGCTGCGCGATATGAAGCTTCTCCGCGGCGCGCGAGAAGTTTCTTTCCTGTGCGATCTGGATGGCGTATTGCAATTGTCGGAACTCCATATGGCGGCCCTCCTATAGTCTGGAACTATTAACCTTATAGAAATTATATCTTGGAACAATGATAGACGAAATGTTAAGATAAGAGCAAGTTAAAGAGAACTTTTGGGGTGACAACAAATGAGCAAAAAGACGATGTTCGAGAAAATTTGGGAAAACCACGAGATCGTAGCCGAACAAGGGAAGCCTAGCATTCTCTATATCGATCTCCATCTGGTGCACGAGGTTACGTCCCCGCAAGCGTTCGAGGGACTGCGCCTGTCCGGCCGCAAGGTGAGACGTCCGGAATTGACGTTCGCGACAATGGACCACAACGTTCCGACCAAAGACCGCTTCAACATTGCCGATCCGATCTCCAAGCAGCAGGTCGACACGCTGACGGCAAACTGTAAAGAGTTCGGCGTCAAGCTGTACGACCTGAACACGATCGACCAAGGCGTCGTTCACGTTATGGGACCTGAGCTGGGCTTGACCCATCCGGGCAAAACGATCGTCTGCGGCGACAGCCACACATCGACTCACGGCGCATTTGGCGCTCTGGCGTTCGGTATCGGAACGAGCGAAGTCGAACACGTTATGGCGACGCAATGCTTGCAGCAAGCCAAAGCGAAAACGATGTGCATTCGCTTTAACGGCAAGCGCAAGCCGGGCATTACCGCTAAAGACATGATTCTCGGTCTGATCGCCAAATACGGCACGGACTTCGGTACGGGCTACGTTATGGAATATACGGGCGAAGCGATTCGCGAGCTGTCGATGGAAGAGCGGATGACCGTCTGCAACATGTCCATCGAAGCCGGCGCTCGCGCCGGTCTGATCGCTCCGGACGAAACGACTTTCGAATACTTGCGCGGCCGCGAGTACGCTCCGCAAGGCGAAGCATACGATAAAGCGGTTGAACAGTGGAAAGCGCTGTGCACGGATGAAGGCGCAACGTTCGATTTGACTCTCGATTTCGACGTAGAGTCGTTGATTCCGCAAGTGACTTGGGGCACGAGCCCTGGCATGGGTACGGGTATTACCGATTCCGTGCCGGTTCCGGAGGAACTGCCAACCGAGAACGAGCGCAAAGCCGCTAAGAGCGCGATCGAGTACATGGGACTGAAGCCGGGCACGCCGATGACCGATATCGAGATCGACTATGTATTTATCGGTTCTTGCACGAACGGACGGATCGAAGACTTGCGAGCTGCGGCATCCGTAGCACGCGGTCACAAAGTCAGCTCTCAAGTAACTGCGATCGTCGTTCCGGGCTCGGGACGCGTCAAGCTGCAAGCCGAGAAGGAAGGCTTGGATAAAATCTTTACCGAAGCCGGTTTCGAATGGCGCGAAGCAGGCTGCAGCATGTGCCTCGCGATGAACCCCGACGTGCTTCAACCGGGACAGCGCTGCGCATCGACGTCCAACCGCAACTTCGAAGGCCGTCAAGGCCGCGGCGGGCGCACGCACCTCGTATCGCCGGAGATGGCGGCGGCGGCTGCGATCCAAGGTCGTTTCGTCGACGTGCGCAAGTGGGATTTCAAAGCCGAAGTGACGGCGTAAGGGGAGGAACCACCAACATGGAAGCATTCGTACAACTGAACGGACTTGTCGCCCCGGTTGACCGGGTTAACGTAGATACGGACGCCATTATACCGAAGCAATTTTTGAAAAGAATCGAAAGAAGCGGGTTCGGCCAATTCCTGTTCTTCGAGTGGAGATGGGATGAGCAGGGCAACGTCATTCCTGAATTCAGCCTGAACAAGGACCGCTATCAGGGCGCATCCGTCCTGCTGTCCCGCGCCAACTTCGGCTGCGGCTCGTCCCGCGAGCACGCGCCTTGGGCCATTCTGGACTACGGTTTCCGCTGCGTGATCGCGCCGTCTTTCGCCGACATTTTCTACAACAACTGCTTCAAAAACGGCATTCTGCCAATCAAGCTGAGCGAGGAACAAGTCGACGACCTGTTCAAGCGCACGGAAGCGAAGGAAGGCTACAAGCTGAACGTCGATCTGGAAAATCAGGTCATTACCGACGAAGACGGACTTAACATTCCGTTCGAGCTCGACGCTCACCGCCGCAACTTCCTGCTGCAAGGCCTGGACGACATCGGTCTTACGCTGCAGCACGAAGCTGCCATTACGGCCTACGAGCAAAAACGCGCCGCAAGCGCGGTCGTATAACGCCGAATCTGCGGACGAAGTAAACGGCAGGAGAAAGACCTTTTGTCACCGATTCGGCAAAATTCGGGACAAAGGGTCTTTTTTTCCTCGGTTACGCAACTTTTCTTCGTTTTATACGTCTAATGATTCGTGGACAAACCGCTCGTAAGCTTACATAAATCGACCTTGTTCGCAAATCTATTAGACATCGAGGTGAAGCATGAAGAAGTGGCTCTCCCTGTTGTTTGTCGTCGCCGGCATGCTGGTTCTGAGTTCGGGCATGGCGCACGCCGCCAAAGCGGAGACGCCGACACCCAAATTAATTTTGGACGGCATGGAATTAGAGCCTAAAGTTCCGCCCCTTCTCCTGAAAAGCACGGTAATGGTGCCTGTTCGCATCGCGACCGAAAATTTGGGATACAAGGTGGACTACGACAACCGTAAGAAACAGGTGACGGTATCGAACGGCAAGAAGGAACTCGTCATGACGGTGGACAAGCCTACGGCCTATTTGGACGGAACCCCCGTAGAGATGACAAAACCGCCGCTAATCCAATCCAACACTACTCTTATCCCTTTAAGATTTCTTGGCGAATCTTTGGACGTCCAGGTTTTCTGGGATAATCAAATTAAATCCGTATTCCTGTATTCGCCTTCGAAGCCGGATCCCGAAAATGGGAGCGGAAGCAAGCCGACAGATCCTTCCGATGGCGGCCTGATCGGAGTCGTCGACCCGGTCGAAGGCTCGGAAGGTTCGGGGAACGGATCTTCGCCGGGCACGGTCGTCCCTCCCGTCGTAACGGGAACGTTAAACGAAATCTATTACGATCCCGGAACGGAATCGGTCGTGCTGAAATACGACGGACTGATCGTTCCGCGCGACTTCAAGCTGGATGGCCCGAAACGCATCGTGATCGATATCTCGGGCGGAGCTTACTCTCCGGAATTCGTGCCTGCGGTCGACTTGACCGCGGCTAATGAAGGCAATATTCCGATTGAAGGACACGAGGCGCTGCGATCGATTCGTTATTCGATGTTCGGCACGGATACGAAAGCGCCAAGATTCGTGCTCGATTTGAATCAAGCATGGGATTACGAATTGCACAACGACCCGAGCGCCGGCGTTCTTACCATTGCGCTTAAGCGCCCGCCGGAAGACAAGTCTTTGTACACCGTCGTCCTCGATGCCGGGCATGGCGGAAGCGACCCGGGCGCCATCAGCATTACGAAGCGTTCGGAGAAGGATTTTAATCTCGCTGTCGTGCTGAAAGTGCAAGCGCTGCTCGCGGGAGAAGAGCGGATTAAGCTGATTATGACGCGCGAAGGCGATACGTACCCGACGCTGACGGATCGATATACGCTGGCCAATTCGCTTCAGGCGGACATTTTTGTTTCCGTACACGCGAATAGCAGCACCTCTCCGAAAACGAACGGCACGGAAACCTATTATACTCGCGCAGACAGCAAGGCGTTCGCCGAGCTGATGCACTCCGTTTTCGCTCCGTCGACGGGGCTGAAGGACAACGGCTTCAAGAAGCACTCCGTCAACCTCGCCGTAACGACGAAGACGACGATGCCGGCCATTTTGCTGGAAGTAGGCTACTTGTCGAGCAGCATCGACGAGCCCCAGCTGTGGACTGAAGAGCTACAAAACCGCGTCGCCGAAGCAATCGCGACGGGAATCAAAATGCAATTGAATTTGCAATAAGCCGTCCGGCCCCGAATCAGGGGCCGGCATGCGCATATTTTGGGAGAGGGGACAGGTTGACGATGAAAAAAGGGTTATCGAAAGGCGTTACCGGTTTACTTGCCGCATCGCTGGTGTTATCGGGGGTCTCCTACACAAGTAAGGCTGTATGGGCCGCTTCCATTTTCACGGACGTTAAGCCGGGCTGGTCGGAGAAGCATATTACGAAGCTGGCTATGCAAGGCATTTTGAAGGGCGGCACGGGCAAGCAAGCAGGCATGTTCAGCCCCGCCAATAAAGTGACGCGCCAGGAAGCGGTTATTATCGCGATCCGATTTATGGGCGTCGAGAACGAAGTGAAGGTCGGCGATCCTCTTGTTTTTCCAAGCGATCTGGTCATTAAAGACGACTACAAACCTTACATAAAACTTGCGGTACAAAAAAATATTTTGAATCTCCAGGAAGAAATCGCACTGGTTCAAAAAGACGGCGGCAAGGAATGGGGCAGCAGCCCCGCTACGCGCGAATGGATGGCCAAGCTGCTCGTGCGCGCCATCGGCAAAGACCAGGCAGCCAAGGATGTCGCGGACAAAGCGACTTCGTTCAGCGACGACGGGCAGATCGACGCCGGCCTGAAAGGCTACGTCAGCGTTGCAACGACGCTCGGACTCGTTAACGGCGTTACGGCGACCAAGTTCGATCCGACGGCATCGGTGACGCGCGAGATGGCATCCACACTGTTCAGCCGCGCGCAATCCCAAGTCGACGTCGCCTACTCCGGGCAAGTATCCGGAGCGCTAACCGCAGTGGAAGGCAGCAAGCTGACGCTGCTTCATTCCGACGGCGTCGTGAAGAGCTACACGCTGAGCTCATCCTCTTTTGTCTACGGATTCGGTTCGGAACAGACGACCAATATTTCTGCTTTAAAGCTGTACGGCGAAGTGATTCTGATCGGCAATACCGACGGAACGGTCGGATATGTCGAGCAGACAAGCGAAACGCCGAAGGTGAAAAATATCGAAGGAACGCTGCTGCTCGTATCCGAAGCGCAAAATAAGCTGACCGTCTCGATCGACGGGGAGCCTAAAAGCGTTTCCTACAATGCGCAAGCTTTAACGATCAAAGATATTAACGGCAAATCGCTTACGATCGCCGATCTTCCCGTTAACGTGCCTGTGACGCTAGGCGTGGATGTGGCGACTGAGAGCAAGCTCCTGTCACTAACGGTGAACAAGGCGGTTACGAACAAGTCTGGCACCGGTACGGTTGAAGCTGTCAATGTAAGCGGCTTGACCCTGCAAGTTAAGGATGCAGCAGGCGAATCGGAATCATACCCGATCGATGCGAATGTAGTCGTTAAACATAACAGCACGAATTTGACGCTGGATCAGCTTGTCGCCGGCGATGCCATTTCCTATGAAGTGAAGATGGGCTCGGTGACGAGCATTACGGTGACGAAGAAGGTTCAGCCTCCGATCGTAGGTACTGTAAACCTGCTGGACAAAGGAACGAAAACGATCCAGTATCGGGTGAACGGGAAACTCGAGGTTCAGGAGCTGGCGGATAATGTCACTGTCAAGCTTGAAGGACTGTCCAATGTAACATTGAACGACTTGTTCCCGGGCGATACAGTATCTATGACACTGAACGACAGCGGCAAAGTCGCGATCATCACAATTACGAGTCGTTCCGTCAACTTCCTGAACGGAGCGGTGGTGTTTTCCGCCGATCTGGATAACGACATTCTGATCGTGACCGATTCCACGAACAAGAAGGTTCCGCTTATTCTTACCGAGACGACCCGGTTCGATCTGAATGGAACAGTTCTCACGAAGAAAGATGCGGTAAAATATATCATCAAAGGCAAGAAAATTAACGTAGGCTACACCAACTCGAACGCGGCTTACATTTCGGTCGTTTCCCAGTACTCCGGAACAGTGCTGGAGAACAACCTGTCGGCCAAGACGCTTAAGCTGCAGCTGGACAATAAGAATGAGGTCGTACTGCCTTATCCGAACTATTTCTCGGCTGAAATCTACGGAACGTCCTCGACGAGCTATCTTGATATTCGCGTCGGAGACAAAGTTACGGCGCTGATGGATTACAATACGCAGGATACGGTCATTGCCGTCCAAGTAGAGAAAACAGTACAGTTTGAACTGGAAAAAGTGGATCTGTCGCTGAACAAGGTTCGCGCGAAACGGTCCGACGGCGTGTTCGAAGAATGGAGCCTGAATACGACGCTGCTGTCCCTTGTGGACGAGAACGACAACCCGATCAGTCTGAACGCATTGAATCAATTAAACACCAAGCTGCTTAATGTGACATTCAAAGGCAGAACGCCGGTCAAGATCAAAGCGTATCCGGTCACCTACGGAAAAGTGACGTCCGTGAACGCTGCGGCAAACTCGGTCGAACTGTTGACGAACACAGGCGCGACGGTTACGAGAACGTTCGCCGCGGCTCCATCGGTCGTGCGCAACAGCTCCGTTGTCGGTTCGTTGTCTTCGATCAAAGCGGACGATCGCGTCGAAGTACGGGTAGACGAGAGCGGCAAAGCTATAATTGAGATCATTGCGGGGATCAGCAAGACGTACAATAACCACAATTCGAGTGTGCTGTACGTGAACAGATCGTCGCTGAGCGAGAGCAATACGTATGATTTGCATCCGCAAGTATACGTTCATCAAGGAACGAGAACGGTGCTGCTGTCGGAGATGAAGAAGGACGATGCGCTCACGCTGTATATTTTACGGGGCAAAGTCGTCGAAATCGTGAAAAATTAAGTAGTTTTCAATCGTCAGGCCAATCGGAGAAATCCGGTTGGCCTGATTTGCTGTGTGAGGAGTATACCGCCCGGAATCGTGGCAACCGATTCTTCTTATTTGATATACTACAGGGAACAAATCATACGAGGAGATTTTCATGACCAAAATACTTGTGGTGGATGACGAGAGCAGCATTCGGGAGGCTGTAGCTTACGCGCTGCGCAGAGAAGGGTATGAGGTGGAGACGGCTGCAGACGGTCAGGAGGCGCTGGACAAGGTGGAGACGTTCCGGCCGGCGGTGATGGTGCTCGATGTCATGATGCCTCGTGTTAACGGTTATGACGTATGCCGCAAATTGGATGGGCGGCCGCGGCCTGCGATTATGCTGCTGACCGTCAAAGACGATATCGTCGATAAAGTGCTGGGGTTGGAGCTCGGGGCCGACGATTATATGACCAAGCCCTTTGATATGCGGGAGCTGCTGGCCAGAGTCAAGGCGTTATCGCGTCGTGGAGGTTATGTCGAGCAGACGCAGCAGGAGCAGCAAGAAGTGCTGAGATTGGGGGAACTGTCCGCAGAGCTGTTCAGCCGCGCAGTGTCTATCCAAGGCGAACTGCTGGATTTAACGCCGAAGGAATTTGATTTGCTGATATTGCTGATGCGCAATCCGGAGCGGGTCTACTCCCGGGAAGTGCTGCTGGAGAAAGTATGGGATATGGATTTTGCTGGCGGCACCCGCACGGTGGATATCCATGTGCAGCGTCTGCGCAAAAAGCTGGGCAGTCACCACGGACTGATTCAAACCGTTTACGGCATCGGCTATAAAAGCACGGGGACGCCTTAGATGGCAAGCCAATTTCGCCTGGGCCTGAAGGGGAAAATGTCGTTGCTGCTCGCCTTGCTGCTCGTTTTTATCGTAACTTGCTTGAGCGTGTTGGTGTTAAGAGGCATCCGGGACAATCAGCGCACGATGCTGGAGCAGTCTTTTTCCCGACAGGCGGAGGCCGCTAATTTGCGCGTACGGGAGGAATATTTGTCCGAAAGCAAAATTCCGCCGGACCGATTTATGGAGCAGACGGGTCAACGGCTGGCCGTGGATCTGGGCGCGCAAAGCGGTATGGCCGTGACGCTGTATACGGCGGACGGCGCTTTTGCCGGCACCTCGCTGCCCTTTCAGTCTAAGGCCGATGTGCAGGATGCCCTGCAATATACGGCTCAAGGGCATTCGGCTTACATTACCCAAGGAGATCAGCTGTTGTTCCTCGCTCCGCTATACAATGCCGATCAGCGTCTAGGCACGGTGCAGTTTCATGCTACGCTCGTCGAGCAGAATGCTTTTTACGCCCGAATTCGCCAGTTGTTTATACTTGCCGGAGCGACCGTTCTGGGCGTCGGCTTTCTAATCGGGTACGTGTATGTCCGGCGGCAGGTCAATGTGATCGATCGGCTGAACAAAGCGGCAGCGCAAATCGGTCAAGGAGAGTATCTGTTGACGCTTCCGATTGTCAGAAAGGATGAGCTGGGCGAGCTTGCGCAAGGAATCTACGAGATGAGCGGCAGCATCTCCGCATCGGTAGGCGCTCTGCATGAAGAAAAACAAAAGCTGATTGAAACGGTAGGGCGGCTGAGGGAGTTGGAGCAGCAGCAAAAGCAATTCATCGGCAATATTAGCCATGAGCTAAAGACGCCGTTAACCTCAATTATCGCGTACGCCGATCTGTTGACGATGTACAGCGACGATCCTGCCCTGCTGGACGATGCCGGGAGGCGTATCCATGCAGAGGCGCAAAGATTGTACAGTCTTGTGGAGAAGGCGCTGCAGTTGTCTGCGATGGACGTTTACGAGTTTGAGACGCGAGCGGAGTCGGTTTCGCTGAGACCCTTGCTGAAGGAAGCCGCGGCCCGGCTGCAAGGCAAGGCGGACAGCTGCGGCGTTACGATCCATACTTCGCTTGTGGAAGGCGAGGTGTGGGCCGATCCTGAGAACGTGATGCACATCATGCTCAATCTGCTGGATAACGCGATAAAATATAACCGCCCAGGCGGACAAGTTCGCTTACTAAACTACGTAGCAGCATCAGCAGAAGGAGCACAGCGGATGAGGATCGAGGTGGCCGATACGGGAATCGGCATTCCGAAGGAAGCCGTATCGCGCATTTTCGATCCGTTCTATACGGTCAGCCGAGACCGGTCAAGAGCCAGCGGCGGAACCGGACTTGGGTTAGCCCTAGTGCGCAATCTGACCGAGAAGCAAGGCGGAACGGTGCAGCTTGTAGAGACAGGCCCCAGAGGGTCGCGCCTTAGAGTGGAGCTTCTGCTGCATGCCGGCGATTCGAATAAGACAATCTATACAGCAGATGACGAAGGGGCTGACTCATAAGCCGAGTTGCTTGAGATAATCGATTTATAGAAGAAGAGGGGGACGTACCTCCCGGAGACCTAATCATGGCCCATAACACTTCCAGGTAATAACCAGTAGTTGTCCATATAACAATCGAAGATGTTTTAGTGACTTACAATCCATGATCTTGATTGATTTATGCGGTTTTTCCTACAAATGTTCGTCGTTAGAGCTTGAATCGAGTTGCTTTGTACGATTCTTCGAACAAACGTCCATCGTTTGAGCCTGTTTCGAGTGGTTTTGTACGATTCTTCGACTAACTTCCCTAAGTAAACTCATGTGTGCAACAGATCCGCCATAAAAGTCTATCTTTCACAGCGACTTGGTTGGCTTATGGGGCAGCCTCTTTTCGCCATGCAGCGGTAGTCGTATCGGCTTCCTGGATTGTTTACAAGTTAGTTACAAGCCGGATATGTTTGCGCAATATTATCAATCTATACTGAAGGCCGTGGGGGAGAATTGTCCCAGGTCAGAATCATTTGCGGAGGAGCGGGAGGTCCCTGATGAACAAAGAGAAATATATCGCCGGTCTGATTGCGGCGACCCTGCTGTCAGTTGGCATTTTGTCCGGATGTAATGCAGAGCGGAAGGGCGACACAGCAGAAGTACGCATCAGCCCGGGGACAACTGACCAACCTGGCTCCGGGACGGGAGGAGGAAAACGCGAACTGACTGTAGTCAAAGAGAGCAAGCCGCCTGCCGAACAGGGAATTGCGGTGCAGCGAATCCACCGGGTGGATGCCGCAAATATCGAGAAATGGCTCTCGGACAATGAACTGGAGATCCAGGTCACCACAATGGAGAAGCAAGCTACCGCGACGGAGGAAGCACAATTTAGCTACCGGCGGTTCCGTGTCGATCTGGAGACCGGCGAGAGGCAAGGCATCGAGGAACCGCCAGGAGCGGCTCAGGGAGAAGTCGTCAAAACATTCTTGTCGCCGGATGGGAAATACGCCTTTATTCAGACCTGGAAGGACAAATATACGGCCGTAAACGAGATCGAAAACAGGACTACCGGGGAGCGGCAGGAGATCGCGGTCGACAACTATATGGAAACGGGCGGCTGGCTTGATTCTGATTCCTATGTTCTCGCCGCCGGCTCGATGGAGAACCGGGGCGAAATATGGAACATATCCGTGGACGGTACTCGGGAGAAAATCGAGCTGCAGGATCCTGATGTGGAGAGCTTCACCGAATTTGCTGCGGGCAATGGGAAGATTTATTATATCGATTCCAAAAACCGCATGAAAAGCTTCACCCCCACACAATCCCGGCCAACCTCTCTTGTAGAGGATGTCTCCGCCATGAGTCTGTCGCCCGACAGTCAGCGGATTGCCGTTTCCACGACAGGGAGCGGTGGAAGGGAAGACTCGCGCCTGCTCATCTACGATACGAGCGGTCACGTACAAGGCTTGCTAATCGGCAAAGGCGACCTGGTCTCCCATCAATCGTGGTCTCCCGATTCTTCCAAGCTGGCCTTTGCCGTCTATACCGAGGATAAGGGCGGCATGAATGGGATCTATATTTTTGATACGGTCTCCGGCAAAGTATCGCCGCTAGGGCTATCGTATTACCCGGTGTATCCGCTGAGCTGGAGTCCCTCTGGCAGTAGGCTGGGCATTACCGTGGACGATAAAGAGAAGCTAATCGTTACGCATATTGTAGATTTCAAAAAATGATTTTTGTTCAGAAAAAAGGAGAGATTCGTTATGAAAAAAACATTGTTGACCGCCATCGTACTGGGAATGACTGTAACCGGAGCCGCCGGGGTGTATGCCGGAAGCAAGCTGGAGAAAATCAACGCCTATCTGAATCATGGCATTACTTTTAACGTAAACGGAGCCGATCAATCTTTGTTAGACAGCAACGGCAAAAAACTGGCGCCGATCACTTATCAGAATACGACGTATTTGCCGGTGAGGGCCATTTCCAACCTGGCCGGGATCAACGTATACTACGATGCGGCCAACCAGCGGATTCGGCTGGAAACCAAAGAGGACGTCGAAGTCCCTGCAAATCAATGGGCAACGATCCAATATAGTCAAGCGCAGATCAAAGCCATCAAAGAGGCCTATGCCCAGTTTGAATCGTTTGAGACGGCTTACGCACCGAAGCAAATGGCCCAAAACGATAGTTATGTTAAAGCGGCAGCTACAGGCGATGGAGTCAATCTGATCTTTAAGCATATGATCGTGAATGTGTCGCCGCGGGATTACTCCGCTGGCTATGAATCCAAGGAGGTTAAGCTGTCCAACGGCGTGAGCGCGAAGTGGTATACGCCTTCCGATACGCCGATGCTGGGCTTCCAATTGGACGACCGGACAGTGACGATCAGCTCCCCTGACGGTTCCCTCAGCAGCAGCCAAATGGAACAGGTCGCTGTTAGCGTAGCTGAACTGAAATAAGGAATAGTGTAAGAAAGCCCGAAGGGCGCCTTGCTTCCGTATGCGGAGCAGGCGCTTTTCGCCGTCCAAGTTGTGGCATTAGCCGCGGAATGCTTGCCTAACCTCGAATTCGACGACATAATAAAAAGATGCGAAGACAGGGGAGGGCGTTATCCCCGAGGAGAGGAGGGCGCGGCGTGTACAAAATCATGCTGGTAGACGACGAAGCGGAGGTGCGGGAAGGCATCCGCAGGCGCATCGCCTGGCACGAGCACGGCTTTGAATGTGTAAGCGATTGCGAGAATGGCATGGACGCGCTCGAGGCGGCGGAGCAGCTTAGACCCGACGTGGTGCTGACCGATATCAATATGCCGTTTATGGACGGTCTGGAATTGACGCGTCAGCTGTCCGAGCGTCTCCCGTGGACGAAGGTGGTCATCTTGACCGGATACGACGATTTCGATTACGCCCAGCAAGCGGTGAAGCTGCGCGTGAACGACTTTATTTTGAAACCGATTACAGCCGAAGAGCTGATCCGCGTTCTGGAGAGCGTCAAGCGGGAGCTGGACGAAGAGAGGGACCGGCTCGAAAATCTCGTGCGGCTGGAACGCCAGCTGCGGGAAAGCCTGCCCGCCCTTAAGGAGCGTTTTCTGGAAAGGATGGTCGGCACCTCGATCGGCGTAGGCGAGATGAAGCAGCGAATGGCTTACTTCGGTCTGAATCTGCCCGGTCCCGAATATGTGGTTCTGGCAGCAGACGCGGATCATTTCGGCGAGGCGGCCCCTGAAGCCGATCGGGAGCTGCTGCGCTTCGCGCTGCACAACATCGTGCAGGAGATCGCCGCCCGGGAGCCGGCGTCAGCCGAGTTCCGCAGCCGGGAGGAGAAGGTCGTGTGCATTCTGTCCGGAGGCTCGGACATCCGCTTGTTCGATCGGGCGCAGGCGCTGGCGGAGGAAATCCGGCGATCGGTGGAGACGTATTTGCATTTTACGGTCACGGTCGGCATCGGCCTCCCCGTCTTCGGCCTGGCCGATCTCCGCCAGTCGTATCGCTCCGCCGTCGCGGCTCTGGACTACCGCGTGCTGCTCGGGACGAATCGGGTGATCAGCATTACGGACGTCGAAACCCGCCGCCGTCTGTCCGCCGAGACGACGGGAGATTGGGAGAAACGGCTCGTCGTCGGCATTAAAACAGGCTCCAGGGAGGAGGCGGACCAGGCGGTCGCCGCGATCGTCTCCGGATTGAAGGAGGCCGCTCCTTCCATCGAGCAGGTCTATATCCGCATTCAGAAGCTGATCATCTCTTTGCTTAACGCGCTGGAGGAGCCGGGCGGAGGCGCAAGTCCGTTCGGGGAAGCCGTCAATCCGATCACGGAGGTCTACCGCTTCAAGACGCTGGAAGAAATCGAGATCTGGCTCAAGGAGCTGTGCAGGGATTCGATCAGGATGCTTGCCGAGAAGCGCAGCGATATGGCCCGCGATCTGATGGTCAAAGCAGAAGCGCATATCCGGGACAACTTCTCCGATCCGAATCTGTCCCTGAAGGCGGTGTGCGAGATCGTCCATATGAGCAACAGTTATTTCAGCGCTTTGTTCAAAGCGAAGACGGGGAAGACGTTCGTCGAATTTCTGACTTGTCAGCGGGTCGAGAAAGCGAAGGAACTGCTCGCGTCCACCGATCTGAAGAGCTACGAGATCGCCGCGGCGGTTGGCTATGCCGATCCGCATTATTTCAGCGTGCTCTTCAAGAAAGCGACCGGGGACACGCCCACCGAATACCGCCAGAAGGCGGCGGTTGACCGGGAGAGGGCGACATGAACCTGTTTCGCTTCCGCACGATCCAATCCAACATCGCCGCGGCGCTCGCTTTACTGATCGTCATTCTCGCTCTGGTCATGGGCTTCAGCGCCTATCGCTTGTCCACGTCCGCCGTCCAGCGGACCGCCCAGGATTTTACGGCCGAGCTGATCAAGCAGGTCAACAGCAACATCCAGTCTTACGTCAACAATATGGAAAATATTTCGCTGCTAGCGCTGAATCACCGGGGCTTGAGCGGCTACCTGAGCGGAGTGAATGACGACGACGCGGCGGTAACGGACTTTCTGAAGACGATCATGCTGTCGCGGAAGGACATCGCCTCTATCGGCGTATTCGGCTATAACGGCCGCTTCGTCTCCGACGGCGGAAGCGGGAACTTGAATCCTTACGTGGACGTGAAGGAGCAAAGCTGGTACAGCGAGGCGAAGGAGGGACGCGGCAAGGTGTTCATTTCCCCCTCGCACGTGCAGCCCGTATTCAAGGAGGATTACCGGTGGGTCGTCTCGCTTAGCCGTGAGATCCGCAGCCCGGACAATACGAAAGGGCTCGGAATTTTGCTGGTCGATCTCAACTTCAGCGTCATCAACGATATTTTGAACGGAATCGAGTTGGGCAAGCGGGGGTATGTGTACATCATCGACCGGAGCGGCCGCGTCGTCTACCATCCGCAGCAGCAGCTGTTGTACAGCAACCTCAAGACGGAGAAGATCGAGGAGGCGCTGGCTCTCGACAACGGCAGCTTCATTACGAACGAAGGCGGCCAGAGCCGCATCTATACAGTGCAGGATTCCGGCTTCGGCTGGAAAATCGTCGGCGTGTCCTACGTCAGCGAGCTGGTCAACAACAAAGGCGAAATGCAGACGTCGTTCTTCATCCTTGGCGGAATTAGCCTGGTCGTGGCGCTGCTTCTGTCCTTCCTGCTGTCGCGCAACCTGACCCGACCGATCCATCAGATGCAGAAGCATATGAGCGAGGTGGAAAAAGGCAACTTCGACATTCAGGTGCTGGTCGATTCGACGCGCGAGATCGGGATGCTGGCCCGCGCCTTTAACCTGATGGTCGTGCGCATTCGCGAGCTGATGGCCCAGGTGGTCAAAGAGCAGGAATTCAAGCGGAAGAGCGAGCTGAACGCGCTGCAAGCGCAGATCAATCCGCATTTTCTGTACAACACGCTCGATTCGATCGTCTGGATGGCGGAGAACGACAAGTCGGCGGAAGTCGTTCGAATGACTTCGGCGCTGGCTCGATTGTTCCGCGCTTCGATCAGCAAAGGCTCCGAGTTGGTGCCCATCCGCAACGAAGTCGAGCATATCAGCAACTATTTGACGATTCAGAAGATGCGTTACCGCGACAAGCTCGATTTCTGTATCGACGTGGACGACGCGATCAAAGGCAACCTGACCTTGAAGGTACTGCTGCAGCCGCTGGTCGAAAACGCGATTTACCACGGCATCAAAAACAAGTACGGAACGGGCACGATCCGGATAACGGGAGAGCGGGAAGGGGAGACGATTGTACTGCGGGTGAACGACAACGGCGTGGGCATGGACGAGGAGACGCGCAAATCGCTGCTGAGCCCCGCGACCGACGCCAAACAAGGCAAGGGCGTAGGATTGATGAATGTGCACGAGCGCATTCGGCTTTATTTCGGCAAGATCTACGGTTTGACGATCGACAGCGAACCCGACGAGGGCACGACGGTGACGGTGAAGTTTCCGGTGCTCGACAAGCCGGCCGGTAGCGCGGAGTCGTCCGGGAAGGAGAGGGGAACGTAATGGCCAGACGAAGCGATACGAAGCGATTGCTGACGTTCGTGCTGGCGGTGCTCGCCGTTACGCTGGCGGGAAGCTACGGCCTGGCCGCGCTGCGTGGAAACGAGGTCGACAAGCCGCTGAACGTCACCGTTGTCATCAAATCGGTGTCCAAGGAGATGGAGTTCTGGCAGGTGCTGTCCGAAGGCGTTCATGCTGCGGCCAAGGAATTCGGCGTCAACGCCCGCGTCGTCGGCCCCCAGAGGGAGACGGATATCGACGTCCAGATCGACATTCTGCGGCAGGTCGTGCGGGAGAAGCCGGACGTCATTCTGCTCGCCGCGGCCGATTATAACCGGCTGGCGCCGCTCGCCGATGAGATCGACAAGGCGGGCATCCCGCTCATCACGATCGACTCCGGGGTGAACAGCGAAGTTCCCCGAGGCTTTATCGCGACCGACAACGTGGAGGCCGGGAAGAAGGCGGCGAGGAAGCTGGCCGAGCTGCTCGAGGGGCCGTCGCAAATCGCCGTCATCAGCTACGTGAAGGAGACGGCCACACAGATCGAGAGGGAGCGGGGCGTCCGGGAGGTGTTGGAGCCGGACGGCCGCTTCGAGATCGTCGGCACCTACTACAGCAACGGGGACGAGAACATCGCTTACGAGACGACGAAGGAGCTGCTGCGCGAATATCCGGATCTGAAAGGAGTTGTCGGCCTGAACGAGCCTTCCTCCGTAGGCGCGGGCCGGGCGATCAAGGATATGGGGCGCGGCGGCGAAGTGCTGCTGGTCGGTTTTGACAGCTCGGTCGACGAAGTCCGCCTGCTGGAGGAGGGCGTCATCCAGGCCACTGTCGTCCAGCGCCCGTTCAACATGGGCTATCTCGGCGTCAAAACGGCGGTCGATCTGAGCGCCGGCCGGAAGGCGCCGGCCTCCACAGACACCGGCTCGATCGTCATTACGAAGGCGAATATGTACGAAGAGGAGAACCAGCAGCTCGTATTCCCTTTTAAATAAAATCGATTTTGCGCAACCGTTCTCCGCCAACGGCGGCTACTTGGCCGCGGTTTGCCGGAGAACGGTTTTTTTGGCATGTCCGGAGATCGTCAGAGATTTTTCAACTAGGCCAAGAGATTATTCCATTTCGTCTGTAAGCGTTTAACTCTACAATTCGGATAGACAGCAAAGCCGCCGCAAGGCAAGTCAGAAGGGGTGAGAGGATGAGCGAGCCATTGCTCCGCATGGAAGGCATCGACAAGTCGTTTCCCGGCGTTCAAGCGCTGCAGCAGGCGCAATTCGAGCTGCTTGCGGGCGAGGTGCACGCGCTGATGGGAGAGAACGGCGCGGGCAAGTCGACGCTGATGAAGGTGCTGACCGGCGTGTACAGGAAAGATGCCGGAACGGTCCGCTATCAGGGGAAGGAAGTGGAGTTTTCCCATACGAAGGCGGCGCAGGACGCCGGCATCAGCATCATTCATCAGGAATTGAATCTGGCGCCGGATCTGACCGTGGCCCAGAACATTTATATCGGCCGAGAGCCGAGAATGAAGGGCTTCCCGTTGTTCATCGACGAGAAGAAGCTCAACGAGCAGGTGCGAGTGTTGCTGAAGAAAATGAACCTGCACCTCGAGCCGGACACTCCCGTTGCCGATCTGACCGTAGCCAAGCAGCAAATGGTGGAGATCGCCAAGGCGCTGTCGTTTAACGCCAAAGCGCTCGTCATGGACGAACCGACGGCGGCGCTCAGCGACAGCGAAATCTCCGACCTGTTCCGGATCATCGGCGAGCTGAAGGCAAGCGGCGTCGGAATCGTCTACATTTCCCACCGGATGGACGAGATCAAGCGGATAACCGACCGCGTGACGGTCATGCGCGACGGCGCTTACATCGATACGGTCCGTACGGACGAGGTGACGATCGACCGGATCATCTCGATGATGGTCGGGCGCGCCGTCTATCAGGAATCCCGCGCCAAGGCTTCGACGTACGGGGAAACGGCTCTTGAGGTGAGCGGGCTGAACCGCGGCCGGGCGCTCAAAGATATCGGGTTTGCCGTGCGCAAAGGAGAGATTCTCGGCTTCGCGGGTCTGGTCGGAGCGGGAAGGACGGAGCTGGCCCGGGCGATCTTCGGGGCGGACCCGATCGATTCGGGCGAGGTGCGCGTCCATGACCGCCAGGTTCGTATCCGAAGCCCGTACGATGCGGTTCGGGCCGGGATCGGCTACTTGTCCGAGGATCGCAAGCGATTCGGGCTCCTCGTCGACATGGACGTGAAGACGAACGTCGCCGTCGCCAGCCTGCGCGGCTTTACGCGGCTCGGAGGCTGGATGAAGGCGGGAGCGGTCGCTGAAGTCGCCGAGTCCGTCGTGGATAAGCTGAAGGTCAAGACCCCGGGTATCGATCAGGAGGTCAAATTTTTGTCCGGCGGCAATCAGCAGAAGGTCGTCATCGGCAAATGGTTGACCCGCGACTGCGACATCCTCATTTTCGACGAACCGACCCGGGGCATCGACGTCGGCGCCAAGAGCGAAATCTACAAGCTGCTGGAGGAGCTGGCCGGCCAAGGGAAGGCGATTATTATGATCTCCTCGGAGCTTCCGGAAATATTGCGGATGAGTCATCGCATCGTCGTCATGTGCGAGGGCCGGATTACCGGAGAGCTTTCCCGCGAGGAAGCGACGCAAGAGAAAATCATGAGCCTGGCCACCGCTCGAATGGCCTGAATCAAGCAATCGAAAGGGGAGAGAGCTTCATATGCAACCCGCAGAAGCGAAAAAGACGCTTAAGCTAGGCTCGGGCATGCTGCAGCAGTTGCTGGCGTTTACGAGTCTGATCGTTCTTATACTGGTGTTTTCGTTTGCATCGGAGAACTTCTTCCAGTTTTCCAACATTGTCGGCATTCTGCTCTCTACGGCGGTCATCGGCGTGCTGGCGCTCGGCTCGACCTTCGTCATTATTACCGGGGGCATCGACTTGTCCGTCGGTACGGTGATGACGTTGAGCGCGGTCATGACCGGGGTGTTCATCACCTTCTGGGATTTTCCCGTATGGCTGGGCGTCGTCGGGGGCGTGCTAACCGGCGCGCTATGCGGCTTCCTGTCCGGGACGCTCGTGGCGAAGCTGAAAATTATGCCCTTCATCGCGACGCTGGCCGTCATGATGATCGCCAAAGGTCTGGCGCTCGTTATCTCCGGAACGAAGCCGATCTATTTCAACGACGATCCGGTATTCCGCAAAATTGCTCAGGGCTCATTGCTCGGCGATCTCATTCCGGGCTTCACCATTCCGAACGCGGTGTTGATCTTCTTCTTGGCGGCGATTGTTGCCGGCATCATTTTGTCCCGCACGATCGTGGGGCGCTACAACTTCGCGCTGGGCAGCAACGAGGAAGCGACGCGGTTGTCCGGAGTCAACGTGAACTTCTGGAAAATCGTCATCTACACGATTACCGGTCTGTTCACCGGTCTTGCCGGCGTGCTGATCGCCTCCCGTCTCAACTCCGCCCAGCCGGCGCTGGGAGCGGGCTACGAGCTCGAAGCGATTGCGGCGGTCGTCATCGGAGGCACCTCGCTGAGCGGGGGCAAAGGCACGATCGTCGGCACCGTCATCGGCGCGTTAATCATGAGCGTATTGACGAACGGTCTGAGAATTTTGTCCGTGCCGCAGGAGTGGCAGACTGTCGTCGTCGGCCTGGTCATATTGCTGGCGGTGTACACGGACATGCTGCGCAGACGAAAAAGATGACCATTGACAGCGGTAGGCACTCCGCGGCTTCGGCCCGGAGTTTCCATACAACCATTTCATGAGGAAAAAGGGGAGAACTCCGGTTATGAAAAAATGGACCATGCTTCTCGTATCGACATTGCTCGTCGCTCTGACGCTGAGCGCTTGCGGCGGCAAGAAGGAATCCGGCGGACAGCCGTCGGCATCGAATGCAGGCGGCAGCGCGCCTGCGGCCAGCGAAGGCAAGCTGTACATCCCGATCGTCTCCAAGGGCTTCCAGCATCAATTTTGGCAGGCGGTTAAACAAGGCGCCGAGAAAGCGGCGGCCGAGCTTGGCGTCGAAATTACGTTCGAAGGACCGGAGACGGAAGCTCAGGTCGACAAGCAGATCGAAATGCTGCAGGCGGCATTGGATAAGAAGCCCGCTGCTATCGGTTTCGCGGCGCTGGACAGCCAGGCGTCGGTGCCTTATCTGGAGCAGGCGCAGGCTGCGGGCATTCCCGTCGTCGCCTTCGACTCCGGCGTAGAGAGCAGGATTCCGGTTACGACGGCGGCAACGAACAACGTCGCGGCATCCGCGATGGCGGCCAAAAAAATGGCCGAGCTGATCGGCAACGAGGGCGAGATCGCCATGGTTGTCCACGATCAGACTAGCCGCACTGGCGTCGATCGCCGCGACGGCTTCAAGAACGAGATTGAGACGAACCACCCGAACATTAAAATCGTGGACATTCAGTACGGCGGCGGCGACCATCTGAAATCGACCGACCTTGCTAAGGCAATTATTCAGGCGCATCCGAATTTGAAAGGCATTTTCGGCTCCAACGAAGGCTCCGCCATCGGCGTGTTCAACGCCGTGACCGAGCTCGGCCTCGAAGGCAAAATTACCGTAATCGGCTTCGATTCCGGCAAGCAGCAGATCGATGCGATCAAATCCGGCAAGATGGCCGGGGCGATTACTCAGAATCCGGTCGGCATCGGCTACGAAACCGTCAAGGCGGCCGTCGCCGCGGTGAAGGGCGAGAAAGTCGAGCCGATTATCGACACAGGCTTCTTCTGGTACGACCAGTCCAATATCGACAGCGAGGAAATTAAAGCCGCTCTATACGAATAACGGACGGGGCCGAGACAGGAACGGATGACGGGAAAGCAGTCCGGGCGCATCTCGCGTCCGGACTGCTGTCGTACTTTAAGGAAAGGGCGATCGAATCTACGATCGGACAGGAGGAGAGAAAATGAAAGCGTTAGTCTACAAGCAGCCCGGGGACGTCCGCGTCGAGGAACGGGAGATTCCCGCGCCGAAGCCGGGGGAAGCGCTCATCCGGGTCGCCGCCGCGGGGCTCTGCGGCACGGACCGGCATATCGCGGACGGTAGCTATCGCGGCGCGCCCGGCATTGTGCTCGGGCATGAACTGGCTGGCGTCGTCGTCGAAGTCGGCTTGGGAGTCAGGGGCCTGACTGTCGGGACGAGGGTAGGCGTCGATCCTAATCTGGCGTGCCGGGCCTGCGAACGATGTCGCGCGGGCAAGCCCCATCTGTGCGCCAGCGCCCAGGCGGTAGGCGTCACCCGGGACGGAGGACTAGCTCCCTATGTGTGCGTGCCGGCGGAGCTGCTCGCGCCGCTTCCGGCAGGGCTGTCTCCCGTACACGCGATATTGGGAGAGCCGCTGTCGTGCGTTGTGCACGCTCTTGATCGGGCGGAGATCAAGCCAGGAGGACGAGCCGCGGTATGGGGGCTCGGCACGGCCGGCATCATGATGATTCAGCTGTTGAAGGCGCTCGGCCAGACTAGAATCGTCGGCGTAAGCCATCATGAAGACCACCGCAGGCTTGCGCTGCGTGCCGGAGCGACGGAAGTCATGACTCAGGAGGAAGCGAGAATCGGACTTGAGGTCGATCTGGCGGTGGAGGCGTCCGGCTCGCCGTCGGCGTTCGGACCGGCGTTCGACGCGCTCGCTCCCGGAGGAACGCTGCTCGTCTACGGCGTCATGAATCCGGAGGATACGGTTGCGCTCAAGCCTGAAGCGATGTTCCGCAAGGAGCTGCGGATCGTGGCCAGCTATGTCGGCCCGTCGACGCTCGACCGGGCCTTGTCCCTGCTGAGCGCCGGCATCGTCGACGCGGAGCTGCTGCTGGGCGACCTCCTGTCGCTTGAGAAAGCGCGGGAATGGGTGCTGAAGCAGGGACCGAGGAGAAAAGCGAAGGCGCACGTTATTTTCGAACACGAGGAGGCAATGCCATGAAAGCGCTGGTGATGGAGGAGGCACGACGGGCGGTCGTCAAGGAGGTTCCCTATCCGGCGCCCGGCCCGGGGGAGTTGACGATCCGCGTGATGGCCTGCGGCATTTGCGGCACCGATCTGCACATTTATCAGGGAACGTTCCTGCCCGCTTATCCGCTTATTCCCGGGCACGAGTTCGCGGGAGTCGTGCATGAGGTCGGAGAGGGCGTTGTCCGTTTTCGGCCGGGGGATCGAGTGGCTGTCGATCCGTCCTTGTTTTGCGGCAAATGCGACTATTGCCTGAGCGGCCGGGGCAACCATTGCGTCAAGTGGCAGGCGACGGGCGACACGGTGAACGGCGCTATGGCGGAGTTCGTGCGCGTGCCGGAGGAGACCGCGTTCGCGATGCCTGAGGGCATGACGTTTGCCGAAGGGGCGTTTATTGAACCGATCGCCTGTGTCGTGCACGGCATGAATCAGCTTGAACTGAAGGTTGGACAGAGCGTGCTTCTGTTCGGGGCCGGAAGCATGGGCCAGCTGCTGATCCAGGCATTGTCGCACGCAGGCGCGGGGGAGCTGGCCGTCGTCGACGTCGCGCAGGGCAAGCTGGACATGGCGCTGCGCAACGACGCGACGCATGCTTATTTCAGCAGCGAGATCGGGGCGGCACTGGCGGGGCGCAGACGACATAGCGGCTTCGACGCGGTCATCGACGTTACCGGAATTCCGTCTGTCATCGAGTCGCAGTTTCAGTATTTGGCGCCGAAGGGGACGCATCTGCAGTTTGGCGTCGCGCCCCGCGACGCCGTGATCGGCATCCGTCCGTTCGATATTTATCACAACGACTGGAAGCTGGTCGGATCGATGGCGGTGAACCATACGTTCAAGCCGGCGATGGACTGGATCGCCGCCGGGCGATTCGATACGGCGCCGCTCGTCTCCAAGGTTATTCGCCTGGAGGACGTTCCGGCCTTCTTCGAGGCCGGCAAGGCAGCCGAGTTGATGAAGGTGCAGATCAGCTTCGAGTAACTAAAGCAGCAGCATAAACGGCGGTGCAGGGGAACGGGTCCCGCACCGCCGTTTATGCTGCTGCGCGCTAGTTGGAGTAGAACCCTCCCATATACCTATTACCCAGGTATCGGCTCAAACGGATCGAATAAGTCCCTCCCAGATACCTATCTCCTCGGCATCGGCTCAAACGGATCGAATAAGTCCCTCCCAGATACCTATCTCCTCGGCA
>Ga0160454_100196_pt1 | contig 66277 bp, 60 predicted proteins | sample HID1971M_E6MG_FD_108218 | JGI IMG/M metagenome (GOLD analysis project Ga0160454, IMG submission 108218) | Enriched millipede-associated microbial communities from UW Madison campus, WI, USA - HID1971M_E6 MG | ecosystem: Host-associated > Arthropoda: Insects > Digestive system > Unclassified ...
GCAACGGTCTGTCAGACCGTAAGAGGCCTGAAAGTCGGCTGATTCGCGTGTGCAACGGTCTGCCAGACCGTAAGAGGCCGTAAAGTCGGCCGATTCGCCTGCGCAACGGTCTGTCAGACCGTAAGAGGCCGTAAAGCCGTCCGATTCGCCTGCGCAACGGTCTGTCAGACCGTAAGAGGCCGTAAAGCCGTCCGATTCGCCTGCGCAACGGTCTGTCAGACCGTAAGAGGCCGCGCCGCCGCCGTTCGCTGCTAAATAAGGGTGGCAATGGATGCCGTCTTTAATGTAAAATAGAATTGTGATTTATGAACGCGCGTACATAAAAACGTGCAAAGGCTTCCACTTTCAATGAGAGGTTTGGTGAAGTTCACAATGAAATCCGGCGTATTTATCGTTCTTTTCGCCCAACAATCGTTCGAACAGGCGCTTGATACCGTCAAAGCGGCGGGACTGCAAGCGGTGGAAATCGGTACGGGAGGTTTTCCCGGCACCGCGCACGTAAATGCCAGGGAGATCGTTAACGACGACGCGGCCATCCGCGGCATTCGCGAAGCGGTTGATTCCCGCGGCTTGACGATCAGCGCGCTCAGCTGCCACGGCAATCCGCTGCATCCGGATAAAGCTACGGCTCAATCCGATCATGAGGACTTCGTCGCGACCGTACAGCTGGCGGAGAAGCTCGGCGTGGACACGGTTATTACGTTCTCCGGCTGTCCGGGAGACTCCGAAGGCGCGAAATACCCGTCCTGGGTAACCTGCCCGTGGCCGCCCGATTTCCTGACTGTACTGGAGTGGCAGTGGAACGAAGTTGCGATTCCGTATTGGAAGGAACAGTCGGCATTTGCTCGCAAACATAACATTAAAATCGCCATCGAAGCGCATCCCGGCTTCCTCGTGTACAACACGGAAACCGCGCTGCGTCTGCGCAGTGAAGCGGGAGACAACATCGGCGTGAACTTCGATCCATCCCACCTGTTCTGGCAAGGAATGGACCCGATCGAATGCGTCAAGGCGCTCGGGGACTCCATCTACCACGTGCACGCCAAGGACACGAAGATCGATAAGCGCAATACGGCGCTGAATGGCGTTCTGGATACGAAGCACTACGGAGATATCCTGAATCGTTCGTTCGTATTCCGCACGGTCGGCTACGGCCACGATGACGAGTTCTGGAAAGATCTCGTGAGCACGCTTCGCCTTGTTGGTTACGACGGCGTAATCAGCATCGAGCATGAAGACGGCATTATGAGCGTTAACGAAGGCTTCACTAAAGCGGCAGGTTTCCTTAATTCCCTTATTTTGAAAGAAAGCGCGGGTGAAATGTGGTGGGCGTAAACGACAAAATCAATGTCGGCATGGTGGGCTACAAGTTCATGGGCAAAGCCCATAGCCATGCGTATAAAGATGTAGGCATGTTCTTCGAACCGGCCGCCGACGTCGTCATGAAGGCGATCTGCGGACGCGATGAGCAAGGGGTCAAGGCGGCTGCCGATAAATTCGGTTGGGAATCGTACGAGACGGACTGGCGGAAAATGGTCGCGCGCGACGACATCGACTTCGTCGACATCAATGCGCCGAGCGATGCGCATAAGGAAATTACGTTGGCGGCGATCGCGGCGGGCAAGCACGTGTTTTGCGAGAAGCCGCTTGCGCTGAACTTGGCGGACGGCCGCGAAATGCTCGAGGCGGCGGAGAAAGCCGGCGTTAAACATGCCGTCTGCTTTAATTACCGCTTCCTGCCGGCAGTGCAGTTGGCCAAGCAAATCATCGACGAGGGCCGCTTGGGTGAAATCCACCATTATCGTGCGACCTATCTGCAGGACTGGCTTGTCGATCCGAACACGCCAATGGCATGGCGGCTTAAGAAGGAAGTGGCAGGCTCCGGAGCGCACGGGGACATCAATGCGCACAGCATCGATCTCGCTCGTTTCCTGATCGGCGAGTTCGATCGCGTTGTCGGCCACAACCGCACATTCGTGAAGGAGCGCCCGATTGCAACGGATGCGGCGGGAGGATTGTCCGCCGGCGCCGGCTCTTCCTCGCAGAAGGACCAGGTAACCGTCGACGACGCGACGGGTTTCCTGGCCGACTTCAAGAACGGAGCGATGGGTATGTTCGTCGCCTCCCGTTTCGCGGCCGGCCGCAAAAACCACAACACGTTCGAAATCCACGGCAGCAAAGGCTCATTGCGCTGGGATCTTGAGAAGCTGAACGAGCTGGAAGTTTACTTCCGTGAAGACGAGCCGAACCTGGCCGGTTTCCGCCGCATTCTGGCGACGGAGTCGACCCACAAGTACGCCGGAAACTGGTGGCCGACCGGTCATATTATCGGCTATGAGCACGCCTTCGTGCATATCGTGTACGAGTTCGTACAGCATATTAAGACGGGCTCGCCATTCGCTCCGACGTTCTATGACGGCGTGAAATGCCAAGAAGTGCTTGAAGCGGTCGACCTGTCGATCGAGCGCGGCTCTTGGGTCGGCATCGACGAAGTTTAAACAATCATGGTAAAAGGGAGCTATCCCAAAAGTAATTGGGGCCACGCCTATGCGCAGCAGATGACTGTTCCCAGTAACTTGCCAAGGGCGGTTTTGGCTTGCGCTTGCCCGTAATTTATTAATGAAAGCTACAGTAGACCGAAATCGAGAAATGGCGACACAGGGATGAAATCCCTAGAGTCGCCATTTCTTCATTTTCACGCTGTTTTTGGTCAAGTGAGCTATGTCTTAAGTGAGCTTACTTACTATTGAGACAACCTCGTTTATTAGGAGGTTCGGAAAGAATATGCCCGTTCGGAGACCGAAGCGTTAGCCTTCGATGTCCTTGCGCAGGAATAGGTTCAGGGAGATGCGATAGGAAACGTATAGCAGCAGCAATCCTGCAATTGGCAGCCCGGTAACCAGTTGCGCGCGAGTGGGCAGCATGTCAAAAGTGAGCGAATCCGCCATGTTGCCGATTCCTCCGATGAGGGCGGCGGCCAGAAAGATGACGAGAAACGAGATGAAGGATGAATTTCGCACGCCAAGCCAAAATTGAATGGGATAGTAGAGGGCTGCGAAAGCCATCGCCAACGCCGCTGCCAACGACAGGTTCAGGGACGTTAACGGAAATTCGACGCCAAGCCCGTATTCGTTAATCGCGTGGATCGCGGCGGCGAGAATAATGCCCAGCGCCAGATAGACGAAGACGCTCCCGTATTTTGCTAGTACGATTTGTTTTCTTCGGACCGGCAGGCTGCCAATGAAAAGCATGCTCTTGTTGCGAAGCTCGAGGTTGGAGGCGAACAGCGTCATCATAATCGCGGGCAGCATGCAGATCATCAACGGGGAGAACGACGACACGGTAAATAAACCGAACATGACCGCATACGCGGCAATGAACAGAAAGTAATATTTTAGAGCGATGACGTCCTTGCGAATCAAATTAAACATGCGCTTCCACTCCCTTGGCCGTAAAGAACATAATTTCTTCCAGCGTCGGACGTTCAATATGGGCATGCCCGGAGAACAACCGCTCGGCTTCCAGCCGGTCCCCGGTCAACCCTTCAAACCCGGATGAGGTTTCCCGAATGCCTGCGAAGATGCGGCGGACGTCCGCGTCCAGCAATTCCTTGTTCGCCTTGACGATAGCGTAGCGATCAAAGATTCGTTCCTTCGATTCATGAAATACCAGTTCCCCTCGATTAAGAAAGGCGATATAATCCGCGACGCGATCGAGATCGGTCGTAATGTGCGTGGAAAACAAAATCGACATGCGTTCGTCCAGCATCAGCTCGGATAAAATCTCAAGCAGTTCCCGGCGAAACACGGGATCGAGCCCGGCGGTCGGCTCATCCATAATCAGGAGATCGGCATGATGAGATAGAGCGAAGGCTAGGCTCAGCTTCATTTTCATCCCTTTTGACAGGCTGCGGATTTTCGCTTTGGCCGATAGTTCGAAACGGTCGAGGTATCTGCCGAATTGTTGTTCATCCCATCGCTTATAGAATGGCGCGTAGACGCTTCTCATTGCATCGACGGTCAGATGCTCGTAATAGCTGCAATCGTCGGCGACATAGCCGATTCGCTCCTTGATCTCCGCTTCATGGGTCGCGTGCTCCTGTCCGAACACTCGGATGTTTCCATCCTCGGGAAGGGACATGCCCATCATCAGCTTGATAAGCGTGCTTTTACCCGCGCCATTCGCGCCGATCAGTCCGGTAATAAAGCCCTGCTTAACATCCATCGTTACGTCCTTCAGCTCGAAGCGTTTATACTTTTTGGTTAGGCGGCTGACCTCGATAACCGAATTTTCGTTCACGTTCAATCCTCTCCCTCCAATTCCTCGTATAGCAGCCGAATATGGGCGACAAGCTCCTCCAACGGCATGTTCAGCGAACGGCTTTCCTGAACGGCCTCGATCAGGGTTCCTTCTAGCAGCCGCAGCCTCTGCTCTCGAATAAATTGCGGATTCGCGCCGGATACGAACGAGCCTTTCCCGACGACTGAATCGATCAGACCTTCCTTCTCCAACTCCTCGTAGGCCCTCTTGGTCGTAATGACACTGATCTGCAAGTCTTTGGCCAACTGTCGAATGGACGGCAGCAGATGGCCCGGTGTGATTTCCCCGTTCAAAATCGACTGACGGATTTGGCGGACAATCTGCCCGTAGATCGGTTCGTCGGATGCGTTAGATAAAATGATGTTCATAGCGCCTCCGTGTATTGTGTATTTACCGTATATATATAATATATACACTTGAGATAAAATAAGTCAATACGAAACGAACCTGCTTATCTCCGAAGGAGAAACTTTACGTTCGCTTAACGAGAATCGAACGAATGGAAAACAATCTTTTGTTAGTTTCAGAAGTAGGAAAAATATTCTTGTTGAAATCTCGCAGTCTATCACTCATTAACGAGGTGATCTAGATGGCAACGAACGTGCTTGTCGCGGAATCTCGCGCCGTTAAGAAGAACGATGCGCCGCGCTCGGAAAGCGTCTCCCGCCGTCAAGACAGGGCGTCAGTCCCGTCCATGCATGAAATGATCCCGTCCGTGGCCGTCAAGGATTGGGCGCGAAGCTGCCCGGTCATCGGCCCCGATCAGAGGGGCGACGAGCTGGTCGATTTGTTCCGCCGGCAAAATCAATTCGAATGCGTCGTGATTTGCGATGAGGGCAAACGGCCGATCGGATTGATGATGAAGGATCGGTTTTTCCGCCGCTTAGGTACGTTGTACGGCCTTTCCTTATATGGGCACCAGCCCGTCTCCCACCTGATGGACAAAGAACCGATGATCGTCGATTTGTCCATCGATCCGCAGGAACTGATCGATCAAACGCTGTCCCGCTCGGAGGAAACGTTCTATGACGCCGTGCTGCTCACCGATCGCGGCAAGTTCGCGGGCGTGCTGACGGTAAACGATCTGCTGAACATCTCCAGGCTGCTGCAGCGCGAGGCGGTCAATCGGCAAATCCGCACGATCCGCGATACCGAGGCGATGATCGAGGACATTCACGACTCGGTTGAACGGGTTGCGGAAGCGACGAGCGAAGCTCAGTCTTGCAGCGAGCGGATCAGTGAAATTACCGATCAGGGACGCGGGCAGCTGGAGGAAATGATGAAGCTGTTCAAGCTTTGGTCGATGAATGCGGACAAGCAAGAGAAGGCGGCTTCGCAGCTTACGGATAGAACGTCGTCCGTTGACGGCATCGTTCGGTTGATCGCGGATTTGGCGGATCAGTGCAACCTGTTGGCGGTAAACGCGACGATCGAAGCGGCAAGAGCCGGAGAGCACGGCAGAGGCTTCGGCGTCGTTGCCGGAGAGATCCGCGCGCTGGCGGATCAGACGAAGCGTTCCGCGGGACAGATCGCCGGCCTGGTCCGGTCGATGTCGGAGGCGGTTCAAGTGTCGGCCGGCTTGGCTGGAGAAGGCAAGCAGGGGGCGGACAAAGGTGTGTACAGGGTCAAGAAAACCGAGGATACGTTCGCACAGCTGTGGAGCTCGTCGGAGATGAACCGGGAAGCGGCAACGCTTCTGCAGACGGCCTCTGCGGCAGCCAAGGGCAAGTCCGAAGAAGTGCGTCTGGAATTCCGCAAGCTGATCGGTCAGATCGGTTCCTAAATTTAACAATCGGAAAATGATTCCACAATAGCAGCTTTACAAATCGGGACTATACTCACTATAGCAATGAGAGAAATTTACCATATTCCAGAAGGGTGATAGGTGTCGATGGTGCTTAAGAAGGCGTCCCTGGCAACAGTATTGGCGTTATCCGTAGGAGCTGCTTCCGTTGGAGCGGTATCCGCAGCGACAGCAACGGCAGCAAGTACGACGCAGTTGGCAAGCTCCGCTTATTTTGTTAACGGAACGGCGGTTCAACTCGGTACGATTGCGGAGAAAGGCAATACGCTCGTATCGCTCAGAGATTTGAGCTCGAAGCTGGGCGTTAAAGTAAACGTTGTGAACGGAGCAATCCAAGCGAAGCTGAACGGCCATACGGTGGAGCTGAAATCCGGCAGCGGCGTGCTCAAGGTCGACGGAGCGGAGCAAAAGCTGGACGTTGCGGTCAAAAACGTCAAAGGCATCACCTACGTTGAACTGCAAGCCTATGTCGAAGCGCTGGGCGCCAGCCTGTATAAGGACGAGACCGGCACGATCTGGATCGACGCCAAGCTGCTTGCGAACGTGGATCGCATTCAATGGGTAGACGCCCAAAGGTACATCGCATCCCAAGAGACAGAATCGGGAAGAGCCGACTATCTGGTCGAGGCGACCACCGGCAAGTATCGCCTGCTGGATATTGCGGCTGACGCTTCCGATCTGGTTTTGTCGCCAAACGGGGATAAAGCGGCCTACACGAATGCCAACGGTCAAGTATCGGTACTTGATTTGACCAAAATAAGCCGCCCTGTCGTCGTCAGCAACGACACGAACATCAAGCCCGAGCTGGTCTGGTCTGCGGACGGCAAGAGCATTTTCTTCCTGCAAGGGGATAAGGGCAGCGTAATCGCGAAGCTGGATCCGGAGATTAATAAGATTACGAAAATTTTGGACGACAAGGTCGACTACAAAGCGAACCTGGAAGTGTCCGCGGACGGCAAGACGTTTACTTATACGGTAACGAAGCCCGGTTCGGTTGTGGCCGACGGCTCCAAGCCGGTAGAGGCGGACGACGTGGCCATCGACATGAAGGGAACGGAGCCGCAAATCTATCAATTCACGGTCGATCCGACGGTGAAAGAGAACAAAGCGGTGCAGCTGACGACTTCGGTCGACGACAAAGTATTCGTACATGCCGCAGCGGATGCATCGAGCGTCGTGTACGTCAGTGTGAGCGGCGACGCCGCCGCCAAATCCACGCTGGTTCAAGTCGGCAAGGATAAGAAAACGGCACCGTTGTATAACGAGCAAGACGTATATCAAGCGGAGTACTCGGGCGGAAAATGGTACTTGCTGACAGAAGGCGACGGAACGAATCCGTTCGTCTACGAAGTAGATCCGGCCGCCGGTTCGGCCAAGCAGCTGCATACATTGTCCGAGGATGTTAGCGAAATATTCGTCAAAGAAGGCGCGCCTCTGGCCGTCATTCGCGACGGACGCGTATTCCTGGATCAGAACGGGCACTGGAAGCCGGTTTCCCGTTAATCGAAACCCCATATCGAGAGGAGAAAAAATTGACTATGAAATGGTTCAAATCGTTATCCGTCGCCGCACTGGCGATTGCTATGGTCGCAACATCGGTATCCGCTGCCGGAGCGGCAAGCTCCCTGAAGGGCAAAATCGTCATCAACGGTTCCTCCGCGCTGCTGCCGCTGACGCTGCAAGCCGCCAATGAATTTAAGAAGCTGCACCCGAAAGTTAAAATTTCCGCTTCTGCGGCAGGCTCCATCACGGGTCCGCAATCGGTCCGCAAAGGCATCGCCGACATCGGCGCCGTCGACTGGGACGCTTCCCAGGACGTGCCGGGCTTCAAGAAGTTCGACGGCCAAGTCGCGCACAAAGTCGCCATCATTCCGTTCGCTGCCGTCGTGAACAAAAACGTAAAAGTCGACGATCTGTCGACGAAGCAACTGCAAGATATTTTCTCCGGTAAAGTGACGAACTGGAAAGACGTAGGCGGAGACGACGCCGACATCATCGTCGTCAATCGCGCATTCGGCTCCGGCACTCGCGTTAACTTCCAAATGAAAGCTCTGCAAGGCACGGACTTCATCAGCAAAGGCAACAACTATAAAGAAGTCAAATCGAGCGGCGATATGAAGACGGCTGTCGAAACGACGCCTAACGCGATCGGCTACATCGACCTCGTCTACGTGACCAGCAACATGAAGGCAATGAAAATTAACAAAGTAGCTCCGACGGAAGCTAACGTAGTCAACGGGACTTATAAAGTATGGGGCTATGGCTATTACATGACGAAGGGCGAGCCGAACGAAGTGACGAAAGCGTTCATCGAGTATATCCAGAGCGCGAAGTTCCAAAACGGCTCCTTGAAGAAGCTGAAGTTCATTCCGATCTCCGCGGTTAAGTAACGCTCGCCGCCAACGACGATTCAACCGATTGAACATTCGCGAAGAAACCAGCGAAGCGGCTCCCTCGCCAAGCTGGTTTCTTCATGGGAGGAACTTGAATTTATGCAACTGGATACGTCGGCGCGTCCGTCGATCGTCAGCCCGAACACGAGCGATTTGGGCGGCAGCATCAAAGCGGGCTCAGGCCGCTCCTTCGACAGGAAAAACAGACTTCTTGTTTACAATCGTTTTTTCAAAATCGCCTGCATCGCCAGCGCGGTATTCGTCTGCCTGATTCTGTTCGCGATTCTGTTCCTGATGTTTCGCACGGGGGTGCTGACGTTCCGCGACGTCTCCCCGATGACGTTCTTCTTCTCGACGGACTGGACTCCAGAAGAGGATCGCTACGGCGCTTTCGTGTTTATTTTCGGCACGTTTGCTTTAACGCTTCTAACGTTGCTTATTTCGGTGCCTCTGTCGGTCGTCATCGCCGTATTTCTGGCCGATATCGCGCCGAACTGGCTGCGCAACCTGCTTCGTCCGATTCTGGATTTGCTGGTCGGCATTCCGTCCGTCGTCTACGGATTTCTCGGACTTACGATTCTTATTCCTTTGCTTAGAGACGTGACCGGCACGAATATGGGCGACGGCATACTGGCCGCTGCGATCGTGTTGACGATTATGGTGCTGCCGACGATTAGCCGGGTGAGCGACGATGCGATCAGCGCGGTACCGCGAAAATATAGAGACGCTTCCTATGCGCTTGGCGCCACCCGCTTTCAGACGATCTTCAAGGTGACGATCCCGGCGGCCCGCAGCGGCATCATGTACGGCGTCATTCTCGGGATGGCCCGCGCGATCGGCGAGACGATGGCCGTCGTCATGGTTATCGGCAATACGCCGCAGCTGGCCGATGCGCTGTTCAAGCCGACCTCAGTGCTGACGAGCAACATCGTCATGCAGATCGCCAACGTGCCGTTCGATTCGACCTGGAATAACGCGCTTTACATGATGGGCTTCTTGCTGCTCGTGATTTCATTGTTGATGATCGTTCTCGTTCGACTGCTGCAAAGGGGGGCTGCCCGATGAAAAACGCTACAGCGGCTGCCGGCGCCTTTCGTACGAAGCGCAGTGTCAATCTGATCAACAATCGGCTGTTTACCGTATTTGTATGGGGCGTATCCGCCGCCATCGTGCTGTTTATTCTGGCGCTGCTTTATTTGATTTTGCAGAAGGGCTTGCCTTCGTTGACTTGGGATTTCATTCTCGGTCTGCCGAGCGAGATCGAAGAGGGCGGGGGCATCGGCCCGGCGCTGTTCAACTCGTTCTACATGCTGGCGATTTCGCTGCTTATCGCAGTTCCGCTTGGTATGGCGGCCGGCATCTATTTGGCGGAATTTGCCCCCGACAACAAGCTCATCGGATTCGTTCGAATTTGCGTGGAGGGGCTCGCTTCGGTGCCCTCGATTATTTTCGGCCTGTTCGGAATCGCGCTGTTCGTAGAGATGTTCCAGATCGGACTAACGATTCTCGGCGGAGCGATCAGCTTGGCGTTCTTGAACCTGCCGGTCATGACTCGGGTGACGGAAGAATCGATCCGCGCCGTTCCTCAGGAGCTAAAGCAGGCTTCGTTCGCGCTTGGCGCAACGCATCTGCAGACGATTCGCCGGGTGCTTATTCCGACCGCGATCAGCGGCCTGGTCACCGGCATCTGCTTGATTGCCGGACGGGCGTTCGGAGAGAGCGCGGTTATCATTCTGACCGCCGGGGTGACGACATCGGGCGAAATGTGGGACTTTAACCTGCTCTCGCCGGGAGAGACGCTGGCCGTTCATCTCTGGTACGTCCAATCGGAGGCGATTGTGCCCGACGCTGTGGCCATTTCCGATAAAGCCGCGGCCGTGCTTGTCTTCGTTATTTTGCTCTTCAACATTGTGTTCCGGATTCCGCTGTGGATCAAGGAGCGCAGAAGCAAGTAAGCGCTCATTCAAGAAGCTCGCAGTCAAGGATCGAGCAGCGCCTGAACGGCGCGCTCGGCAAGCTCCGTATTTCCTTCGCGGGCGTTCCGGACGGCGTATAGAGTCCAGTTCTCGGGGCGGCCCGGCACATTCGCCAAGGCCGCCTTTCGCGCGTTCTCGGGCAGCATGCATTCGGGCAAAATAGCGAGTCCGAGTCCTGCTTCGACGGCTTGGACGATCCATTGGGCGGAATCGAACGTGCCGGCGACCGACGCGACGCCATGCCGGGCGAGCCAGGGCGCGACAAGCTCGGAAAGAGAACGTTCGGCGTGAACGACGAACGGATAGCGTTGAAGCCGCTCCGCAAGCGCGTGATCCGCCGCTCCGGTCAGCGGGTGATTTGCCGGAAGCAGGAGCATGAAAGGGGAGACGAGAAGCTCGATGCTTGGCAGGCGCTCCGGGTCGGCGGATCGGCGCCCGCCGAGCACAAGATCCAGCTCGCCGAACTCCAGCCGCCGATACAACGTGTCCTCGTCGGCCGTGACAATGGCGATACGGCTCCCGGGAAAGCTTCCGACGCGCGCAAGCCATCCCATACGGGCCATTGCCGCCTGCGCGCAATCGGTGCAGCCGATGCGCAGAAGGGCGCGTTCATTGTCCCGCAGCTCGCCGATCACCGTCTCGGCTTCCTCATACAGCGCCCCGATCCGCGTCGCATAGGGCAGCAAGCTTTTTCCGGCATCCGTCAGCACCATGCGACCGGCTCTCGCCTCGAACAGCTTGATCCCCCATTCCGACTCCATGTTCTTCATATGAAAGCTGATTGTCGGCTGCTTCATGCGCAGCGCGTCGGCCACTGCGGTCACTTGTTTATAGCGATCGATCAGCTCGACAATTTTCAATTTTAATAGACTCATAATCAATCCTCCGCTTGCGACGCAGCGTCATTTAATAAATCTATAATACTATAAATTATATTGAATATTCATATCTACATTTTTCATTCCGTTAACAAAACGAAAACATTGCGCGAATGCGCGCCTTCTACAATATGAACTGTCAACAAAAACAAATGAGAGTTGGAAGGGGAACTATACGAAATGAAAAAGACTGCTTTGCTTCTGATGGTAATGGTATTGACGGTGGTATTGGCCGCATGCGGACAAAACAACAACAATAGCGGAGGCGCAAGCTCGCCGGCGCCGGAAAGCTCGGCTCCCGCAAGCACGACGCCGGCAAGCGAAAGTCCTGCCGCCGAGCTGTCCGGATCGCTGCTGGCGACGGGATCGTCGGCACTGCTGCCGCTGGTCGAGCAAGCTTCGAAGAAGTTCATGGACGGCAATAAAGGCGTATCGATTCAAGTTCAAGCCGGCGGAAGCGGCACGGGCCTGACGCAAGTATCCGAAGGACAATCCGACATCGGCAACTCCGACGTGTTCGCGGAAGAGAAGCTGGATGCGGACAAAGCGGCCGAGCTCGTTGACCACCAAGTGGCGGTAGTCGGAATGGCGGCGGTCGTGCACCCGGAAGTGGGCGTCGACAACCTGACGAAGCAGCAGCTGGTTGATATTTTCACAGGCAAAGTGACGAACTGGAAAGATCTCGGCGGCAGCGATCAGAAGATTCAGATCATCAACCGTCCTTCCAGCTCCGGTACTCGCGCAACGTTCGAGAAATATGCGCTTGGTCAGAAGTCCGAAGACCTGCAAGGCTCCATTCAAGAGGATTCCTCCGGTACGGTAAGAAAGCTGGTTGGCGAAACTCCGGGGGCAATTGGATACTTGGCGCTGAGCTACCTCGACGAATCGATCAAAGTGCTGAAATATGAAGGCGTAGAAGCAACGGTAGACAATGTAGCGAACGGAACGTATCCGGTATGGGCTTACGAGCACATGTACACGAAGGGCGAGCCAAGCGAGCTGGCCAAAGCTTTCCTGGACTTCATGCTGAGCGATGAAATCCAAAACGCCGACGTCGTCGAACTGGGCTACATCCCGGCGAGCCAAATGCAAGTGAAGCGCGACGTGAACGGTACGATCACGAAGTAACAAGCTCCATATCCTAAGCCCAATCAAGAGGCGTCCACGCTATGCCTCTTGATTGGCTGTGTAAAGGGAGAGGTACATGGCTCAGCCGTTAGAAAAACAGCAAGCAAAGCCGCATCTTGCGGAAGAATGGGTCGGCAGAATTTATACGCTGCTTTGCATCGCGTTTCTTATTCTCACCATTGTCTCGATCGTTTATTTCGTCGCTTCCAAAGGACTTAGCACTTTTTTCGTTAACCATGTGAACGTCATCGATTTGTTGACGGGCTTGAAGTGGGCTCCGGATGGAGAGCCTGCGGTATTCGGCGCTTTACCGTTTATTTTCGGCTCTTTCAGCACCTCGCTGCTAGCCGCGGCGATCGCCGCGCCGCTTGGCTTCTGCGCATCGGTGTTCATGGTAGAGATCGCGCCTGGATTCGGGCGCAAGTACTTACAGCCGGTCATCGAGCTGCTGGCGGGCATTCCGTCCGTCGTCTACGGCTTCGTCGGCTTGAGCGTCGTCGTTCCGTTTTTTCGCGACGTGTTTCCCGGCCAAGGCGTCGGCATCGCAGCCGGAGCGGTCGTGCTTTCGATTATGATTTTGCCTACGATTACGACAATAGCGACCGACGCGCTGGCCGCGCTGCCGAAGGGATTAAAGGAAGGCTCCTTCGCGCTGGGGGCCACCCGTTGGCAAACGATATACCGCATTGTGCTGCCGACGACGCTTCCCGCGCTCATGACGGGCATCGTGCTCGGCATCGCCCGGGCCTTCGGAGAAGCGCTGGCCGTGCAGATGGTCATCGGCAACGCGCCGCACATTCCGCGCTCGCTGTTCGAATCCGCTTCGACCTTGACCAGCGCGATTACGCTGAGCATGGGCAACACGGCGATGGGCAGCGTCGCTAACAACGCCTTGTGGTCGCTTGCGCTCATTCTGATGATGATGACCTTCGTCTTCGTCTTCATCGTGCGCTGGCTGGAAAGGAGATCGAAGCTATGAGCGCCAAAACCGCAAATAAAATCGCGACCGGGGTTATCGTCTCGGTGGCCGGCCTGATCGTTCTTGTCCTTGCCGGCTTGCTCGGATTCATTCTCGTCCGCGGGCTAGGACATATCAGCTTCGATTTCCTGACCTCCGCTCCGGAAACGATCCGCAGAGGCGGCGGCATCGGTCCGCAGCTGTTCAACTCGGTGTTCCTGCTCGTTCTGACGATGATCATTACGATTCCGCTCGGCCTGGGGGCCGGCATCTATATGAGCGAATACGCGCCGGCCAATAAGGTTACGAACAGCATTCGCCTGGTCGTCGAAGTGCTTTCCTCCGTTCCTTCCATCATCGTCGGTCTGTTCGGCTTGTTGGTGCTCGTTAACCTGTTCGGCTTCGGATTTTCGCTCTTTGCCGGAGCGCTCGCGCTGACCGTGTTTAACTTGCCGCTGATGGTGCGGATTACCGAGCAGGGGCTGCGCGGCGTACCGAGAGAGCAGAAGGAAGCAAGTCTTGCGCTTGGCTTGTCCAAGTGGAAGACAATTACTTCGGTCATGCTGCCGATCGCAATGCCGGTCATTCTGACAGGCACGATTCTTGCCGCTGGTCGCGTGTTCGGCGAAGCCGCCGCGCTGCTGTTTACCGCGGGCATGAGCTCGCCGAGACTTGACTTCACCGACTGGAATCCGTTCAGCCCGTTCTCGCCGCTGAATCCGTTCCGTCCGGCCGAAACGCTGGCGGTACACATCTGGAAAATCAATTCCGAGGGCCTGGCGCCCGACGCGAAGGAAATTGCGGCCGGAGCTTCCGCCGTGCTCGTCATCGCCGTGCTGCTGTTCAACTTCGGCGCAAGATGGCTGGGACGTTATTTGCACCGCAAGTTCACGGCTATTAAATAGAAGGGGGATGGAGCCGGATGGAAGCCATCGGGATGTCCACCAATGATTTGAGCGTTTATTATGCCGAGAAGCAAGCCGTTAAACGCGTATCGCTGGATTTTCGGGCGAAGCAGGTGACGGCGCTTATCGGCCCTTCCGGCTGCGGAAAATCGACGTTCCTGAGAAGTTTGAACCGGATGAACGATCTGATTCCCGATTGCCGCATTACGGGAGAAATCTGGATTCGGGATCGCAATATCAACGATAAGACGACCGACGTCGTCTCTCTGCGCCAACGCATCGGCATGGTGTGGCAGCGGCCGAATCCGTTCCATAAATCGATCTACGAGAACATCGCGTTCGGCCCTCGTTATCATGGAACGAAGAACAAGAAGAAGCTGGACGAAATCGTCGAGCAGTCCCTGCGTAAAGCCGCGCTCTGGGAGGAGACGAAGGATCGTCTGCACAATTCCGCGCTCGCCTTGTCGGGCGGACAGCAGCAGCGGCTGTGCATCGCGAGATCGATCGCGGTCAAGCCCGACATTATCCTGATGGATGAGCCGGCCTCGGCGCTGGATCCGGTGTCGACCTCGAAGATCGAGGAGCTGATCGCCGAGCTGAAGCAGGAATTCTGCATCGTCATCGTTACCCACAACATGCACCAAGCGGCAAGGGTATCGGATAAGACGGCCTTTTTCCTAAACGGGGAAGTCGTGGAGCACGACGTGACGACGAACATTTTTACGAATCCGCAGAAGCAGGAGACAAGCGACTATATCAGCGGGCGGTTCGGATAAAGCGCCGTCGGCGCCAGTACATCAGACAAGAGGAGAATGGCCATGAACTCCATTATCGAGATCGACAACCTGAACTTGTATTACGGAGACTTTCATGCTTTGAAAAGCGTCAATATGGAAATTCCGGAGAAGGCCATTACCGCGTTCATCGGCCCCTCGGGCTGCGGAAAATCGACGCTGCTGCGCACGTTCAATCGAATGAACGATATGATCGCCGGCACGCGCATCGAAGGCAAGGTTGAAATTGCCGGCACCGACATCTACTCGGGAGACGTTGACGTCGAGACGCTGCGCAAGCGAGTCGGAATGGTGTTCCAGCAGCCGAATCCGTTCCCGAAATCGATCTACGACAACGTTGCCTACGGCCCTCGTCTGCATGGCATTACCGAACGTAAGAAGCTGGATGAGATCGTGGAGACGAGTCTGCGCTCCGCTGCGCTGTGGAACGAAGTGAAGGATCATCTGAAGCGTTCCGCGAACAGCATCTCCGGCGGGCAGCAGCAGCGGCTGTGCATCGCGCGGGCGTTGGCCGTCGAGCCGGACATTCTATTGATGGACGAAGCGACGTCGGCGCTGGATCCGATCTCCACGCTGAAGATCGAAGAGTTGGCCCAGGAGCTGAAGGACCGTTATACGATCGTCATGGTTACGCATAACATGCACCAGGCAGCGAGGGTGTCGCAGCAGACCGTGTTTTTCCTGAACGGGGAAGTCGTCGAGTATTCGGAGACGGAGCGGTTGTTCTCCAATCCGACGGATCAGCGCACGGAAGATTATATTAGCGGACGGTTCGGCTGAAGCCGGGGGAGGACGGAGAAGAATGATGGTCAAAAGACAGGAATTCGATCACGGGCTGGAAGAAATTACGCAATTGCTGGTTGAGATGGGCGGCCGTACGGAGAAAGCGCTCATCGAATCGATGGAAGCGCTGAAGAACACCGATGTGGAGACGGCGAAAAAAATCGTTCAATCCGATTCCGAGCTTAATCAGCTGGAAGAAAAAATCAGCGAGATCGGCGCGAAGCTGATCGCGACCCAGCAGCCGGTTGCCAAGGATTTGCGGCGCATTCTGATTGCGTTCAAAATTTCCAGCGATCTCGAGCGGATGGGAGACTTGGCAGTAGACATCGCCAAAGTCGTCATTCGTCTCGACGGACAGCCGCTGATCAAGCCGCTGCTCGACTTGCCGAGAATGGCGGACATTGTGGCGGTCATGATTCGGGAGTCGCTTCATTCGTACGTTACGGAGAACGTCGACCTGGCTTACAAGAGTGCGAAGGACGACGATCAGGTCGACGCTTTGTACTCGCAAATTATTCGCGAGCTGTTCTCGCTGATGGTCGAAAATCCGAAGACGGTCGGCCAGGCGATGCTGCTCAGCTTTGTCGGCCGGTACATCGAACGGATTGCCGATCACGCGACGAACATTGCGGAGAGCGTTGTCTACCTGATGACGGGCAAACGTCCGGATTTAAACCAATAGGCTGGCTTCAGGTCGAGAGCCCCGGATTGGATGCGGAATGTGGGATTGTTGGGGCGTCTAACGGACTGACTTCCAATAATGCAGTTGACAACATGCTCTAGGCTGTGCTATATAGGTTGAACCAAAGACGCGTTGAAGAGACGACCCCATGAAATGGAGAAAGTGAATCGGGTCATTACTTCTAAGGGCTGTTCCATAAGCAGAGTTGCTTGGACGATCGATAGACAAAAAAGGGGGATGTACCTCCTGGAGGCTGCCTCATACGCTCCTGAAATCACCGATTAACGGGTTTCCCAACTCAGATTTCAGGAGCGTATAAGCATCGGAAGGAGATACATACCCCTCCCGCACTTTACCATCGATCATCTTCCAGAGCAACTTGAAAGGCTTGTGGGACAACTCTACGGGAAACCGCCCTTTTGGGCGGTTTTTCGCTTTTTATCGCCATCATCGGCAAACGAACGGAGGATTTATATGGATGACGTATATGATTCGAATAAAAATCAGAGTCAGGATCAGAATCAGGGAATTTCCATCGGCGTTATCGGCCCGGATGCCCTGGTGAAGCGAATATTGCAAGTTCTGAAAGCGTTCCCCTCCTTTAAGCCGGTGGCGCGGACTTATGAGGAGGACGATTCGGCGCCGCGGTTGGCCGAAGAGATTGCGGACGAAGTGGAGGTCATTCTCGTATCGGGGCCGCTCCCTTACCGTCGAATTCGAGAGGAAGCGAATGTGAAGACGGCGCTGCATTTCGTGCCGCTGACCGATACCGGCTTTTACCGGGCGCTGGCTCGGCTGATCAATGCGTTAGGAACGGACAAAAGCCTGCGCTTGTCCATCGATACGCTAGGCGAGCAGATGGTGGACAAATTTCTGAAGGAGATCGGGGAATCCCGCGTTCAAGCGGATCATTACGACGGATCGGCCTATCCAACGCGCGAAGAGCTGATTGCGTTTCATCGCGAACGGTTCGAAGCCGGGATAAGCGACGGGGCGTTGACCGCCGAAGGGGCGGTGGCGCTGGCGCTGACGAAGCTCGGCATCCCGAACGAATGGGTAATCCCGACGGATCAGAACATTACGGTCGCGCTGGAGCGCGCGCTGCTGTCGACGGAAACCCGCCGGAGCAAAGAAGCGCAGATTGTCGTTGGGCTGCTGAACGCGGATCATTTCGAGAAAAGGATTCACGGCCATACGACCGAGCATGACGTGCAGAGATTTAAGTTGGATATCCACCGTATGCTGCTTGATTACGTAGAGTCGCTGGACGGCTATTTGACGCCTCTCGGCGGGGACGAGTATTTATTTTTTACGACGCGGGGCATCTTCGAGCGGGAGACCGGCGGCTACAAAACGATCCCGTTGGGCAGGCAAGCTTTTCGGAAATTCGGCCTATCGCTTAGCATCGGCATCGGCTTCGGGCGCTCTGCCAACGAAGCGGGCACGCACGCGAGAGCCGCGCTGCGCAAAGCGAAGGAGGCCGGAGGGGATACGTGCTTTATCGTGCGCGAGGACAAGACGCTGATCGGACCGCTGGCGATGGCGGATTCGCTTGAACAGGATTTGTCGATTACGGATGCAGAGCTGCTTCGGCGAACGGAGAGCGCGGGCATGACGTCCGCTTATTTGAGCAAGCTGCTCGCCCAAACGGCTCGCACCGGCAGGACGGATTATATGGCGCACGAGCTGGCCGTACTGCTTAACGTGACCGTCCGAACGGCGCACAGGCTTATTTTACAATGGATGGATCATAACCTGGTTCGAATCGTTGGCGTGGAGAAGGTTCCGAAGGGGCGGCCGCGGCAAATTTTCCGGTTCGTCTTTCTGGCGGACGAAAGCTGGAAGTAAGCGAGGGCATGGAAAGCCGGCCTTCCGACGGTTTACAGACAACTTAAAGATTTGTCTTTTAATAAGAGGGGGGATTATGATGAACTTATTCTCGACAACGGAAGGAGAAAGATCGGATGAAATCGATTGAAGAACTGGAGGCCAAGCTGGCCGAGCCTTCGGAGGCGCTCGTTCGCGACATTGCCGCCATCGAGGGAGACATTCTGCTGCTGGGCGTTGGGGGCAAGATGGGGCCGAGCCTGGCCAAGCTGCTGATGAATGCAATTAAGCAAGCCGGAGCGAGCAATCGGGTGATCGGGGCGTCGCGCTTTTCGGAGAAGGGGCTGCGGGAGCAACTGGAGGCCGAGGGCATCGAAACGATCGCGTGCGACCTGCTTAACGAGGAGCAATTGCAAAGCTTGCCGGACGCTCCGAATGTCATCTATATGGCCGGCAACAAGTTCGGCACGACGGGCAACGAATCTTTCACTTGGGCGATGAATGCTTATCTGCCAGGCAGAGTCGCGGAGAAGTATCGTAACTCGCGGATCGTCGTCTTTTCCTCGGGCAACGTGTATCCGTTTACGCCGGTTGGGAGCGGGGGAGCGGACGAAACGACGCCGCCTTCGCCGGTGGGGGAATACGGTCAATCCTGTCTGGGACGGGAGCGCGTATTCGAGCACTTCTCTAAAGTCCATTCAACGAAAATGCTTGTCTATCGTCTCAACTACGCCATCGACTTGCGCTACGGCGTACTGCTGGAAATCGCCAAGTCGGTGCAAGGCGGCAAACCGATCGACCTGACGATGGGGCATGCGAACATCATCTGGCAGGGAGACGCCAATGAGATTGCCATTCGCTCCCTGCTCGTTTGCGAAGCGCCCGCCCGCTTCCTGAACGTGACGGGTCCCGAGACGATGTCCATCCGCTGGGCGGCGGAGAAGTTCGGCGAGCGATTGGGAATCGAGCCGGTATTCACGGGAACCGAGTCCGACAATGCGCTGCTGAACAATTCAACGAAGTGCCATCAACTGTTCGGCTATCCACGCGTCTCGCTGCTCCAAATGATCGATTGGGTTGCGGAATGGGTGGAGGCCGGCGGAGCGACCTTGAACAAGCCGACGCATTTTCAGGAAAGAAAGGGGAAGTTTTGAGCGATGAGCGGGAGAAGAGAGCTTACGCCCGAGCTGAAGCGGGCGTTGCATGAGGGGCTGGTCATTCCGGCGCATCCGCTGGCGCTGAACGAGAACCGCCAACTGGACGAACGGCGTCAAAGAGCGCTTAGCCGTTACTATATCGCGTCTGGCGCGGGCGGCATCGCCGTCGGCGTTCATTCCACGCAATTCGAGATTCGCGAGCCGCAGCATCATTTGTTTGAGAAAGTGCTGCGCCTGGCCTCCGAGGAGGTAGAGCGAGCGGGGCTGCGGCGTCCGTTTATACGCGTTGCCGGAATATGCGGGCCAACGGAGCAGGCGGTCGCGGAGGCCGAAACGTCCGTCTCGCTCGGGTACGATGCCGGATTGCTCAGTATGGGAGGGCTGCAAGGCTGGACCGAGGCGGACCTTCTGAAACGGACGGAAAAGGTGGCGGAAGTCATGCCGATCATCGGTTTCTACTTGCAGCCATCGGTGGGCGGCCGGACGTTCAGCTTCGACTTCTGGCGGGCGTTCGCCGACATTCCCGGCGTCGTGGCGATCAAGATGGCGCCGTTTAATCGCTACCAGACGATTGACGTCGTGCGTGCGGTGATCAGCTCCGAGCGGCGGGACGAAATCGCGCTGTATACAGGCAACGACGATAATATCGTTAACGACTTGTTGACCGTCTACAAGTTTCAGGCGGATGGCCGTGTTGTGGAGAAAAGAATCGTCGGAGGGCTGCTCGGCCATTGGGCCGTATGGACGCACAAGGCGGTGGAACTGCTGGAGGAAATCAAACGCGTGCGGGAGCAAGGGAGCATTCCAGCGGAATGGCTGACCCGCAATGTTGAAGTTACCGACTCTAATGCAGCCTTTTTCGATCCTGCTCATGGGTTTGCAGGATGCATTCCGGGCATTCATGAGGTGCTGCGCAGACAGGGACTGCTGGAGGGAACATGGTGTCTCAATCCTCACGAACAGCTGTCGGAGGGGCAGAAGGAAGAGATCGATCGGGTGTATCGGGAATATCCGCATCTGAACGACGACGATTTTGTGCGTCGAAATCTGGCCGAATGGCTGATCTGAAGGTTGTGAGCGGAAAATGCGATTCAAAGACGTATTTTCGATTATCGGGCCGAGCATGATCGGCCCGTCCAGCTCGCATACGGCAGGCGCAGTCCGGCTCGGCCGAGTCGCCAGGGAGCTGCTCGGCGCAATGCCGAAGGAGGCTGACATTGTGTTCTACGGCTCCTTCGCGGCGACTTATGCCGGACATGGAACCGACGTGGCCGTTGTCGCGGGGCTGCTGAGGTTCGGCACGGACGATGCGCGAATTCCCGATTCGCTGCGGTTGGCGGCCGAGGTTGGGATGAAGGTGACGTTCCGGGCGGGCGCGGGAGCGGCCGTTCATCCGAATACGCTGTCCGTGGAGCTGCGCTCGGACGATCGCTTCTGCAGGATGACCGGCTGCTCGATTGGCGGCGGCAATATCGAGGTGATTGAGGCTAGCGGCTTTGACCTGCGTTTTACGGCCGATTATCCGACGATGATTGTGTTTCATGGCGACCGTACCGGGGTGCTTGCGGATATTACGCGGCTGCTAAGCGGGGCGAATGTCAACATCGGCTATATGGACGTTGACCGCAAAGGCAGGCTTGGAGAGGCGGCAACGGCCGTTGAGACGGACGGGGGGCTCTCCGACGATCTGCTGGAGGAAATTGGGAGGCTGCCTGGCGTGACCGGCATAAGCTATATCGATCTGAATGGCGGTGCAGAGGCATGAGATTCCGTACTTTGAACGAGCTGGCGGAGCTCAGCGTGCGGGAAGAAAAACCGATCTACCGGGTGATGCTGGAGGATCAGGCAATGGAGTCGGGACGAACGGCCGAGCGGGAATGGGACAAAATGAAGCAGTATTACGGCATCATGAAGGAAGCCGTAAGGAAAGGGGCTGCGGCGGAAGGAGGCTCGAGAAGCGGGCTGACCGGAGGAGACGCGAAGCGGACGCTGGATTACGCTCTTCGGCCGGATTCGTCGCTCGCTCTCGATGCGGGCAAGGCGATGGCTTACGCGCTGGCGGTGTCCGAGGTGAACGCCTCAATGGGGCGCATCGTCGCCACGCCGACCGCCGGCTCCTGCGGCGTCATTCCCGGCGTATTCGTCAGCAGTCAGGAACGGTTCGGCTGGAGCGACGACGATATGGTCGGCGGGTTGTTCTGCGCGGGAGCGATCGGTTATGTGATCGCCAACAATTCTTTTATTTCCGGAGCTGAAGGCGGCTGTCAGGCGGAGATCGGTTCTGCGATCGGCATGGCCGCGGGAGCGCTGACGGAGCTGAAGGGCGGCAGTCCGGCGCAAGTGGTGCACGCGGTCGGGCTCGCTTTGAAAAACACGCTGGGACTCATCTGCGATCCGGTAGCGGGTTTGGTGGAAATTCCGTGTATCGTGCGCAACGGCTTCGGCGCGGTTAACGCCCTGGCTGCCGCAGATATGGCATTGGCAGGCGTGCGAAGCGTCATTCCGTCGGACGAGGTCATTCAAGTGATGCTGGAAGTCGGCGGCGCCATGCCGGATATTCACCGCGAGACGGCGCAGGGCGGATTGGCACAGACGCCGACAGGCAGAAGACTTGCCGAGCAGCTTGCTGCGGGGACGAGGACGTCAGGCGACAGGAAGGATGGGGAGAACGATGGGGAATGAGGATGTTTATAGAAGCTTACGAGCTTCCGCCGGCGCGATCGAGAGTGAACTGATCGCGCTGCGCAGGAAGCTTCATTCGTATCCGGAGCTTAGCTTCGAGGAGGAGCGCACCTCGGATGCCGTCGCCGAGTGGCTGAGCGGCCTGGGGCTGGACGTCATGCGGCGCGGAGTTGGCGGTCACGGCATTGTGGCCGAACTGGCTGGCAGTCGACCGGGGCCGCGCATTGCCCTGCGCGCGGACATGGACGCGCTGCCGATCCAGGAGGAGAGCGGTTTGCCGTATGCGTCGCAAGTGCCGGGCGTTATGCACGCCTGCGGCCATGACGCGCATACGGCGATGCTGTGCGGCGCGGCGAGATTGCTGGCTGAGCGCCGGGATCGTCTGTCCGGCAGCATCCGGCTGCTGTTTCAGTCGGCGGAGGAGATCAACGCCGGGGCGAAAGCGATGATCGAGCAGGGGGCGCTGGAAGGCGTGGACGAAATCTACGGTTTGCACAACTTGCCCACGCTGCCTGCTGGTCAAGCGGGAACGCGTTTCGGGGCGTTGATGGGTTCCGTCGATCAGTTCGAGGTGACCGTGACGGGCCGGGGAGGGCATGGCGCCCTGCCGGAGCAGTGCGTCGATCCGGTCGTGGCGGCGTCGGCGATCGTGATGGCGCTGCAGACGGCGATCAGCCGTGAGCTATCCCCGTTCAGTCCGGCGGTCGTGACCGTCGGCAGCGTGCATGGCGGCGCTGCTTATAACGTGATCCCGGAGCGGGTGGAGCTTGCCGGGACAGTGCGAACTTTCTCTCCGGACGTTCAAGAGAAGATGCCGGATCGACTGCTAAGATTAATCAACCGAACCGCGGAAGCTTATCGGTGCGAGGCGGAACTGCGCTATATCCGGCATGTGCCGGTGCTTGTCAACCGCGACGATTGCGTCCGCCATGCGGAGGCGGCGATCGATGCGGTTCTTGGCCGGGAAAACCGGATCGAAGCGCCCCCGGTGCTGGCGGGGGAGGATTTCTCCGTCTATCTTCAACGCGTGCCGGGCTGCTTCATCTGGCTCGGCTCGGGACCGGAGAATGGAGCCGAGCAAGCATACGGTCTTCACCATCCCCGCTACATGCTGAATGAAGACTGCCTAGCGGACGGCGCGGCGCTATTGGCCGCGATTGCGATGAGCAGATTGGATGACGAGGTGCCCGGGAAAGGCATCGAATAACGGCGAAGAGATTAAGCGAACGAGGGACGGCAAGCGGAACGGCAGCCGAATCGCCTCGTTTCGTTCCTTTTTGCCTCGATTGTCCCCTTAACGCCCGCGTCGGTTGTTTTTAGAATGAAAGCATGCGACGCAAACGAAAGGGGAAAGGTCATGGGCGGCAAACAAGCGGAATGGATCTGGTATCCGGGGGATTTCGAAATCTGGCTGCGGCGGGAGGTCGAGCTGAGACGGGACGAGCGGAAGTCGACGATCGCGCCGATCTGGCGCGTCGACAGTCCTTATACGGTCGTCAGGTTCCGGAAAAAAATCAAGCTGGACCATGCAGAAACGGTGACGTTCTTGGCGGACGGGGAGCTGCGCCTGCAAATCGGCGAGAGGACGATTGAGCATCCTGAGCGAGGCGTGAGGCTGGAGGAGGGGGAGCACGCGATAATGGCGCAGGTTCATCATCTCTCCCGCGTTCCGGCGCTGTTCGCGAAAGGGGAGACGATCGTCACGGACGAGACGTGGGAGGTCGGTCCCTTATGGCATTCCGGCTTCGAGCGCGCCGGTCGGGGGGGCTTCCGCGATCCGGCCGTTCCGCCGGCCGATTTTCGGCTCGAGACGGAGCCGCTGGCCGCCGCGAGCGTTCGACGCGAAGGGAGCTCGCTCTTCGTCGATTTCGGCCGGGAGACGTTCGGCTATGTACGGCTTCACGCGATTCGGGGAGAGGGAGTCGCAAGGCTTGTCTACGGGGAATCGGAGGAGGAGGCGAACGACTTCGAGCATTGCGAGACGTACGACGAGCTCCTAGTCTCGGAGCGGGACGGGGAGGAAGCGACCGTACCGCATTCCAGAGCCTTGCGGTACGTCCGTATTCATTGCGGCGACGGCTTAAGCGTTGGCGGCGTTTCGCTGCTTTACGAATATTTGCCGTTGGTTTACCGGGGCAGCTTCCGTTCGTCCGACCCGCAGCTTAACCGCATATGGGAAGTGTCGGCATATACGTTTCATTTGAACGCCCGCGAATTTTTTCTGGACGGGATCAAGAGGGATCGCTGGGTCTGGTCCGGAGACGCCTACCAAAGCTATCTCATGAACTATTATTTGTTCTTCGATCTGCCGATTACCCGGCGAACGATCGTCGCACTCAGAGGGAAGGACCCGGTCGCGCATCACTTGAACACGATTTTGGACTATACGCTTTATTGGTTTATGGGGCTGGACGATTACTATAGCTATACGGGGGATCTGGCGTTTATTCGGGAACAGTACGGCTCCATGCTTCGCCTGATGGCCTTTTGCGATTCCCGGTGCAATGATAACGGCATGCTGGAAGGGCGGCCGGAGGACTGGGTGTTCGTAGATTGGGCGGATATGAGCAAGGAGGGCGAGCTTTGCTTTGAACAAATGCTGTATTGCCTGGCGCTGGAGACGGTGGTGCGGTTCTCCGAATTGCTTGACGACGGCGAGACGGGCGAGCGCTATCGTTCGAAAGCCGGGAAGCTGCGCCAAGACATTCGCAGGACGTTCTGGGATGAGGAAAAGGGCGCGTACGTTCACCGGAGGTTACACGGCTCGATCGATTCGTTCGTGACAAAGCATCCGAATATGTTTGCGCTGCTGTACGGCTTTCTGGAACCGGAGCAGGTCGACAGGGTGAAGCGTGAAGTGCTGCTGAATCCGGACGTTCCGTCTATTACGACGCCCTATATGCGGTTTTACGAGCTGGCCGCCTTGTGCGAGATCGGCGAACAGTCAAGCGTGCGGGAGGAGATCGCGGCCTATTGGGGCGGGATGCTCGAGCTGGGGGCGACTTCTTTCTGGGAGGAATACGATCCCGCCGTTCCGTTGCCCGACCAGTATGCGATGTACGGCAGGAAATACGGCAAGAGTCTCTGTCACGCCTGGGGAGCGAGCCCCTTATACCTGCTCGGAAAATATTTCCTCGGAGTGACTCCGGCGAAGCCCGGTTACGAGGAAGTACAGATCCGTCCTGCGCTGGGCGGGCTGGAATGGATTGAAGGCCGCGTCCCCATTCCGGCCGGAGAGGTGTTCGTGTATATGGACCGGAAGAGCATCCGCGCTGCGGTTCCGGCCGGAACGGGACGCCTTCGATTCCGCAGCGGGACGGTTCCGACGTGCGCCGACGGCGACCTCGTTCTCCTGACCGACGGATGGTACGAGCTCCTTCTCGACTCTCCGGGCCGCGAATACAAGGTCAGGTTCACTCCGACGGCTTGACGCTCAAATTCGCTCTGTAATCGGCGGGCCCGTAACCCGTCCGGTCCTTAAACGTTCGGCTGAAGTGCTTCCAATCCCGGTAACCGAGTCTTTCGGCGAGCTCGTAGATTTTGATGCCCGGTTCCGAGAGCAGCCTTCTTGCTTCCTCGATCCGCAGGTCGGTCAAGTATTCCAGGAAGGTTTGCCCGGCCCGCTTGCGGAACAATCGGCTCAGATGCGACCGGCTGACGTACGTCAGCCGGCTAACGTCTTCCAGCGTGAGCGGTTCCCCGAGATGCTCGCGCATATATTTTTTGGCTTTGGCCATAATTTGCCCTTCCCGTTCCTCGGGGTCGAGCTGCAGGTACAAGCCGTTAATTCGCTCGCTGAGCCCGTGAAACAAAACGTCTTCGTCGCGGGCCTTGGCTGACGGTATACGAGTTTTTCGCAAGTCCTGAGATCATGTCTTTGTCGCAATAATACGAACTTTCGAGGGAGCTCCTCCTCCTTAATTTACCTTCCGTTAACAAAGTACGGGACTACAAATAACGAGACCGTGTTAAGGTGAAGAAAAACAAACGGATCTCGTTAGCAGGGAAACGTCGTGCGGAGGTAGGACGTCATGATGAAGGAGATCGAAGGCTGGTTGGATCGCGAGATTGTCAAATACGGGCTGAGCGCTGACGGACAACCGCAGCGCTGCGGCTTGTTTGTCGTGCGGTGGGAGAGCGGAAGCGGGCATAACGGCGACTCGCCGGCTCGCGTCGCGCGTTTGCTGCGCTTAATCGCACTGCGGCTGTCGAAGCTGTCGAGCTCGGTGAAGGGGTGGGCGCCATCCGGCGAAGGTTTGGTTCTGATCGTCGTATTCTCGCCGGAGGAGAACGACGATTGGGCGTCGGCAGATCTTTCGCCGGGCAGAATGGCGTTTCTTATCCGAGATACGGCGCAGCGAGCGCTGCTGGAGTTCGGATGCTCCGAAATGACGGCGGCGGGCGGCGGTATCCGCAGCGGATTCGGTTGGGCTGTCGGCAAGGACGGTCGGACGCTTCCGAGTACCGCCGGTCCCCGAGAATGGGAAGCCGCGCTGCTCAACGCTTATGAGACGGCCTGGAAGCATATGTTTTTCTCCTCTGCGCCGCTCATCCGGTTTCCGCTGGAGGAACTGCGTGAATCCGCGGCCGATTTCGATTTTTCGGTTCGCTACTTGCCGATCGTGTCGCTGCTCGACGGTTCGTTGTACGGCTACGAAGCCGTTCCGATCGGAGGGCGCAAGGGAGAGCGGATCGACCTGCGCTCCTTCTACGCCCAAGCCGACCAATCCGGCAAGCTGTTCGAGTGGGATCGCCGTTTTCGGGAGGCGGCGATTCGGGGGCTGCCGTCCCGCAACGGAGACGTGAAGCTGTTTCTCCCCGTCCCCGCCAAAATTATTTTCGACCCGAGGCTTTACCCCGGAAGCACGCTGCGGAGAATCGAAGCGGCGAATCTGCGACCGGAGCATGTCGTGCTCGTTCTGATCGACGGGGACAACGAATCGGCAGCGATGACCGGATCGGCTTTGAAGCATTATCGCAATCAAGGCTTTCGCATTTCGATATCGGGAATCCGGCCGGAGTTGGATTCGCTGCGCAAAATGATAGATCTGCATCCCGACTACGCGCGTCTGGACGTCGACTGGATTCGCGGCGAGACGCCCGACTCGGTGGAGGGGAGCTTGCTGCAAGCGTTAATCGCTCTGTCGCGCAAGGAGCAGATTGTCTTTATCGCCGGGGGACTCGATCGGGAGGCTCTGTTGCCGGGCCTTGTCGCCAGCGGAATGCACTACGCCCAAGCGGAGCAGTCTGCTGAATCGGGAACGGAGAGCGTGCAGGCCCAGAAGGAGCGGATTGCCAAGCTGCAAGCCCTCATTCGGGCGGAGGTCGGCAAGAGGTTTACGGGAGCGGCCGGTACGATGGCCGCCTTGATTAATCCGGTAAAGCAGTTTAGCCGGGATACGCCGGTGTCGGAGGTGTCGCGCCATTTCGAGCAGCACCGCGAAGCCCAAGGCGTCGTGATCTCGGAGGCGGGCAGGCCGATCGGTTTATTAATGAAGGAAAAGCTGCTGCAGCTGCTGTCCGGCCAATTCGGACTTCCGCTTTACTGGAATAGGCCCGTCGGTAAAATTATGGATACTCATCCGGCCATCGTCGAAGAGTCGGTTACGGTGGATCAGGCGTCGCAGATGGCGATGGCGCGCGAGCCGGACAAGCTGTACGACGAGGTCATTATAACCAGAGACGGCCAGGTGGCGGGAATCGCTTCAATCCGTTCCATGCTGGAATGGGTATCGCAGGCCCGCGTGAAGGCCGCGCAATGGGCGAATCCGCTGTCCGGGCTTCCCGGCAACGAGCCGATCCGCAGAGAAGTGGATCGCAGGCTCGCCGAGGGTCGGCCGTTCGCAGTGCTGTATGCGGATTTGGATCATTTCAAATGGTATAACGACCAGTTCGGGTTTCAGCGGGGAGACGACGTTATCCGCTATACGGCGGAGACGCTTGTTCAGGTGTCGAGGGAGCGCTCAAACGGCGATTGCTTCGTCGGTCACATCGGTGGCGACGACTTTATCGTGCTTTCTTCCGAAATCGATGCGCTTGAATCGGCACACGAGACGATCGCCAAGTTCGAGCAAGGAATCGGCGCTTACGCTCCGACTCACTCGGAGCCGGCGTTCGACCGCTCGGGACAGCTGCTGGAGGAGCCGGCCTTGTCCCTGTCGCTCTCTCTGATCCTATGTCGATCAACGGCAGGCTGGACGGCGGAGGCGCTCTCGAAGAGGGCGGCGCTGCTGAAGAAACAGGCCAAGCGCCAGCGCGGCAATTCGATCGCATGGGAGGAACTCGCGGATCGCGAGTCGACAGATATGCGAGAGGAGATGGAATTAACGGGGCGTTAACATAAACTCCGAATTTCGTTAACAAAAGCTTGCTACATTTATATTCGCGAATATTTTTACGGGGAAGCTGGTGTTCAATCGAATGGCAACGTCCTGGTTCGGCATAGAGCAACTCATCGATCGAATCGAACATCATCCTTCTATCGGCCTTATCGGCATCGATCTGTCTGAATGGAGCGGCGGCCTGGCGACCAAGTTCAGGGAAGAGGGCTTCGAATGGGAAAATTGGCTCTCCAGATCGATGAACCGGAACGATTTGTGGTTTGGCGACGAAGTGTCGGGACATCTGTGGCTGTACGCAGGTTTGCCTAATTCGTTGCACGCGGACGAGGGAGACCGATATTTGCGGGCGATGGCCAAGCGGGTCAAGGAAGCGATCGCCGCGGAATCGGTAGGCAAGGTTCGGCATACGCGGCCGACCTCGGGCCAGAAGGAGCGGGGAATCGGCTACGCCAGCTTGCAGGGACTTGAGAGGGCTAGCGTCAAGGACGTCGTCTACGACGGCGTCGTGAAGGCGACGGAACGAATCCGGGAATCGTTAAGCGGGCATCGCGATTGGGAGCTTCGCTGCGAGCTGGAACGCCTGCTGGCGGAAAGTAGCATCAAGAGCGTCTACCAGCCGATCGTAAGGCTCGGCGACGGAAAGATTTTCGGCTACGAGGCGCTGACGAGATGTCCGGAGGGGAGCATGTTCGACGGTCCGCTCACTCTGTTCAAGTTCGCCGAAAAAAACCAGATGGCCCTCGCCCTTGATCGTCTGGCCAGGGAAACGGCAATTCGGCATTCTCCGGCACTCGGAGCTATGCAGAAAATTTTTATCAACGTCACGATGAGCATTATTAACGATCCGCATTTTGTATCCGGTCAGACGGTGCGTTGGCTGAACGAGAAAGGGATACATCCGGGACAGGTCGTGTTCGAGCTGACGGAGAGAAGCTCGGTCGACGATTTCGAGGCGGCGGAAAAAATATTGGCGCATTACCGCACGCAAGGCTACGAAATTGCCATCGACGACGCGGGAGCCGGGTATTCTTCCTTGCAATCGATCGTCGAGCTGCGTCCCGACTACATTAAAGTAGACCGTTCGCTCGTCCGTCAGGCCGACAATGACGAGATGAAAAAGCACATGCTGCGCACGTTCGTCCGTTTCGCGAAGAAGATGAATATCCGCACGGTCGCGGAAGGCATCGAACGTCCGGAAGAGCTGAGGCTGCTTCGTGCGATGGGATTCGATTACGCGCAAGGATATTTGATCGGTAGGCCGAGCGAGCAGCCCGCAGCTGCGAATCCGGGAGCCATCCCCAAAGTCTGAGGACTGGGGATAGGCTCCCTTTTGCGTCGCAGGTCCGAGGTGCGGCCCGTTCCGCACTTATGGTATGATTAATCTGTATAGGTCCGATTTTTTTGAACTAGCAATTAACCCAATGTCGGCGAGGTGGACGAACGGCCATGGCTAATGTAAAGGACAAGCTGGTTCTGATCGATGGAAACAGCATTATCAATCGAGCTTTTTATGCGCTGCCTCCGCTTACGAGCAGCAACGGGCTGCATACGAACGCCGTGCTCGGTTTTACGACGATGCTTCTGAAGGTGCTGGAGGAGGAGAAGCCGAGCCATGTGCTCGTTGCCTTCGATGCCGGTAAAGTGACTTTCCGTCACGAAGGTTATTCGGAATATAAAGGCGGCAGACAGAAGACGCCTCCGGAGCTGTCGGAGCAATTTCCGCTGCTGAAGGACCTGCTGCAGGCGTTCTCCATCTCCCAGTTTGAACTGGGCGGGTATGAGGCGGACGATATTATCGGGACGATGGCGAAGCAGGCGGAGGAGCAGGGCAAATCCGCGATCATCGTATCCGGGGATAAGGACATGCTGCAGCTTACCACCGAACAGGTCAGCGTCTGGATTACGCGCAAGGGCGTCAGCGAGGTCGAAAGGTTTACGCCGGAAGGGATCCGGGAGAAGTACGGGCTGACGCCCGATCAGATCATCGACCTGAAAGGGTTGATGGGCGACGCCAGCGACAACATTCCGGGTGTTCCCGGAGTCGGCGAGAAGACGGCGCTGAAGCTGCTGCATGAATTCGGCACGGTCGAAGGCGTGTTGGAGCACGTTGAGGAAATCAAAGGCAAACTCCGCGAAAATATCGAAGCCAATAAGGACAGCGCCAAAATGAGCAAAGAGCTGGCGACGATCTATCGCGAGGTTCCGCTTGACTATACGGTCGAGGACGTCTCGTGGAAGGGCTATGATCCGGCGGTTTTGGCGGGGGCGTTCCGCAAGCTGGAATTTAAGGCGCTAAGCGAACGACTGAATCTGGGAACGGCGGACGAGGCGCTGGAGCAGCAGACGGCGGAGACGGCATCTCGCTACGAAGTCGTCCAGGTCGACAAGGAAGGCTGGGACGGGCTTTACGGCGCTTTGGACGGCGCGGAAGCCTTGCTGGTGGACGCGGCGGGAGACAATCCGCATCAGAGCGAAGGCTTCGGAGTGGCGATTGCGGCCGGATCGACTTGTTATGTCGTTTCGTATGCTTCGTTGCTCGGCCCAGAGGCGACCCTGCTAAGAGAATGGATGGAGAGCGGCGATGCTCCGAAGATCAGCTACGATCTGCATCGCGTCGATCTCGTGCTGGCTCGCTCCGGCATCCAGCTGCGGGGGCATTCTTTCGACGTGCAGTTGGCCGGATATTTGCTCGATCCGACGGAACCCGATCCGTCGCTGCACGGTCTGCTGCAGCGGTATAAGCTGGATCCGATTCCATCCGACGAAGCGGCGTACGGCAAGGGTGCCAAGTTCCGCGTTCCGGCGGCGGACGAGTTGGCCAAGCATTTGGCGGCAAAAGCCGACGCGGTGCGCCGTCTGCGCGAGCCGCTTGCGGAGCAGCTTGAGAAGCTCGGCATGCACAAGCTTTATTACGAGCTGGAGCAGCCTTTGTCCGTCGTGCTGGCAGGCATGGAGAAGCAGGGCATTGAAGTGCGGCCGGAGACGCTGCAGGAGCTGGGCGCGGAGTTTCAGCGCCGGCTCGAGGAGACGACCGATGCGATCTATGCGCTGGCGGGCTTCGAGTTCAATATCGGTTCGACCCGTCAGCTTGGCGAGGTGTTGTTCGAGCGGCTTCGCTTGCCGGTCGTAAAGAAGACGAAGACGGGTTATTCGACCGATGCGGAAGTGTTGGAGAAGCTGGAATCCCATCACGATATCGTTAAGCTGATCCTCCATTATCGTCAGCTGTCCAAGCTCCAATCGACCTATATCGAAGGTTTGCTGAAGGAAATACGGCCGGAGACGGGCAAAATCCATACGTTTTATCGGCAAACGATCGCAGCGACCGGAAGGCTGTCGAGCCAATACCCGAACCTGCAAAATATTCCGATTCGTCTGGAGGAAGGCCGGCAAATCCGCAAAGCGTTCGTGCCGTCGGAGCCGGGATGGACGATTGTCGCTGCCGACTACTCGCAGATCGAACTGCGGGTGCTGGCGCATATTTCCGGGGACGACGGATTAAAAGAAGCGTTTCTGAAGGCAATGGACATCCATACGAAGACGGCGATGGACGTGTTCGGAGTTTCCGCGGATCGGGTGGACGCCAACATGAGGCGCCAGGCCAAAGCCGTCAATTTCGGCATCGTATACGGTATCAGCGATTGGGGTCTATCGCAAAACTTGAACATCACGCGGGGCGAGGCTGCGGATTTCATTGAGCAGTATTTCGTGGCGTTCCCCGGAGTGCGCCGTTATATGACCGACATTGTAGAACAGGCGAGGAAGGACGGCTATGTTACGACGCTGCTTGAGCGTCGCCGCTACTTACCGGAGATTCGCCATTCGAACTTCAATCTGCGTTCATTCGCGGAGCGCACGGCGATGAACACGCCAATCCAAGGAACCGCAGCGGACATCATCAAGCTGGCGATGATGCGGATGAGCGAAGAGCTGTCCTCTCGCGGCATGCGCAGCCGGATGCTGCTGCAGGTTCATGACGAATTGGTGTTCGAGGTTCCGGAGGACGAATTGGAGACGATGAAAGCCCTTGTGCCGGAAACGATGAAAAACGCGCTGAAGCTCGACGTGCCGCTGCTGGCGGAAGTCAGCGTAGGCTCGAACTGGTACGAAGCGAAGTAAAAGGAAGTGAAGAGAATGCCCGAATTGCCAGAAGTAGAAACGGTGTGCCGCACCTTGAATCAATTAATCGCCGGCAAGACGATCGAATGCGTGACGGTGACCTTGCCGCGCATTCTTCAGAAGCCGGACGATCCGCAGGCGTTCGCCGCCATGCTGGAGGGAAGGACGTTCCAATCGGTGGAACGCCGGGGGAAATTTCTCCGGCTCGTTCTGGACGGAGTGGTGCTGATTTCCCATCTAAGGATGGAAGGCCGCTACGGCTTGTACGGCAAAGACGAACCCGTCGAGCTCCACACTCACGTTAGATTTTCTTTTACGGATGGTACGGAGCTGCGTTATAAGGACGTACGTCAATTCGGCACGATGCACCTGTTCGCGCCGGGAGACGAATGGATTGCCGCTCCTCTGAATAAACTGGGATTGGAGCCGCTTGACGAGAGCTTCACGTTGGACGAATTCACGCGCGTGCTGGCTAGAAGGACGACGAAGATCAAGCCGCTGCTGCTCAACCAGGAGGTTGTCGTCGGTCTAGGCAACATCTATGTGGATGAAGCGCTGCATGCGGCGGGCATCCATCCCGAGACGCCCGCCAGCGAGCTGAAGCGGAAGGAGCACCAGAAGCTTCATGACGCGATTGTCGCTACGTTGGCGGCCGCGGTGGAAGCGGGAGGCTCGTCGATTAAGTCGTATGTGAACGGCCAAGGCGAGATGGGGCTGTTCCAGCATAGTTTGAGGGCTTACGGCAGAACGGGCGAGCCTTGCTCCGAATGCGGCACGCCAATTGAGAAATCGGTCGTTGGCGGTCGAGGGACGCACGTATGTCCGAGCTGCCAGAAGCCTCCGCGCGGCGGGGGCTTAACCGCAGTGTCGGTCGGCGCTGCGAAGAAGCGTCGGTCCAACGCCGTGAAGCGGCGTTTGGACGGAGTGGAGCAATAGAAGCGTATTAAGCGGGGCATTGTCGGCGCCGCCTGCATAGGATGGAAAGTACCCGGCTTCCGAAATAGGAAGCGAGGGATCGCATCCATGCAGGGGGATATGCATTATGACGGCATCTGTCGCATCGCTTCTGTTATTATCATTTGCGGTAAGTCTGGACGGCTTCGGCGTTGGAATGACTTACGGCGTCAGGAAAATCAAAATTCCCGTATCTTCCGTCGCAATTATTTCGGCTTGTTCCGGTTTGATCATTTTGCTCTCGATGATGGTCGGTGTCGCGATGACGCGTTGGATACCGCCCCAGGGAGCTTCGGCTGTGGGAGCGGTCATCCTGATCGGCATCGGCATGTGGGCTCTGCTGCAGTTTATTCGCAGCGGAGAACGCGACGAGCGAGACCGGGGCAAACACGGCAGCGCGGGAGCGGGGTCGGCGGATACGATCGGCAATGCTCCTGTGCTTAAGATGGAGCTTAAAATATTCGGATTCATTATTCAAATTCTGCGTACGCCTTCGGCGGCCGATATGGACCGGTCAGGCACGATTAGCGCAGGCGAAGCTTTTCTGCTCGGAACAGCGTTGTCTCTAGACGCTTTCGGAGCCGGCATCGGCGCGGCTCTGGTCGGCTTTCCGCCGCTGCTTACGGCGGTGGTGATCGCCGCATCGAGCGGGTTGTTTCTCTGGTCCGGCACGAAGTTCGGTATGTGGGCGTCTCGCTGGCGCTGGGTAAAGCAGCTATCCATGCTGCCCGGCATCATTTTGATCATGATGGGTGTTTTCAAACTGTTTGTCTAGTCGACGTTTTCATGAAATCGGAAGTAAGGAAGAGATCGTATGAACATAGGTTTAACGGGAGGCATCGCCACCGGTAAAAGCACGGTCGCCAAGCTGCTCACGGAGCGCGGGGCGAATCTGATCGATCTGGATAAAATCGCCCGGGAGGTCGTTGAGCCCGGGCAACCGGCTTTGCATGCGATCGCCGAACGATTCGGACAAGCTGTGCTGCAGCCGGACGGTTCATTGGACCGCAAGAAGCTTGGCGCAGTCGTTTTCTCCGACCTGGAGGAGCGCAAAGCGCTTGAAGCGATTACGCATCCGGCCATTCGAGCCGTCATGAAAGAACGAATGACGCGCTATGAAGCGGAGGAACCGGACCGACTGGTTGTCGTCGACGTTCCGCTGCTGTTCGAGTCGAAGCTGGAAAGTTACTTTGAGCAGGTGATGGTCGTCTACGTTCCACGGGAGACCCAGCTGCGGCGATTGATCGAGCGCGACGCTCTGACGCCGGAGGAGGCCGAGAAGAGGCTTGCGGCCCAGATGGATATCGAGGAGAAAAAAAGGCGAGCGGACATACTCATTCACAATACAGGAACGCCGGAGGATACGGATCGGCAGATTGATCGCTTCTGGCGGGAAAAGGGGCTAGGATGAAGAAGAGAGTTAGACGCAAGCGCTTCATCCTTCTGTTAGTCCTGATTCTGCTCGGCGTTTTGTTCATCCGGTCGGATTGGCTAGGGAAAAGAATTTATCCGATTTCATTCCAGGATGAGATTAAGCGGAACGCCCAGCAGTACGAGCTCGATCCGCTTCTGATCGCAGCGATTATCCGCGTCGAATCGAACTATAAGCTAACAGCCGTTTCCCGAAAGGGAGCGGTCGGAATTATGCAAATTATGCCGGATACGGCCGCGTGGATTTTAAAGAAAGGCGATTTCGGAGAAATTACGGTAGAGGATGTCGGAAGTCAGGCGCATGCGGGAATTTCACTCGGCTCTTGGTACGTGAAGGAGCTGCATCGACAGTTCGACGGCGATCTGGTCAAGTCGCTGGCCGCCTATAACGCCGGTCCCGGGAAGGTCAAATCGTGGCTGGAAAACAGAGTGTGGGATGGAAAAGAGCAGACAATCAGCGACATTCCGTACGGGGAGACTAGACATTACGTGCAACGTGTGTTGTATTATTATAAGAAGTATCAGGATATATACGTAACGTTATAATTTTTTTTCCAAATAGGTAAGAGGAAGCCTCGAAGCGTTTGCTTCGAAGCTTCCCGGTATTAAGTGCTTCGGCTGTCGATGATCGTTAGCATTAACGACCTGCCAGCTGTTGCTCAGCGATTTGTACCAAACGGCGGGTAATGTGACCCCCGATGGAACCGTTGTCCTTCGTAGTCATGTTCCCTTGGTAACCGTCTTGCGGGATAGCGATGCCCAGCTCTTGAGCCGCTTCGTATTTCAGTTGGTTCAGGCCTGCAGTCGCTTGTGGAACAACCAATTGGTTGCTGTTGTTGTTTTGTCCGGCCATGTGTGTTCACCTCCTTGCGGTTGGTAACTGTATTATGTGCTTTATTCTGATGTTCATGTAAGGGAAGCCTTGGAAAATCATTCAAAATCGAAGGAGATGAGTCGACGACATGAAATGCCCTTATTGCGATTACAACGGAACGAAGGTGCTGGACTCCCGTCCGGCCAACGACAACAAGTCGATTCGCCGCCGTAGGGAGTGCGAAAAGTGCGGCCGTCGGTTCACGACTTTCGAGACGGTTGAGGAAACGCCGCTGATGGTCATCAAGAAGGACGGCAGCCGCGAGGAGTTCAGCCGGGATAAAGTGCTCAGGGGCTTGTTGCGCGCTTGCGAGAAGCGTCCGGTATCCGTTGGCCAGCTTGAAGTTATCGTCTCCGAGGTAGAGCGGGAAATCCGTAATACGGCCTCGGCCGAGGTCGAGAGCCGGATTATCGGCGAGCTGCTGATGGAGCATATTTATCCCGTCGATGAAGTCGCCTACGTGCGTTTCGCGTCGGTGTATCGCCAGTTCAAGGACATCAATATGTTCCTTAAAGAGCTGAACACGCTGATGAACAAACACGGTATATAAGAAGCCAACGAGATCTCAGGCCCGCGTTCCTTGCAGGAACCGGGCTCTTTATTTTTTTATGCGATAAAAGCGTTGACAAGCCTGCTGGCTCTGTGATAAACTCATTTTTGTCGCCAACGAAATACCATCGCGCGACCGACGATATCAAGTATGTATCCCGGGCCTTTAGCTCAGCTGGGAGAGCGCTTCGCTGGCAGCGAAGAGGTCAGCGGTTCGATCCCGCTAAGGTCCACCAAAAATGTAAATTCACGCAACCTGAGAAGGTTGCGTTTTTGTTTTGGCTGGATGTAATAAGCTTAGCGTGGAGCCGTGGCGGAGACAGCTTGGTGATTGTCCATTGACATTTATCCAAACGAATCATTGCGTTTTTTTCATTGTTTCCCCTTTTTGTACAAGCTACAATAAACTGTGGTAATGATAATCATTTTCAATTAATAGAAAGAAGGAAAGGGGCACTAAAATATGAAGAGGCAACATGGAAAGCGAAATATACTTTGGGGAGGGAGTTTCCTCCTGTTATTGTTGATATTATCGGCCTGCAATAATTCTAATGACACCGTATCCGAGTCGCAGGCAGAGGAAAAGCGGGAAAACAGTTCAATATACAACGATTACGGGCGAACAGGTAGAAATACCTGCGGATCCAAAAAGAGTTGTCTATATTGGTCAGACGATCGGCGATTTCTTGGCAATGAACCTTTCAGTTGTTGGCAATAACCTTCCTCAGGATGTTCCTAGTTACTATGAGGGGAAATTAGATGGAATCGTTAATGTTGGAAATCCCGGTGACTTAGAGGTCATTCTGACTTTGAAGCCCGATCTGATTATTAATGGTTATTACAAGGCAGAAGCAGACCATCATGTGGCTTTATCAAAAATTGCTACGACTATTCCCTTCAACCCGGCTCTTCCTTATACAGAACGCGTAAAGGAGATAGGAAGGATCTTTGGCAAACAGGAGGAGGCGGCTCAATTGATTACTAAGTTTGAGACGCAGTCGAAAGAGATGTTCGATAAGTTTCAATTAGCTGAAGGGGAGACGGCAACCGTTTTCTATCAGCTAGGTAAATCCCTTTATGCAATGGGCGATCGCAACTTTGGCGCCATTATTTATGGAGGGAATGGCTATGCCGTGCCACCGGCTGTACAGAAGAATATTCTTGATCAACAAGGGATATCTTTCCTTGATATACCGGAAGAGCTAATCCCGGAGTATGCTGGCGATAATTTATTTGTACTTGTACAAGATAACGATGAAAGTAGAAAGGAAGCTGACCGACTGCTGCAAAGCCCGTTATGGGGAACATTGCCTGCGGTCCAAAAGGGGAAAGTTTACGTTGTTTCTAATGAGTGGAATACGGATAATTTGTTAGCTTTGGAGCAGTTGTATAAAAAGCTGCCGGAATGGATGCACAAACAGTAAAACTGTATCTGTCCATTCCATTCTTTAAACCGAAATCAACTGTGGAAGGTTGCTTATGAATCTAGCATCCCTGTATTTTAGACTACTAAACTATGATAGGCTTCAAGTTGACCGGACGATCCCAGCGAGTAGTAGCCAGAATGAAGGGATATCTTACAATGAACCGAATTTATGCACATTATTTATAGCGCTTAGTCATGATATAAGGATGTACGTAGATAAAATTGCAATCGACCTGCGGCAAGGGAGCAGCATTCTGGTTTTACCCTCACAAAGCTGTGCGGTTGAATCAAGTAATGAAGAGGCACACCTTGCGCGTTTTACCTTTGCAACCTTTGAAGTAAAAGGAATGACGTTGAATCCAATTGCTCAGCCCCCTTTACTTTGCGGTTATCCCTATCATCTGCTATTTTCTCAAGTCAAGCGAGTATTAGGGAATGAAGCATCGATGAGGAATCGATTTTGCTCGTCTCCAACCCCGGCAGAAATAGTGATGATGCAAGGTAGACTTCAGCTTATTCTAGGGTTGATGGCCGAGTCGGATCAGCAAGTTGCCCAGTTGCAGAACGAAGAAAAGACAAAATTGGTTCAACATACTCTACAGTATATGGAACAGCATTATGATGAGGATTTGACAGTGGAACAACTAGCCAACATGGCCGGAATGGTCAGATGGCAATATAGTCAACAGTTTAGAACATTGACCGGCCAAAAGCCGACTGATTACTTAGCCCATATACGAATAAACCAGGCAAAAGAGCTTCTCCGTAATTCTACCGAGCCATTGAGCAAAATAGCTCGACAAGTCGGGTTTAAGGATGAATATTATTTCAGCCGGTGCTTTCATAAATTAACCGGAAACACTCCGCGTGAATATACGAATCTCCATCTTCACAAGCTGCAAAGAACAGTTATCGATTCGCTTGGCAGAAAAGTTCATGTTCCTAAAGATGCAACACGTATTGTGACCGATGGTAAATTCACGCTTGGAGAATTACTCGTTCTAGGCATATCTCCTATAGGTGCAGCCATCTCTATCATGAAAGATAACGTGGTTTATCACAATAAGCTGAGAAATATTCATAGTATCGGGTATTGGGCAGATCCGGATAAAATCGCGCAGCTGCAGCCAGAATTCATATTGCTTAGCTATTACCCGCAGGCTTTGAAGGAACTAGATGCGCTTGCTCCAACTGTTGTACTGGACAAGAAATTGAGCCTGTTTGAGAGATTAAGGTATATCGCTAAACTATTTAAACGCAGTAAAGCGGCGGAGAGGTGGATTACTGCATACGAGGGCAAGGTAAGACTGGTACGCAGGCAATTAGCCGATGCTTATGCTGCCGGAGAGACAGCTACTGTTTATCTCAAGCAAGGCGCAAAATTTTATGTTATGGGCCAGAACGGATTGGCTGCAAGCTTGTATGAATCGCTTGGCTTTCGTTCCTCTGCCGAAGTGATGCATCTAATCGAGAAGGGGCAAGCATGGATAGAAATTCAGCCGGATCAAATAAATCACTATGCTGGAGAGCGTAATTTTATCGTGGCTTCCTCCCAAGAACTGCAAACTGTTGCTCACTGTCCGCAGATCTCCGTTTTAGCCGCGCTTGCTCCCGGTAAGACTCATTTTGTAGATTCTACATGGAATCATAGCGATCCGATCACGCGTGAACGGTTGTTGGGAGTATTGCCCACTATTTTTAAGAAGCAAACGATGTAATAGTATGATCGGAAATTAAGGGATTTTGGAAGGATGAAAGATCCTTATCAGGAGGCAGCGGCATGACACAAGCGTTGGAGCTTTATGATATTACGATTATTGGAGGAGGACCAGCAGGGCTGTACGGGGCTTTTTACAGCGGCATGCGCGATATGAAAACCAAGCTGATCGAAGCAAAGGAAGAACTGGGTGGGCGGTTGCTGATTTATCCGGAGAAAATGATCTGGGATGTCGGAGGGATTACGCCAATCCGTTGCGAGCAGCTCATCAAGCAACTGATTCAGCAGGCTCATACGTTTGATCCGACTATCGTATTGGGGCAGCAGATTAGCGGACTCGAGCGACTCGAGGATGGGACAATGCTTCTAACTGCCGTTACGGGGGAGCAGCACCATACACGTTCGCTTGTTTTGGCACTGGGATACGGTGTTATGAAGATGGCGAAGCTAGACATCGAAGGGGCCGAACGTTATGAATTAACGAATTTGCACTATACCGTGCAACAACTAGAAAGCTTCCGAAACAAGCGGGTGCTTATCTCCGGCGGCGGCGATTCCGCTGTCGACTGGGCCAACGAATTGGAGCCGATTGCCGAAAGTATCACTGTCGTACACCGCCGTGAACACTTTGGCGGACATGAGAAGAATGTGAAGCGGATGAAGGAATCATCCGTTGATGTTCGTACGCCGTATGCGGTGACCCGGCTTCATGGCAATGTTAGCGGCGACGCCATTGAGGCGGTATCGATTGCTCAGATAAATGCAGATGGCGCTCTAATGGAAGAAACGGAACGACTAGGGATAGATGACGTGATCGTCAATCATGGACTGCGCGGCGACTTCGGTTCGATAGTCGATTGGGGCATGGATATGGGGCAATGGAATATTAATGTGAACGAGAAACTCGCAACCAATTTGCCCGGTATTTTTGCAGCCGGAGATACGGCGAACTATTTATCTAAAGTAAAGCTGATTGCCGGAGCATTTACGGATGCAGTGTTGGCCGTCAATAGCGCCAAGCTCCACATCGAACCAGCCGCAGCGAAAATGGCCTACGTTTCTTCTCATAATATCAAGTTCAAGGAAAGGAATAAAGCGCTTGGTGTATCGGAGGAGGATGCGTAGAATAATCCTGATCTTCCAACCAAACCAAATCCCCGACACGCCGATGAGGCGTGTTTTTGGTATGGCGGACTAAGCTTGAGCGGGTTGTTTTTTGGGCAAAAAACAAATAGAATGATGAACAAATGCTTAGGGCGTGTCTGAAAACCCGCTCAGGGGCACCTTTCATCCCCTGCTGCGTCACTTTTGCTTGACGTACCTCCGGTACGCCTTCACAAAAGTTCCTTGCATGGAACGAAAATTCGGCAAAATTTGCTGCCCTCGGGGTATTCAGACACGCCCTAGTAAAATTCTGACAAGATTACTTTCATTGAAAATGTTCATCCGACAGGAGGGGTTATCTATGGAACTAAGACGGATAACGGATCGCGTTTTTTATACGATGTTCAGCAAAGAGTCCGATCGGCCGACCCTTGGATATATTAATGGGGAAAAGCGTTCTTTAATGGTTGACGCAGGCAATTCCAAAAACCATCTTGAATCGTTTAACGATGCTGTAAATAACGAAGGTTTCCGAAAACCGGGAATTATTGCGATTACGCATTGGCACTGGGATCATACTTTTGGAATGCATGCAGCGGACGGGGTTACCATCGCCCATCAAAAAACGAACGCTAAATTAGCGGAGATGGCGATGTGGGAATGGACGGATTCCGAAATGAAGGAGAGATTGGCGGAAAAGGTTGAGATTGAATTTGCGGATACTTGTATTCGTAATGAGTATCCATTGCTATCGGAAATCCGGGTTGTGACTTCCGATCTCTCCTTCAGCGGATTTATGGAAATCGATTTAGGAGGCATTACTGCGCAATTGCATCATGTCGCCTCTCCGCACAGCGAAGATTCCGTTTGTGTACTCGTACCTCAAGAGAGAGTATTATTTATTGGCGATGCCGTCGGTTTAGACTACTATAATAATTGCTACTTGGATAAAGACAAGTTGCGTTCTTTACTTACAGCGATTGAAGGATTCGATTTCGATACTTGCGTAGTCGGGCATGCCGAGCCGGTAAGTAAACAAAAAATCGTTGAGGTTATGCATTCTCTTCTGGAACGCTGACAGACTTGAGGAATTGACGGATAAGGTAACGGGAGCGGGTAACCCCCGCTTCTTTTTTTGTATTTTATATTGTTATAAGTGTATAATATATTATACGAGAGGAGTGGGGGCGATTGGATGCCATTCATATTCGAATAGGACAGAACCTACAGCGTCTGAGAAAGCAAAGGCAGCTCAGCTTAGATAAATTGGCCGATCTAACCGGGGTTAGCAAGGGAATGCTGCATCAAATTGAGCGAGGGGACACCCAGCCGACAGTCACTACCGTGTGGAAAATTGCTACGGGACTTCAAGTTTCTTTCTCATCGTTAATTAAAGACGACGAGCCTACAATAGCTGTTGTTAATCGAAAGACAGAACCGGATCTAACGGAGGATAATGGCAATTGTCTCGTTTACGTATTGTTTCCGTTTAATCCGCAAACGCAAATTGAAATGTTCACGCTTGTATTAAAGCCTAAAGCAAGCTATGTTTCGACTCCGCACAACGAGGGGGTTTTAGAGTACATTACCGTTGTTTCCGGGGAGTTTACGATCAGGGTTAAGGATGAGGTCCATACTTTATTTGCAGGAGACGCGATACGGTTTTCAGGAAATGTTATCCATCAGTATAGGAATAATGCGAATGAGGATGCGGTCATCCAAGTCGTCATGCATTATTCAGCATCGTAAAATCGAAATATTGGAGGTAAAGATCGATGAGTCAGCTTAAAGAGAGCGCACAGCAGGTTCAAAACAAGCTAAGAGAATTGGGTTATCCCAATAAAGTAATCGAATTGCCGGATAGTACAAGAACCGCTCAGGAAGCCGCCGACGCCATAGGCTGCGAGGTTGCGCATATTGCGAAGTCCATTATTTTTCGTCTTCAAAATTCCGATAAACCGCTATTGGTTGTAGCGAGCGGAGTAAATCGAATTCATGAGAAACGGATCGGCCATCTGCTTGGCGAGAAATTAGGTAAAGCCGACGCCGATTATGTCCGTGAACAAACGGGATTTGTGATTGGCGGGGTACCGCCGCTGGGGCATGTAAAATCGCTCCTCACACTGATTGACGAAGATTTGCTTCAGTATGACGAGATATGGGCTGCCGCCGGGCATCCAAGAGCAGTGTTTCAATTAACGCCCGAGCAATTGATCAATATGACGAATGGCAAAGTCATTTGCGTAAAATAGGCTCCCTCCAGCAACCTTTTCACAAATATTTCTCTATCATTTTGTTTAAATAATTTCGAAAGTCATCGACATAGCTTTTCGGTTCAACGACTTCTAGATTAGTGCCGAAACTTGCTAAAAACTGAAAACCCGTACTGTTATGAGGGATATCGATGGTTGCCAATAAATATTCGGAATTATAATTTTCAATACTCTTCCGACCGTACCGCTCCATGAATTGATCTTTGACGGCTGGCGAAATCAAGGCTTTAATCGCGACAAGTTGCGGTTGATAAGCAGTATCGAGTTCTTGTTCTAATAAGTATTCTCGGGGCTTAAACGTTGTCTCATCCCTATTAAGGCGATCGATCCGAGATAATTTAAACGTTCTATATCTCATACGCTGTAAACAGAAGCCTTTCAAATACCAACTCGTTTCGCTAAAATGAAGCTGATACGGCTCGATCGTTCTTTTCGTTGTGGCGCCAGTTTTATCGATATAGTCAAAAGAAACAAGTCTTCTCGATAAGATGGATTGTTGACAGATCTTCAAGGTTTGAAGGATCTCGGAACGTCCCTCCCAATCATAGAAGGACAACTGTATTGAATTTTTCAGAGACAATGGGCTAACCATCGCCTCTATTTTTTTTATCGTCGTTTCAACTTCTTCGCTAATTAGAATCTTTTCAAATCCACTCAATGCAGTCAATATATTCTCAAGGTCGGAGCTGCTTAAAAGGCGTTTATCCACCTTGTATTCCTCCAAAATCCCGTAGCCGCCATGAACTCCGTTGATCGAATAAATCGGGATGTTGGCTAAGCTCAGCGTTTCCATATCGCGAAGGATCGTTCTTTTGGACACGTGAAATAATTGCGCGAATTCTGTTGCGGGGACGACCTCTTTTTTCAGTAATATCATGATGATAGAAATAAGTCTCTCGACCTTGTCCATATTTTCCCCCTCGTTTCCCCTATCTCATCTTGAATGGTGACATACAGCTGTCACCTTTGATCTATTATACTACAGGTATCACAAGAGGAGGTTTTGTTTATGTCGGCTATTGCTTACTTAAATCTAGATGGAGTTGCGGAACAAACGATTGAATTTTATGCGGAGGCTTTAATCGCGAATGAAGTGAAGAAAGTGAAGTTTAAGGATTTTCCTCAAGATCCGAACTATCCCTTGCCGGAAGATGAGTTAAATATGATCATGGAGTCTTCAATCGAATTCGCAGGCGGGAAAATCATGCTGTCGGATATTCTGCCTTCGATGAAGAGGGTAACAGGCGAAGTGGTGAAAGGAAATAACGTGCTGATAAGTCTAGTCATAGAGGATAAACAAAAGCTGGAGGAATACTTTAATAATTTGTCCGTTGGCGGATATGTTACGATGCCTTTATCCAGTATGCCTTGGTCTTCGTGTTTTGGAATGCTGGTTGATAAATTCGGGATCGTTTGGAAATTCAATAGCGACGCAGATCTATTTCTCGACAAAATAATTGCCGATAAAATGAAATCCGACTATGGAGATTGAAAATCTGGTCCCGGCAACATCGAGGGAGGAATTAAGGGATTGGCTGCTGAACAACGGTAAGGCGGAAAAGTGCTGCTGGATATTGGTCAGTATGACGCCTACCCCCGGTACGTTGCTGTATTTGGACGCAGTCGAAGAGGCATTGTGCTTCGGATGGATTGATGGAACCAAGAAGAAATATTCCGAAAAGACGATGGCTCAAAGGTTATCTCCCAGAAGTAAAAAAAGTTCATGGACCGAATTAAATAAAGAACGTGTCCGGCGTCTTGAAAAGCTGGGGCTAATGAAAGACGAGGGAAGAAGAGTTCTTCCCGACATGGATCATCGTTCTTTTACAATCCCCGAAGAGATAGAGCAAAGGCTCAAAGAGGATAAGCAAGTATACGATAATTTCGTGGCTTTCCCCGATCTTTATAAAAGAATAAGAATCGATACGATACAAAGCGTTAAGAGCCAGCCGGAATTGTATCGAAGCCGTTTAGACAAATTCATTGCCAATACCAGAGAAAACAAAATGTACGGTCAATGGCACGATAATGGACGTTTATTGGATGATTAAAAGCCGATACACAAGAAGATCCCCAGCGAGCCGACAAAGGCCCCGGGGATCTTCTTCTCGATTAGCGGCAAAAATTCTCGACAATTATCGACGTATCTCCTATGATAAAGGAAAATATGCAGCTTGAATGGAGACGGATGCGGTCGTGATTCCCCCCTATGAGGAGTTCGCAAGCGAGATTGCCGGCGAAATATCAAGTTTTTCTACTAATCCCGAGTATGAGCGGATGAGAAATCGACATTTGAGAAAATACGTAATCTATGCCGGTTGTTTGTTGGCGACTGTAGCTTTCCTGCTGTACATTGTAGATTTTGCAGTAGACGAAGAATCTTTTTTTGAAGTGATGTTGTTTGGCTTGACCGCCTCCATCGCTGCGGGTTATGTCTTTTATCGTGCCAAGAAAAACCTGTGGAAAGATTACAGCGCGGAATATAAGCAAACAATTATCCCGATTTTGCTGGACAAGTTGAAGCAAGGAATGAATGATGCAATCGATCGCGGAGAAGATTACCAGTGCGACTACGAAATGGAGAAATACGTCGGTCACAGGCTGCTGAAGCGGACGAAGCTATTCGATCATCTGAAGATCAATGGCCTTGAGGGGGAGGACCATATCTCCGGGAGACTAGGGGAGATCAGGTTTCATTATTCGGAAATTTCCTCCTATGAGGAGTACACGTCCAATGACGAATACGCGAATAAGCGCTCGATGCTTAACTTTCAAGGCTTCGTATTCATTGCCGATTTCCCTAAGTCGTTCGAAGGCACGACGATCATCGAATCCCGCGGAAGAACCGCCCGCAACTATAAGTTGAAATTGCGCAAATTGCCTGGTTTGGAGATGATGCGTACCGACGACATCGCATTTAACCGTTTTTATAAAGTCCGCACGAACGATGAAACGCTGGCTCGGTACTTGCTGCCAGCGAATATGCTGGAGAGGCTTCTTCTGTTAAAAAAGATATTTCCGAGGAAGAAAATTGCAATCAGTCTGCACGACGGGCTGTTCGCTCTCGCAATTCACAGGATGGATCTGTTCGAAATTCAGGGATTTCGTCCCCTATCGGAGAAAGCCGTTCGACGCACGTATGAAGAACTAAAGACGATTATGGAGCTATTGTTCACGCTTGGATTGAATAGACAGATTTCGGGACAGGTCAGTCTAAACCAATTGTTGCGTAAAAGTTAACGAGAACCATTACGCAGTCCTAGGGATTGCGTTTTTTTGTTATACGCAGGCATGGGTGGTTGTCACGCAGTCTTGACAGCATTGCCTGCTGTGTATGAGGGGCGTCAGGTTTCCTTTCCCCGATACTCAGTTATAATTGAATTATAGCTATGTACTTCAAGGAGGATTTCGTGTAATGAAGAAGCGGGTATTGCTGGGAGCAGCGCTGGTCGTGGCGTTAGGAGCCGCGTGGTTGTTATATGACCAGAGTGCCAAGCCCGAAAAGATAACATCATCCGAGACCGCGGACGGAGCGGATGCGATGCCATCGGCTTCGCAGGAGGATGAGGCTACGCCCGTGCACGATATCGTCGAGTTTCGCATGCTCGATCTGGATGCGGGCTGGTTTCGCTATGCCGATGGCGCGGTTATGGTGACCAAAGACGGAGGCGCTCATTGGCAGAAGGCGGGACCGAACTGGCGCGAACCGATTGACGAAGACGTGGCTGGGGAAAAGGACGCCGAGGGTGCCGCAGAGAAGCTTGCGGACGAGGCTGAACAGTCGATACGCGCGATCGAGGCGGCTTATACCGAATTTTCTCCCGGCCAGACAGTCTACTACAAGGGCGGGCAGGTCGCAGTGAAGCGAGCCCAGCCCATCTCTGGACCAATTGGCTGGGCGCTGGCAGCAGAAGGAAGCGGGCTGATCATGCCTTTGCTTGTTACCGTCGATGGAGGGCAGACTTGGCATGATGAGGTGACTGCCGAGCTGCGCGCAAAGATGGAGGAAGAAAAGACCCGGCGCGAGCATAGGGAGGAAGAAACGGCGTTGTATGGATCGCCGCAGCTGGCGCAGCAGGCAATGAAGCCGGGCTGGACGCTGCTGCCGGATCGAACGGTTCCCGGGGATGCTGTGCTAGTACGTCATAGCGAGCCGGGCGAGTTGGAGTGGCAAGGGAAGACCTATCAGCTTCAGCCGTTTAAAGCCGGATATTTTACATACCTTCCTATCCCTCGGTCAACGGAGCCGGGAGCATACGCGATTGGCGACAGCAAGCTGACTGTGGAGGAGAAGGAGTTCAAGACGCAGCATTTGAAGGTGTCGGAGCAGATGGAGAGCATGAGGCGGAATACCGAGCGGATCGAGGCCGATCAGAAGAAAGTCGCCGCCGCCCGAGTGAATTCGGCTCCCGCCTTCCTGTTCGATGCGGAGTTCATAGCGCCGCTGAAAGGGCGGCTGTCGACGCCTTTCGGGTATACGCGTTACGTGAACGGCAAGCTGAGCAATTCGCATATGGCGATTGATCTGGCGGTTCCGGAAGGAACGCCGATTAAGGCGACGAACGACGGCGTCGTGGCGCTGGCGGACGAATTGTATTTATCGGGGAACACGATTTACCTCGATCATGGGATGGGGCTGTTTTCCCAATATGCGCATTTGTCGGAGATTCAGGTCGCCGCCGGAGATACCGTTAAAAAAGGCGATATTATCGGCCTTGTCGGTTCAACCGGTTTCTCTACCGGCCCCCATCTGCATTTCACCTTCTTTGCGCATGATGTTCCGGTGAATCCGGATCTGTTTTTTGAGACGACGCCGTTCCGATGGTTGAAGGAACCGCAGTAAACGCCTTTGGGATCAAATTGTCCGAATTCATCTGCCGATATAAGTAACAAAAAACACAAGTTGAGGGTTAATCACCTTCAAGCTTGTGTTTTTTTATTGATGAAGAAGGCTATCCCATAGCTCCGACAAGGGATTGATCGATCTAACTTAGTCGTGGAGAGGTAATTCCAAGGCAGATATAAGCTCATTTATTGCCTTGTGTTCTTTACTAGCGATTTCATCAAGACAATTAAAAATAATTTTTTCTATGATCTTATTATCTTTGGATATTAAGGCTTTTAACTGGGTTACCTTAATGAATTCCGCCAAGTTTTTGATTTCTTCAAACTGAACCTTTAGATACGCATAATTACTTTGACTCAAATAATGGTGATCGTATAAATACTGAATCCTTGAAAGCATGCATTTCTTGTGTTCCCACAATACATATAGCGGTCGTATATCTTCCCAAAAATCGCCTGACTTTAAATTTAATTTATAATAATGATAGACATCCATTCCAAAGGCAAGGTTGTTTCTTCCTGAATCGAACATCGCAAATAAGCGTGTATGATCAGTAGAGTTTAAATAGCCCTTTAAAGAATCCGCGATCCAGGTTACATCCAATATATAATCTTTACTTTGCGAGCCTGGGCGCTTCTTTTCGTAATGGTATAAATATAAAACCGTGTACCATTTTTCTATCGGACAATTTCGATAAGCACTGTCGAAGTCGGAAAAAGAGATTTTTAACGATTTGTAAAATGGATTGTACCCCAAGATATCAAAGTACTGCTCGCTGCGATTATATCCAAAAACCAATGTGTCATGATAAAATTGGTGGGGTTCAAAATGAAAGCCGGGGTCATTTGCTACGAAATGTTGATCCAAATGCAAGTCTACATAGTAGTTCCTATCAATACAGGAAATCACAAATTCTGTAATATTATCGGTTAGATGATTGACCATTTCTTTCTTGATCGTTTGTGAGTAAAGCCAAGGATTATTCACATAAAAGTTGAAATCCTTAGAGGGACCCAAGTAAAAGTCTAGATGAATACCCTTGTCCTTAAAATCTTTTTCGCATATAAGTTGGATATAGTTGCTGTGGAACCAGGCTTCGTAGCGTTTATCCGTTGAAAGAATGGCCAATGTCTTAGCATGGGACGAATAACTTAAGATTTCGGGTTTATCGTTGATTGCTAATCGCTTCGAGTTCGCCATATTCTCGTTTCCTCCACCCTTGGTTCGATTTCATAATTCCTTAAGTGACTTGAAATGCTTCCATATCTTCAAAAATATCACATATCAATTACTTCTATCCTTTTATAAGGAATTCCTTCTTTTCAATTCCTTGTTGTTTTCGAGATCCATACATCCGTGTGATATCCGTCTCATTCAAATTGGAGAGTAACGTGGAGTGATCGTAAAATGATGATTTTGTACGGTGCGGAGCATCACCTGCTAATATTATCCGATAAGATTGATGCGGACGAGCATGGGCATACCTTTTTGCAGCTGACAATTTCCTTGGAGGACGAGCTTGAAATCGAGGTGGAGGGACAAGTTGTAGGCTGTTCCGGCATCCTCATCGATTCGAACGTTGTTCATCGATTGCAGGGAGCGGGTCGCCCTTTATTGCTGCTGCTTATGGACAGCACCTCCGATATGGCGGCGAGCTTTAAGCGATACATAGGCGAGCGTAAGTATGCTGTGCTCCCGACAGAGACGGTGAGAACGATGAGCGAGTTGGTGCAAAGTGAGCATCCCCATGTTAAGGATACGGACAGCTATGTTGCTTTTCTGGAACAGCTTATGGCGCTTATGGGTGTGGAACGGACGAAGACCGCAATTACGGATTCCAGGATAAGAGAGTTTATTCAGTTGGTAAAAGATTGCACCGACTCCGAGCACTCCGTCAGTCTGTATGCCCGTAAATTAAGTTTGTCCAACAGCAGATTGTCGCATCTCTTTAAGGAAAATACCGGCATATCGCTTAGCGGATATATGCTGCTGCACAAGCTTCAGAAGGCATCCTACCTGATTTTCCAAGGCCTAAGCATTACCGATGCGGCGATGGCGGCGGGGTTCGACAGCCCCTCGCATTTGGCTGCTACGAGTAAAAGACTATTAGGGATGAATGCGAAGGATATTCGCAAAGATAGCGTCTTTTTGCAAGTTTCCTGCCTGCATGAACGGTACACTTGATGCAGGAGGTGTTTCCAATGAATGCATACTTGAAGGAAACGGAACTGCTGAATTACTCCCATCCAACGATCCAACAGCTGGTTCACAGCCGCAAGTGGGATCGTTTGCCCATGAAAGAACGGATTCTTGGCATCTATAACTACGTCCGCGACGATGTTCTATTCGGCTATAACAGGGCGGACGATATTCCAGCCTCCGAGGTACTGCGGGATGGCTACGGCCAATGCAATACGAAAGGGGTGCTTTTTATGGCGCTGCTGCGGGCCGTGGAGGTGTCTTGCCGGATGCACGGGTTTACCATCGACAAAAAGCTGCAAAAGGGAGCGATGAGAGGATGGTATTACCGGATGTCGCCCCTGGAAATCGTTCACAGCTGGGTCGAAGTGCGCTATGAAGACAAGTGGCTGAATATCGAAGGATTTATTTTGGACATCCCTTACTTGACCAAGCTTCAGCAAAAATTTGGGCAGTGCACAGGCTCCTTTTGCGGTTATGGCGTTGCGACAGACAATTTTCAGAATCCGGCCGTGTACTGGAACGAGAGCGACACTTACGTGCAAAAGGAAGGGATCGTCCGTGATTTTGGAATTTACGACAGTCCCGACGCTTTCTTCTTCGTTCATCAACAAGCGCTAAGCCCACTCAGGAAAACGATCTTTCGCGGAGTCGTTCGTCATCTGATGAATCGGAATGTGAGTCGAATAAGGAGGGGGTAGTTCGCGCATCCAAACAAAGGGCTAATACAAGAGAGCGTCCCTCGTTGGGCGCTTTCTCTTTGTTTTCTTTGATCTTCAGCCTTTTTTTCTGCGAATGCTGCAAAGTATGCAACACCGCTCGCCGAATAGAATGCCGAGTAATTACAGTTTGACAGGAACGTCCTGTATTCGCTATGATAAAGAGGTTCGATTTGGGCCCAAAAATTTAAGGCGGTGAAACAGTGGCTACTTTAAAAGATATTGCCGAAAAAGTGGGCGTCTCGATTTCGACCGTTTCTCGAGTGTTGAACAACGATGACAGCAAAATTGTCAACGCCGTTACGAAGAAAAAAATCCTGATCACCGCCGAAGAGCTTGGCTACCGAACCAGAGGGTGGTCTAGGCGACCGATAGGGGACGAGGGCGCAAAGCCGGCGGTTACTAAGCGGGCAGGCTGCATTATCTCGCTTCCCCAGGAAAATTACTCGTATCCGTACTTCTCTCTTGTTTTGAAAGGAATAGAGAAAGGACTGGCCGACAGAGGTTATGAGCTGTCTTTTATTCATACGAGGGACGAGCTGCGAGATCCTTCGGTGCAGCAGCAAATCATTCAAGACAGCCGGATAGACGGCTTAATTATTATCGAAGGCATAGACCCTCCGATCTATGAAGCCATCAAGAAGCATATACCGGTTATTGTCGGCGTCGACGTGAACGATCCGACCATTCCTACGGTTTCCTATGACAGAGTGTCTGCTTCCCAGGCGGCAGTTCGGCATCTGATCGAGCAAGGGCACCGGAAAATCGGCTTTATCGGCGGCTTGGGACTGTCGGGGGACATCTATCGCGAGAAGAGGTTTCGGGGCTATCGTTACGCGCTGCTTGAAGCCGACATTGAACCGGAGCCGAAATGGATTTTGAACGCCGAGTGGCAAATTGAAAACAGCTTTGAATTGATGAGCCGGTTGGTGAATGAGGTGCCGCGAGAGGAACTGCCTACCGCCTTCTTCGTAGCAAGCGATGTCATGGCAATCGCAGCCATGCGCGCGGTTACGGAAGTCGGCCTGCGCGTGCCCGACGACATAGCCTTCTTCGGAGTCGACAATATCGATATTTCGCAATATACTTCTCCACCGCTATCCACCATTCATGTTCCCAAATATGAGATCGGCCAAACGGCGGCTTACTTGTTGTCCGAGTACCTGGAAGGAAGACTGTACTTTCCGATCAGAGCGCTGCTTCCTTATGAGCTGAAAATCAGGCGCTCTTCGACAAAAGACTAGGGCGTGTCTGAATACTCCGAGGGTAGCAGATTTTGCCGAGTAGACAATGATTAAGGGGCCGTTCTCCCGCTGAGGAGAACGGCTTTTTTGCTATGTCGGAGTACAACGAATAGTCGATTCCTTTCGTCTGTTGTTTTAATATCAATTTTTCATTGACAAATTTGCCCCAAAACAATAAGATTGTTGTAGAAAACTTTGGGCAAATATTTTGCGTTTCCTGAAATTGTTGTGCCCAAAAAAGCTGCGAAAAGGGGAATAACGATGAACAAAGTGACGATTATAGGCGCAGGCAGCAGTTTTACTAAAGATATCGTCGTGGATATGACGAATATTGCAAATCTGGGCGACGACGTGATCATTGGTCTGATCGATCTTGATCCCGTCCGGTTGGACCTGGCCAGACAACTGGTGGAGAAGGTTGTTTCCCTTGCCGGCAGGAAGTGGCGAGTAACGGCTTCCACAGATCGCAAAGAAGTGCTTCCCGGCTCGAATTTCGTCATTAATCAAATCGAAGTTCACGGGCTGCAAACCGTTAAGTACGAGTATGAGATTCCCTTGAAGTATGGCGTCAAGCAATGCATCGGCGACACGCTCGGACCCGGAGGGCTGTTCAAAACGTTGAGAACGCTTCCGGCCTGGCTGGATATCATTCGCGATATAGAAGCCTACTGTCCGGAATGCGTCATCCTGAACTATACGAATCCGATGTCCGCCGTTACGCTTGCCACCGTCAAAACGACAGAAATCCCCGTGGTTGGGCTATGCCATTCCATTCAGAACACGTCTGCGCAGCTCGCGAAATATTTGGACATTCCATACGAGGAATTGAAATGGAGAGCGGGCGGCATCAACCATATGTCCTGGTTTGTGGAATTGTCGCGGAACGGACAGGATTTGTATCCCGAGCTTAAAGAGAGGATGAAAAATCCCGAACTGTTGAGGAGGGATCCGGTAAGATTGGACGCCATGAAGTACCTGGGCGCGTTCGTATCCGAGTCAAGCGGCCATTTCTCGGAGTACATTCCGTATTACCGGAAGCGCGAAGATTTGCTGGAGCGCCATTGCGGCGTCGGATACAACGGCGGAACCGGGTTCTACGCCAACAATTGGCCGATCTGGAGACAGGAGAACGACGAGCAGATCTTGCGCCGCATCTCCGGCCAAGAAGAGATCAGCTTCGAATCCTCCAATGAATATGCGGCCGTAATCATGGATGCCATGATTAATCATACGCCTAAGGTCATCTATGGAAACGTCGCCAATACCGGTCTGATCGACAATCTTTCGAATGACGGAGTCGTCGAGGTCGCTTGCCTGATAGATCGAAACGGTATTCATCCAACCCATTTCGGCAAGCTTCCCGAGCACTTGGCCGCCCTGTGCCGCAGCAATATGGCCTTCTTCGAACTCGCGGTAACCGCCGTGCTGAATAACGACAAGGAAGCCGCGATGCACGCGCTGATGATCGATCCGCTTACGTCCGCTGTCTGCTCTCTCGACGAAATTCAATCGATGTTCAATGAATTGTACGAGGCGGAGAAGCCTTTCATCGCAGAGCTGCGCTAATCTTCGGCAATAAGCATGTCTTTCATATATCAATTTCATTAGGGGGAACGTTTCATGAAAAAAGCGCTTTTATTGATCGTAGCTCTGATGTTAGTGGGAAGCCTGGCGCTCGCCGGTTGCTCGGGCGGAGGCAATGCGACCGGGGAGACGGGGGGCAAGGATGGAGACAAACCGATCAAGCTGGTCTGGTGGGTTCATGAGAACCCCTCGTTCGTCGAAGCCAACAAAAAGCTGATCGAAGATTACAAGAAAGTGAAGCCCAACGTCACTATTGATCTTCAGGTGTTTCCTTACGATGCCTTCGTCCAAAAAATCCGGGTGACCATGAATACGAAAACGGCTCCGGATATCGTGCAAATGTTCGGTACCTGGGTTCGGGAATATGCGAAAAACGGGCTGTTGGAGCCGGCGGCGAACGGAGCGGAGCTGCAGGCGGAGGTTTATCCGGCGGCGATCGGCGGCTTCGAGTATGAAGGCCAAGTGTACGGCGTGCCGCACGAATTCAACATGGAGAACGGGGCGGCTCTGCGGTACCCCAAGCTGTTCGAAGAAGCCGGAATCGATAAGGACCCGGCTACCTGGGAGGAACTCATTGAAGACGCCAAAAAATTGACCAAACGCGAAGGCGGCAAAATCTCCGTCCGGGGGCTGGACATTACGTCCAACGACAGCGTCGTTTTCTATTTCCTCGCGCTTATCCAGCAGCAGGGCGCCGATTTCTGGAATCAGGATCAGACGCAGGTGAACTTCTCCACTCCGGAAGCGGAGAAAGCGATGCAAGAGCTGGTCGACCTGGTCAATGTTCATCAAGTCACCGACCTGACCAAGCTTGGGACGCCGGAAGAGCCTTACATGGTGTTCTTCAAAGGCTTGTCGGCGATGACGACGGCAGGGCCGTGGACAATTGCGGAAGGCCATAACACGTTTAATGTTCAGGATTTCGATTATATGCCGGTCCCTTCCTATAGCGACGGTCCAGCGGTATTTAGCGCCGAATCCGGCTGGGGAGAAGTCGTATCCAAGCAAAGCGCCAATGCCGAAGCCGCCTGGGAGTTCGTGCAATTCATGATGAAGGACGAGAACGCGTTCGCCTGGAATCTTCGCACCTCGTCCATTCCGGCCAACAAGAAAGTCGCCGAAGATCCGAAGTATCTGGAGAGCGCTCCGATCGTGAAAGCGGCGCTCGATGTCCTTCCTCACGGCCGCTGGATCGGTCCGCTGGCCGACCGCGACTATTTCTTCAAGGTGATCAACGATACGTACGCCCAAATTGTCTATGGGAAAGTCAGCGTGAAGGACGGCCTGAAGAAGACGGAAGACGACATCAACAAGATGCTGAAGTCCAAGCAGTAAGCGACGAGAAAGCGTCGGGAGCGGGCGAGCGGCTTCCCGGCGCTTAGATTTGGAGGCGACTACAGATGTCCAAACAGCAAGTGTCGGAACGAAGGTTTATCTTCCTATCGCTGACGCCGATTGTCCTGTTATTTTTGGTGTTCTCCGTCATACCCATCGGAATCGGCACCGTATTGATGCTTTTCGATTATTCGCCGTTATCCTCGTCTGTTCCATTCGCGGGCCTGAAGCATATCCGGGAGCTTCTGTCCGACGAGATGTTCTATAAATCTCTGCGCGTCACCTTTACTTTCGTAGCGGTGGCCATTCCGGCGAATATCGCCTTTACGCTGCTTATTGCCATAGGCATTAACAAGATTCGCGGCCGTTTCTGGAAAAACAGCTTTCGCACGATGTTTTTCCTTCCCGCAATCGCACCGTTGGCCGGCTCCGCCGTCATCTGGACAACGATGTTCAACGCCGACAGCGGAGTCGTGAACATGGCTCTCGGCATGCTCGGATTGCCTTCCGTCGATTGGCTGACGGACCCTTCCACGGCGCTTCTGTCCATTATCATTATGACGTTGTGGGCCGACGTTGGGTATAACATCGTGCTGTTCATGGCTGGACTCGACTCCATCCCCGAATCGCTCTACGAAGCGGCGGAATTGGACGGAGCCTCTCCCTGGCATGTGTTCTGGAGCATCACGCTTCCCATGCTAAGCCGTACCATGCTGTTTGTGTTCATTATGACCAGCATCTCTTATTTTCAGATGTTCCCCCAGTTCCAGATCATGACCAAGGGCGGACCGCTTTACGAAACCTACGTGCTGGCTCTCAACATTTACGACCAGGCCTTCACGTACATGAATATGAGCTATGCGTCTGCTATGGCATTCGTCATGCTGATCATTATCCTTGTTCTGACTCTGATCCAGATGCGGATCGGCAGATCTCAGTGGGAGCATTAAGGAGGGCGACATGCGGACGAAAAAATGGAAATGGTCGTATATGCTGCTATTTACGACTTTATTGATCGGGTCTTTGCTTATGTTCGTGCCCTACCTGTGGATGATATTGACCTCGTTCAAGAGCAATTCGGAAATATTGACCGCCTCCAATCATCTGCTGCCTCAGGAGCCGACGCTGTCGGGCTACAAAAAAGTGCTTGGAGAGGTGCCTTTTTTTCGCTGGTTCCTGAACAGCTTGTCGACTTCGGCCATCGTTACGATCGGAGCGATGTTCACCAGCGCGTTGGCCGGCTATATCTTCGCCAAATTCCGTTTCCGGGGCAAACGCTTGCTGTTCGTCGTTATTCTGGCGACGATGATGGTTCCTTTTCAAATCGTGATGGTGCCGACCTACATCATCATCTCCAAGCTGAACCTGGTTAACGATCTTTCGGCGATCGTCATTCCTTATCTTGTGAGCGCATTCGGCGTTTTCCTGGCGAAGCAATTCATCGAGGCGATTCCGAACGAATTGATCGAAGCCGCGCGCATGGATGGAGCGTCCGAATTCCGTACGTTCTGGTCGCTTGTTCTTCCGCAGATCAAGCCGGCGTTGTCGGCGCTCGCGATCTTCTCGTTCATGGCTGCATGGAACAACTATTTATGGCCGTTGATTATTTTGAACGAAGAGTCGAAGATGACCGTTCCGCTTGCGCTCGTATTTTTCAACGGGCAAAATGTCGTGAACTATAACGTGGTCATGTCGGCGGCGGTGCTGATCATGATTCCTGTGGTCATCATCTTCCTCATCTTCCAGAAGCAATTCATCAAAGGACTGACGATGACCGGATTTAAGTGAAACCGGTTGATCGTTCGTCCCAGTTCCAGGGGAGCTTGACGCATGGTTATTCGGAAGGAACGCATGCCACGGGAGGCGGCCTTGGCTTTGGCGATGCACGGGCTGTTTATTTTCGGAAGCTCGGTATCTCTGACGTTCTTCAACATTTATTTTCTGCGGCTGAGCGAATCGTTTGCGCTTAATCTCATTTACAACGCGCTCTTCTACGCATTGACGCCGCTCGGTTTCTGGATCGGGGGCTGGTTCGCGAAACGCTATGATCGGCTGCATACTCTGAGAATCAGCCTGATTCTGCACATGATGTTTTTCGTGCTTATTCTGACGCTTGGCGACGGAATTATCGAGGTTTACGGTGCGATCGCGCTTTGCCAAGGGCTTGCCGTCGGATTCTACTGGGCCGGTATTCTGGTGCTGCTGTACGATGTGTCGGCCAAGATGAATCGAGTCCGATATGTCGGCATCAGCACGGTCATGCTGACAGGGGCCGGCTTGATCGGTCCTCTCGCGGGCGGATGGCTGATCGGCGGAAGCGCGAGATTAACCGGCTATCTGTATGCCTTTGGCTTAACCTTGGCGGTGTTTGCGGCAGTGTTCGCGATCTCCCTCTTTATCGGCAAGCTGCCCTCAAGGCGAAGACGTTATTTGCTTGGCTTGACCGGGGCGATGGCTCGGCGAAACCCGCAATGGGCAAAGCTGCTAGGGCTGTGGTTCTGCACCGGATTTCTGGAAGGACTAACGCTCTTCATTCCGGCGCTGCTGCTCTACGAGGTGTTCGAACGCGAGAATGTCGTCAGCGTTGCGCTGGCGGCGACATCGCTCGTCTCGGTAGCTTCGAGCTTTTACATGTCCCGCAAGGGGACGATGGAACGCGCTCCCGTCTATATGGGGGCGTGCTCCTTCGGCATCGCGCTTGGCGCGCTGCTCCTGTCCGGAGGGACGGGGACGGTACAGGCTCTTGTGTTTTTGATCGTTGTCGCCTGTCTGAATCCGGTCTATCACAATACGTTTATTTCCCGCTTTTTTGCCGAGACGGACAAGCTGCCGCTGAAGGGGGCGTTTCGGATCGAATCCGTCGTCCTGTACGAATCGCTGCTGAACTTCGGCCGGGTCGTCCCCTTGGTCGTTCTGCTTCCATTCGCCGATTCGCTGCGGGCGGAGGCGCTCTGGATCGCGTTCGCTTGCGCGGGAGCTCTGCAAGGCGCCGCGGTGTGGCTGACATTTCGAAAAACAAAGCATTCCACGAATTAGAGAGAGGGAACTGATATGAGCAAAGTCGTCTACATTGTAGGGGAACTGAATCCCGATGTGATACTGTCCGGGCCGGACGTGAAGCCGGAGCCGAACAAGGAAAAGCTGATCGAGCATTTCGAGCTGACGCTCGGCTCCTCATCGGCCATAACCGCGTGCGTGCTCGCCCGATTGGGCGTGGAGGTAAGGTTTGTCTCCATCGCAGGCAATGACGAGTACGGTCGCTTCTGCATCGAGCAGCTAAAACAATATGGCGTCAACACCGATTACGTGGCGATTACGGATCGGGAGAAGACCGGCGTTACCTTCTCGTTGTCCAATCCGACGGACCGTTCGCTGTTGACCTACATGGGTACGATTCCTTTAGTGGAACCGAGTCTTATTCCTCTAACCGAAATTGCCCGCGAAGCAGATCATCTTCATTTCGGCTCGTTCTTCCTGCAGGAGGGTATGAAGCCGCATTGGCAAGAGGTGTTCCGTCAAGTTAGGCAGGCGGGGGTGACGACCAGCTTCGATACCGGATATGATCCGCATGAGCGCTGGGATCGCGAGATCATTGCTTCGCTGCTGGCTCATACCGATTATTTCATACCGAGCGAGACGGAGGCCGAGCATATTTTCGGGTCCTCGGACCCTGAAGGGCTGGCGAACGCCCTTCCTGAGAAACGGGGGTTCGTAGCTTTGAAGCGCGGCGGCGAGGGGGCGTCCTTGCTGCCGTCTTCGGGGGCATGGATTCACGCCGAAGCGTACCGCGTATCGCCGATCGATACGACAGGCGCGGGAGACTCCTTCAACGCCGGATTTCTATACGCACGCTTGCACAAAGCGTCGGCCGAGGAATGTCTCCGTTTCGCGTCGGCCTGCGGCGCAATGGCGACCCTTCGCATAGGAGGCGTCCAAGGAGCGCCCACGGCGGACGAAGTGCTGCAGTTTATTGCGGGACGGCGTTGAGCGATACATTCGCGGATGCGGCGAGGCTGCACCGATAGGGAAGGGAGGTGATGCCGACCTGGGCAAGGTTGGTTCGATCGCAGCTTGAGCGACTTCATGCAGACGGTAAACCGGCTTTAAAAAACGGCGAACGGGAGATGAATGAGGATGAAGAAGTGGATGGTCTTGCTTGCGGCAATGATGGTAGTACTCGGAATTTCTTCGGCTGTAACGTCAGATCACCGAGTCTATGCTGCCGGCGCGGATTATTACGTATCGACCACCGGAAGCGACGCCAATGCCGGGACGAGCACGGCGACAGCCTGGAAAACGCTACAGTATGCCGCCAATACCGTTCCGGCAGGAAGCACGGTACACGTAATGGGAGGCGTATACAATCAGAAGCTGAAAATCACCCGATCGGGCACCGCTTCGGCCGGACCGATTACCTTCCAGAATTACGCTTCGCAGACGGCCATTCTGGACGGGACGGGGCTGAGCGTAGCCTCCGAAGACAGCCTGATTGAGATCAAGGATGCCAGTTATATCGTCGTCAAAGGCTTTGAAATTCGCAATTTTCAGACGAGTACGAAGAACAGAGTGCCAATGGGCATCCAGATCCACGGTGCGGGCAGCCAAATCGAAATTCGCAACAACAAAATTCACGATATTAAAAATACGGCAACGCTAGGCTCGAATCTGGCAGGTCGCGATGCCCACGGAATTGCCGTATATGGAACGAAGGCTCCTGCCTCTCTGAACAATCTGACCATAGACGGGAACGAGCTGTACAATCTGGTGCTCGGCTCCAGCGAATCGCTGGTCGTTAACGGCAACGTCGATACTTTCTATATTACAAACAATCTAATCCACGACAATGACAACATCGGCATCGATCTGATCGGCTTCGAGGGGACCGCCCCTTCTACGGCTTACGATCAGGCTAGAAATGGCATTGTCAGAGGAAATACTGTCTACAACATCACTTCCAATTACAATCCTTCGTATGGACGTACGCTTCCCAACGGCGAGTATGGCGCAGACGGCATTTACGTGGACGGCGGCAAGGACAGCCTTATCGAGGGGAACTACAGCTACAACAACGATATCGGCATCGAAATCGCCAGCGAGCATGCCGGCAAGTCGACCAGCGGAATTACCGTTCGCAACAATTTTGTCTACAACAACAATTATACGGGGATCGCGATGGGGGGCTACGATACCGGGCGCGGCTCTACCGTCAATTGCACGATTGTAGGGAACACCCTGTACAAGAACGATACGAAGGGTTTAAACGGCGGGCAGCTTCTCATTCAATACGATACGAAGAACAATATCGTAAAGAACAATATTATGGTGGCCAGCTCCAGCAATATTCTGTTCTTTAACGACTATACGCTCAACAGCGGGAATGTCATCGACTACAATCTGTTTGATGCTCCGGGCGGCTCGGCCGGGGCCAAGTGGCGCTGGAAGGGCGTGACCTACACCGGGTTCTCCGCCTACAAGACGGCGAGCGGCAACGATGCCAACTCTTTGTTCACCGATCCGCTCTTGGTGAGTGCCTCAACCGGAGATTTGCATCTGACGGCGTCTTCCCCGGCCATCAATGCGGGAGTAATCGATCTGTCTATTATCGGGACCTCCGATATAGACGGAGACGCACGAGTGCAAGGGTCCAGCGTTGATATTGGAGCGGACGAGCACTCGTAAAAGCTTTATTAAATGAAGACGCCGGCAACCGATTTGTAACGATCGGTTGCCGGCGTCTTATTTTTCCGAGCAGGCTTCTCCATGAGAATTATTGCCCAACAAGCTGTTCAAGCTCGAACGTCATGCCCGTGGAGTCGATGCTGCAGCTACGCTCATAGATCGCAATGTCCACCGGATTGCCGGAGACGACCTTAATGGAAACGCGTTGTTTGTCGACTTCCACGAGCAGCTTCGATTCCTTGTAGGAGACCGGGAAGCTGTAGCCGACCCAGCGCGCAGGAAGGGTAGGGCGGAACGAGAGACGCCCGCCGTCGGAGCGCATGCCCCCGAAGCCGTAGACGATGTTCATCCAAGCGGCGGCGATGGAGGTTGTATGCAGGCCCTCACGCGTATTGCGGTTGTAGTTGTCCAGATCGAGCCGAGTCGCAAATTCGAAAAAGCTGTAGGCCTCCGCTTCCTTCCCGATCTCCGCGGCCAGAATGGAGTGGATGGAAGGGGAGAGCGAGGACTCATGGATGCAGCGCGATTCGTAATACTCGTAGTTGGCGATTTTCTCGGCTATTGTGTAGTCTCCGCTGTATAGGAACATGAACATGAGCACATCCGGCTGCTTGATCATGTCGTATCGGTACAGACGATCGTACGACCAATGCGAATAGAGCGGAAATTCCGTCACCGGAATCGAATGAATGTCGAGATGGGGCATATCGAAGAAACCGTCGTGCTCCTCGTAAATGCCGGTCTCGGGGTCCTGCGGAATTTTCATTTTCTCCGCTTTGCTCCGCCAATCCACTTGCTCTTCCGCGGTCAGGTCAAGCCGCTCGGCCAGCGCTTGGAACGCTTCTTCGGCTTCCCCGGACATGCGGTCGATGACTTCCAGCGTATACTCGAACAGCTTTTTTGCCATCAGGTTCAGATAGCAGTTGTTGTTGACCATGAGCTGAAATTCGTCCGGCCCCATGACGCCGAAATAGCCGTACAAGCCGGTCTTCTGCCCCCATTGACCACGAGTGGCATAGAAGCGGCTAATTTGAATGAGCATTTCCAGTCCCTTGTCATAGAGGAAATCGAGATCGTCCGTCATGCTCGCATAGTGGCGGATACCGTATGCGACGGCCGTGCCCACATGCAGCTGAAGATTCGAATGCTGCCAGAGATCGCAGCTTTCCGTGCCGTCGATTGTCGCGATCGGGTAGAAGGCGCCGGCGCAGTCCAGCTCCTTCGCGCGTGCCAGCGCATGGGGCAGCGATTTGTAGCGGAATTCGAGCAGACTCTTGGCGGCCCGCGAATTGTTGAAAATATAGAAAGGCAAGCAATAGGACTCGGTATCCCAGAAGGCGAGACCTCTATACGCTTCTCCCGTCAGTCCTTTGGCGCCGATGTTGAAGCCCGGGTTGTCGCCGTGGTACGTCTGATACAGGTTGAAAATGCAGAAGCGGATACCCTGTTGATTGTCAGGATCGCCCTCAATGACGATGTCAGACTCCTTCCATACGTTCTCCCAATAATTCGCCTGGCTCTGCTCCAGCTCCTCGTAGCTCGCGCCGACGTAAGCTTTTGCTTGCTGCAGCCCAGCGCTCCACAGCCGATCGTTCGTCACCGACAGCTCCTTCTCCGCGAAGTTAAAGACGAATTTATCGAAGGTTGACGCTTCGCCTTGCGTCAGCCGGATCGTCACGTCCTGCCCGATAAAACGTTCAGCCTCGACCGGCTTCGCCTGCACTGCATTCGGCACGTCCAGCGCAAAGCCGGAATACAGCCGATTTTTCGTCCCGGTCGTTTCGCCGAGCATCGCCGTTACGCCTTCCTCCCAGCCGTGGCGAACGCTCTGCCAGAAGCAGCGGCCTTGATCCTCATGTACGACGGAGAAATCGAGCCCCGTTCGAACGTCGACCTGGCCGGAGAAGTTAAGCGGCTCGAATGAGATCCGCTGGCAGCCGAGGTTGGATACGTTCATGCTGACGAATCTTTCGAACGTTAAACGAAGCTGCTTGCCGTCGGCCAGATGCCAGACGAAGCTGCGCACATATTTGCCGCGCTTGAAATCAAGCTCTCTCCGGAAGTCGCTGAATTGGCTTGTCGCAAGGTCCAGCGCCTCGCCGTTGACGTTGATTCTCACATACAGCCAGTCCACGGCGCTGACCATAAAGCGCAGAAATCGGATAATGCCTTTGTAATGCGCCGCGACCTTGATTTCCTCGAATAACCCGTTAAAGTAGCTGCCGATCAGCGAATCGCCGTCATAGCCCTCCTCAGGATAAGCCCGAACGCCCATATATTCGTTGCCAAGGGAAAATATCGATTCCGAGACGCGATTTCTGCCCGGGTCAAAGCCGTCTTCGACGACCTTCCACGTGTCTACGACAAGATACCTGTCCGCTACTTTTGCCACTTCGATCCGCTCCTCTATATGCTTGGAATCCCATACATGGATTAGAATAGGGCATTCGGAGCAAGGATCGAAGGCTTATCGTTAAGCATTTTATGTGTATTTATACCGAAAATGGCGGGGACACGATTTATCGCGTGACGTTGGTGCGCCGAAAAAAAGCCGCAGAAATTGGCTTTTATGCCGATCTCTGCGACCTGTGTATTTTTATTTGCCCTCTTCGTCGGCAGAAGGACCGTAAAGGCCCGGCACCGGGATGTCAAGCAGCCGCAGGTACACTCCGAGCTGCGCCCGATGATGGACCATGTGGCTCAAGCCGAAGGTGCGAAGCGCAAGCGCCCGCGGTTGACGCTGGATAATATAGTCGCCGTTGCGCAAGGTCCATTCCTGTCCGAGTGCGTCCTCGTCGCTTTCGGCTAACAGCTTTTCAAGCTTGGCGACGTTTGCGTCGAATTCCTCTAGCACTTCTTCACGTCTTTGCAGAGCTTCGCGCCGAACCGGCACGGCAGAAAGATCAAATTCCGGTTGAAGGAGAATCGCGATTTGCCAGTTCAACAGATTGATCAGGTGCGTCGCCAATCCGCCCAATGTCATCGATTTCGAATGCGGCTGCCAAGCCATGTGCTCCTCCGGCAAACGCTCCAGAATACGGCGCGTAACGTTAAGCTCATGCAAGGCGTCTCCGACGATTAGTTGTTTCACCGCAGCTTCACGCTCCTCTATTGGTTTGACACATATTATCCGAACGTCGCAAAGCGAACGCAGACCGGCTTGGACACTTCAAGCTCAATGCCGGTCGGCTGCAACTGGCCGCTCTCGGCATCGCGCGCGAACGTCACGATGTGGTTGCCGTCGCGATTGGCGACGAGCACGAACCGTCCGTCCGGAGAAACGGCGAAATTGCGGGGATGGCCGCCCAATGTCGGCGCGTGCTGCACAAGGGTCAAGCGGCCGTCCGCCGCATCGACGCGATATACGGCGATGCTGTCGTGTCCGCGATTGGAGCCGTACAGAAACTTGCCGTCCGGTGACAGATGGATATCCGCGCAGGCATTGTCCCCTTGCCACGTATCCGGGAGCGTGGAAATCGTCTGCGCAACGCTCAGTGTCCCCGTATCCGCGTCGAACGCGTAGACGGTAATCGTGCCGTTCAGCTCGTTAATGCCGTAGCCGTACGGAAGCTGAGGATGGAAGACGAAGTGGCGCGGCCCCGATCCGGGAGCGAGGCTTGTCTCGCTCTGAAGGGATAGCGATTCGTCCGCCGAATCGATCCGGTAGACGAACACCTTGTCCAATCCGAGATCGGAGACGACCGCATAGCGGTTCTGACGGTCGACGATGACCGAATGGACTCTTGCCTGGGATTGGACGGGCAGGACGCTGTTCCCCTCATGCCGATAAACTCCGGCCGAAGGGCCGATTCGTCCGTCGCTTAGAATAGGCGAGACGCCTAACAAACCGCCGTGATAGCTCGCCGTGAAAGCCAGGCGGCTCGTACGATCAAGCTCGATATGGCAAGTTGTCGCAGGCGTCGTGAGCTCCTCGTTCAGCTTCCGCAAGCGCCCTTCGGACGCATCGAAGCGGAATGCAGCGGCAGCGCCGCAGCGCCGTCCTTCCGCGTCCGCTCCCTCGGTAATGGCATAAATCGTCCCCATATTCTCGTTCGGTACGAGGAATGTCGGATTGGGCAGGCCGTCGGCACGATCCACGATCGTCAATCGCCCGTTTTGTTCGTCGTAAGAGCAGGCGTATAGGCCGGGGCCGTCTTCGCTCGCGTAAGAGCCGATAAAGGCAAATGTTCGATTATTCATTCGAATGGCACCTCCAGGTACACGTCTATCTAGAACTGCATTTTATCACGATTTGCAAGAGAGCGCATGCGAAAAAACAGCGCCAGGCCTTAAAGCAGTCTCTTCACTCTTCCGTACCGTATCCTTCTCCTCGCTCCGATTGGCCTCGCCGGGAAAACTCCTCCTCCTCCTCAAGACCGATTCGCAAACCATGCTGCGGGAGGTTTAATGCCGGTTCGCCGCTTTTTACAATAGAAACAGAAAATCAATCGATGTTCATACTCAGTTCATAAACGTACGTTATTTTTCTAAGTGTTGAGCCAATACAAGGAGGAAGCGAAATGTATAAAAATAACGAATGGGCCGTCGAGGCGCACGGACTCGTTAAGGTGTTCGGCGATAACCGGGCCGTAGACGGAGTAGACTTGAAGGTGCGGGCAGGTTCGATATACGGCGTGCTCGGACCTAACGGCGCGGGCAAAACGACCACGATCCGCATGCTGGCCACGCTGCTGCGGCCGGATGCAGGATCGGCGCGCGTGTTCGGCTACGATGCGGTCAAGGAATCGCAAATTGTTCGCCAATTAATCGGAGTGACCGGACAGTATGCTTCGGTAGACGAGTCGCTTAGCGCGACCGAAAATTTAATTATTTTCTCCCGGTTGCTCGGACTGGGACGGGCGGAATCCAAAGCCAAGGCGGAGGAGCTGCTTGAGGAATTCGGCTTGACGGAAGCGGCGAAGCGTCCGCTCAAAAACTTCTCGGGAGGGATGCGCCGCCGTCTCGACTTGGCGGCAAGCCTGATCGCCCAGCCGCCGCTCATCTTCCTGGATGAGCCGACGACCGGCCTCGATCCGCGCACTCGCGCACAAATGTGGGAGACGATTCGCCGACTGGTGAAGACGGGCTCGACCGTTCTGCTCACGACGCAATATCTCGACGAAGCGGACCAATTGGCCGACCGGATCGCGGTCATCGACCGCGGGCACGTCGTCGCCGAGGGCACCGTTGACGAGTTGAAGACGTCTGTCGGCACTTCATCGCTGCATTTGCGCGTGGAGCAGGCGACGGACGTTCCGGAGGCTCGGCGCACGGTCGAGCAAGTGCTTCAAGCCGTATCCGGCGTATCTTCGGAAGCCGGCGTCATCACCGCGCCGATGGCGAATGCCGATCTGGTGACCGATTTGCTAGTCGCGCTCCGCGCCAAAGGGATTCGCCTGGCCGAGATGAGCGTGCAGAAGCCGACGCTTGACGAGGTATTCCTTACGATTACAGGCGAAGGCGTCAAAGAAAAAGAGAGCAGCGGTACTATGTCAAGTCCCTAAATCAAACGAATTTGAATGACCCGTACTCTATTCAGGGGGTGACCCGAAAAAAGGCAAAGCCAAACTAAACCTGCCCTACCTAGAGTTTCAGA